>Ga0184619_10000458_pt1 | contig 14150 bp, 14 predicted proteins | sample PLM0_60_b1_FD_133146 | JGI IMG/M metagenome (GOLD analysis project Ga0184619, IMG submission 133146) | Groundwater sediment microbial communities from an aquifer in East River, Colorado, USA - PLM0_60_b1 | ecosystem: Environmental > Terrestrial > Soil > Riparian zone | place: USA: East River...
ACAAGCTCGATCTTGCGACCTACGCCAGGGTGATTCGGGACGCCAAAATCCCGCTCCAGGACTGAGCCCGCCGCTCAGCCGTCCACGAAAATCAACGTCAGGGCCGTTGCAGCGATCGCGGCGAAGAACGCCCAGAGGATGCGCGGAACCCATATCTCGTTGTCGATCAGCGGCCGGACGCCGCGTTCCTTCATGAGCTCGTGCTCTCGCGAGAAGGCGGGGAACGCCAGCTCCTTCTCCATCTCGCCGAGCAATTGCAGCTTCACGCCGAAAAGGCCGCGGTAAAAGGCCAGGGTCTTCATCCAAACGTGACAGACCACGATGGCGAAAGCCGCGACGGTCAGGACGAGAACCAGATCGACCTGGGCCAGAGGCTTCCCCGACTCGGTAAAGGCGACCACGCCGAGCAGCGCCGAGACGATGGAAAGGTAGAACCCGTTCGCCGTCGCGTAGCGCGTGCCGATGTTTCCCACGTCGCCGATCAGAGCCTTGTACTGTTCCAACAGCGTCGAATCTGACATCGTTATCTCCCCTCGGTTGAGTTTGCGGCGTCACCGGCCGAGCGTTTCGTTCAGCACCCGCGCGAGCCGTACGCCGGCCTTTTTGATCTGGATTTCGATCAAAGGGGCCGCCTTCGCGTAGTAAGGCTGGTCGATCGCGACCACCTCCACGATCTTGCTCGAGCACGAGGCCGCCACCGGAAGGAGCGGATAGACCGTGTCTCTCGCGATCCGGTGGCTCTCGCCTGTCCAATCGGAAATCGATCCCTTTTCCCACGCGTTCCTGTTCCCGTCCGCGATCGGCGCGGAAACGATGGCGCGCTCGCCGCCGCGATCCGCAATCAGCCTGCGCACCATGCTCACGTCCCAGACGGCGTGCAGGTTGAGAGTACCGTAGGGCGGGTTGTCGCGCTCCCCGAAGAAGGACACCTGCACCCGGTTCCCGCCGTGGTCGCCCCGGTTGGCGGCGTGCAGCGGTTGGTGGAGGTCGCCCATCAGATGCACGACCCACTTGAGGGCCTCGTTGCGCTGCCCGGGCCTCGCCCGCTCGTTGCCGAGGATTTCGATTTGACGGGCGAGCTGCGCGGAAGCGCATCGGCCGTTCTTGCAGTACTTCGAATACTCCGCGGCCTCGCACAGGGGGACGTCGTCGTAATGCCAGGAAGCGCGCCGCTTTCCCCACTCCATGTCCTTGATTTCGTCGGCCCAGTTCGCGACTTCGCCGAGAGTGTGCCGGCCGGAGGGCTGACCGTCGGCAAAGCGGTCGTTCTTCAGGAGCTCCAGGATCTCTGCATTGGCCTTCGGCTCGATGTAGCGGGCCGCGATTTCGCCCACCATGCGATGTCCCTCCGGGCCCCAGGCAAGAACGGCTTGCGCCAGGGAAAGCGCGAGGAGCGCGCAAAGGACCCGCGAGCTCAGCAAGAGATCCAGACGTCCGTCACTGCGGTTGAAATCCGATGTCGCGCGTGAGCTTGCCGTACTTAGCGTAATCGCTGCGGATGACCTCGCCGAAGTATTCCGGCGATTCGGCGACGACGATCAGGCCCGCGGTCACGAGCTTGTCGCTCACGTCGGGCAGCTTCATTGCGCGGTTGATCTCTTCATTCAGCTTCAGAACGATCGCCCGCGGCGTACCCGCCGGCGCGACGTAGCCGAACCAGCCGCCCGACTCGTAGCCGGGAACCGTCTCGGCCGCTGCCGGCGTGTCCGGCCAGAGCGGAACCCGCGCTTTATTCGTGATGGCGAGCAGCCGCAAGCGGCCCGAGCGGACGTGCGGCGTGAGGCCGGTGATGCCGTCGATCGCCGCCTGGACCTGCCCACCGATCACGTCGGTCGCGATCGCCGCCGAGCCTTTGTACGGAATGTGGGTGAAAGTGAACCCTCCCATAAGGCGCAAATGCTCGAAGGCGAGGTGGGGAAAGCCGCCCTCGCCGTTCGTGGCCACCGTCAGCTTGCCGGGGTTGGCCTTGGCGTAGGCGATCATTTCCGCGACCGACTTGAAGGGCACCTCGGGGTTGGCGACGATGCCGAGGTAGTTCGTCGTGGAAACCGCGATCGGCGCGAAGTCCTTCAGCGGGTCGTAGGTGATGTTCTTGCTCGTATGCGGCAGGACGGTGAGGTTGCCGCCCTGCCCCGCGGCGAGGGTGTAGCCGTCGGGCGCGGCCTTGGCCACGAAATCCAGCCCCAGCATTCCGCTCGCCCCGGGGCGGTTCTCGGCGACGATCGGCTGGCCCAGGCGCTCGGTCAACTTCGGCCCGATCAGGCGCGTCATGATGTCCATGGTGTTGCCGGGCGGAAAGGGGATGACGATCTTGATCGGTTTGGCCGGATACGACTGCGCGAGCGCAACGGAGGCGAACCCCAGCGCAAACGCCGCAAGCACCAACACGCGGAGCTGTCTCATCCTCGCTCTCCTCACCCGATTCCGACGCTCTATCATTCTACGGGATTCACGAACGTCTCATCGGGATCGTACATGCGTTTCGATGTTCTGCGACTTTTTTCCTGTGTGCATTGCCGCTGGCGACGATCGACGTGATCCGCGAATGGATCCAGAACGGCGCGCTACCGTGAGCGGGCCTATCTCGTGGCGCCCAAACGCAGTGCCTTCGCGAGCCACGACGAGACGATCGACCGGATCGCTTCCTCGCGCCCGTTGTAGAAGTGGTCGCAGCCGGGGACGATTTCCACGGTGCACGGGCCGCCGGCGCGCGCCCTGAAATCCTCGGCGGGGTAGTTTTCCCGCGATTCCTTGTCGCCACGGACGTAGAGCGTTGGGCATTTGATCGTCGGGGCGAGCGCGAGCCCGTCGGGCGTTTCCGTCAGTCGGTCGAGGAAGCTCTCGGCGCTGATCGCGTACCACCAGCCCGGCATCAGCATCAGCTCGCGGCCGCGGCCCGCCGCGACGAGTTCCCTCGCTCTTGCGTTGAATTCCTCGAAGCGGTCCTGCGCCATCAGGCCGGCCTTGCTGCTGCGCTCGAGAATGTTCTTGCCGCCCATGTGCGCGGAAAGCAGCACCAGCGCCGGCGTCCGGGGATGATCGGTGACGTGCTGCACGGCGAGCATGCCGCCGTTGCTGTGTCCGATCACGACTGGAGCGGGAAATCCGCGCGCAGAGAGCCAGCGCGCCGCGGTGCGGTTGTCCTCGATGCCCTCGCGCGCGGACTGGAACGCACCGCCCTCGGGGGTGCGGCTGTTGCGCGTGCTGAGGATGTCGTGCCCGCGACGATTGAACGCGAGGCACACGAGGCCCAGCTTCACCAGCGCGGGCGGCAGGAAGCGCATCGCGCAGGTGTAGAAGTTCATGGTGTTGCCGTGAAACAGCAGGGCCGCGCCCGCGGCCCCGCTCTCGGGCTCGTAGTACAGGCCGTCGAGCGGAATCGTCTCGGTGGGGATGGAGACGAGCTCGGCGCGCACGCGGCTACTTCGGAGGAATCACCGGCAGCAGCACGCTCGCCTGCCGCCCCGCGCCGAAGTGCAGGCTGACCTTGCCTCCGAAGATCGCAGGCGGCCGGTCGGTCGGGTCGTCGTGGATGAAGGGCCCGCAGCCGCGCATGGGGTTTTTCATATTGGAGAGGGACGCGGCCTCACCGTCGTGCTCGTAGTCCCTTCCGCGGATCGTGAGCACGATGCGATAGCCCGCGGGCACGACGATCGAGGTCGGCCAGATCTCGATATCCAGCTCGACCGCTTCGCCCGGCTTCAAGGGCTGCTTCTCGTCGTGAGCGTGGAAGGGGCGGTAAGGCAGCGAGCGTTTCGGATCGAGCTTTCTTTGCGATGCGCGCAGCCAACCCTGCGCGACGGGCGTGCGCGGATCGAGCGCCCCGTAGAACGAGACTTCTTTTCCTTTCGGGTCGAACACGCGCAGCACCGCGAAGATGTCCGCATCGGCGGTGGACGAAGAGATGAAGAGCTTGAGCGCCGAAGGCCCGGTGATCTCGGTCTCTTTCTCGAGCGGCGGCGTCGAGAAGCTTACGCCAACCCCCATGGGCTCGTACGAAACGGTTTTCTCAACGGTCGGCAAAGTCGGAGAAAGCCGCATCGCGCCCGGATCGAGGTAGAAGCGCGTCCACCGGCTGCGCGCAAGCGGCCATTCGTTCTCGTGGCGCAGGACGAATTTTTCTCCGGGGTGCCTCACCTGCAGCTGCACGCGCGGCTGCCTGTCCCAGCCGTTGGCCACGCCTTTCAGGAAATGATCGAAGAAGCGTTTCTGCAGGCGCACGCCGTAGTCGGTGTAGAACGGCGCCCAGTGCGAGCCGCCGTGGACCTCCAGCCATTTCTGCTTCGACGCGGCCCCCATAAAACCCTCGAAGTTGCCGCGCGTGTGCAGCCCCTGCCCGCCCCAGTTCGCCGCCGAGAGCAGCGGCACGGCCACCTTGGAAAGATCGGGGCTACGCTCGGCGTAGTACGGACCCCAGAGCTCGCGAGAGAGGAAAGCCTGCCACATGTCCTCGCGGTTCTTCTCCAGCTCTTCCGGCGACAGCGTCTCCGGACCGCAGACGAGCTCGCCCGTGACGCGGCTCTTCGCGCCGCGCTCGCCCTGGCCGTGCTGCACCGTCTTCACCTGCATGTCCTGCCAATTCTTGCGGAAGCTGCAGATGATGCCGCCGTGGCGCGCGCTCTCGCGGAAGGCGTCGTTCCACCCTTCCCAGACGCAGATCGCCGCGAGGTGCGGAGGCTGCGACGCGGCCGCGCGCCACTGATTGCTCGCGTAGTAGGAAATGCCGTTCATGCCCACTTTTCCGCTGCACCAGGCTTGCGCCGCCGCCCACTCGATGCACAGGTGGATGTCGCGCGTCTCGCGCGCGTTGTTGTGGCACAGATAGCCCGGCGAGCGTCCGGCGCCGCGCGAATCGACCCTGATGCAAACGTAGCCGTCGGGCACCCATTTTTCCGGATCGACCACCTCCCAGTTGGCGTACTGGTTGCTGCTGCCCGCGACCGCGTCCGGAGTGTCGCGCGCCATGATTTCCCATGCGGTCTTGTAGCCTTCCTGGAACGAGAGCCCCTTGCCGTACGGTCCGTAGGAAAGAATCACGGGATAGCGTCCTTCCGCCGCGGGGCGAAAAACGTCGGCGCGCAGCTCGAGGCCGTCGTCCATGCTGACCGGCACGTCCCAATCGATTTTCATGCCGGGCGACCGGGCGGAAATCACCGACCGATACGGGAATTGGCGAGTTCCAGCCGGTCAGCGAGGTTGCGCGTCAGCGCGCGGGTGAGATAGAGCTGCGCACCGACGCTCATCTTGTTGAATGCGTCGGGTCTGAATTTGGCAAGCAGAAGCTCCGTCACCGAATCCACCGTCGCGTTCCGCGGAACCTCGCCGCCGCGGATATAGGCCATCTCGCCGAAGCACTCGCCTTCGTTGATCATGTTGAGCAGGCGCCCCTGGCGGGTCACCTTGACCTGCCCCTTGCCGATGAAGTAGAAGCTCTTTCCCTTTGCGTTCTCGTTCACGATCGTCTGATTGGGTCCCACGCGCGCCCAATCGCCGGCTCGTGCAAGCTCCCAGAATTCCGTATCCGAGAGGGCCGCGAGCATCTCGACTTTCCTCAGAGCGACGTATTTCTCGCTATCGGGAACGACACCGGGCGGCAGAGTCTGCTGGACGACTCTCGAGAGCTCCGAGGCGAACTCGCCCCAGCTCGGGTAACGGTGCTCGGGCTTCTTTGCCATCGCGCGCAGGACGATGGAGTCCACGGACTTCGGCAATCCGGAACGAGCGCTGCTCGGCGGAATCGGATCCTGGTTCTGGATTTTCTGCACCAGTCCTTCGATGGTCTCCGCCGTGAAGGGCTTCTTGCCGGTGAGGAGTTCATAGAGCGACACGCCCAGCGAATACATGTCGCTGTGGAAGGTGAGTTCCTTGCCCGCGATCTGCTCGGGCGACACGTAGTAGGGCGAACCCATCGCCGCGGTCTGAACGACCTGGCTCTTGCGCAGATAAGCCGCGCCGAAATCCGAGATCTTCACCTCGGTGCCTTCGGCGAGCATGAGGTTCGCCGGCTTGATGTCGCTGTGGACGATGCCTTCCTTGGCGGCGTATTCGAGCGCCCCGCAGCACTTGAAGGCGATCTGTAAGACATCGGCGACCGGGAGAAGCTTTCCCGCGGCGACGTGCCTGGAAAGATCGCCCCCCTTGACGAATTCCATGGCGATGTAGCCGGAGTCTTCCTGGACCACCGCGTCGAGGATCGCCACGATGTGCGGATGCCGAAGCTTTCCAGCGAGCGAAGCCTCGTTCAGGAACTGCGAGCGGTACACCGTGCCGAATTCGGGATCCCGGAATACTTCGGGCTCGATCGTCTTGAGCGCGACTTCACCCCCGGTAAAGGTATCCTTGGCGAGGTACACCATACCGGTCGCGCCCTTGCCGATCGCCTTTTGAACGTCGTACTTGCCGACCTGGAGGCTCAGGTCCATCTGAACGGCAGGTTCCGACACGCGCTCTCCCGGTATGCACCGCGGCGACTCGAATTGTGGCCGTGATTGTGTCATATCCCGGCGAAAAACGGGCGCAGGGACCTTCGCCGAAAGCCCGGTGCCTCTTCACCACACAATTGCAACCAGTGCGTTTGCCAATTGAAGGACGCCTGCAATAAAGGAAAGAACCGCGGTGGCTTCCACCCATGGAAAGTTTCTGCTCTTGGCAACCGTTTCCTGAATAATCGGAGCTTTCTTGGGGGGAGAAAAGAAATGGAACGAGCGGGTCATCGCCGGCATGACGCCCGCAACGAACAGCGCCAAGCAAGCATAAAGATAGCTGATCCCCTTGCCGCTGAGCCAAACTGCGAAAACCGCCACCGACAGCACTAGGAGAACGTTCTGGAAGATGTCGAGAAGACGATACGCCTTTCTGAGTCTTTCGTTGAGCCCTTTCGAGGAGATTCCCAAAGCGCCGAGTAGAACGAGCGTGTCCTCAAAAACGCCCTTGCCCCAGCCGGTATCAACGTCCGAGACGCCTAAAGTGATGTGTGCACTGCGAAACTCAACGTGAAGCTCGCAACTGCGGTGTTCTGCCGCCGTGAGCAAGAGCTCCACGCGTACGTGCTCGAGCTCCGCCGAGGAATGAGGATCGGTTACCTTCCAAGACTCGGGCCCTTCCAGCTCCGTGATTTTTCCGGCGCTGATCGCCTTGGCCTTGATCTTCCTGGACTTCGTAGGGAGTCCCGGCTTGAAGTCGACGAGTGCCTCCACGAGGGCCTTGAGGAGCGCCTTGGAGATGGTGCGGGGCGCATAAGCCTCTCTGTATTGAGTCCGGACGTTGGTCATTGGAGAATGGAAATATCCCCGTCGCACCCCCCTGCACAGCGCTGTGACCGAAGCTACGGATATCTCTCCTGTGATGGAAGGCCAAATTGCCCGGCACCATTATCAATCAGCCTTGCGTATCCCCGTGCTATTGTTTTCCCTGTACAAGACATCTGGCACATTTATTCTTAGATAAAACACAAACTGGCCAGCGGATACCACTGAGGTTTGTCGCTGACCAACGACAGCGCATGAAAGGCTAGACCATGCGAGCGAATCGCTTCCTTCGTCCTTCAGGGGCCGCGGCCGCCCTCCTTCTGTCGCTGTGTGCCGCAGCGGCTTGGGCGCAATACCCGAGCCGGCCGATTCGTCTGCTCGTGCCCAATCCCCCGGGCGGCGCCACCGATACGATTGCCCGGGTGGTCTCCCCTCGGCTCGGCGAGGTGCTCGGGCAGCCCGTGGTCGTCGAGAATCGCCCGGGCTCCAACGGCAACCTCTCGAGCGAACTCGTCGCAAGAGCCGCGCCCGACGGATACACGCTGCTCCTCGGGCAGGACAGCCAGATCGTCATCAGCCCGCATCTGTACGCGAACCTGCCGGTCGATACGCTGAAGGACTTGACGCCGGTAGCGACGCTCATAACCACCCAGATGGTGCTGGCAGTCAATCCCGCGTTGCCGGTGAAGAGCCTACAGGAATTCCTAGAATACGCGCGCCGCGCCAAACCGCCGCTCGCGTACGCCTCGATCGGCAACGGCAGCCAGCACCATCTGACCATGGAAATGCTGAAGGCCCGCGCCGCCGTCGATCTCGTGCATGTGCCCTACAAAGGTGGCGGCCCCGCCACGTTCGCTCTGCTTGCCGGTGACGTCGCGGTGATGTTCGGCGGAAATTCGGTCACTGGACATATCAAGGCGGGGAAGCTGCGCGGACTCGCCGTCGCAGGCGGCCGGCGCTCCGCGACATTTCCAGACCTGCCGGCTCTGAAGGAGCTCTATCCTGGCTTCGAGGTCAACGCGTGGATCGGGCTTTTCACCCCGAGCGGGGTACCGGCGCCGGTCCTCGCGAAGCTGCGCGCCGAGATCAACCGTCTGCTCGCCGATCCAGACATGCGCGAAAAGGTGCGCAGCGTCGGCGGGCTCGAGCCTTTCATTTCCACGCCCGAGGAATTCACCGCGCTCATCCGCGCGGAGTACACCAAGTACGGCGAGGCGATAAAAGCGGTCGGCGTGAAGATCGACTAAGACCCGATGGCGCCTTTCGCGGCGCTGCTTTTCAGCCCGCGCTACCGCGTGGCTTTCCAGTCGGCCGATTTTCCCGCCGACTTCATCGTCCCCTCGATCATGTTTCCGTTGACGCGGCCGCGATATTCGGCGCCCGCAGCGACGAACCTGATTTGATCGCCGCTCAAATTGCCTCTGGAAATCGGCATCGCGACATTTCCGGCGTTGAGCGTTCCGGAGACCCTCTGGAATTCCTGCTTGAGTGCGAGCTCACCCTGGGCAGTTTTCCAGCGGCCCTCGACGCGCGCGGGCACGATCCACAGATAGGCGGTGCAATACGTATCGCAACCGAGCTCGACGGTCTGGTCCGGCTCCCAGTCTCCCATCCTGAAGGTGTTCGAGACGACGCGGGTTCCGGGCTTGAGCGTCAGGATCATCGGGCGGAGCTTGAGGTTCAGGTCCGTCAACAGAAATAAGGTGATCACGGTGGCGGGGGACAGATCGCTGCGGAATATGTCGGCTTCGACGAAGCTCGCTTTGTCGCTCACTCCGGCTTTGGCGGCGTTGCGCTTGGACAATGCGACCATGTCCGGATTGAACTCGACGCCCAGTGCGCGCGCGCCCCGCTTCGCGGCCGCAATCACGGTGCGGCCGTCACCCGAGCCGAGATCGATCACGTAATCCTTGGGGGTGACCTTTGCCATGTCGAGCATCTTGTCGACCAGTTCCTGGGGCGAGGGTACCCACACGACGTCCTTGCCCGACTGGCCGACTTCCGGCGTGTACTCGGCGCTGGGCGTCTGGGCAAAAGCGCAGACCGCGATCGCGGAAAAAATCAGGATTGACAAGCATCGGCTCGCGGAACGCCATACGGACATGTTTCTTCTCCAGGTGGTCTTGGGTAAAAGGGAAAAAGGCCCGCGGCACGGCCTTTCGCGGCGGGACCTACATCACGCAGGCGGGATGATGGCCCCGCCTCGCCCGGCTCGTCAACCTCTGCAGGAGCCCGGGAGGTACTGCGACGGCACGTTCGTGCCCGTCCAGTCCGTGGGAGAGCCGCATCGCCAGGTTCTGACGAGCCCGCCAGGAGACGGGAGACTTCCGGTGTTGTCCAGCGGCGCCAGGGTGAGATCGTGGAAGTCGATCCTCAGGTCGCCGAAGCCCCGCAACGACGCCTTGATCACGCCCTCGGGATTGGTGTCGATCGTGTCCACGTACATGGACACGTTGCTGGCTTCGCAACCCCAGTTTCCGGCGCCGGGCGGATCGCCGCCGGAATTGTACAGTTCCGTGACCGCGTTCTTGCAGGAGCTCAATGCAAGAATCGCCTCCGACATCCTCGCGCGGACAGCGTTGGCCTTGACGGCCGGCAAGACCAGGCCGGCGAGCACCCCGATGATCATGATCACTATCATGACTTCGACGATAGTAAACCCGACCTGCCGGCTATGGGTTCTTCGCATGTGGCTCGCTGTTTCCTGTCAGATCCTGAGGAGCAACTCGGCGCAGAATGACCGGATCGGCCGCAAGCCGCGTGCCAGATAAGCCTGCGCCGAATAAACCCCTGATATCAATTATGAAACAGCTCGAATTTCGCGGCAAGCGGATTCCGGATGCAGCAACGCGGAAGCCGGATTTCGGCAGGAATTGACGCGCAGCGTCGCCCGTCAGCCGTTCCGGCACCCTGTTGCCGCGCTGACCGGGGATCCGCAGCGGCGAGGCCGCCGCTCACGATGACCGCGGACTACTGCGGCGGCTTGACCCCGTCTTTGGTGATCTGAACGCGCGTCGCGGTCATCTTGCCGCCGGCCTCCGTGGTAACGGCGATGACCGCGTACTGGCCGGCGACGAGAAGCGAGCGGTCTCCGTCCACCGCCATCACGATGGGGATGTTGTCCGGCACGATGACCTGCTGCGCGCCGTCCTTGTACTTGAGCGTGAGTTCGTGACCGTTGTTCGACTGCACCATCGCCGTAACCCTCGCGTTGGTCATGGTCGAGCCGGGCTCCAGGTCCCAGGGACGGTGGCCCTCGTTGGGAATCGGGCGGTCCTTGGAGAACAAATGCAGCTCACGCGCGACGATCTTGCCGTCCGGGCCCTTCACCGCGCTCGTCCCCAGCGGCGTTCCCGGTGCGATGTCGGAGAGTTTCAGCGCCTTCATGTAGGCGAAGGTCGCGTTCGGCGCGAGCTCGATCTTGAGATCCCGGCCCTCGCGCGATTTTACCGACAGCATGTTCCCGTCGATGGCCGTGATGGTGCCGCGGACCCGGCCAGGGGTCTGCGCGTCGGCGGCGGAGCCCGCCAAGAATAAAGCGGCGAAGAGCAGTGCGATGCGGAGTTGGTTCATCGGATGGGTCCCCCTGAAGAAGCGTTCGTTTGGTCCTGCGTCACGGTCAACACGCGAAACCGGTTTCTATTCCTCCCGATCGCGCGCCCCTCGTTCGACGCGTATCCTTGACGAAGCGCCGCGCCGAGGCGGACGCTGACAGCGGCGCGAAATTTTGTCATAGTCTGCATGAAGTTCGGAACCTGATGTTAGCCTACCCGGGAGACCGTTGTGTATTCCAATGCACGCATCATTTTTCTGTTCGTTCCGGCCGTGCTGCTCGCGGGCTCAGGTGCATCCGCTTCGGCACAGACCTACCCGAACCGGCCGATCCACATCATTGCACCCTTCCCCGCGGGCGGCGGCTACGATTTCCTTTCGCGCCTGATCGGCGCGGAAATGTCGAAAACCTTCGGCCAGCCGGTCGTGGTCGAGAACAAGGTCGGCGCGAACGGCAACATCGGCACCGACGCCGCGGCGAAGAGCGCGCCGGACGGCTACACGCTGCTCATGGGAGGCAACAGCCCCCTCGCGCTCAACGTCGGGCTGTACGCCAAGCTGCCCTACGACCCGGTGAAGGACTTCGAGGTGATCTCGCGCGTCGCCACGCAGCCCAACCTGCTCGCCGCGCACCCCAGGGTTCCGGTGAAAACGGTCGCGGATCTGATCCAGTACGCCAAGGTCAACCCGGGGAAACTCAGCTACGCATCCAACGGCAACGGCGGCCCGCAGCATCTGGCCGCCGAGCAGCTCAAACGGATGGCGGGAATCGATCTGGTGCACGTACCCTACAAGGGCGCGGCGCCCACGGCCGCTGCGCTCCTCGCCGGCGAGGTCTCGATCGCCTTCAACGTGATTCTGCTGCCGCTCCCGCACGTGCAGGCGGGCAAGCTGACCGGCCTCGCCGTTGCGAGCGCAAAGCGCTCGCCGCTCGCTCCGGACATTCCCACCCTCACCGAGCTCGGCTATCCCATCGACATCGACACCTGGTACGGTCTCGTCGCCCCCGCCGGCACGCCGAAGGAGATCATCGCTAAGCTCAACGCGGAGACTGTGCGAATTCTGAATCTGCCCGAACTGAAGGACCGCACCCGCAGCCAGGGCATCGAGCTCGCGGGCAGCACGCCGGAGCAGTTCTCCGCATTCCTGAAAGCGGACATCGCGAAGTGGACGCAGGTGATCCGGGAGTTCAGGATCACCATCGACTGAGGGGATTCAGCGTGATCATCGACGTCTTCAATCATTTCATGCCGAAGAGCATCTTCGAGCGCCTGAGCTCGCTCGTGCCCGGCCACGTGACGCTTACCGCGTTCCCCGAGCTGCCGACGCTGTGGGACGTCGATGCGCGCCTGCGGATGATGGACGAGTTCGACGGTCTGCGGCAGGTGCTCTCGCTTGCCAATCCGCCGATCGAGATGCTGGGGCAGTCGGACAAGACGCCGGAGCTCGCACGCGTCGCGAACGACGGTCTCGCCGAGCTGTGCCGCAGGCATCCCGACCGCTTTCCCGCGTTCATCGCCTCGATGCCGATGAACAATGTGGAGGCTTGCGTGCGCGAGGCCGACCGTGCGATCGCAGATCTCGGAGCGAAGGGAATCCAGATTTTCACCAATGTTCTCGGCAAACCCTTGAGCTCTCCGGAGTTCCGTCCGATCTTCCAGAACATGGCGCGTCACGACCTACCGGTCTGGATCCACCCGATCCGCGGGCCGCAGTTCGCCGACTACGCCTCAGAAAAATCCTCCGAGAACGAGATCTGGTTTACCTTCGGCTGGCCGTACGAGACGACCGCCTGCGTGACGCGGCTCATCTTTTCGGGAATCTACGACGAGCTGCCGAACCTGAAGATCATCACCCATCACATGGGGGGAATGGTGCCGTTCTACGCGGGCAAGATCGACCTCGGGTTCGACCAGATCTTCCACGGAAAGACGAATGAGAACCCCGTGGCGCGCAAGGCCGGCCTGAAGAAGCGTCCGGTCGAGTACTACCGGATGCTCTACGGCGACACGGCGCTCAACGGATCGATCGCCGCAACGCGCTGCGGGCACGCGTTTTTCACCACCGGACACTGCGTTTTCGCCACCGACGCGCCCTTCGACGCCGAGAAGGGCCGCATGCTGATCCGCGAGACGATCAAGGCCGTGAACGGCCTCGAAATCCCCAGAACCGAAAAGGACCGCATCTTCGCCGGCAACGCGCGCGCGCTGCTGAAGCTCGACGGATGATGCGCACCCGCGAACTCCGCGTCCGCCTGAGCGACGGCGAGATGGGAGCGCACGTCGCCTTCCCCGAACGCACCCCCGCGGGCGCGATCATCGCCATCATGGAGATCTGGGGCGTGAACGACACCATGCGGCGCCATGCGCAGGAACTCGCCGAGGCCGGGTTCGTTTGCCTCGTTCCGGATCTCTTCTGGCGACAGGAGCCGGGAGTCGAACTGTACGACAAGAATCCCGAAGACGTCAGGAAGGCGTTCGATCTCTACTACGATTTCGACTACGACCTCGGCGTGCGCGACATGGAGGATACCGCCGCGTACCTGGAGGGCATGGCCGAGTGCAACGGCAAGGTCGGCGCCGTGGGCTACTGTCTCGGCGGCAAGCTCTGCTATCTCATGTGCTGCCGCACCGACATCGACTGCACCGTGGCCTATTACGGTACGTATATCGAGCACAACATCCGCGAGGTCAAGAACCTGCACCGGCCGTTCATGCTGCACATGGCGATGAAGGACCGCTGGGTGCAGGCAGAGGTGAACGAGCTGCTCGAACGCAGGCTTTCGCCGAATCCTCTTGTCACGATCCACAAGTATCCGGGAGTCGATCACGCCTTTGCGCGGCACGGCGGCAAGACCTACAGCAAGCCCGAGGCGGACCGCGCGCTCGCGCTTTCGATCGATTTTTTCCGGAAGCATCTGGGCGCCTGACGGGAGAGGAGATGCGCGGTGAATGAGTCGGGCGGGCGAGGTGTCGAAGCCGGCGCAATCGGCCGACCGTTGCCGCGCAAGGAAGACCTGCGCCTCCTCACCGGCGCCGGGCAATTCAGCGACGACTTCAACATGGCCGGGCAGGCGTACGCGGTGATGGCGCGCTCGCCCTACCCGCACGCGCGCATCCTCCGCGTCGACTCCACCCGCTCGCAGGCGATGGCGGGCGTCATCGGCGTGTACAGCGGCGCGGACTGTGCGGCGGACGGCCTCGGCCCGATCCCGCACAATCCCCTCCCATCCACACGGGAAGACATGAAGCTCACCGGCCCCGGCGGCGGCAGGATCTTCGAAGGCCCGCATTGGCTGCTGCCGACAGACAAGGCGCGCCACGTGGGCGAAGCCGTCGCGATGGTGGTCGC
>Ga0184619_10000459_pt1 | contig 14124 bp, 10 predicted proteins | sample PLM0_60_b1_FD_133146 | JGI IMG/M metagenome (GOLD analysis project Ga0184619, IMG submission 133146) | Groundwater sediment microbial communities from an aquifer in East River, Colorado, USA - PLM0_60_b1 | ecosystem: Environmental > Terrestrial > Soil > Riparian zone | place: USA: East River...
CGAAGCTGAGGCCGGAGGGGACTCGCGTCTGCAGAACGTTCATGTTCGTGACAAACGTCCTGGCGGCCGGATCCAGTCCGATCAGCTTGATCGGCGAGTCGGGCTTTCCAAGCAGCTGCAGCTCCATCCGCAAAGCCGAGTTGCGACCGGCCGCTTCGTTCGCCGCACGGCTCGAGCGGCTGTCGAACGAGCGCCAGCCTTTCGGCAACGCGATCGAGAAGCTCGGCTCTGCGACCGTTCGAACGGTGAAACCGGCGGGAGTCGCCTGGGTCGTGCTCCCTCCGCAACCGGCGAGCACGACGAGAACGGCGAGGAGCAAGAGTCGTCGGCGCACGCCCCTCGTCACTCTAGACTTCTTCTATGGAGGGCCTCGCCGAGCTGCACACGCACCTCGGCGGCTCCGTGGCCTCCGACATTCTCTGGAGCCTCGCCCACGAGCAGGGCATCGCGCTGCCGGTCAAGGACTACTGGGAGTTCGACCGCCTCGTCACCGTGTCCGACCCTCGCGGCGTCGCGAACCTCGACGCGCTCGACCAGATCTACCACTGGACCGAGCTGATCCAGTCGAGCCCGATCGCGGTCGAGCGTTCGGTGCACGCGGCGATCGGGGGCGCCTATCGCTCGCAGGGCATCACGACGCTCGAGCTCCGGTTCAACCCGATGAAGCGAAACCGCGGCGGCGAGCGCGATCTCGACCACATCATCCTCGCGGCGATCCGCGGGCTCGATCGTGCAAGCCTCGAGTACCCGCAGGTGCGTGCCGGACTGATCCTGATGATGGACCGGACGTTCACGGCCGAGCAGAACTCGGTGATCGTCGAGAAGGCGATCGGCTGGGCGCCGCGCGGGATCGTCGGAGTCGACATCGCCGGTCCGCGGCCCGACGGCGCGCGCTACGACTACCGCCAGGTGGCGCCGATGGTCGAGGAAGCCCGCAGCGCGGGCCTCGGCGTCACGATCCACGTCGGAGAAGAAGGTGGCGAGATGGGCCGCGCCGAGGTCGGCGAAGTCGTCGAGGTGCTGCGGCCGGATCGGATCGGTCACGGGATCCTCGCCGCCGGCGACGAGGAACTGATGTCGGCGCTACGCGACGCGGAGATCGTGCTCGAGATCTGCCCGACGTCGAACCTACTGACGAAGGCGCTGCCGAACGACGAGGCCGTCCGTGACACGTTCCGTTCGTTCGTCGAAGCAGGCGTGCAGTTCACGATCGCGACGGATGGGCCAGAGATGATGCACACGCACCTCCGCGACGAGCTCGACCTGCTCCTGCGCATCGGAGCGCTCGACGAGCAGGAGCTCGAGGAAGCGAACCGCCGCGGGCACGACGCGAGCTTCCTGCGCGGCACCAAAACGAGGGTGTAACTCCGAGAAATACACCCTTCGGCCAATGGTCGCGCGGCGCGAGGCCGTTTAGCTTCGGCTCCTATGTACGACGCACTGCGAGACTCGCTTCCCTCGATCACCGAGCGGCAACGCCAGGTCATCGAGCTGATCGCCGCGGGTTGCTCGAACGAGGAGGTGGGTGAGCGCCTCGGCATCTCCCCTCGAACGGCCAAGGCCCACTCCGATGTCCTGCGGCAGAAGCTCGGTGTCCCTCGCCGGCGCCAGATCCCTGTGGCATACCGGGCTCTGACCGGCGACGACCCGCTCGCGCGAAGCCTCGAGTCGGCTGCGGCCGATAACGGGGGCTGACGGCACCGTGCCTGCGGCCCTGTGGGGTTGCAGGCACGGTCAGCTCAAAGGGACATCTCGAAATTCCACCGACTCACCGCTATGGTGAGAGGCGCGGGCAACGGCGGTGCCCAAGGGGAGGCTGGTGGGCAAGGGAAGCGCACTCGATACGTCGCGCGCTGGGCGCCGCATCATCGAGCGGCCTCGACTCACGCGGCTGCTCACCGAGTCCGAGAGCCGAGTGATGCTGCTCGTCGCGCCGGCGGGCTACGGCAAGACGACGCTCGCGCGCGAGTGGCTACGCGACCAGAAGCACGCCTGGTATCAGGCGACACGCGCTTCGACTGACGTGGCCGCGCTAGCCCTAGGCATCGCAAGCAGCGCCGGAACGGTCGCGCCCAATGCTGGCGAGCAACTACGCGCCCAACTCAAGACCGCGCCCGAACCCACGGCGGATCCATCGTCAGTGGCGACCCTCCTGGCTAATGATCTTGCAGGTTGGCCCAACGACGCGCGCTTGATGATCGACGACTACCACCTTCTCGCCGAGAGCTCGGCGGCCCAGAGCTTCGTAGAAGCCCTCGTTGCTGAGACGTCAATCTCGTTCCTGATCGCAAGCCGCGAGCGACCAACATGGGTCACAGCGAAGAAGCTTCTCTACGGCGAAGTCAGCGAGTTCGGCCGCACCGCGCTTGCAATGACGCACGAGGAAGCCGCGGCAGCCCTAGCGCAAAGCATCGAAGACATGCCGGGTCTCGTCTCGCTCGCCGAAGGTTGGCCTGCGGTGATCGGCCTTGCCGCGTTGCTCCCGTTGCCAATGCCGCACACCGAAGACGAAATCCCTGAAACGCTTCACGAATACTTTGCGGAAGAGCTCTATCAAGGCTTGGACGACAGCCTGAAGTGGAGACTCGCACAGCTCTCGCTAGCACCAACTGTTGACGAACGAGTCGCACGCACCATTTTTGATGGCGACAGCAGGCCGGTCCTGCAGGACGCTTATCGGTCGGGATTCCTGTCCAAAGCGCCGCGTGGCTATGAGATGCACCCACTTCTCCGACAGTTTCTTCGGACAAAGCTCGGCGACTTTGACGCAGAGAAGGTTGCCGCAACCGCGCGATCCCTCGGAGGCGCCTATGTCGAGGCCGAACTCTGGGACGAAGCAGTGTCCCTCGGCGAGGAGTTCGTGCTCGATGAGATCATCCTGCAAGTCCTCCACAACGCACTCGAAACTGCTTTGTCGGAGGGTCGGATCGCGACAGTGGAGCGGTGGTTGGCACTAGCTCGACTCGCCGCCCCGACGGCAACAATCGTTCGCTTGACAGAGATCGAAGTGGCATTTCGCACCGGCAACGTGGTGGCGGCGAGAGAGAAAGCAAAACAACTCGTTCGCTCAATCCAACAGGACGAACCGCTTGCTTCGCGTATCTCTCTCCGCGCTGGCCAGATTGCGCATCTCGATGACCGCCTCGAGGAAGCGGTTGAGCTCTTCGCAGTGGCACAGGAGCGAGCAGAGACGCCATCCGACCTCCGTCGCGCACTGTGGAGCCGCTTCGTCACTTTGACCGACCTCGATGATCGCGAAGGCGCGGCCGAAGCGCTCAGCACCCTTGAAGGCCTCCCCCCGCTCGGCGTCGATGATCTGCTCAGAGCTAGCCAGGCACGCCTGCAATCCGCCCTCCGTTGGGGAGGACTCGAGGAAGCGCTGAGCGCGACCGCCAGCGCATTGGAGCTTGTTAACCGTTCGCAGGATCCGTTCGTCCGCACCGGGTTCCTTCAGACATATGGCGTGGCTCTCATCTTGGCTGCGCGCTACGCCGAAGCCGGTGACATTGCACGAATAGAGATAGACGAGGCGCAGCGCTTCAAACTGGACTGGGTCCTTCCACATGCGCTCGAGCTGCAGGCCTCGGCAGCGGTCGGCCAGCGCGATTTTCGCGGGGCGCTTAGGACGCTGCACCGAGTTCGGGGATTAGCCGAACGAAACGCTCATACCGAACTGAACGTCGATGTGCTTAGGGCGCGTGTCTATATATGCAGTGGGGCGCCAGAGCGCGCCGTCGCATTGCTCGAGAATCGCGGCAAAGATGCAACAAGCCCTGGAATGCGGGGCGACTTTCTAGCGACACTCGGGTTGGCACTCGCCTGCTGCGGCCGAGTCAGGGAATGCCATGCACACCTCGATGACTCGGAGGCAGTTACAACCCACCTCGAAGCTCGCGCGCTCAGCGTTTTTGGCAGAGCTGTCGCAAGCCACGTCTCTCATCCTGATGGAACCGTTGACGAAAAACTCCTGAGAGATGCATGCGTTGTTGCGAGAGAGACCGGGAATCTCGATGCATTTGTCACGGCGTACCGAGCATGCCCGGCCTTACTCCTACGACTTCCCGACGTAGATGCCGAAACACCAGCGTTCCTTCAGCTCGTTCGCGAACTCGACCCGCGACTGGCCGAGACCGTGGGTTTGTGGGTTGGGTCTATGCCCCGAAGGTCTGGAGGTGAGCTCACGCGGCGCGAGCGTGAGGTTCTTGGACTCGTCCAGCAAGGGCTCTCAAACCGCCAGATCGCACGCACACTGTGGATCGCGGAGTCGACCGTCAAGCTCCATGTCCACCACGTCCTTGAGAAGCTCGGCGTTCAATCGCGAACCGAAGCGGCCGCCATGGCGGGCGACATCCTCTAAGCAGTCGCTACACGTAAGGCGACCTGCGTGGCTTCTCTCACCTCAATCCTGAAGTCCTCCCGCTGACCTGAGCGGTAAGCCTCAGAAGCCCCGGCGAGTACCGCCTCGAACGCCGCAACCACGGTCGTATCGAACTGACTTTCGACCGCTTGAGCCAGGCGAAGACGAGCAACGCGGCTCGGCATTGCATCTCGATATGGGCGGTCAGAAGTCATCGCGTTGTATGCGTCCGCCACCGCAATGATCCGAGAGAGCATTGGGATCTCGTCGGCCGTAAGGTTGTCCGGATAGCCGAGTCCGTCAACGCGTTCGTGGTGGTGTCGAACAATCCAAGCAATGTCCGAGTAGTCCTCCACCTTCGAGAGAATGTGCTCCCCGATTGCAGTGTGTTGCTCCATCTGACGGCGTTCCTCGAGAGTCAATGCTCCAGGCTTTTCGAGAAGCCCTGGGGGAAGGCCAACCTTTCCGATGTCGTGCACCAAGCCGCAGAGGTGAACGAGTCTCTGCTCCGCTTCAGCTAAACCCATTCGCCTCGCAATATCGCGTGAGTAGACAGCTACCGCGGCCGAATGTCCCGCGGTGTAGCGGTCCCTCGCGTCGAGTGTGGCGACGAGAGCCGTTGCGAAGGAAAGGTTTGCACGCTCTAGCTGTTGGTTGACCTCGCCTAGGCGGCCGACCGCGTCGCGCTGCTGCTGGTAAAGATGCGCAAGTCGCTGCAGCGCCAAAGCTGGGATCAGGAAGGTCGCTACGACCCAAATCGAGTACACCTGGTACCCGTAGACGAGAAGCGCAACTAGTGGGACATATAGGGGCAGCGAGAGCGCCAGAAGGGGTCCTACGTTCCCGATGAATGCGAGAGGGCTCGCTGATCCGCGAACAACAAGCGTGACGATGTTGAAGGCCGCGTCAAGGACGAGATTTGCGATAGCGGCCGCCAACGATGCGAGCAGGATGCGGCCGAATGCCGAATCGCCGGCCGTCATGAAAGGCCCAGCGAGTAGTCCGGCCGCCGCGCCTGTTAATGCTCTGGCCGGTGTGTAAACGAACCAACGACCGTACGGTGGACGAACATCAGTCGAGCTCGCCGCCGCACTCACGACTGCCGCGGCGAGCGGGCCAAAGGCAACAGCTGTGAACACCGTCGGCAGGAACGAGACAGAGGTCTCGATATTGCCCGTGATAAAGACACCCTGTCGCTCGGCGAGAGCAGCGATCACACCGAGTCCGAAAAGGACCCACCAGGGCGGAAGCCCGTGAGCCCTGCCCGACAGGTCAACGAGTACCGCCACCGCGCAGATCCAGAGAAGGATCACCCAAAGGCGAACCTTCAGATTCATGTCGTGGAAGATGGCCGAAAGCTGCGTCAAAGCCTTGAATCTCCCCCGAAAGGGGTATACCATCGCCGTGCCGTCAGTCCCCAAAGCAGGGAGTCGCAGTGCGTAAATCTGTGATCCGTGTGCTGTCCCGCGCAACCATCGCGGGCAACAACAAGTCCTGGTAAAGCTCGCGTAGCTTCGATTGTCCACAGTCTGTGGACATCCCCCTGTCGAGGGATTTCCACAATCAGTGGCTAGGCGGAGCTAGAGGGGCAGCGCTAGGCGATCAGGCCGCGGCGAAAGCCGACGGCTACCGCATGGGCGCGTGAGCGCGCCTGCAGCTTTGCGAGCAGGTGGCGGACGTGCGACTTCACCGTCTCCTCGCTCAGGAAGAGGCGGTGGCCGATCTCGCGATTCACGAGCCCGTCAGAGATCAGTTGGAGCACCTCGATCTCCCGCATCGTGGGCTCCTGCTCGAGCTCGCGAAGGGGGCCGTTGAAGGGGATGACCTCGGCGTTTCCGTTCTGCCTTTTCGCAGCAACCGCCTCGAAGCGGCGCTGATGGTCCATGTAGCGGCTGAGGATCTCCTTGCGCTCTGCGGCGTCCATGCCTGGGCTATCGGCCGCCTACCCAAGCGGCTTTAGCGCGGCGTCCTACCCCTATTCAGGGATCGGGTGGGCCTCTTGCTTCCCGGGAGTCTCAGGCTTGGCCCCCTCGTCGGCCGCCGCGGGGGTATGACGCTTCGAGACCGTGACCTGGGCCAGAGTCTCCTTGTCCACATTCAGGGGATGATGGCAAGCCGCCAGATGCCCATTGCCGTAGTTCGTGAGGGGCGGCTCGACCTCGCGGCAGATGTCGGTCATGTACCGGCAGCGCGGATGGAAGCGACAGCCCGACGGAGGATTGATCGGACTGGGGACGTCCCCCACGAGGACGATCCGCTCCCGCTGGTGGCTCAGATCGGGGTCGGGGATCGGCACCGCTGAGAGCAGGGCTTCGGTGTAGGGCATGATCGGCCGCTGGTAGAGCTCCTCGCCCGCGGCCAGCTCGACGAGCTTGCCGAGGTACATGACCGCGATCCGGTTGCTCACATGACGGACGACCCCGAGGTCGTGGGCAATGAAGATGTAGGTCAGGTGCAGCTCCTTCTGGAGGTCGTCTAGCAGGTTCAGCATCTGCGACTGGATCGAGACGTCGAGGGCCGAGACCGGCTCGTCCGCCACGATCAGCTTCGGCGAGAGGGCAAGGGCCCGCGCGACCCCGATCCGCTGGCGCTGCCCGCCCGAGAACTCGTGTGGGAAGCGGTTGTAGTGCTCCGGCGAGAGGCCGACCGTCTCGAGCAACTCCTGGACCCGCTGCCTGCGCTCCGACTTCGCGACCCCGTGGATCTTCAGGGGCGTCCCGATGATCGAGCCGACGCGCTTCCTCGGGTTCAGGCTGGCGTACGGATCCTGGAAGACCATCTGCATCTCGCGCCTGAGCGGGCGCAGGCTGCGCGTACCCAGCTTGGAGATGTCCCTGCCCTGGAAGCGAACCGAGCCTTCGGTTGGTTCAAGCAGGCGCACGATCGTCCGTCCGAGCGTCGACTTGCCACAGCCGGATTCGCCGACGAGACCGAGAGTCTCTCCCTCACGCACGGCGAAGGTGACGTCGTCGACCGCATGGACCCGGCCCGTCTCTCGCTGAAGCAGTCCCTGCCGGATCGGGAAGTACTTCTTCAGGCTGCTTACTTCGACGAGTGGCGTGTCGCCGTTCCCCGAGCTCACGCGGCCTCTTCACCTGCCAGCGTGCGCACGCGGAGCCCCCGTTTCTCGGCCACGGTCAGCCAGCAGCGGTCGAGGTGCCCCGGCTCCTCGACGCGGTTCTCGAGCCCCGGCTCCTCCATGCACTTGTCGAAAGCGTGTGGACAGCGCGGGCGGAACTTGCAGCCGGCCGGCGCCCGGATGAGCGACGGCGGCGTGCCCTTGATCGTGTGCAGGCGCTCCTGCCTTGGCCGGTCGAGGCGCGGGATCGAGCCGAGCAGCCCCCACGTATACGGATGCTGCGGGTCGTAAAAGAGGGCGCGCGTCTGCGCGCGTTCGACGACGCGGCCCGCGTACATGACGACGATCTCGTCGGCGACGTCGGCGACCACGCCCAGGTCGTGCGTGATCAGGATCACGGCGGAGTTGAACTCGTCCTTGAGCCGGTCGATCAGCTCGATGATCTGCGCCTGGATCGTGACGTCGAGCGCCGTCGTCGGTTCGTCGGCAATCAGCACGTCCGGGTTGCACGCAAGCGCCATGGCGATCATCGCGCGCTGGCGCATCCCGCCGGAGAACTCGTGGGGGTAGTTGTCGACGCGCGAGTCGGCGTTCGGGATCCCGACCTGCTTGAGCAAGTCGATCGCGCGCCGGCCTGCCTGCTGCTTGTCCGCTCGCTCGTGGATCTGGATCGCCTCGCGGATCTGCGCCCCGACCGTGTAGACGGGATTCAGGGACGACATGGGATCCTGGAAGATCATCGACATCTCGTTGCCGCGCACCTCTTCCAGTTCGCCCTCGCCCATCTGGAGCACGTCGCGGCCCTTGTACAGGACCTCGCCTTCGAAGCGCGTGTTCTTGTCCTTCGTCAGCCCGAGCAGCGTCATGGCCGTGACGCTCTTGCCGGAGCCCGACTCGCCGACGATGCCGAGCACCTGGCCGCGGCTGAGCTCGAAGGACACGCCGTCGACTGCCTTGACGATGCCGTCCTCCGTGGCGAACTGGACTTTGAGGTCATTGACCTCGACGAGCCGCTCGGCCATTTACGTCGGCCTGATGCGCGGATCGAGCCACGCGTAGAGGAGGTCGACGATGACGCTGAAGATGACGATGAAGAACGTCGCGTAGATCGTCACCGCCATGATCGGCGGCAGATCGAGGTCACCGACCGACTGCGCGGCGTACCAGCCGACGCCCTTGAGATCGAAGACGGTCTCCGTGAGGATCGCGCTGCCGCCGAGGACCGCAGCGAAGTCGAGCCCGAACAGCGTCACGATCGGGATCATCGAGTTGCGCAGCACGTGCTTGATCAGCACACGACGCGAGGGCAGCCCTTTCGCCTTAGCCGTGCGGACGTAGTCCTCGTTGATCGTGTCGAGGATGTTCGAGCGCAGCACACGGCCGTAGAAACCGATGAACAACACGGCGAGAGCGCCCCATGGCATCAGCAGGTGCGTGAACCACCCCCAGGGATTACTCGTTAACGGGACATAGCCGCCGTCCGGCAGGAAGCGGAATGGATGATCCTGGGCAAAGAGGTAACGCATGACCAGGCCGAGCCAGAAGACAGGCAACGAGATGCCGATCAACGCCAGGACCGTGATCACTCGGTCCGACGTCCTCCCCGCATAGACCGCCGAGACGACTCCGACGAGGGTGCCAAAGAAGAGCCAGATGATCGCGGCCCCGATGCAGAGCGAGAACGTCGCAGGGATGCCCGACACGATCTGGTCGACGACATTCAGCTGACTCGAGTATGAGACCAGGTTGGCGGTGAACAGCGACTTCATCATTCCCCAGTACTGGTAGTAGAAGGGGTCGTCGAGGTTCAGCTTCTGGCGGATGTCGGCGATATTCGCGTCGGTTGCCGTGCGTCCGGCGATGCGCACTGCCGGATCGCCCCCGGGGATTTTGATGAAGATCAGATAGGTGATGAAGCTGACCGCGATCAGCACGAGGAACGCGCCGATGAGGCGCCTGATCAGGAATGCGATCAACGCTCGGCCCGCACCTTGGCCCGGGGATCGAGCGCGTCGCGCAGACCGTCACCGAAGACGTTGAGCGACAGGACCGTCAGCACGATCGCAATCCCGGGAATGATGGCCAGCCACGGCGCGGTCACGATGCGGCTCTGCCCGTCGGCGATGAGCGTCCCCCACGATGGGTTCGGCGGCTGCACGCCGGCACCGAGGAACGACAGTCCGGCCTCGGTGATGATGTTGGTGGCGATGATCAGCGTGAACAGCACGAGCGCCGACGATGCGATGTTCGGCAAGAGCTCGCCGACCATCACGCGAACGGAGCTTGCTCCCTGCGCGGTCGCCGCCTCGACGAACTCCTTCTCGCGCAGCGACAGGATCTGTCCACGCAGCGGCCTACCCACGTACGGAATCAGGACGAACGCGATCACGCCAGTGGGAATCCAGAGGCTGCCGGCCGCGAGGTTGATGCCGAGGTGGTGGAAGCCGTTGATCGAGAGCGCGGTGCCGAGAGCAATCGCGAGGAGTAAGACCGGGAAGGCCCAGATCAGGTCGTAGACGCGTGAGATCAGCCAGTCGACCCAGCCGCCGTAGTACGCGGCAAGCAACGCGGTCAAGAGCGCGAACACCATGCAGAAGATGGCGGAGCCGATCCCGATCAGCAGCGAATTGCGTCCGCCGTAAAGAAGCCGAACTGCCACGTCGCGGCCCTGGTTGTCCGCCCCGAACACGTAACGCCCGCCCGCGTGCCAAAGCTGCGGGCCGACGGGGATACCTCCGGCGACGAACTCACCGCCGGTGGTGAAACCGCCCTTCGAGACGACCGGGACCTGCTTTCCGTCCTTCGTGAAGGTTTCGCCGAGATGGTTGTCGTTCGGCCCGGTGTGCGCGATCTGCGACGCATAGGTACCCGCAAAGGCGCACAACAGGACGATGACCACGAAGAGGACGAGGAAGCCGAGAGCGACGTAGTTCCGCCGCAACCTCCGCCACGCGAGCAGCCACGGGCTCTTGCCCTCGATCTCGCCCTGCTCGTCGGCGGCCAGGGCCGCCGCTGAATCGAGGGTGAGGTCGGTCGATGAGTCGGTTGCCACTACTCCATCTCTTCCCTAAACCGGCGGGAGTTGAACAGGAGGGAGAGCCCCGACCGACGGTGCTCTCCCTCCCGCAGACATGCCTACTTCTGACAGCTCAGGCCGAAGTCCCAGAACGTCACGACACCGAACACGTAGCAGCTCATGTCCATCTTCGTCCCGAAGAAATCGGTCTGCGACCGGTTCATGTACGGGATGGTCGTGGCGTAGGTGGCCATCAGGTCCTTGTCGACCTTCGCCCAGCGGGCGTTGACCTCCGGCGTGATCTCGCTGATCTTCTTCAGCGCGTCGATCTCCTTGTTCACCGAGGGCACGTTGACGTTGCCCGGGTTGTTGTTGTGCGTCTCGGTGATTCGGTTGCCGTTCAGGAGCACGTCGAACCAGTCGAGCGGGTGCGGATAGTCCTGGTACCAGTCGGTGAACATCGCCTGGGCCCTGGTCTTCTGCGCCCCGATCGTCTGGAAGTACACGGAGTGCTCGAGCAGGTGAAGCTTCGTCTTGTAGCCGATCTTGGTCAGCTGGTTGGCCAGGTATTCGGTCGTCGACTTGGACGGGTCCTCGTTCGGCCCGTAGACGTCGACCGTCTGTCCGGCTGTCCCCGACTGCTGGACGAGCTGCTTCGCCTTCGCCAGATCGAACGACCACGCGTCGATCTTCTTGTACTGCGGATAGCCCGGCGGCAGGAAGTTCTCCGTCGGACGACCCAACCCGCCATAGATCCCGGAGATGATCGCCTGAGGGTCGATCGCCATCTGGGCGGCCTTGCGGGCCTGGATGTTGTTGAACGGCGGGATCCTGTTGTTGATCGCGTAGTAGTAGGTGTTCGCGTTCGTATAGATCCGCAGCTGTTCCTTGTACTTCGACTGTGCCTCCGGGAGACGGTCAGTCGGAACCGGCTGGTAGTCGTAGTCGGCCTGACCACTGATCACGCGCTGGTACGCGGCGACAGGGTCGGTGATGATCGTCGCCTCGACCTTGTCGGGATTCCCCGTCGGCATCGTCGGGATCTGATCGTTGTAATTCGGGTTCCGAACCATCGTGATGCTGCGGTTCGGCCTGTAGCTCTGGACCATGTACGGACCGGTCGCCGGAATCGGATGGGTCGACTGATCCGACGCAGGAGTGCCGCACGGAACAAAGTGCGAGAACTCCATCGCGAGGATGTAGAGGAAGTCACCGCGAGGCGAGTCGAGCTTGATCTCGACCGTGCGGTTTGCGTCGTTCGTGATGATTCCCGAGATGTGGCCCTTCTTCGTCTCGGCGTAGCCGCTCGAACCGCTGACGCCCGTGATGTCGGAGTAGAAGCCGACGCCCGGCGAATCCATCTTGAAGTCACGTTCGATCGTGCATCTGAAGTCACTCGCCTTGACGGCGTTGCCATTCGAGTACTTCAGGCCGTCGCGCAGCGTGAACTTGTAGTTCTTCCCGTCCGCAGAGATAGTGGGCATCTTCTCTGCGAGGTACGGCACCAGCGTCGCGCCGCCGGGCCCGTTCTCGTGCTTGTAGCCGACGAGACCCTCCCAGACGTAGTTCGTGAGCTGGTACGCCGCGACTGTGTAGTAGAGCGCCGGGTCCATGTAGTCCGGGGCATCCCAGACCACACGGAGCAGCGGATAGGTCTTGCCTTCGTTGCTGCCGCCACTGCTCCCGCTCGAGGACTTGTTGCCGCCTCCGCCGCAGCCGGCGAGGAAAGCAAGAGCACTGACGAGCACGAGGGCGCCAACAAAACGAATCGACCTCGATCTCTTTGTCACTATGAGAACTCCTCCTTTGGGACTGCCACGGCGGCCGCAGACCCCCTTCGTCCGCTCGCGGATCGATCGATTCTTACAGACGTCTTTCTGGCTTTGCCGTTAGTTCGGTTTGCTATTCCGTGTCGGTCCATTCGTTGCCCGCAAGCGCACGGACGCAACCGAAACGAGCAGGTCCACCGTGGCCAGGTCCCGGGGTCAGACCTCGGGACCTGTTTCTACTGGACAGCGAACGTATGTTCGCCTACCCTCTTCGCATGCAGCTTCGGCTCGACGCTGCCGACCGGCTGGTGGAGCTCGTCGAGGAGCGGCGGGGCCCGGTCTTCGTGGAGGAGGCCGCCCGACGCCTCTTCGCCCTTCGGCACGCGCCGGTCGGAATGGCGCGTAGCCTGCTGGACGAGGTCGTCGGCGAGGACGCCCGCCTTGCATGGCGCGGCGACGCCGTCGGGCTTGCCGACCCGCCCGGCGCCGACGTGCCCCTCGAGCGAGCGTCGTTCGTCGTCGTCGACCTCGAGACGACCGGCCTGCGTCCTGGCAGCTCGCGCATCTGCGAGATCGGCGCCGTCCGCGTGCGGGAGCTCGAGCTCGAGGAGGAGTTCGAGCTGCTCGTCGATCCGGGCATGCCGGTCGGTCCCGTCATCACCGCACTGACGGGGCTGCGGGACTCGGATCTGCGCGGCTCGCCTCATCCGGCGATCGCGGTGCGCCGGTTTCTCGAGTTCGCCGGCGACGCAGTGCTCGTCGCGCACAACGCGCGCTTCGACTTGTCCTTCCTCGACCGCGAGACTGAGCGCTCGACGGGCGCGCGACTGGCCGGGCCTGTCGTCGACACGGTGGGCCTCGCGCGGCGGCTGCTGGCGGGACGAACGAGCCGCGCCGGGCTCGCCTCGCTCGCTCAGTTCTTCGGGACCGCGGCCCAGCCGTGCCACCGCGCGCTGCCGGACGCGAAGGCGACGGCGGAGATCCTCGTCCAGCTGATTGGGCTGGCGCAGGAGCGCGGAGCGCTCACCGTCGCCGACCTGGTCGACCTCGCCGCACCGAGGGTCCGCAAGGTCTATGCGAAGCGCTCGCTGGCCTTCGGTGCCCCGACCACGCCCGGCGTCTATCTCTTCCGCGACGCGCACGACAACGTGCTCTACGTCGGACGCGCCCGCGATCTGCGCGCGCGGCTCCGCTCCTATTTCCGCACCGACCGGCAGCGCCCCGCGGTGGAGTCGGCGCTCGCGGCACTGGAGCAAATCGAGTGGCGAGTCTGCGGGTCGGAGCTCGAGGCCGCACTCGAGGAGCTTCGCCTCCTGCGTGAGCTGCGCCCTCCGGCGAACGCACGCAACTCTCGGCCGGACCGGTACGTGTACCTGCGGCGTCGCGGCGACAGCGTCGTGTGCTCGTCGAAGCCGTCACCCGTCGGACCGCTGAAGAGCCGAGCGCGCGCCAGACTCGCGGCGCGTGCACTGCGCGCCGAGGAAGCAGAGCGTCCGGAGCTCGCGCTCCCGCGGCTGCGCGCACGGCTGCGCGAGCTCGCCGATTGCCGCCGCTTCGAGGACGCCGGCCGCCTGCGCGACCGGCTCGCCGCCGTCGAGGACGTCGTCCGCACGATGGAGCGGCTCGAACGCCTGCGCCGCACCCGTTGCTGCCTGGTCGTCCCGTCGGCCGAGCCGGGCTTTGCGCGTGGAGTCTTCGTCGCGAACGGACGGATCGCCGACGTGCGCACGCTCGCAAGCACGGTCGAGGTCGAAGCCGGCCTCGCCGCCGCGAAGCTCTCGGCACCGGCCGAGTTGCAGGCCGAGGAGATCGACGAGCTGCTGCTGATCGGCACCTTCCTGCGGCGGCCACCGCCCGAGCTGCGCGTCGCGCCGCTCGACGCCCACGAAATTCTCAGGTCGGC
>Ga0184619_10000462_pt1 | contig 14095 bp, 12 predicted proteins | sample PLM0_60_b1_FD_133146 | JGI IMG/M metagenome (GOLD analysis project Ga0184619, IMG submission 133146) | Groundwater sediment microbial communities from an aquifer in East River, Colorado, USA - PLM0_60_b1 | ecosystem: Environmental > Terrestrial > Soil > Riparian zone | place: USA: East River...
GCGAGCTTGTCGAGCACCTGAAGCGCCTGTCGGGAATGGGTCCCTACGTCGCGCTCCTCCTCATTCCGGGAGGATTGGCGCTGTTGCCGCTGCTCGCGTGGTGGCTGGACCGGCGCCGCGACCGCCGGCCGCCGCCCTCCGAGACGGTCACTCGCGGTAAGAAGGATCGATAGCGTCGAGCTTCCTGATCAGCGCCGGCCATTCGAGGATGCCCAGCTTGCGGCGCACCCCGGGCTGATAGAGATGCGATGCGTCCTCGATGATCTTGCGCGGCGGGAGCGAGATCTCGGTGTTGCAGGCGAGCGTCGTCACCTGGAGCTGGCAGGCGCGTTCCAGACGGAAGATGTTGTCGAACGCCTGCGGGATGCTCGCGCCGACGACCAGGAGGCCGTGGTTCCTGAGGATCATCGCCTCGCGGTTCCCCAGGTCGCGCACCAGGCGCTCCTGCTCGTTCATGTTGATCGAGACCCCTTCGTAGTCGTGGTAGCCGATGTCGATGAAGCGCATCGCCGTCTGGGCGAAGGGCATCAGCCCGGATTTCATCGCCGACACCGACATCCCGGCGATCGTGTGGGTATGGATGACGCAGTCCACTTCGTGCCGCGCGCGGTGGATGGCGCTGTGGATGATGAAGCCCGCCTTGTTGATGTCGTACTCGGTCGGGTTGAACAGGATCTTGCCGTCCAGGTCGAGCTTGATGAAGCACGAAGCGTGCATCTGATCGTAGAGCAGGCCGTAGGGATTGATGAGGAAGGCGTTGTCCTCCCCCGGGACGCGGGTCGAGATGTGGTTCGCGATCATCTCGTCCATGCCGTAGAGGTGGACGAGGCGGTAGGCGGCGGCGAGGTCGATGCGCTTCGCCCATTCCTCTGCGCTGACCTGGTCGCGGACGGATTTCTGCTTCTTGATGCGGGTGACGCTCATGACGTGTTCCTCGTGCGCGAGTCCGATGCCGCGTAGTTTAACTCCGACCACCCGCTCGCGGGCGCCCCGTATTTTCGAATCTGTTACGACGCGATCCGGAGGTCGGTAAACTCCTGGAAATCAGTCCGGTCCGCCCATGCATAGATTATCCACCCGGGGTGATAGGAGCGGCATTCAGTGTTGACCTCCAGAGCATGAGGGTGTTGCATGCGGCTAGTTCTTCCCAGAGCTTTATGAGTCAGTGCCCGCAATAGTCGTCTTGGCTGCTCCGCAGGACCTTTCACGCGGATTGAGCGGTAAATAAAAAAAGGATTGTGCTGCAACATGGTGCATCCCAGAGCGTTGTGCCCGAACAACCAGCGATAACTCTTGATAATTGCGTCGCCGGTTCCGGCTACGCCCAAGTCCAGAGCCGGCAACAGAAACAGCATCGCCATGGCATCCTGGTGAACGCTGTAAACCTGATGCCAGTCCATGACTCTGCCCGTCGCCGAATCTATGAACCACGGCCATTCCCCGTTTGGTCCCTGCAGCTCGAGCACGCGCGTCACGGCGTTCTTGAACAACGCCATTACTGCCTGATCGTCGAACAGGCGGGCATAGTGGTGCAAAACCATCAAGAAATAGACGATTGCCCCAAATGACACAAATGTTCCACGAAGGCTGTTGTTATGCCTGGGCAGAAGCGTATCTCGGTTCAGCAGGTCGTGACTGATATATGCAATTAATTTCCGTGCGAGTCCCATTGCCTGGGGAGAGCCTGTTTGTCGTGCGTAGGTGCTCACGCCGATCAACGCCCACGCGGTCTCTTGAATCGGAAATGCCAGTGCCCGAGAGCGATCATCAAGCAAGGGATGCAGCCAAAGATAAATGCGCTCTGCTGCTGGATGGTTCTCGCGTGTCAGGACATCCAGCAGTAGCCCGCGATTTCCCGCATTGACATCGTTCAGCAGGTGACGCGCCACATACCCGTCAAGCATCTCCTTGAGATTCCACTTCGTAGGCTGCGACCGCTGGATACGCTGGATGGCGGCCATCACGTTGACCGTGTAGCGGTACTTACCGTCGTTTTGTAAGTCGTTTATGTATTTTCCCTGCACCAGTCTGGTGGAGAATGAAAACAGACCCGTGTCCTCATCGTACATATTCTCCATTAGTTCGATTGAGTTAGAGATTAGCCGATACATGATCACCGGCGCGATCGGTTCTTATTGATTACGAGGAAATCTCCAATGGCAAGCGCATCCAATTCGGAGGCGAGATAGGCGCTGATTGCATCGCCGACGGTACAAACAATCGGTTCCTCGTGCATGTTAAAACTGGTATTGATCAACGATGGTATTCCGGATAAATCGTGGTAGTACTTCAAGGTCCAGTAATAAGAGGGATTCACTTCTTCCCGAATAAGCTGTGGTCTTGCAGTGCCGTCCACATGCACACAGGCTGGCGATGAGGCCAGCATCTCCTCCGTTACGTCGAAAGTCATCGTCATGAACTCGGCTGGATGACGAGCGCCTTCTAGATTCTTGTAACACTTGTCGGCCATCCCGTACAGTGTTACGGGAGCGAACGGCATGAACTCGGAGCGCTTGAGTTGTTTGTTCAACCAATCATTAACAGTCGGGTCCTTGGCGTGATACATGATCGAGCGGTTTCCCAAGGCACGAGGGCCGAATTCCATCCGCCCCTGAAAACGCGCAATGATGAACCCCTGGTGCAGCAGTGTTGCGAGCCTCTGTTCGAGCGGCCAGTCTCGCCCGATAATTTCCTGGTATTCAAGACCGGCAGACTCGAGCTCGCGGCGAATCTCTTCCCGAGAATATTCGGGACCAAGATACATGTCATGCAACGCGTAAGGCTTGAACGGCTTCTGGGCGTGCGCCGCCAGAATCGCGGCACCCAAGCCGGTTCCCTCGTCTCCCATTGCCGGTTGGATAAAAATGTTGGCAAAACCCTCGCCCTTGATGCGCTGATTGAGCTTTACATTGGCGACACATCCTCCTGCCAGGGCAATATTTTTCCCCTTTGGATCGGGTACGTGCCTACGGATGAGGTCGATCACGTCGCGTTCCAGCATGAACTGGATGGCCGAGGCGATCTGTTCGCGTGACCACTTGCCAAAACGGGCGGCACGCAATTTCCGTAAGTCCTGGATGTTCTTTTCTTCTTTACCCTGCTGATGAATCAGATAGAACCAGTTCTCCTTGGCGCCCTTTTTGAATTGCTCCGCAAACCATTCGTCGAGTTCTGCAATCAGTTCGTTTTCCGGTTTAGCATAAGCCGCGAGTCCAGTGACTTTTCCGGGGTGTCTGTCGGGATGGAATCCGAGCATCGCAGTAACCACCTCGTATGATTGGCCCTCGATTCGTTCACTCTGGAAATATTGATGCCGCATTTCCATGTGATCGCCCTTGCCCACGCCATAAGTCGCAGACAAGCCGTCACCCAAGCCATCGACGGTAAATAATTCCGCTTGGTTGAAACCGGAGCAATAGTACGCCGAGGCCATATGACAACTGTGATGGTCGAAACCATAGTCCAATGAACGGCCGGTAAACTCTCTGGTATCCAGGGAGTAGCGCACGTCGGCGGGGTTTTTATTGCGCGCCTTCAGGTAAACCTGCTTCGCAAAATTGACGATTCGATCCGTCTTCGGCCACGAGTAACGACCAAGACGGTTGCTCGTTCGGTAATAATCCAATTCCCGCGCGAGGCGTCGTTTGGCATCGAGTCTTCCGATCGCGAGCTTGGCATCGCCCAGACGGAAGTGTTGAGCGGCGCATTTGTATGTCTGATATGGCATCCCGCGCTGAAGTTTTACGCGGGTGAAGCGTTCCTCGCTGGCACAGAAAATAGGCTGTCCCGCTTCGTTTACAAGGCAAAAGCTGGCGCAGTGGCTCTTGTTTATACCCGCTGCTTTGACGGTAAAACCGACGTGTGGCTTTGCCGGACTTGCGGCCTCATCTTGCTCGCCGGTGCTACCATATGACTCCGCCGGACCATTGATCGTTGTGAGCGCCTTCTTGTTCAGTGCCATGACCTTCATTGTTATCTCTTCTCCAAAATGACAAACACTCCACTCGTGGTATACATCGCCGTATTTTGGCGGCTGACAGAGTAATCTATATAGGTCAAGTTCCCAGACCGCTTGGAGCCGGGGTGCAAGAAACGCCATTTAGACCCACTGAGGGGTCACCCAATGCAGGTGCGGCATAGCCCGAACGTACCAGGGCTGCGGTTCGCGTGGGGTTCAAGCACCGGATTGCGGCGCGCCGGCGGGCCCTTCAGACTTCGCGGCCGCTTTGATTCGCCTATCCCTTAGTCCTTTTCACAACCGTGTCGGAACAATGCGGCCCCACCGTCCTTGGGGCACCATCAGCTATTTGGAAGGAGACCCACGATGTCCGTTAAGACGCTGATCGCAATGTTTGCGACTGTTGCCGCTACCTTTGCGGCCCCGGCGATCGTTCACGCAGCCCAGGGGAAGCCGGCCATGCAAACCGCAACGCCCAAGCCCACCAAGAGCGGCCATGCCGCGGTCAACGGCGTGAACTATTACTACGCCGTCTATGGCGCGGGTGAGCCGCTGTTGCTCCTTCATGGCGGCCTGGGCCAGATCGAGATGTTCGGTCCCAACCTGACCAAGCTCGCGCAGAGCCGGCAGGTGATCGGCGTCGATCTGCAGGGCCACGGCCGCACGCCGCTGGGCGATCGCGAGCTCAGCCTGGTCGACATGGGCAACGACATGGCCGGCGTGCTCAAGAAGCTCGGCTACGACAAGGTCGACGTGCTCGGCTATTCGCTGGGTGGCGGCGTCGCGTTCCAATTCGCCGCTCGACATCCGGAAATGGTTCGCCGCCTGGCGCTGGTTTCTGCCGGCTACTCGCAGGACGGATTCTATCCGGAGATGCTGCCGCAGCAGGCGTCAGTCGGCGCCGCGATGCTGGAGCAAATGAAGGAAACGCCGATGTACAAGTCGTACGTGGCGATTGCGCCGCATCCGGAAGAGTTTCCGAAGCTGCTCGACCAGATGGGCGCCTACATGCGCAAGCCGTACGACTGGTCGGCGGACGTCAAGAAACTGACCATGCCTGTGATTCTCATCTTCGGAGACAGCGACATGTTCCGGCCGGAGCACATCGTGAAGTTCTACCAGTTGCTCGGCGGTGGACTGAAGGACGCCGGCTGGCAGCGCGAGCACATGTCGCAGAATCGCCTGGCGATCCTGCCGAACATCACGCACTACGAAATAGGCCTCGCACCGCAGCTGGTCGACGCCGCTCTGCCGTTCCTTAACGGCCAAGGCCGCGCCAAGAGTTGGGACGAGCAGGTGAGGAGCGCGAAGTAACTCTCACCGTGCCCGGCCGCCACCCATCCTTATCCCTTATCCCTTGTTTCGTGCCTCGCGCAGCGCCCGCCATAGGCGGTCCGGCGTCACCGGCATGTCGAGGTCGGTGATGCCCGCGGGCCGCACCGCGTCGAGGATCGCGTTCATGGTCGCGCCGAGCGCCCCTGAGGTTCCCGATTCGCCCACGCCCTTCGCGCCGAGCGCGTTCGCTTTCGTCGGCACGGGATGCTCGTCGCAGCGGATGGCGCGCATCCAGTCGGCGCGCGGCATCGGGTAGTCCATGAAGCTGCCCGCGAGCAGTTGCCCGGTGTCGGAGTCGTAGATCGCGTGCTCGGCGAGGACCTGCCCCACGCCCTGCAGCACGCCGCCGTGCACCTGGCCTTCGACGCTGGTGTGATCCACCACGTTGCCGATGTCGTCCACGGTCGCGTAGTTGACCACGTCGACGACGCCGGTCTCGGGATCGATTTCCACTTCGGCGATATGGCAGCCGTTCGGGAAGGTCGCACCGAAAGAGCCTTCGGCGACGCAGTCCATGGGATGGGGTGAAGAGGCCGCGAGTTTTTTCGCGAGCTCGAAGAAGCCGATCGACTTGCTCCCGGACTCGAATTTCCCGTCCCGATATTCGACGGCGTCCGCGCCCAATGCCGCGGCGGCGAGCGGCTTCGCCGTTTCGATCAGCTTGGCGACCAGGAGCTTGACTGCACTCCCCGCGCCGTAGAGCGAACGCGAGCCGCCGGTGCCGTTGCCGACGACAGCCAGGTCGAGGTTGCCCTCGTGGATGCGGATGCACTCGCCTGTCACGCCCAGGCCCTCGCTGAGAATGCGCACGAACGCGGTCTCGTGGCCCTGTCCGGTGGACTGCGATACGCAGCTCACGTGCAGGATGCCCGACGCGTCGAAGCGCGCGTACGCCTGGTCCTTGGGCGCAGCGCCTGCCGCGCTCGCTTCCAGGAAGGTCGCGATGCCGATGCCGCGCAGCTTCCCTTCGCGCTTCGAGCGCTCGCGGCGCGCGGGGAAACCTCTCCAGTCGGCAAGCTCCAGTGCCTTGTCCATCACGTTCTCGAACTCGCCGCAGTCGTAGGTCGTCCCGTTCGCGGTCCTGTAGGGCATCGCCTCCGGCGGAATGAAGTTCTTTCGCCGCAGCACGATCGGGTCGAAGCCGTGCTCGGCCGCAGCGCGATCGACGAGGCGCTCGATCACGCAGGCGATGTCGGGTCTTCCTGCGCCGCGGTAGGCCGAAATCGGTAAGGCGTTCGAATAGGCGCAGCGCGTATGCGCGTACATCGCCGGGACCCGGTATACGCCGCCCATGGTGATGGTGATGTTGCGCGAGCCGATCTGCGGGCCGAAGGGCGTGGAGTAGGCGCCGAGGTCCGCGCCGTCCTCGAAGCGCAGCGCGAGGAACCCGCCGTCGCGGGCGAGCGCGAGCTCTCCGGTCAGCGTGAGCCCGCGCCCGTGGTTGTCTGAAAGGAAGATCTCCGAGCGCGTCGCCACCCATTTCACCGGGCGGCCGAGCTTCTGCGCGGCGAGCATCACCGCGACGTGCTCCGCGTAGGAATAACTGCGGATGCCGAAGCTCCCGCCCACGAGCTCGGTGACGACGCGGATCTTCTCTCCGGGGAGGCCGGTCGCCGCAGCGAGGAATCCGCGCATGCCGTTCAATCCCTGGCTCGGCGAATAGACGGTGAAGACCCCGCTGCCCGCATCGAAGCTCGCGAGGAAGGCGCGCGGCTCGATCGGGTTGCCGACGAGACGCTGGCTGCGCACCGTGAGCCGCGTTTTCAAAGCCGCCCTGGCGAACGCGGCCTGCATCGCGGCGGCGTCCCCCGTCTCGTATTCGAAGGCGAGATTGCCGGGGATGTCCTCGTGCAGCTGCGCTGCGCCCGGGCGCGTCGCCCCCTCGAAACCGATCACTGCGGGAAGATCGCGGTACCCGACCGCGATTTCCTCGGCGGCGTCCTGCGCGAGCGCCGCGCTCTCCGCGACCACGAGGGCCACGGGCTGGCCGACGTAGTGCACCTTCTTCTGCGCGAGCGCGGGCCAGAAGGGTCTTTTCTGCTTCTGTCCTCCCACGCCTTCATACGTCACGCCGCCGGGGAGCGATTTCCATCCCGAGGCCGCGTAGTCGGCGCCGGTGAGCACGAGGCGCACACCTGGCCGTGCGACCGCGGCCTCGAGGTCGGTTGAGGCGATCTCGGCATGCGCGCGGTCGGAGCGCAGGAAGAAGCCGTAAAGCTGCCCCGGGAGATTCCAGTCCGCGCTATAGCGCCCCTTGCCCTCGAGCAGGCGTGCGTCTTCGCGGCGTATCGTTTTTTCGGTCATGGATCGGCGAGACGGTGCGCGCGCAAAAGGCGCAATTGTCTCAAAAGCCCGGCCGCGTGCAAACCTTCGCGGCGCGTTCTACCCGCTCCCAAGCAGCCGCATCAGCTCTTTCACTTAGTGGCCACGAGGCCAGGGGAGCGTGATTCCGCGCGGGTCGGTGGATCTCATTGCGGATCGTTTCAGCCGCGACCTATGAACGGCATCTTGGTGGCCATGATGGTCATGAACTGCACGTTCGTATCGAGCGGCAGGTTCGCCATGTGCAGCACCGCGGCCCCGACGTGGTCGACGTCCATCAGCGGTTCCGGCTTGATCTCGCCGTTCGCCTGAGGAACGCCGTCGGCCATTCGCGAGGCGAGCGGCGTTCGCGCGTTGCCGATGTCGATCTGGCCGCAGGCGATGTCGTACTTCCTGCCGTCGAGCGCGCTCGACTTCGTGAGCCCGGTGACCGCATGCTTGGTGGCGGTGTAGGGCGCAGAGTTCGGCCGCGGCGCGTGCGCCGAGATCGAGCCGTTGTTGATGATGCGCCCGCCGCGCGGGGTCTGGCTCTTCATGATCCTGAACGCTTCCTGCGTGCACAGGAACATCCCGGTCAGGTTCGTGTTCACCACGGCCTGCCACTGCTCGAGCGTCAGGTCCTCGAGCATTATTTTGCCCGGCGTGCCGATTCCGGCATTGTTGAAGAGCACGTCCAGGCGCCCGAACTTCTCCTTCGCAGCTGCAAACAACGCCCGCACCGCCTTCTGGTCGGTGACGTCGGTCGGCACGACCAGCGCGCGCTCGCCCGATCCGGAAAGCTTCGCCGTCTCCTCCAGAAGTTCCTTGCGTCTGCCCGCGAGCGCGACGCGGTACCCGTCCTTGAAGAACGCGAGCGCGACGGAACGCCCGATGCCGCTGCCCGCGCCCGTGACGATGGCCACTTTTCCGGAGGAATCCATGTTCGTCCTTCCTTGTTGAGCTTCAGCGTACGGCCGCGAGCTGTCTCGCCCGTTCCACGTCGTCGGCGACACGCTTCGAAGTGGCGAGTGCGCGCTTGCGGGCGTTGGCGGCGACGGCTTCCTCGACGAGCAGGCCCGCGCCGACCTGCAGCGTGAGCTTCTTCCGGGTTGCGGGATAGGACTCGAGCAGCCGGCCGAAGGCATCGACCGAGATCCGGTAATCGAAATACTCCTTCTCCATGCGATCCTTGGCGCGCACCGCCTCCTTGATCCAGTTTCCCGAACGCCGGTTCGCCGTGCGCATGTGATCGCGCAGCGCCCGTTCGCTCGCCGAAACCTGGATGCGATAGCGGTGGCTCGCCGCTTGATTGCGCAGGATCTGCCTCACGGTGAGCATGTAGTCCTCGGCGGCGTCGGCCAGTGCCCGGTTCGGGGAGGCGCTCATGCCGCGCAGCTCGATCACGTGCTTGTCCACTTCCTGCGCCTGGTCGTCGAGCCTGCGCACCATCCGGGCGGTGTCGTCATGCACCGCTTCCGTTTCCACGGCGAGCGCCGCTTGCAGCCGCTCGCTGGAGTCCTGCACGAGCGCGGTCACCGCTCTTTGCAGCTGGCCCTTGCGGTAAGCGCTGACGCCCCAGTAGCCCAGGGCCGAGACGATCAGTAGCGCGGCCAGTCCGAGGGCGGTGCTCCGCGTGGCCAATCCGGGATGCATTGCCGCCTGTGCGCCGCTCAGGGCGCGATGATGACGCGCGGGCATTTCATGGACGCTAGGCTAGCAAGCGAGGGTGAAGCGGTCAAACTTCCGCGCCCGGGCAGCGCAGGGTCCTGGCATGGTAGGCGGCCGTCCGGCATGATTTAATGGCGGCTCCGAAGGGGAGAGGCGGCCATGGCCCTGCTGCAAGTGGTCCTGTTCTTGATGATGTGCGCCGTGGCGCTGGGGTGGGTGGCGCGGCACTTCAAATTTCCCTACCCGATCGCCCTCGTGATCGGGGGCGCGGCGCTCGGCTTCGTGCCGCGGCTGCCGCAGCTTCAGTTCGACCCGCAGTTCCTGCTCGTGCTCGTACTGCCGCCGATCCTCTACCAGGCGGCCTTGCTCACGTCCTGGCACGAGTTCTAGGCGCACATCCGCCCCATCCGCCTGCTGGCTATCGGGCTCGTGATCGCGACCACGCTCGCGGTGGGCGCGACCCTCAAGCTCCTCATTCCCGACATACCCTGGTCGGCGGCTTTCGTGCTCGGGGCGATCGTCTCGCCGCCCGACGTGGCGGCGGCGACCGCCATTCTTTCGCGGCTCAACATTCCGCGCAACGTGGTCACCGTGCTCGAAGGCGAGAGCCTGGTGAACGACGCCTCGGGCCTGGTGATCTACAAGTTCGCGGTGGCGGCCGTGCTCACCGGCATGTTCTCGCTGTGGCAGGCGAGCCTGGAATTCGTCGGCGTTGCGGTCGGCGGCGTCGTGATCGGCCTTGCGATGGGGCGGCTGTTCGTTTTCATTCACCGCTATCTCGGAGACGCATTCATCGAGGTGTTGACCACGCTCGCGGTGCCCTACGTCACCTACATCTTCGCCGAATCGTTTCACACGTCGGGTGTTCTCGCCGTGGTCGCCGCGGGCATCGTTCGCGGGCGTTACTCCCCGGAGATCGTCTCGGCCGAGATGCGCATCATCGCGCGCTCGGTGTGGAACCTGCTCGTTTTCCTGCTGAACACCCTGATCTTCATCCTCATCGGCGTACAGCTGTCGGGAATCGTCGCGCGGCTCACCGACTACTCGGTGGGGGAGCTCTTTTTCTACGGCACCTTCGTGAGCGCGGTCGCGATCTTCGTGCGCTTCGCCTGGGTCTACCCCGCCACCTATCTGCCGCTCGTGCTGCGGGCCATGCTCGGCGAGCACGTCGCGCCGCCCCGGGAAGGGGAAGTGTTCATCATGGGCTGGTGCGGGATGCGCGGAATCGTGTCGCTCGCCGCCGCGCTCGCGCTGCCCCAGACGTTGGAAGACGGGAATGCGTTTCCCGAGCGCGACCTCATCATCTTTCTCACCTTCGTCGTCATCGCGGTGACCCTCGTCCTGCAGGGGCTGACTCTGAAGCCGCTCATCCGCATGCTCAAGGTCGGCCGGGACTGGAGCCTGCAGGAGGAGCAGCAGCGCGCCCAGATGGCGCTCGGCAAGGCGGCGATCGCCGCCATCGACGCCGTGGCCGAGAAAAGCGGCATCCCGAACGAATTGGCCGAGCGCATCCGCGCCGAATTCGCCGAGAAAATCACGCTCTCGGTGCCGGAAGGCCTGGTGCTGCGGCACTCGGGCGCAGACGACGCGCGGCGTCTGAGAAACGCGGCGGTGAAGGCCGAGCGGCAGGAACTGATCCGGCTGTGGCGCGACAACCAGATCAGCGACGAGGTGTTGCACCATATCGAGGAAGACCTCGACTACCAGGAATCGCGCATCTAGCTTGGAGGAGGTCCCATGGTTCGCGTAGTTGTTTTTGCGCTTTTCGCGCTCGCCGCGCTGCCTTGCGCGGCACAATACCCCGATCGGAACGTGACCTTTCTCGCGAACTTTCCCCCCGGGGGCCTCGTCGACATCGTCACGCGCGTCGTCGCCGACGGAATGAAGCCAAAGTTTCCTCACGGCATCACCGTCGTGAACAAGCCGGGCGCCGGGGGCGCCGTCGGCGTCTCCGACCTCGTGCAGGCGAAGCCGGACGGATACACGATCTTGCTCACGCCGCAGTCGTCGCTCGTCATCGCGCCGCAGATGAACCCGAAGCTCGCCTACAAGACGCCGGACGAGTACGACCCGGTGATCAACTTGGTTGCCTACTATCCGCTGTTGGCGGTGACCGCGGACGCGCAGTGGAAGTCCATCCAGGACTTCGTCGCCGACGCGAAAGCGAACCCGAGCAAGATGCGCGTCGGGACGCCGGGCGAGGGCACGGCGAGCCACCTCAACCTCGAGGAGTTCATCTTCCGGACAGGCACGAAGATGATTCCGGTGCCTTACGCCGGCTGGGCGCAATCCTCGCCCGCGCTCCTCGGCAACCACATCGAGGCGGTGGTGGCGCAGCCTGGCGAGGTTAAGCCGCTCGTCGACGGTAAGCGGATGCGCGTGCTCGCGGTCTTCCAGGAAAAGCGCCACCCGGCCTTTCCCAACACGCCGACATCGAAAGAGTCCGGCTGGGACGTGGCGAACGGCGTGTGGTACCTGATCATCGCGCCCAAGGGCACGCCCGCGCCGATCGTGAAGCAGATCCACGACGCCGCCAAGGCAGTCGTCGACGACCCGGCGTTCGCGAAGACCATGGACGCGCGGGGAGTGGATGTGGACTACCGCGCGGGGGACAAGCTGCGCGCGGATCTGTGGAAGGAGTACAAGCTGGATACGGAGATATTGAAGAGGATCGGACTGGTCAAGTAGCGGTGAAGAGGAGATACGTGATGAGGCTCATCGTTGCAGCCGGCGCGCTCGCGCTCGCCTGCATGCCCCCCGTCGCGCCGGCGCAGGCCTATCCCGGCAAGCCGATCAGGATCGTGATCCCCTTTGTCGCCGGCGGGTCGTCGGATATCGTCGGCCGCGCGATCGGCTCCAAGTTCCAGGAATTCCTCCGCCAGCCGGCCGTGGTCGAGAACCGGCCCGGCGCCAACGGCGCCATCGCGGCCGAATTCGTCGCCAAGTCCGAAGCGGACGGCTACACCATCCTCGTGGGCTCGATCGGCGTGTTCTCGATCAACGCGGCGCTGTTCAAGGACCTGCGCTATCAGCCGCTGCGCGACTTTGCGCCGATCACGCTTGCGGTGACCACGCCGAACGTACTGATCGCGAAGCCGACGCTGCCTGCGGATTCGGCAAGAGAGCTGGTCGAGCTTGCGAAGAAAAATCCCGGGCGCCTCGCCTACTGCTCGAGCGGGAGCGGCTCGTCGGACCACCTCACCGGCGAGGTGTTTCGCCAGAGCGCTAATTTCGCCGCGATCCACGTGCCGTACAAAGGCGGCGCCGCGTGCCAGACGGACATTATGGGCAATCAGGTCGATTTCTCGTTTCAGAACCTGGGCGCGGTGACCGGCTACATCAAGGCCGGCAGGATGAAGGCGCTCGTGGTGACGGCTAAGGCGCGCCACCCGCAGCTGCCCAACGTGCCTTCGGCCGCGGAGGCGGGATACCCGGACCTGGTCGTCACCTCCTGGCAGGCGGTCGCGGCGCCGGCGAAGACTCCGCGCGACGTGGTGGCGAAGCTGAACGACGCTGTCGTGCGCGTGTTGCGCTCGCCCGAAGTCAGCGAACGCATGGCGCAGATCGGCTTCGATGTCGTGGCCGGGACCCCGGAGGAATTCGGCGCCTTCATGAAGGCGGAGATCGAGCGGTGGACCGCGGTGGTCGAGCGCGGCGGCATCAAGCCCGATTGAACGCTAGTCCACCTTCGCCCCCGACTGCTTCACCACCTTCGCCCACTTCTCGATCTCCGCGCGGATCAGCGCGTCGAACTGATCGGGCGTCGAGCCGATCGGCTCCATGCCCTGCTGCTTCATGCGCCCGGTCAGGTCGGAGGATTTCACGGCGCGGGCGATGTCGGCGCTGATCCGGCCGACGAGCTCGCGCGGCGTCGCCGTCGCGGCGACGATCCCCACGAGGCTGAGCGCGCTCACTCCCGGCACCGCCTCGGCGACGACGGGATATTCGGGCGAGTCGGGCGCACGCTGCGGAGAAAGAAGCGCAAGCACCTTGATCTTGCCGGATTTGATCAGGGGCTGCACCGCGTAGAGCACGTCCATCAGGATCGGAACGTGCCCGGCGACCACGTCCTGCTGCGCAGGAGCGCCGCCCTTGTAGGGCACGTGCACGAGGTCGATGCCCGCGGTCGTCTTCAGCAGCTCCACGGACAGGTGCATTGCGGTGCCGCTGCCAGGGGTCGCATAGGCGAGCTTGCCCGGGTTCTTCTTCGCGAGCGCGATCAGCTCGGGGATGGTGTTCGCCTCGAGCGAAGGATGCGCCGTCATCACCAGGTGCTGCACCGAAACCTGCGTCACCCCCGCGAGATCCTTCAGCGTGTTGTAGGGTAGGTCGGCGCGCAGGCTCGGATTGATGACGTAGGCGGTGACCACCATGCCGAGCGTGTAGCCGTCGGGCGCGGACTTGGCGACGTAATCGGTCCCGACCACCGTTCCCGCTCCGGGCCGGTTCTCGACCAGCACCGGCTGGCCCCATACGTCCTGCATCTTCGCGGACACGAGGCGCCCGATGATGTCGGTCGCGCCGCCCGGGGGAAACGGCACCATCAGGCGAACGGCACGCGTCGGATAGTTTTGCGCTGCGGACGCAAGCGGCACGAGCGCCGCCGCGAGCGCGAAGCATCGCAGGATGGTCTTCATGTCCTCTAGCGACCCTGCGCCGCTTCGCCGTCGCTCACCTTGAGATCGGGAACGCCGCCGGTCGCGACCGGGTCGTCGCTGTAGAGCTTCTTGAAGTCGAAGGTCGCGCGCCGCCCTTCCTGCTTCGGGATTCCGTTCTCCGCGAACAGCTTGAACTCGCGCGGCACGTCGCGAAAATCCTCGGCGTCGAACCACA
>Ga0184619_10000463_pt1 | contig 14036 bp, 10 predicted proteins | sample PLM0_60_b1_FD_133146 | JGI IMG/M metagenome (GOLD analysis project Ga0184619, IMG submission 133146) | Groundwater sediment microbial communities from an aquifer in East River, Colorado, USA - PLM0_60_b1 | ecosystem: Environmental > Terrestrial > Soil > Riparian zone | place: USA: East River...
CAGACGCGCTTCCGGCCGAGGTCGCGGAAGAGGTCGTCCTCACGGGCAGCGTCTCCCGCGGCATGGCCGCCGAGGTGTCGGACATCGAGATGCCCGTCGTCACGCGCGAGCCGCTCGAGCTCGAGGATTGCTTTGCGTTTGCCGGCGCAGCGGGCCTCGAGGGACTCGACACCTGGGGCGCGCGGAGTGGGCCGGCGCGGCGCGTTTCCGGCTACCGCGAGCGCGTGCCATTGGAGCTGATCTGGTGGCCTCGCGAGTTCGCCGAAGCACGGATAGACGCTCTGTTCGCGGGGGAGGTGTCGTCGACCGCCGACGCGCTCGTGCACGGCGTGCCGCTGCGGACGAGCGGCCTGCTCGAGGCGTGGCAGGAGCGGCTTCGTGACTACCCCGAGGAGCTGGCCGCGAAGCAGATCGAGGAGGCGGCGCTCCCCTGGGGCGGCTTCACGCCCGCCGGCGTGCTCACGATTATCCGCTCCGGCGAGCGGCTGGCGCTCATGGAGTGGATGTTCGATGGCGCGATACGCGTTCTCACCATCGTCTCCGCGCTCAACCGCGTCTGGCCGCCGACGACGAAACGCCTCGCTGCGCGTGTCGAGCCGCTCGCGACGAAGCCGGACCGGCTCGCAGAGCGGATCGAGGAGGCGCTGACCGAGCCCGACCCGCGACGCGCGCTGCTCGTCATGACGGAGCTGCAGCTCGACACTGTCCTACTCGCGCCGAGTGGCCTCAATGTCGACCGAGCGCGAGTGTGGCTCGCCGAGGCGGCGAAGTTGCTGCGCTGAAAGAGCAAGGCGCGTCAGCTACGCTCGCGCTGAACACGGCGATGAGGCTCGCCCTCAACCGCGCTTCGGCGCTGATGGCCTCTACGGAACGTCAACGAAGACGCGAAGTGGAGGGAACGCCGTGGAACCGATACAGCTCGCAGCCGTCCTCGCCGGGGTCATCCTCGTCGCCAGCGTCGTCTCCGTCGAGCTCAGCGTCACCGTTGCACTGCTCGAGCTGACCCTCGGTGTCGTCGTCGGCAACGCGTTCCACCTGCATTCCCAGGAGTGGTTGGACTTCATCGCGTCGTTCGGCTCGATCGTCCTCACCTTCCTTGCCGGCATGGAGGTCGACCCCGACTACATGCGTGACCGGGCGCGGGCCACCGTCGGCATCGGCGTCGTCTCTTTCGCCGGGCCCTTCGTCACCTCCGCGCTCGTCGCCTACTTCCTGCTGGACTGGACGGGCCGGGCCTCGCTGATCGCCGGAACAGCGTTGTCCACGACCTCGCTCGCAGTCGTCTACGCCGTACTGGTCGAGCGCGGCTTGACCGACACGCGCATCGGCAAGCTCTTGATGAGCGCGACGTTCGTCACCGACCTCTGCACCGCCCTCGCACTCTCGGCCATCTTCATCAAGCCCAACATCTGGTTTCCGGTCTTCCTCGTCGTGTCACTGGCTCTGATCGTGCTCCTCCCCAGGATCGCCCCGTGGTTCTTCGGGCGCTACGGCGATCGTGTGATCGAGCCGGAGATCAAGCTCGTGTTCCTCGCGTTGCTCGTCCTGATGGTGCTCGCGGACGCGTCCAACGGGCACGCCGTTCTGCCGGCGTTCGTGCTCGGCCTGATGATGAGCAGGCACTACGACGAGCACCGGGAAGAGCAGACACGCATGCGGGTCGTGGCATTCGCGTTTCTCACGCCGTTCTTCTTCATCAAGGGTGGCCTGAACGTCTCGCTCGGAGCCGTCGTCGCCAACCTCGGGCTGCTTGGCGCGCTCCTCGCCGCGAAGATGCTCCCGAAGATCGGCTTCATCCTGCCTCTCGCACGGCGCGCGACGCCGCAACATGCGACCTTCGCCACGTTGTTGATGAGCACCGGGCTGACCTTCGGGACGATCTCGTCGCTCTACGGCCTCAATGCCGGCATCATCGACCGGACTCAGTTCTCGCTCCTCGTAACGGTCGTCGTGTTGTCCGCAGTCGTGCCGACGGCGATAGCGGAGCGTTGGTTCCTTCCAGATCCGGAAGCGGAGCGGCACGAGGATCGGCGCCGCGCCCCTCTTCCGGCCGAGGAGTACGTCTAGCTGCGGCCAACGAGAACCGGCGCGTTTTTGGAGCGACGCCGCTAACATCGGCGGACGGTGAAGGTCTTCCAGCACGAGCGACGGCTGAGGACGGCCGGGGGTCTCTCCGTGCGGGACATCACCGATGAAGTCGCCGAAGCGGTCCGTGAGAGCGGCGTGCGCGACGGGATCGTCTGCGTCTACTCGCCCCACACGACGTGCTGCGTCCGCGTGAACGAGTTCGAGCAGGGCTTCCTGGAGGACTTCACGACCCTGCTGAAGGCGCTCGTCCCGCGCGACAAGTACTACGCGCACGACGACTGGGACCGGCGCACGGAGAACATCTGCGAGGAGGACATGGAGCTCGGCAACGGCCACTCGCACTGCATGTCGATGCTCCTCGGCTCCGCGGGCGAGGCGATCCCGGTGCGCGAGGGCGAGCTCTGCCTCGGCACGTGGCAGCGCGTCCTGTTCCTCGAGCTCGACCGCGAGCGCGAGCGCCGCTGGATCGTCCAGGTCGTCGGCACCTAGGCGCCGACTTCGAAGAGCCAGAAGTCCTTCTCGATCACCTCCTGGGCAACGTTGTAGACGGGCACCTCGCCGATCGCGCCCTCGAAGCTGCCCCGATGGCCGTGGCCGTGGAGGACGAGGTCCGGCTTGTGGCGTGCGATCGGCCCGGCCAGCCGATCCGAGCCGAGAAACGCCCAGATCACGGGCGGCTCTCCCTCGAGCGTCATCGTCGTCGGCGCGTAGTGGAGCAGTGCGATTCGCACCGCGCAGCCGGAGATCTCTTCCAGGCCCCGGTCGAGCGCCTCCACCTCGGCCGTCGTCTCCGTATACACGCGCCTGAGCGACGGTTCGCCGAAGTCGGGCAGCTCGGAGTCGGGAAAGCCGCCCACGAATCCCTTCACGCCGACGATCCCGACTTTCGTCCCGCCGACCTCGAGCTCTGTCGACTCCCGCTCGAGCATCCGGATACCGCCCTCTCGCAGCACGGACAGGAGCTCCTGGGCGCGGTTCGCGTGCCAGTCGTGATTTCCGAGCACAGCCACCACGGGCGTGTCCAGGTCGCGCACGGCCTCGATGAGGGCCGCCGCCTCGTCGGGCTCGCCCTGCAGGGTCAGATCGCCGGCGAGGAGGATCAGGTCCGCCTCACGGGCGGCGTCGGCGAAGACGGCAGCCAGGCGCTCGTCCCCCACGCCACCTGCATGAACGTCTCCGGCGGCCGCGACCTTGATCATGCTGTGAACTGTTCCACGGAACGGCTTCAGGGGTAACCACGTTCAGTGACGGATTTCGACGATCTCCTCGCAACGCTGAAGAAGACCGCGGCCGCGCTGCGTGACGCAGAGGTGCCGTTCCTGCTCGGCGGCGGGCTCGCCGCCTGGGCGCGCGGTGGGCCGGAGACCGAGCACGATCTCGACTTGATGGTCGCGCCGGGCGACGCCGAGTCGGCACTCCGGACCCTCCAGGAGGCGGGCTTCCGAGGCGAGGAGCCCCCGGAGGACTGGCTCTACAAGGCCTGGGACGGCGACATCCTGGTCGATCTGATCTTCAACCCGTCCGGCGGCCAAATCGACGGGGCGATGTTCGAACGCGCGGAGGAGCTCGAAGTCCAGGCGGTCCGCATGCTGGTCATGTCGCTCGAGGACGTGATGGTGACGAAGCTCCTGAGCCTGCGGGAGCACGAGGTCGACTACGAGAGCGTGCTCGAGATCGCCCGCGCTCTCCGGGAGCAGATCGACTGGGACGACGTCCGTCAACGAACGCAGCAGTCCCCGTATGCGCGCGCCTTCTTCTTTCTGGCGGACGAGCTCGGCATCGTGACCGCCCGAGCCTCGTAGCGTTCGGCCGGTTCCCGCTGTACCGTCAGGTCGAAGCCGGTTGAGCACTCGCCCTCAAGGTCCAGTCGACGTGCGCGCCGACCGCATACGCCGCGCCGTGATGATGGCGGCGCTCTTCGTCGGCTACGTGGCGTCGGCCAAGCTGGGCATCGAGCTGTCCGTCGCCCACGGGGTCATCACGCCGGTCTGGGCGCCGACGGGAATCGCGCTCGTCGCGCTCGTCCTCTACGGGCCGAGCCTGTGGCCCGCGGTCGCCCTGGGGGCGGTGGTCGCCAACGCGACCAGCGGAGCCTCGATCGTCGATGCGATCTTCATCTCCGCAGGCAACACGCTGGAGGCGCTCGTCGGCACCTATCTCCTGCGACGGGCCGCCTTCCGACCGGCGCTCGGCCGCGTGCGGGACGTGTTCGCGCTGATCCTGCTCGGGGCGGTGGCGAGCACGATGGTCGCGGCCACGAACGGCGTCACGACCCTCTGGATCTCGGGCGACGTCGACCACTACGGCTCCTCGTGGCTCCTGTGGTGGATCGGCGACGGGATGGGCGATCTGATCGTCGCGCCGCTCCTCTTCGTCCTCGCCACACGGCCGTGGCACCGGCTGGACAACCGCACACGACTCGAGGGAGTCGCGCTCCTGGGCACCCTGACCGCGCTGAGCGCGGTCGTCTTCCTCGGCGGCCAGTGGCGGTATCCGCACCTGCTCTTCCCGGTTCTCATCTGGGCGGCTCTGCGCTTCCGCCAGTTCGGCGCGGTCACGAGCAGCTTTGTCGTCGCGGCGTTCGCGGTCGCGGGAGCGGTGCACGGGACGACGCCGCTCGGGAACGGCAGCGCGACGGAGGTCGTCCAGATCCTCGAGGCGCTGACCGGGGGCGTCGCGGTCAGCCTCCTCATCCTCGGGGCCGTTCTCGCGGAGCGCGCCGAGGCCGAGACGGAGCTCGCCCGCGCGCATGCCCGGCTCGCGGAGGCGCAGGAGGTGGCACACATCGGAAGCTGGGAATGGGACATCCCGGCCGACAAGGTGACGTGGTCGGACGAGCTCTACCGCCTCTGGGGCCTCGATCCGAGCTCGGGCGAGATGAGCTACGAGCGGTACATCGGCCTCATCCACCCGGACGACCGCGACCTGGCGCAGAGCACCGTCGGAGGTGCCCTCGCGGCCGGGACAGCGTTCGTCTTCGACCACCGCGTGCTCCTCGACGACGGCTCGGTGCGCTGGCTCCACGGCCGCGGCCAGGTGGTCCTCGACGAGAGCGGCCGGCCGGTGCGGATGCTCGGCACCTCCCAGGACATCACCGAGCGCAGACAGGTAGACGAGCTTCGGAACTCGATCCTCTCCGCGGTCTCGCACGAGCTCCGGACGCCGCTCACGGCGATCGTCGGGTTCGCGCTGACCTTGCGGCAGCGGGGCGCCCAGCTCGCCGAGGAGACGCGCGAGGAGATCGTCGTCCACCTCGTCGAGCAGGCGCAACGGCTGAACGGATTGCTCGCGGACCTGCTGGATCTCGATCGGCTGCGGCGCGGTTTCGTGCGGCCGCAGTTCCGGCCGACGGATCTCGGCGGCCTCGTCGCCAAGGTCGTCTCCGAGCACGAGCTTGACGGGAGGCTTATCGACGTCCAGGCCGAGTGGGTCGTGGCCGAGGTGGATCCTCCGAAGATCGAGCGGATCGTCGACAACCTTCTCGCCAACGCGGTCCGGCACACGCCTTCGGACACGCCCATTCGCATCGCTGTCGAGCACCAGGCTGACGGCGTGCTCATTGCGGTCGACGACCGAGGCCCCGGCATCGCCGCGGACGAGCGGGAGGCGATCTTCGAGATCTTCAACCGAGGCTCGGGCGCCGGGAGCAGGGCCGGCACAGGAATCGGGTTGTCGCTCGTCGCGCAGTTCGCCGCACTGCACGGCGGCCGAGCGTGGGTCGAAGACGTCCCCGGCGGGGGCTCATCCTTTCGGGTCTTCCTGCCGGCGCGACGAACCGAGGACGCCTAGACCCTCCGCTCAAAGCAGAGCCGAGAACGCCTCCGGGTTGTCGAGGTTCGCCACGTGGCCGGCATTCGCGACGATCTCCAGGGTCCCTCTCGGCAGCGCGTCGGCGAGCCTTCGCGCCAACGGAAGGTTCGGGCGGTCACGCTCTCCGCACACGACGAGCGCCGGCGCCACGATCGCCTGTGGATCGACGACGCTTCCGGCGGCCTGCCACATCAGCCTCGAGATCTCGGCTCGGCGGAACGGAGCGATCTCCTCGAGCGCTCTCACTTGGTGCCGCTCCGGAAGCTCCGCAACCAGCTGGCGCTGCAGGAAGCGGCGCTGCATCACCCGCGCGGCCAAAGCGAGAGCGCGCACACGGCGACGCACGTTCGCCGGCAGCCGGTCGAACGCGGCACAGGCCGTGAGCCGGTCGTCCTCGCGCCTCCGCTCGGCCGCCACGCGAAGCGCGACGAGGCCGCCGAGCGAGAGCCCGCACATGTCGGCGGCGGGAACATCGGCCAGGAGACGGAGGGTCTCGCCGACGGCGGCCTCGAAGCCGCGCCGGTATGCCGGCACCAGGTCGAGGGCGCGCACGTCCCGCTCTCCCGAGAGCGCGTCGACCTGAGGCGCCCATGCGCCCGGGCCAGTCCCGAGCCCGTGCAGCAGGAAGAGCGGCGACTCAGGCCGGCTCGGACTCGACGATCCAGATCTGTCCGTCGCCGCACTCCACCGGTCGAGCGCCGTTTCCCGGATCGGTCATGCTCGTCTGCAGGAGCTTCACGCTCGCGCCGTCGAGCTCCGCGATCGGCCCGGGCACCTTCGACGAGCCGAAGGTCAAGTGCCACGCGCGAACCTGGTCGTGGATCGCCCGCGCGGGCTGCGTCCAGTCCACTGTCGCGTAGTCCTCGTCGAAGGCGGGGGCCCAGGTGGCGCCCTCGGAGGGCTGCGGGTCGCCCGGGTCCCCGGCCTCGATGCGTTCGAGCACCTGCGGCAAGAGGTCGAGCGCGGCCGGCAGGAGCTTCGCGCCGAAATGCTCGATCGTCGTGTCGGTGTCATCAATCGGCACCGTCGTCTGCGCCAGGATCGACCCGGTGTCGAAGTCGGCGTCCATCCGGTGCCAGGTGAGGCCGAATCGCCCGTCGCCGTCGCGCAGCGCCCACGCCATCGGATACGGGCCCCGGTGGCGCGGAAGAAACCCCGGGTGCTGGTTGACCGAGCCAAGACGGGGCACGTCGAGCGCCTCCTTTGGAAGCTTCCAGTTGAAGCCCCAGCACAGCGTGAGATCGAGGTCGAGCCCGCGGAGCAGCGGAGCCACGGCGTCCTTGTCGGCGGCGAGCAGGACGCTGAGTCCCGGAGGAGCAGGCTGTCCGTCACCTCGCCCCACGGAGGAAGCGGGCGGCTCTGATCGGCCCTCCGCGCCATCAGCCAGGCGACCGGCTCGTGTCCGAGCTCGCGGAGCCGCTCGGCGAGAGGCCCGGCCAGGGGCAGGACGTTCGAGATGATCGCGATCCGGTAGCCCACGTCAGCGCGTGAGCGGGACGATCGAGCGCCGGTAGGCCGCACGGACGCCCGGATGCTTCCCGATGTCCAGCCGACCGCCGGTCCTGCCGTTGTAGAAGCCGATGAACTTCACGCGCCGGTGGCTGCGGACGAATCCCGCAAACGCGCGCACGAACGCCGGATCGTCGAGTGCCACCCCCCACTCCGGCACCATGAACGGCTTCGACGGATACGCCTTGTAGAGGTCGGTCGTCCGCACGAACGAGTACGAGCCGAAGTCGTAGTAGTCGTTCCCGTACGCGTCGAAGAACTTCGAGCCCGGGAAGTAGTCGCGGAACCCGTTGCCCGCCACTGGAGGCTCGCCGATCGCGAGCGGGTTCCAGATCACGGTCAGGCTCGGATACGGGTTCGGCGGGACGTCCTGGGCCACCCCGGGCATGCCCAACGCCCTCAGGCGGGCCGTCAGGGCATCCGCGGTCCCGCCGCGCATGACGACGTAGACCCGCTGGAACGCCTTGCGGAACCACTTCGTCGAGTTGGCCGGGTTGCCGTGGCAGGCGCAGTACGGGTTGAGCGTGTTGTTCATCTCGCCCAGCGGGCGCAAGAGGACGGGCTTTCCAGAATCCGAGATCGCATTCGCAAGCCCGATCAGGTGCGCGTCGCCCTGGCCGAGCGCGATCGAGCGCATCGAGATCGCTCCGCCTCCGCGGTCTGTCTTCAGCGCGATGTGTGGGCGCTCGCCGAGCGTTTCGAGGAAGTAGCCGTACGGCTTGCCGTACGTGCGCCCCTGGTCCCAGCCGATGAAGGCGAGCGCCGAGGCGCTGTGCTGCCCGGTGAGCCGGTCGAAGCGGGGCACGTTGTTGGCGTAGACGCCGACCATGACCCGTGCCTGCGGCGCAGCCGCCGAGGACGGAACGAGACAGGTAGCCGCGATGAGGAACAGCGCCAGCCGCACGCGCATGTGGCAAAGAGTACTCGGCTCGACGAGAATTTCGAAGTCCGCCTAGAGCGGGGACAGCGTGAGGGTAATGCTCCCCACGTACGCGCCCTGCGGATCGACGCCGATCGAGTAGCGGCCCGTGACGGGCAAGGTGGCGCTGATTGTGGCGCCGAAGGTGCCGACGAGGATGGGCGGCACGAGGTTCGTCCCGTCTGGCTTCAGCGGGGAGATCTTCGCCCCGCAACACGACGAATTCCCGATCGTGACGTTGCTCAGCCGCAGGCTGACCCGCTGTCCCGCGGTGCCGTCGAAGCCGAGCATGGCGTTCTGCCCGGGAACCGGGGTGAGGCTGAGCGTGACGGGCGGGCCGCCGACCGCGATCGATCCGGTCGCGTCGGGCGGGACGTCGTACAGCGTCAGGGTCATCGAGCCGAGATCGGTTCCCTGGGGGTCGACGAGGATCGTGTACATCCCGCTCGCCGGGAGCACGCGTGTGTCGAGGAAGCCCCCGTTGCGGCCGACGGGCGTCGCGTAGACGAGCGACGAGCCGTCGGGATTCGCGACCGAGACGCGGGCCGAGCAGCACGTCGAGGTGCCGATCGTGACGTTGCTCATCGAGAGGGCAATCCTCTGCCCGGCCGTCCCGGAAAACGTCACGAGCGCGTTCTGGCCCGGCACGGGGCCCATCGAAACGGTCACGGCCGGCCCGCCCGGGGTGATCGACGCGCTCATGTCCGGTGGCACGTCGTAGAGCGTCAGCGTCATCGAGCCGACGTCGGCGGCCTGCGGGTCGACGAGGATCGTGTACGTCCCGCTCACCGGCAGCGCGCGCGTGTCGAGGAAGCCTCCGCTCGTGCCGACCGGGGTCGCGAAGACGAGCGTCGTGCCGTCCGGCTTCGTGATCGAGACCCGGGCCGAGCAGCAGCTCGAGGAGCCGATCGTGACATTGCTCATCCCGAGGGCGATTCGCTGCCCAGCGGTTCCGGTGAAGGTAACGGTCCCGTTCTGGCCCGGGACCGGCCCGAGCGAGACGGCCACGGGTGGACCGCCTGCCGCGATCGACCCGGTCGTGTCGGGCGGGACGTCGTAGAGCGCGAGAGTCATCGAGCCGGTGGCGGTTCCCTGCGGGTCGACGAGAATCCGGTAACGACCGCTCATGGGAAGCGAGCGCGTGTCGAAGAAGCCGCCGTTCGTGCCGACGAGCATCTCCGGAGCGAGGTTGGCGCCGTCGGGCTTCGTGATCGCGACCTTCGCGGAGCAGCACGGTGAGCCACCGATGGTCACCCCGCTCAGGCGCATGCTGATCCGTCGTCCCACCTGGCCGTCGAAGAAGAGCCACGCGTTCTCCCCGGCCGCGTGCGTCGTAACCGTGACGGGCGATCCCCCGGGTGCGATGTCGTAGCTCTGATTTGCCGTAGCTGAGACGCTCTGTGTGTCCGTCGAGCCTCCCGCGGTCGCCGTGACGGTGAGGTTGACCGCTCCGGCCGGAGGCGTGTACGACGCCGAATAAAGGCCGTCGCCTCGCGGCGCGAGCGTGAACGGAGCCCCGTTCAGCGCCGCACTGAGCGACGTGCCGGCCGGAGAGCCGCACGTGGCGGCAAGGACGCGAATCTCGAGCGGCTGGCCGGCGGGCAGCTCGGAGCCCGTCATCGGAGACTCGATCCACGCCTGCGGCGACGCCTGGCAGCGCGCCATGTGATCGACGTTGAGCCGACCTCCGGTCCTGCTCGCGCTCGCGAGCACGGTGATTGGATCGACCTTGCGCAGCATGAGCGCCTTGAGCCCGACCGCGCTCGCGTCCGGGAAGACGGCCTTCGCCAGTGCGGCGGCGCCAGAGACGTGCGGGGCAGCCATGGACGTTCCGTCGGCGAAGCGGTAGGACCCGCCCATCCACGTCGAGTAGACGTTCGTCCCAGGGGCCGAGAGGTCGACGGTCCTCGTCCCGTAGTTCGAGAACCACGCCTTGCGGTCGAACTGATCGCTCGCCCCGACCGAGACGACGTTCGGCGCGTCGTAGCTCGAGGGGTAGAACGGCTCGGAGTCCGTGTTCGTGAAATCGTTGCCGGCGGCCGCGACGAACAGCTCGCCGCTCGTGTCGGCCTGGCCGATCGCGTCGAGGAGGGCCTGCGAGAACTCATCTCCGCCCCACGAGTTGTTCAGGATCGGCACGCCCTTCGCGCGGGCGTAGAGGATGGCGCTGATCGCATCCGCAGTCGTGCCCGACCCGTCCGCGCCCAGGAACTTGAGGGGCATGATCTTCGTGCTCCAGGTGACGCCGGCGACTCCGAGCGCGTTGTTGCCGACTCCGGCGATCGTGCCGGAGACGTGCGTGCCGTGGCCGTTGTCGTCCGTCGGGTTGTTGTCCCCGTTCACGAAGTCCCAGCCGCGCCAGTCGTCGACGTAGCCGTTGCCGTCGTCGTCGACGCCGTTTGTCCGGCAGCCGGCGCAGTTCTCGCCCTCGTTGACCCAGATATTGGGCGCCAGGTCGGGATGGGACACGTCGACGCCCGTGTCGATGACCGCGACCACGACGTCGGGGCTACCGGTCGAGACCGACCAGGCCTCCTTCGCGTCGATGTCCGCGTCGGGCGAGCCGGTCGTCCAGTTCACCCTCTGGCCGACGTTGTCCAGCCCCCACAGCTGAGGCATGAACGGATCGTTGGGAGTCACGTCCGCGGCGCGGACGACGAGGTTCGGCTCCGCGTAGGCAACGCGCGGATCGCGCTTCAGGGCCCGGATCGTGCTCGCGGCCTGGCCCGGTGCGACGGTGACGAGATCTGTACGGATGCGGGTGAAGCGCCGCGTCCTAATCGCTCCGACCGCGGCGAGCACCTGGCCCTGCGCCGTGGCGGAGACATTGGCCTTGTACCCGACGAGAACCGACGGCTTCGTCCGCGACCGAGCCGGCGCGCCACTGGCCGAACTCGCCAGCGAGACCGCGACGAGCAGCGCGACGAGCGCCGGAGCAAGAAGGGTGCGTCGGAGTGGGCGGCGAGGGCGCATGGTGTCAGCCTCGAGCGCCCGGCCGCAGGGGCGATCGGCTCTGTCTCAGCGTAGGCTCGAACGGCCGCGACGGCATCCCTCGCGCGAGTGTCCTTGCCCTGGCAGAGTCAGACGTGTGAGCACCCAGGCCGAGAAGGCAGAGGCGTTCCGCGCCCTCCATGTAGGCGACCCGTTCGTCATCCCCAACCCGTGGGACGCCGGGTCTGCGCTCGTGCTCCAAGCGCTCGGTTTCAGGGCGCTCGCGACGACGAGCTCCGGCTTCGCGTTCACGTTGGGCCGCCAGGACGGCAATGTCACGCTCGACGAGGTTGTCGAGCACGTCCGCTCGCTCGTGGGCGCCACTGATCTGCCGCTCTCGGTCGATCTCGAGAATGGGCACGGCGCCGAACCCCAGCAAGCCGCGCTCGCCGTCACGAGCGCCGCGGAAGCGGGAGCCGTCGGCGGCTCGATCGAAGACTGGGATCCGGCGGGGCATCTCTACGAGCTCCCGCATGCCGTCGAACGCGTAGCCGCGGCCGTCGAGGCGGCCCGCGGGCTCGGCTGGCCGTTCATGCTGACCGCGCGGGCCGAGAACCACATCCGAGGCAATCCCGACCTCGACGACACGATCGCGCGGTTGCAGGCGTTCGAGGAGGCGGGCGCTGACGTCTTGTACGCGCCGGGCCTGGAAACCACCGAGGAGATCAGGTCCGTCTGCGGGGCCGTGTCGAAGCCGGTGAACGTCCTCGCGCGCCGAGAGCTGTCGATGGCCGAGATCGTCGAGGCGGGTGCGCAGCGCGTGAGCGTGGGTGGCGCCCTGACCTGGACCGCAGTGAACGCGTTCTCCGAGGCTGCGACCCAGATCCGCGATCGCGGCGACTTCTCTTCGCTCGGCGACAGCTCAGGTCTCCGCGGCTGGCTCGCCTGAACGAGGCATGTATTCGACGTAGCCGCATCGAAAAGTCATTTGCACCGCCGTACCATGTGCGAAGCGCGTACCGCTGCGGCTTCAGCGGCGAGGCTGCCGGGGGACGCGCCGAAACCGATGAGCACCCCAGTCAACACCGCTTCCGGGGAACCGACGAGACCGGCGTTCTTCGACCGGCGGCACGTCCCTGCGGCAGTGGCGACGATCCTCGGCCCGGCTCTCGTGACGCTGCTCGCGTTCTTCACGGACAACGCGGTCATCGCAGCACTCGTCTACGTCCTGGCAATCGCCGCAGCGAGCTCCGCCGGCGGCATGTGGTTCGGGATCGCCGCCTCGGCGCTCTCGCTGGTGCCCTTCGACTACTTCTTCACGGAGCCGACGAACCAGGTCGGCTTCTCCACGATCGAAGACGCGATCGCAGCCGTCGTCTTCGTGGCCACGGCGCTGACCGTCGGCGGGCTCTTCGACCGAGAGCGCCGGGCCCGCCGCGCACTCGACGAGCAACGGTCGCGCGCGCAGTCCGCCCAGCGGGCCGCCGAAGCCGCGGCCAGGACGGCGCGCCGCCTGCAGCAATCGGCCGAAGCACTCTCTTCGGCCGTCACGCCCGCCGAGGTGCTCGACGCGGTGCTCACCGAGTCGGTCGCCGCAGCCGAGGCTCGCGCAGGATTGATCGCCCTGCTCACGGAGGACGGCTCCGAGCTCGAGATCCTCGCCCAGCGCGGCTACTCCTACCAGCGGCTCAGCGGCTGGCAACGGTTCCCGATCGACGTGGACTACCCGCTCTCGCATGCGGTCCGGACAGGTGAGCCGGTGTTCGTCGAGTCCGAGGCGGAGCGGATGAGGCGCTTCCCCGCTCTGCCTGAGATCGGCGAACCGACCCACGCTCTGGTGTGCCTCCCGCTGGTGATCCAAGGGCGGACAATTGGAGGAATCACCTTCTCGTTCTCCGGGGACCAGGTCTTCGACGAGGAGCGCAAGGCGATGAAGGTGGCACTCGCCCGGCAGGCAGCGCAGGCTCTCGAGCGCGCACGCCTGTTCGGCGCGCTCTCCGAAGCAGAGCAGCGAATGGTCTTCCTCGCCGAGGCCAGTGGGATTCTCTCCTCCTCACTCGACTACGACGAGACGCTCCGCGCCGTCTCTGATCTCGCCGTGCCGCGGATCGCCGACTGGAGCGCAGTCGACGTCCTCGACGAGAGCGGGGAGATCCGTCGCGTCGCGTTCGTGCACGCCGACCCCGAACGACTCGAGCGCGGATGGGAGATCTCCAGGCGCTTCTCTCCCGACCCGTCGGAGACCCGAGGCGTCGCCAGGGTGCTCAGGACCGGTGAGCCGGAGTTCCTGCCGGAGACTCCGAAGGAGCTGTTCGACCAGGCGCGTGCCCGGGACCCGGAGATGGCCTCGATCCTCGAGGAGCTCGGGATGCGGTCGCTGATCTGCGTCCCGATTCGCACGCGGGATCAAGTGCTCGGGGCGCTGACCCTCGTCAGGACGGAGTCGGGGCGCCCCTTCACGAAGGCCGACCTGGATCTGGCCACCGCCCTCGCCGACCGCACGGGGGCTGCCGCGGACAACGCGCTTCTCTACCAGGAGGCCGAACATCGCGGAGAGGCGGCACGTGCGTTGGCCTACGTCGGGGACGGCGTCTTCCTCGTCGACGGTGGCTCTGTCGTCCGCTACTGGAACCGCGCCGCCGGGCTGATCACGGGTGTCGCCGAGGAGGACGCGCTCGGGCGCCGCGCCGCGGACGTCGTCCCCGGCTGGCCGCTGTTCGAGGAGCACGTGCGGCCTGTGGACGCCGTTTCCGGGGAGCTCGCTCGCGCCACTGCGATC
>Ga0184619_10000464_pt1 | contig 14019 bp, 15 predicted proteins | sample PLM0_60_b1_FD_133146 | JGI IMG/M metagenome (GOLD analysis project Ga0184619, IMG submission 133146) | Groundwater sediment microbial communities from an aquifer in East River, Colorado, USA - PLM0_60_b1 | ecosystem: Environmental > Terrestrial > Soil > Riparian zone | place: USA: East River...
ACCCTCATCTATGACCGGGCCGACGTCGGTGTCCTCGTCGGCCGGATCGCCGATCTTCAGCGCCTCGACCAAGGGGACGAGTTGCTGCACGAACTCGTGGTACGCACTGCGCTCCACATAGACCCGCTGCACGGAGATGCAGCTTTGGCCCGCGAAGGCGAACGCATTCTGGGAGACCTTCGTCGCAGCCGTCGACACGTCCGCATCGGCCGCGACGATCAGCGGCGTTGCGTTGCCGAGCTCGAGGTTGACGCGCTTCTTCGGTGCGCGCTCCTTCAGCTTCCAGCCGACGCCGCTCGAGCCCGTGAACGTGATCAGCTTGACGCGCTCGTCCTCGACCAGGACGTCCCCGATCTCGGACGCCGGGCCGACGAGCACGTTGAGCCAGCCCGGAGGAAGGCCGGCCTCCTCTTCCAACTCGGCCAGGAGCAGCGCTGAGAGAGGTGTCTGGCTCGCGGGCTTGAGCACGACCGCGCAACCCGCCGCCAGAGCCGGCGCGATCTTGTGCGCGACGAGATTGAGCGGGAAGTTGAACGGGCTGATTGCGCCGACAACGCCGATCGGACGGCGCAGCGTAAAGGCGATCTTCCCTTCGCCGGCCTGCGCAGCGTCCATCGGGACCATCTCTCCCGCGAGCTTGCGCGCTTCGACCGCGGCGAACGAGTACGTGGACATCGCACGGGCAGCCTCCACGCGCGCGGCCTTCAAGGGCTTCCCCGCCTCGTCAGAGATGAGCCGCGCCGCCTCCTCGTGGCGGCGGCCGAGCGCACCGGCGACGCGCACGAGGATCTCGGCCCGCTTGTGGGCAGGCAGCGGCTCCTGCATCGCGCGCTCGGCGGCATCGATCGCGCGGCGCGTTTCGTCGGTGCCGGCCTTCGCCACGTGCCCGACGACGTCGCCGGAGTAGGGCGAGCGCACATCGAGCCAGTCACCCGTCTCGATCCACTCGCCGCCGATGAGGAGCTTTCGGTCAACCAGCGTCGTGGCCATCGCTGGAACCCTAGCTCCGGGCGGGCGGAAAGACTTGGCAGGTGGCGCATTCAGTGCAACACTCGTTTGATGAGAGTCCTCGCGGCTCTGATCCTTCCTGTGGCGGTATTGCTGCCTGCGGCTTACGTCGGCCACCGGCTCAGCGAGGACAGACCGCCTTCGATCCGACCCACCGCGGTCGTCTGGGCAAACCGGGTGTTCGTCGACCGAAACGCGTTGCAAGGGTGGCTCGAGGCCCGCGGGGGAAGCTACGACGCCTGGGCGTTTCGGCATCCGAAGCTTGCATGGCCGGCCGTCGAGCGCACGATGTCCGCTGCGTCGCCGCAGACCGTGGCGAATGCGGGGGCTCAGGGAGACCACACGACCCGACTACTGATCGGCGCAATGCTGGCCCTGGCCGCGGGAGTCGTCCTGGCCGTCCTGGTCGCCAGCCCGCCGTACGGCCTCGTGCGCGTCGCGCGCCGACGGGCACCACCGCGTCTTTCGCTGCCCACACGCGCGCCGGCTCCAAGCGCAGCTCGCCCGACGAGCGCAGCTCGCCCGACTTTGGCGGGGGTTCTCGTCAGCGCACGCCGTGGGATTACCCGAGGCTCTGCCGTCGGAGTCAGCACGGCCCGGGGTGCGCTCGTTGCAGTCCCTCGCGGTACTGGGCGCCGGACGACGAGCCGGATCATCGAGGCCGTACAGGTTGCGTTGCCCGAGGCTGCTCTGGCGGTTCACCGCGTGCGGCACAAGCATCCCGAGCTCGGCTGGTACCTCGCCGGGATGCTGCTGGCGGGCGCAGTCGGTGTGCTGCTCCCGTACTCGCTTCACTAGCGCGAACTATGGTTTGAGGCATGGGGCGACACGCCAGCGAGGCGTTCATCGTCGATGCAGTCCGCTCGCCGATCGGCAAGAAGAACGGTTCATTGGCGTCGATTCGCGGCGACGAGCTTGCGGCACAGGTGCTGAACGGCCTGGTCGCTCGGCACGACCTTGATCCTGCGGAGATCGAGGACGTCCAACTCGGCTGCGTGACCCAGATAGGTGAGCAGGGCTGGAACCTGGGTCGAATGGTGCCGCTCGTCGCCGGCTGGCCGGAATCGGTGTGCGGAACGACGGTCGACCGCCAGTGCGGCTCGTCCATGCAGACGAACTTCAGCGCGGCGACCGCGATCTTGTCCGGACAGCTCGATCTCGTGGTCTCCGCGGGAGTCGAGATGATGTCGCGCGTCCCGATGGGCTTGAACGGAGGCGACCTCTCGGACAAGCTGCTCGACCGCTGGGAGATCGTTCCCCAGGGAATCTCTGCCGAAGTGATCGCCGACGAGTGGGGTTTCTCGCGCGAGGAGCTCGACGCCTTCTCCCTCGAGTCCCATCGCCGCGGGGCGGCGGCTGCCGACGAGGGTCGCTTCGACGGCGAGATCGTGCCCATCGACCTGACCAACCCGCACACGGGAGTCGTCTTCGCCGTCGACGAGACGCCGCGGCGCGACACCTCCCTTGAAGCGCTCGCAGGGTTGAAGCCGGCGTTCCTCCCGGAAGGCAAAGTGACCGCGGGCAACTCGTCGCAGATCTGCGACGGTGCCGCCGCGGTACTCGTTGCGAGCGAGCGCGCGGCGGGCCGTCTCGGTCTGCAGCCGCGTGCGCGCTTCGTGTCCTTCGGACTTGCAGGCGTCGATCCGCATCGGATGCTGCACGGCAACCCGCAGGCCTGCGAAAAGGCGCTGACCCGTGCGGGCCTGACCTGGGACGACATCTCGGTCATAGAGGTGAACGAGGCGTTTGCGTGCGTCGTCCTGCAATTCGCGCGCGATGCGGGCCTCGAGGACCGCTGGGACGACATCAACCCGAACGGCGGCGGTATCTCGCTCGGGCATCCGCTGGGCGCAACGGGCGCACGGATCACGGCGACTCTCTTGAGCGAGCTCGAGCGGCGCGATGAGCGCTACGGGATCGCGACGATGTGCATCGGTTTCGGCCAGGCGATTGCCTGCGTCGTCGAACGCGTGTGATCGTTACTCTCCGCGCGTGGGGGAGATGGCAGGGCGCGCGGTTGCGCGGGAACCGAAAGAGATCGTCGCTCGAGGCTACGACGCGATCGCATTGCGCTACGCCGAATGGGCCGGGCAGATTGATTCCCCCGTCATGGAGTGGGTGCGCGATCTCGACGCACGGCTCGACGACGGCGCGGATGTGCTCGAGCTCGGCTGCGGCCGTGGCGTACCAGCCACGCGCGAGCTGGCGCGTCGCCATCGCGTCACCGGAGTGGACATCTCTGCCGTGCAGATAGAGCTCGCGCGGCATCACGTCCCCGAGGCGGACTTCGTCCACGCCGATGCGATGGAGCTCGAGGTCGCGCCGGTCTCATTCGACGCAGTCGTGGCGCTGTTCGTGTTCGGACACGTCCCGATCGAGGAGCAAACCGGCCTGATCGCTCGCATCGGCCTCTGGCTTCGCGACGGCGGCTTCTTCCTCGGCACGTTTGGCGCGGGAGCTGCCGGGGAGGAGATCGCCGTTGACTGGCTGGGCGCACCCATGTTCTTTGCGTCTCTCGGCAGCGAGGCGTACCCGCCTCTGCTGCGGGACGCCGGTCTGGAGCCGGTGCGCGAGGAGATCGTCGCGCAGCACGAGCCCGGGCACGGTGACGTCTCGTTTCGCTGGATCCTGGCTCGAGCGGCCGTCTAGTGGCGATCCGCAAGGTCGGCGTCGTCGGCCTCGGCACGATGGGCGCGGGGATCGCGCAGGTCAGCGTCCAATCCGGGTTCGAAACGGTCGGTCGGGAGGTCAACGATGAGCTTGGCGAGCGCGGCCGCGCGACCATCGAGCGGTATCTGAGCCGGGGTGTCGAGAAGGGCCGGCTCTCGGAAGCAGATCGGGACGCCGCGCTCGACCGTTTGACCTTGACGACGGAACTCGGCGAGCTCGCGGACTGCGACCTCGTGATCGAAGCCGCGCTCGAGGAGCTCGAGCTCAAGCGCGAGTTGTTTGCGGAGCTCGATCGTGTCACCCGACCCGACGCGATCCTCGCGACGAACACCTCCGCGCTCTCCGTCTCCGAGATCGCCGAGGCGACCGAGCGGCCGCAGCGTGTGGTCGGCATGCACTTCTTCAATCCCGCGCCGGTTCTGCCGCTGGTCGAGATCGTTCGCGGGCGCGAGAGCTCGGACGAAGCGGTCGACGCGGCCTACGCGTGGGCCGAGCAGGCAGGCAAGCGCCCGGTGCGTTGCAACGACACGCCGGGGTTCATCGTGAACCGCATCCTCATTCCGCTGCTGAACGACTGCGTGCGCGTACTCGACGAAGCTGGAGTTGCCCCGGAAGAGATGGACAAGGCGATGACGAACGGCGCCGGCTGGCCAATGGGCCCGTGCGCCCTGATCGATCTGATCGGCATCGACGTGCACGTGCACGCGTCCGAGGCGCTGTACGGGAAACTCGGCGAAGAGCGGATGGCGTCGCCGGAGCGGCTCGTGCGCATGCAGCAGGAGGGGGCGCTCGGCCGCAAGACAGGGCGCGGGTTCTACGAGTACTAGCTAGTCAGGCCGCGAGCTTTTCGGGCAGCTCGATGTCGACCACCGGCAGCTGTGGGTGCCGCTTGTGTGCGTCGCGCCAGATCTCCTCGGCCTTCTCCGCATGCAGCGTCTCGAGGGCGACCGCGTGCATCGTCGCGACCGAGGCGAGCTCCACGAGACGCTCGACTTCGACGTGATGGAGTTGCGCGGCAACGCTCGCGAGTGCATCGAGCCGCGCCACGAGGAGCTGCGACGTGCGTTCGGAACGGGTGAGCTCGGTCACGTCTCGCATCTTCGTGGCCGCATCGGACGGTCCTCCCATGCCTCACGTGGCCCCGACCGGTGCCAGGCACGAGACTGGGCCGAAGTCGCCACGCCCTAGGGGACGCTGAGGCGCGTCCAGACGTTGGCGAGCAGGCGGTCGACCTCGGGCCGACCGAGCGACGCTCCGAAGTTGAGCGCTCCTGCTGCGAAGACCTTTGCGCCCGCCGGCGTCTCGTAATAGGTCATCTCCGCCGATCGTCCCGGCCCGAGCAGGTCCGGAATGCGCGCGAGCACCTGGAGGCTTTGCGGGGACGCGGACGTTCGTGCGTCGATCTCGATTCCGTAGCGGCCGAAAACGTCGCCGTCGACGAGGCCGGTGCCGTCGAACGCCCACGGCGCTGCGAGCGCACCCGTAACGGTGTAGCCCGCCTGTCGCTGTCCATGATCCGAGCCGACGTACTGAACGCCCACGATCCGCGACTCGGGCCGTCCGAGCTTCCGCCACAGGGACCGTCGCACAAGCTGCTGGCCGACGCGGTCGACACGACGGTAGAGGTTGTTCGCGGCGAGGAAGGCGAGGTTGCCGCCGGCGTCGCGGTAGTGCTCGATCACGTCGTACTCGTGTCGCGTGACGTACTCCTCATGTCCCGGGAACACGACGAGGTCGTAACGCTTTGCCAGCTCCTCACCGCTGCTGACGGCACCGAGATCGTCGTCCGAGAGGAAGTCCGCCGTCCTGCCGGTCCGGTTGAGCCACGCGACGAACTCGAGGTCCCAGTCGTTGAAGCGAAAGGGCACGCCGAAGTCGAGGAAAGGTCTACGGAGGTCGACGCTTCGGTGGCGTCCGGTGACGTACCAGGAATCGCCCCAGCCGTCGCCGTCGTCGTCGGCGAAGTTGTAGGCCGCCCACGTGTTGGTCGCGAGGACGACGGCCACACGGTTCGTGCCCAGCCGGCGCGGCCGCACGATGAAGGGGGCGTAACCAACCCGGCCGTCCGTTGCGGTCGCGCGCAGGAAGTAGAGACCGCTGGGCCAGTCGCCCGCCCGCACGACACGGAGCAGCGCCGGTCCGTCACGATGCGCGCTCCAGTCGACGCGAATAGGACCGGTCTTGGCGAGCCCGCTGGTCTTGACGTCCTGCTCGCTCGGCCGCCCCGGAGACTGATAGGCGAAGACCTGCAGCCGCAACAGACGCGCGTCGGTCGCGAGCCGGAGCTCGGCCGACTCGCCCGGCGCGTAGCTGCGCTTCGTGAAGCCCGCGTCGATGCCCTGGACACGCACAACCGGTGCGTTCTGGCGTCCACCCGGGCCGGAGCCGCCGTAGACGCGCCCTCCGACTTTGAGACGCAGCACGTACGTGCGCGGCTGTGTCGCCGGTGCCGGGCGCCAAGTGAGAGCGCCGGGCCCGGCGGCAAAGTGGCGTGCATTCTTCCAGACGATCGTGGTTCCGCCCTTGCCGGCGCGCACCATGTTGGTCGCAACGACCTCCAGCCGCACCGTCGCGGGACGTTGAAGCCGGAAGTGGACGACCGCCTCATCGCGAAAGCCGTCACGGTTCGGGCTTACCGTTGTCAGCAGACGCCAGTCGCCGAGGTAGGGTACAGAACCGTTCGTCACGCGGAGGTCACGCAGCGCCGGGGACGGTGCCGTCAGAACCGCCGCCGAAGCCAACACGAGTGCGGTCACCACCGCCTTACAATCTCCTTACCTTCCAATGATGCAGAACACAATTGAACGGTCGATACTGACTTGTGATGAGGGCGCTCCTCACCTTTGCCGTGCTCGTAGCGCTGGCCCTGCCGGCAGCTTCGGCTGCCCGCAACCAGGGTGCCAGCGACGGCACGCTATCCGTGCGCGACGGGCGCGGCACGATCACGATCTCGGTGCGCGGCGGGGTGATCGGGAGCTTTGCGCGTGGCTCAGTGAGGATCAGCGACCCGATCGACGGCGATGGTACGGGGCCGATCGTGACCGGCGACGAGTGGTCGAACGAGCGCGACGCGACAACGACTACGTGGGGCGGGACGAAAGTTCGCTTCCGGATCATTGGGGGTTCCTTCCGGATCGTCGTCCGAGGACGCGGAATCAACCTCTCGCTCGTGGGCAAAGGGAGCGTGACGCTGGATGGCGCAAGCACCGTGGACGACGGGTCGTATTCCGTGAACGGTGGGGAGTACCTCGCTATGCCGGAGTTCCCGTTCCCGTTCTCCCTGTCGTCTACCAGCCCCTAGAGGCAACCCTTTGAGCGCCAGCACGCAGTCAGTGCTCGTCGTCGAGGACGAAGCGTCGATCGCGTCCTTCGTCTCGCTCTACCTGAAGAACGCGGGCTACGAGGTGCGGACGGCGTCGAACGGCGCCGACGCGCTCGTGTCTGCTCAGAGCGAACAGCCGTCTCTGATCGTGCTCGATCTGATGCTTCCCGACATCGACGGCATCGAGATCTGCCGGCGTCTCCGCCAGAAGTCGGACGTGCCGATCCTCATGCTGACCGCCCGCGACGAGGACGTCGACAAGATCATCGGGCTCGAGGTCGGCGCCGACGACTACATGACCAAGCCCTTCAACCCGCGCGAGCTCGTCGCGCGCGTGAAGTCGATCTTGCGCCGCGCCGCGCCCGAGCGGAAGGAGCCGGAGAGCGCAGTCCTACGGCACGGCGACCTCGTCATCGACGCCGGCCGCCGCGAGGTGAAGGTCGGCGACGAGGAGATTCAGCTCGCGCCGAAGGAGTTCGACCTCCTGTGGGAATTGCTCGACCACCGCGGCCTCGTGCTCACCCGTGACCAGCTGCTCGAACGCGTCTGGGGCTACACGTTCGCCGGAGACACGCGGACCGTGGACGTCCACGTACGCCAGTTGCGGCGGAAGCTCGGCGAGGCCTCGCCGGTCGTGACCGTGTGGGGGGTCGGCTACAAGGTCGGGCCGACGCCGGCGGCAGTCAAGGCCTAGCGCCGGTAGGGGCGCCAAGTACCTTGTAGGTCCTGATGCTCAGCTCGCTGCGGTTCCGGTTGCCGGCGCTCTTCCTGCTCGGCATCGTCGTGAGCGGGCTGATCGCGGCGCTCGTAGCGCTGCGGCTTTTCCAGGGTTACGTCCTCAACCGTTCCAAGGCCGATCTGCGCCGTGAAGCGATCGGGCTTACGGAAGTCTTCGCGCAGCAGGCGATCACGAACAACGACACCGGCGTGCTCCCGCGCATCGCCAGACAGCTCGAGCGCGCGACGGGTGATCGCCTCTTCTACGTCGGCGTTTCGCCGGTCCCCGACAAGAGCCTCGGACTGGAGCGGCTACCGCAAAGCACCGTCGACTGGCGGTCGGGCAAGACCATCACGTTCGAGTTCACGCCTCCGGGTGCGACCAAGACGTATGTCGCGGTCGCGCGTCCGCTGAAGCTCGAGAAGAAGGGACCCGCGTTCGGAGACCTGATCGTGGCGAAGCCGAAAACGGAGTTGACGCAGCAGCTGATCCCGCTGCTCGAACGCCTGGCGATCGCGTCGCTCGGAGGAATCATCGTCGCCGGCCTGCTCGGGTGGTACCTGTCACGACGCATCACGCGGCCCGTGTTGGCTCTGTCGCGCGCGACCGACGAGATCGCGCGCGGGCGTTACGACGTCGATCTGCCGCGGGTCCGTGGCGGCGGTGAGATCGGACACCTTGCCGAAAGTTTCAGGCAGATGGCCGCACGCCTGTCGGATGCCGAGCGCCAGGAGCGCAACTTCCTCATGAGCGTCTCACACGAGCTGCGTACGCCTTTGACCGCTATCCGCGGCCATGTCGACGCGCTGCGCGAAGGAGTCGCTGAGGATCCCGAGGCGCGCGCAGCGTCCCTCGACGTGATTGCACGAGAGGGCGCGCGGCTCGAACGGCTCGTCGGTGACGTCCTCGACCTGGCGAAGCTGGAAGCACACCGCTTCACGGTGCTCACGGAGGAAGTGGACATGGAGCGGCTCTGTGACCAGGCGTACTCCGCTTTCGGGGAGGAGGCCCGCCGGCGCCGGATCGACTACGGCAAGCGCTTCGAGGCCCGTCCGACAATCGTCTCCGACGGCGATCGTGTGCTGCAGATCATCTCCAACCTGCTCTCGAACGCCTTTCGCTGGACTCCAGATGGTGGGCGCGTGGAGCTCGAGCTCGCTGCGTCGAACGGTCGCGTATCGGTCGCCGTCGACGACAGCGGCCCCGGCGTAGCGGTCGAGGAGCAAGAGCGGATCTTCCGGCCGTTCTGGTCGCGCGACGACTCGGGGACCGGGCTGGGGCTCGCGATTGCGCACGAGCTCGCGGTCGCGTTGGGTGGGAGCATCGAGCTCGACTCCCGTCCGGGCCAGGGCAGTCGCTTCAAGCTCGTCCTTCCGTCCGGCCCCAACTAGGGTCCCGTCCGCGTGGTGCTGCCCGAGCCCACACCGATCTATGACTTCCCGCGCCGGCGCTCGCGAGCCCGCGCCGCGCTTGTCTCGCTGCGTCCGCGGCAGTGGACGAAGAACCTGCTCCTCTTCGCAGGGATCATCTTCGCCGCGAAGCTCGGCGATCTCACCCGCTGGGGCGAAGCACTCGCCGCCTTCGCAGCGTACTGCGCGGCGTCGAGCGCGAGCTATCTCGTGAACGACGTTCGCGACGCGCCTCACGATCGAGTGCATCCCATCAAACGCTTACGGCCGATTGCACGGGCCGAGCTTTCGCCGCGGCTCGCCGAAGGCCTCGCGGCCCTGTTGGGCGTCTTGGCGGTGCTGCTCGTGGCGCCGCTCGGCCTGCCTTCGATCCTGTTCCTCTGCGCGTTCTTCGCGCTCCAGGCCGGATACACACTCGCGCTCAAGCACGTTGTGCTGCTGGACGTGATGACGATCGGCGGGCTGTTCGTCGTCCGCGCGGCGGCCGGTGCAGCCGCTGTGGACGTGAGGATCTCGCCGTGGCTGCTGCTCTGCACCGCGCTGCTCGCGCTCTTCCTCGCCCTGGCGAAGCGTCGCGGCGAGCTCGTCCTCGTCGGCGCCGAGGCGACTCCTGGCCGACCCGTGTTGGAGGGCTACTCGCTGGCGCTCGTCGACCAGCTGGTGACCATCGTGGCGGCGTCGACCGTGATCTCGTACTGCCTCTACACGTTCACGGCGCGCGGGTCGAAGGCGATGATGATCACGATCCCGTTCGTCCTCTTCGGCGTGTTCCGCTACCTGCTCCTGATGCACCGGCGCGACCTCGGCGAGGAGCCTGAAGAGATCTTGTTGCGCGACCTGCCGATCCTGGTCTGCATCGCAGGGTGGGCCGTGTGCGCGGCGGTCATCCTTGCTGTGACGTAGGGCTAGGAGCTGGCTGCGTCCGGACGGCGATCTTCCATCCGGTAGACGATGGCGCCGCTCTTCTCCTGCATGCCCTGCTCCAGCCTGCTCATGACCGCTTCCAAGCGGGCGAGTCGCGTGTCGACGCCTTTCCACCCCGACGTGACGAGCTCGACGAGCAACGCCAGATCGTCGACGCGCGCATTGCGCTCGGTGAGGAGGTCGCCGTCGACATGCTCGAGGCGCCTGATGACCTGGTTCATGAGCCCGCGGATCTCGGCGAGGTTGCGTCCCACGGGCTGCGCCTCGTTGCGGACCGCTTCGCCGACCTTCGCGGGCAGCGTGTCTTCGAGCGCCGCCGCTGCGGCTGCGAGCGAGTCGACCTGCTCTCGTGCCCGTGTCAGCAGGCTGTCCAGGGCGGCACCCTCTGCCCGCTGCTCAACCTGCTGCTGTGCCCGCTCGACGACGCTGTCGTCCATGTCCGGGAAGGCTACCGTGGGCGCCGGATGAAAACGAGGGAGCTCGAGTACGACCTCCCGCCGGAGCTGATCGCTCAGCATCCCGTGGCGCTCCGCGACGAGTCGCGACTGCTGGTCTACCCACGCGTGTCCCAGAGGGTGCACGAGCGCAGGTTCGCAGAGCTACCGGACGTGATCGGCGACGCGCTCGTCGTCGTGAACGACACGCGCGTCGTCCCGGCGCGGATTCCCATCGAGGCTCCGAAGGGAGAGGTGCTGCTGCTGGAGCGGCTGGACGACGATGGGCTCTGGGAAGGCCTGGCGCGACCGACCCGGCGGCTGCGGCCGGGACGCCGCTACGGGCCGGTCGAGTTGCTCGAGCACCTCGGCGACGGACGCTGGCGGCTGCGGCTGCACGGCGAGCCGGCGGGAGAGACGCCGCTGCCGCCGTACATCACCGAGCCGCTCGCCGACCCGGCGCGCTACCAGACGGTGTATGCGCGCGACCCGGGCTCCGCCGCAGCGCCGACCGCTGGTTTGCATTTCACGGAAGAGTTACTCGCCCGCCTCGACGTCGAACGTGTGACGTTGCATGTCGGGCTCGACACGTTCCGCCCGGTTTCAGTCGAGGATCTCGGTGAGCATGAGCTGCACGGCGAGCGCTACGAGGTCAAGCCCGAGGCTTGGGAGCGCATCAACGCCGCGCCAAGGGTGCTGGCGGTCGGGACGACGACAGTTCGCGTCCTCGAGACGCTCGCGCGCGGCGGGCCCCTTTCCGGCCGGACGGATCTCTTCGTGACCCCGGGCTTCGCGTTCCTGCGGACGGATGCGTTGCTGACGAACTTCCATCTGCCCCGCTCGACGCTGCTCGCGCTCGTGATGGCTTTCGCGGGAGTGGAGGAGACGCGGCGGCTCTACCGGACGGCGGTTGAACAGCGCTACCGCTTCTATTCGTTCGGCGATGCGATGCTGGTGCTGTGAACGTTCGCCGCGCTACGCATGACGATGCCGTGACCGTCGCCGGGCTGCTCGACGAGGCAACGGTGTGGGTCGGCGACCTCGGCTTCAGGCAGTGGCCGCTGCCTTTTCCCCGTGACGAACTCGCCGCCACAATCGACCGCGGCGAGGTCTACGTAGTCGAGTCGGAGGACGGCGAGGCCGTCGCGACGGTGACGATGCTGCACGACGATCCCATGTACTGGGGCGACCGGCCGCCTGACGCCTTCTACGTGCACAAGCTCGCGGTGCGGCGCGACCGAGCGGGACGCGGCATCGGCGCCGCGATCGTCGAGTGGGCGAACGCCGAAGCTGCCGAGGCGGGACGTGAATTCCTGCGGCTCGACTGCTTCGGCGACAACCCGGGCATTCGCAACTACTACGAAGACCTTGGCTTCGAGCACCGCGGCGACCGTGTTCTCGACGGCCACAACATGAGCCTGTACGAGCGAACGGTCCGATGAGCGAGACGTTCAGCGTCACGGCGACCGACGGGGCAGCGAGAGCGGGCATCCTGCGCACCGTGCACGGTGAGGTGGCGACGCCCGCCTTCATGCCGGTCGGAACGAAGGCGACGGTCAAGACGGTGGATCCGGACGAGTTGCGCGCGCTCGGCACGTCGATCCTCCTCGGCAACACGTACCACCTGCACTTCCGTCCTGGAGAGGACCTGATCGCGGAGCTCGGCGGACTGCACCGCTTCATGAGCTGGGACGGACCGATCCTCACCGACTCCGGCGGGTTCCAGGTCTTCTCGCTGCGCGACACCATCGCGGCGGTCGACGACGACGGCGTCACGTTCCGCTCCATCTACGACGGTGCTGCCGCTCGCTTCACGCCCGAGTCGGTCGCGGCGATTCAGGCCGCGCTCGGCTCCGACATCGCGATGTGTCTCGACATCTGTCCGCCCGCCGACGTTCCTCGTGCGGAGCTTGCCGAGGCTGTCCGGCGCACGACCTTGTGGGCCGCGCGCCAACGGAGTGCACCGCGTGCAGGACGCCAGCTCCTCTTCGGAATCGCGCAGGGCGCGTCCGACCCGGAGCTGCGCCGCCGCTCGATTGCGGAGATCGCCGAACTGGGCTTTGACGGGCACGCGCTCGGCGGCCTCGCGATCGGCGAAAGCCGAGGGCTGATGTTCGAGACCACGGCGTGGGCCGCGGATCTGCTCCCCGCTGACCGCCCGCGCTACTTCATGGGCATCGGTGACCCGGAAGGCGTGCTCGAAGTGATCGAGCGTGGGGTGGACATGTTCGACTGCGTTCTGCCGACGCGGACTGCCCGGACGGGCAGCGCGATCACGTGGGAGGGCCGGCTGAATCTCCGCAACGCACGCTTCGCCCGTGACCCCCGGCCGTTGGACGAAAGCTGCCCCTGCCCTGCCTGCACTCGTTTCAGCCGCGCTTATCTGCGCCACCTGATCAACCAGGAAGAGCTGCTGGGCCTACGCCTGCTGAGCCTCCACAATCTACGATTCCTCCTTGACCTGACCGCGAACGCGCGCGCGGCGATCGAGCAAGGCCGGCTGGCGGCGTACAAGTCCGAAGCGCTCGGCCGGCTCGCATCGACCGCCGCCTGAGGAGGCACGGTGTCGGCCTACATCTTCATTCTCGCCCTACTGGCCCTGATGTGGTTCATGTTGATCAGGCCACAGCGCCGCCGTCAGCAGGAGGCGCAGCGGATGCTCGAGAAGATCGGCGTGGGGAAGGAGATCGTGACCGCGGGCGGGCTCTACGGCACCGTCACCGCGGTCGACGGTGACGAGGTGCGGCTCGAGATCGCCGACGGAGTCGAGGTGCGGATCGCCAAGCGTGCCGTGGCCGGGGTGGTGAGCGAGGACGAGGAGCAAGAGGAGGCGCCGGAGGAGGAGACCCCGGCTACCCTTCCCCCTGATTCCGCTTGAACGATCGCCGTCGTCACCTGGTCCTCATCGGCTGCATCCTGGCGGCGCTTATCGGCGTTGCCTTTTTGGCGGTCCCGAGCTCGCCTGTCCATAAGAAGCTGACGCTCGGCCTCGACCTGCAGGGCGGTCTGGAGGTCGTCCTGAAGGCGGTGCCGCCGAAAGGCCACAAGCTCACGCCGGAAGATCTCAGCCGCTCGATCGACATCATGCGGAACCGGATCGACAAGCTCGGCGTGTCCGAGCCGGAGATCAGGAAGCAGGGCTCGAACCAGATCGTCATCCAGCTCGCCGGCATTCACAACGTGGACGACGCCGCGGCGCTGATCGGCAAGACGGCGGTGCTGGAGTTCTATGACTTCGAAGCCGACGTCACCGGTCCGTCCGTGAGCGGCGGCTTGCTCAACGCCACGCCGGTTGCGAGGGAATCCCTCTACAACCTCCTGTCGGACCCGGCCACGCGCTTGCTGGCGAACAAGGGCGAGGCTGCGCAGTGGTACCTCTTCAATGACGAGCACGTCGTCAAGGCGGGCCCCGCTCCAACGCGCGCCAAGCTGCTCGCAAACCAGATCGTCCGCAAACCGAAGGCCTCGGGTGGCCTCGCGAACCATGTGCCCCAGCACTGGAAGATCCTGACAGTCCCGAACAACACCGTGGCC
>Ga0184619_10000465_pt1 | contig 13998 bp, 18 predicted proteins | sample PLM0_60_b1_FD_133146 | JGI IMG/M metagenome (GOLD analysis project Ga0184619, IMG submission 133146) | Groundwater sediment microbial communities from an aquifer in East River, Colorado, USA - PLM0_60_b1 | ecosystem: Environmental > Terrestrial > Soil > Riparian zone | place: USA: East River...
ATGGCGCGGCCAAAGCCGCCTCTTGAAGTGAAAGTCGATCGCCCATTCATTTACGCCATTCAGCACGTCCCGAGCGGCCTCTGTCTTTTTCTCGGGCGCGTGACGGATCCTCGCTGAAGTGGACCTCTCGACACTGGCAAATCTAATTAATGCTTTTGACGTGACGGCCGGCGTCATTTTCGCAGCGGTGCAAATTCGTTATTACCGCCAACAAAGGCGAAGAGAAGCGATGCTCGAGCTCGTGAAATCATTCCAGAGTCCAGCGTTTACCAGTGCCCTTCGCCGCGTGCTTTCACTGCCAGATGGCGCCGATGCAAAGGAGATCGGTGAAGTCCTCGGACCGGATGGCGAAGACGCCGTTTACATGGTGTCGTTGACCTGGGAAAGCCTTGGCCTGTTGGTATTTCGTCGCGAGGTTACTCTTGAACTAGTCGGTGATTTCTTTAGTGGCCCGATAATTGCCTCGTGGCGAAAGCTATCCCGCTACATCGCAGAACTGCGCAGAGATGCTCAGCGAGACACATATTTTGAATGGTCGAATGGCTAGCGGAGCGAATGATGGAAGAGGAGAAGCATACCCCACCGGTCCCGGCGCACATCGCGCATCAGGAATGGAAGAAATTGTAGCGTCGCTCTCTGGGCGCCAAAAAATTTCGACGGTATACGGCCGGTCCAAAGTGTCTTCCTCGAAATAGGAAGGGCTTGGGTATCTGATTCAAGAAGCGTTGGTGTTGGTTTTCATTTATGAGTTAATTTGTTATTTGCTGGCGCTATTGTGAGTAACAGCAGCACGCACGAGCGCTTTTAGATGCGACTCATTTACAGCGTCGCCCTCGTAGAGATCGATTGCCCGAGAGGCCTTTGCCTCAAGTCCGCTATTGAACAGATGATGAGGGTCCGGCAGTAACGCCCCTTTGAAAAAGTTAATCTTGATGTGGTCCTTGAATGCCCCAAGGGCGCACACGTTGCCCTTCGCGCTCCACACGGCGGTATTCCATTTGAATCCTTCGGTTAATTTTGAATCCGCGTCGCTGATGACATTACGCAAGTGGGCCGTCGTTCGACCACGCCAGCCGGTGAGCCCCGCAATTTGTTTGTCGATTTGTTTAGATGCGCTCATACCGGGTTCATTTTTGCCCTTGAGATAACGCTTGAATGATCCATCCGATTCCAAACCGGTCTTCGAGCATGCCGAAACGCGGTGAAAAGAATGTTTTCGTGAGCGGCATCTTTACCTGCCCGCCATCGGCCAATGTGGTGAAAGCGCGGTCGGCTTCCGCTTCGGTCGGCACGGAGAGCGAGAGGGAAAAGCCTTGAAAACGGAGCTTGTCGGCGGAGCAGCCGTCGGATGCCAGCACGGTAGTCTGGCCGACGCGGAAGCTGGCGTGCATGATTTTGTTCTCGAAACCGGGCGGAACTGCTCCGGGCGGAGGCGGCTCAGGACTCTCTTTGAAGCGCATCATCATCTCGACTTCGGCGCCAAGGGCTTTGCGGTAAAACTCAATGGCTTGTTCGCAACTTCCGTTAAAGAAGAGGTATGGTTGGATGAATCGATTGTCTTTTGTTGTGCTCATATTGGTTTGTGATTTTGCTTTTTGACTTGTTTAACTCATTTCAAAGACGAACGACGGAGTCGGTTCGGGACATGCTTGCGTTAATTTTTCGGTTCACTTGATTCATGGCTTCTTGCTCCCCGATCCGAGCTGTTCGGGCGCTTCTTTACTGGTCTGCTTTAACCACTCTATCAAGCGGTCGTCGAATAGAGTCCTCTCCTCGATCATGGGGAAATGCCCGCTCCGTTCGAACAGGTAGGACGTCAGATGCGATGTCGTTTTCCTCAAGCTGTCCCACGTTACATAGGGTACGTTGTAGTCGTAGCGGCCCAGCGCCAGAAACGTGGGAATGGTGTTGTGGGCGAGCCGCGGCCGCGGATCCCAGTCAGCCGCAATCGTGTTTACATACCGATTGAGCAGCTCCGCCGAGAAGTGTTTCCCAGCCCACACCCAGTAAAAGTCGTAGGTCGGATCGTAGAAGTATTTCGGGCCGTTGCGGACATATCGCATCGCATATGCATCTCGGGGCGAGAGTGACGCCAGCATCGCGTTCGGCAGACGTTCATCCAGCCGCTGCTTCACCGCCTTTCGATCAGCGGAGGCGTCCGTCTCCCAGAATGCGTCATGGGCTTGTCGAAACTCGCGAGTGAAGTGAGGCTCGACACACACAAGGATTAAGTGAGAGACGTGCTCCGGATGCCGTAAGGCGTACTCCACCGCGACAAACCCAGGCGCGGAATGGCCAAGGACGCAGACTTTGTCCAATCCCAGAGCTCTCCGGACCTGGTCGATTTCGTCGACCAGCGAGTCCATGGTGATCTTGTCCACGTCGCGAGGCGATTCCGCGTTCCAACTGTTCTTGAAATCGACATAGACAAAGCGAATCCGTTGCTTCAATCGGTCGGACCACAGCGGCGGGTGTAAGGGCGCCGGGCCGGTAACAATGCAGGTCAGACCCGTACCCTCAGTGAGGTAGGGGTGCGGGGTTTCTCCGATGGTGAGCACACCGGAGGAACGCACAATGGGTGCCTGAACAGTAGGAGCCTGTTGCGCGTCCGCGGAGTGTGCGAGATCGGTCGAGAGTGCGACCGCGACAACGGCGATGATTAATCCGGTTTTCATGACCTCATGCTAGGCGAATTGTCGATTGGCTCAAAAGACAATGTTATTGCATGTTAGGCCATTCCGAGCCGATCATTCGGATCATGAAACGACGTGCACGTCAGGTTTGGTTTCTCCTGTTTCCTGGCTCCGAGCTGTTAGACCTCAGCGGCCCGTGGGCGGTGCTCGGCTATGCGAACGAGGTAATGGGACGCGAGGCCTACACGTCTTATCTGGTTACGCCGCTCGGTCGAGAAGTTCGGACTCGCCATGGGCTTGAGCTGAGAGCCGCGCGTTCGCTTGGTGATGTGGCAGACATCAGCGCCCCGGATATCGTCGTCGTGGCTGGCGGCGCGATCGCCGGCAAGCTGCCGCCTTCCGAAGCCCGCGCCGTACGATGGCTCCGGCAACGCCATCGAAGCATCCCGACCCTGGTGTCGATTTGTACCGGGGCGTTTGTGCTCGCCGAAGCCGGTTTATTGGACGGACGCCGCGCCACGACTCACTGGCAATATGTTGACGTGCTGCGGCAGCGATTCCCCAAGGTCCGAGTAGTGGACGATGACATCTTTCTCCGGGACGGTCGCGTATGGACATCAGCGGGAATCACAGCGGGTATTGACCTGATGCTGGCGCTGGTGGAGGAGGACCATGGTCACGCCGTCGCCATGGCCGTCGCAAAGAACCTCGTTCTGTTTTTGCGACGGTCGGGCCGTCAAGCACAGTTTAGCCAGATGCTGAAACGACAGGAAGATGAGCCGACGCGATTGCGCGACCTGTCAGCGTTCATTTTTGAACATCTCAACCAGCCTCTCTCGCTCGAACGGCTCGCGCGGAACGTGGGAATGAGTGTGCGAACGTTGACTCGATGCTGTCGTCAGGAGCTCGGGGAATCGCCAGCCGCTCTTGTCCGACGCGCGCGCATCGAAGAGGCTCAACGATTGCTCGAGCAGACATCTTTGCCGCTCAAGGACATTGCCGTGCGAACTCACCTCGGCGATGCGAGCACTCTGTGGAGAACCTTTACTCGTTACCTCGGTATCACGCCGGCGGATTATCGAGCGCGTTTCGCAGTGTGCACTACCAATAGTTGAGCCCTCATAACACATTGTGGCGAGTCACATGAGCAGCAGGCGTGCTGCATCGTTTTCAACAAGGCAGGCTCATTAGGCGGTATTTTGCTAATCACAAACCCCTTACTCGTTACGCGATTTTATCAGGAAGATGACTACAAGATCGTAGAAGTGACCGGCACTACTGTGCGAGCGTGGTTCCAAGCGAACCTCATGTCAGACGTTTACTTTGCCTGGTTCACTTTGATTGGTCAGTTAACATCGTAGACGTGAACGGCGGGTAGGATTCAAAACTACAATTTCTGGTGCAGATCTTAATAGACCCCTCGTATTAAGCGATTGCTGAGTGCTCTCTAGTAGATCAGTGAAGGACTTCAGTGACGATTCGTTTTCGACAAGCCCAACCAAACGAGGTAGGGCCCATCAGTTCGAACCGGAAGCTGCGGAAGGTTGTTAGCTGCATCGAGGGTTACCAGCACCCCGGCCTCGCGGGCACCCCGCATCCCGATACCGAGCAAATGTTGCCTCGGCGTGCTGGGCGAAAGCGGCACCGGCTGCGACGAGCGCTGCCGCGGTCAGTGTAATGCATAGCATCGTGGTTACTCCTTACGCCTGCTGGGCGTGGGCCGACGTCGGGATAGTGACAGCGATCAACGCAGCCATGGATGCGGCGGTGGCGACAAGGTGCGAAATCTGCGAGCCATTCACTCCTCCGTCTGAATTTTGGTACCGCTACCGAACCGAGACTTCGGGCAGTCCGATTCCTGGCGGTGCTTTAAGTGACTCGGGCGTCCGCTCAGGCGCTCGCGTCGGCGAAAGATTCGGTTCGCAACGATCCAACGTGTCGATAAGTGTTCATGAGCACGCCGGAGGACGCGGCCTTCGTGCTGACGAGAGCGAGTTCGCGCGGGTCAGCACTGTCCGAAAAGAAGCGTTTGCCCCGGCCCAGCAAGATCGGGTAGACGAGCAGCAGAACCTCGTCGACCAGTCCCTGCTCGAGCAGCACGGACGTCAGCGTCGAACTTCCCCAGACGATCAGGTCAGGGCCATCCTTTGACTTGACGCCGCGAACACCCTCCATGATGTCCGCGCCTAGATCTTCGACCGGACCCCATCCGAGGCTGTCCGGCCTATGGGTCGCGACGTATTTCGTCGCGGCGTTATAACCGTCCGCTAACTGACCCTTGTCGACCTTCGGCCAGCAGCCGGCCCAGCTATCGTAGGTGCGGCGGCCAAGCAGCAGATCGAACCTCTTGCCCTGCGCCGCGAAAATGGCCTCCATAATGGCCGTATCGAAATACAGCATTGCCCATCCGCCATGCGCGTAGTCCTCCCCACCTTCATCCCGTCCGCCGGGCGCCTGGATCACGCCGTCCAGCGAGATCTGTTCGATGATCCTGATCTTTCTCATTTTGAGTCTCCTTCTGTTAGATGTTTTGCCTGCTCGGTTCCGACACTGAACAGCATTTCGATGTAGCAGCGCAGATGTCGTATCCTGCGCACTTCTTACGGTGCGTCCGGAGAGACCCCCGCGAGCCGCAGGTCCCATCGCATGGTTCCTCGCTGCTCATCGCAATAACGAGCGCCCGGTGGGCCGCAGGCGTAGCAGTTCAGGCGGCGCCTTGAGATATGTCTCCAGTTCCGAATTCACACGGGTCCAGTGGTCCGACCGAGACAATCGGTCGACGCTCGCCGCCTGCGCTTCGGCGTTCTCGAAAGAAGCGAACCAGACGACTACCTCCTCGCTTTCGCGGACTGGTAGCGCCGGATAAGTATTCGGTGAATGCTCGGTCGCGAAGATAGCTCGAGGCGTGATTCCGGACTCGCGCAGCGCGGGCAAGAGCCGTTCGCGAAAGAAAGTTGCAAACTCACGGCAAGTATCAGCGCGGAGGCTGTAGATCGTGGCAGTCATCAGCGCAGATGGCGGTGCGGGGGCGCCAATCGACGGCCGTTTCGCAGGAAGATCGTTGAAGCCACCCGGCGGATTGAGCGGATGGAGCAGCAACACGTTATCCGAGTCGATCATCGTCGCGGCGGCTTGCCTGCCATGTGCTTTCCATGCCGGGCCGCTATAAAATGAGGTCAGACCACGTTCGCGCGTTTTCATGTCGGCAAACGCGCGAATCCAAACGAATCGCTCCGGATGGTCTTCGTCCCTAAACTGACCGCAGACGCGCACCCCAACGGCTTCCTGCGTTTCGACAAACTCTCGATCAAACAGCTCGATGAGGACGTCCCGTTGTCCAGGCTTTAGCGTGTACTGGCGCAATTCGAAAACGTTGCAGGCGTAGCAGGCGTAATCAGGGGGCGTCGCAACGACTTCTGGCGTGGCGGCCGAGACGGAGATTGCCGTGGGTAGGAGACTGGCAAAGAACTCGAATGCGGCGAGCGCGGAGTAAGTCATGAATATTTCCTTCGGTGATCGCGTTGGCATAGCAGTAGTCTCAATCCTATCTAGATGCCGGGTTCTGACCTCCAGCTCCCATGTGCCGACTAGCTTAGCGAGACGTTGTAGGGGGGCGGAACGTGTAGAATCGTTTGTGCTATTCATAGTGTCTCCTTACAGGAGTGGTTCTGACTACTTCTTAACTCTATAGGTAAAGTGTGTAGCGTCGGGTTCGTCTTTGACGCTTACTTTTTCCAGCTCAATACTTTTGCGTAGCTCGCCAAAGAGGCTAGTACCGCTACCGAGTAACATAGGAACAAGGTGGATGTTAATTACGTCCACCAGGCCTGCTTTCAGGTATCGTTGAGTGGTATTAGCACCTCCGTTGATCAAGACTTCTTTGGCGCCAGCGGCTGCTTTGCCTAGTTCAAGTGCCTTTTCGATGCCCTCTGTTACGAAAGTGAACATTTCAGCAGCCTCTTGAGGTTCACTGCCTTTTTTGGTCAAAACGAAGCAGGGTATATCGCCCAAGGGGCCTGAGCCGTGCCACCACGGCAGACTTTCGTCGTACATGCGACGTCCCATAATGATCGCGCCGGTATTGCTTTTCAAAGCTCTCGCGAATTCATGATTGTCGTCAGGATTTTTGAAGTACCAGTCATGGAGACGCAGACCACCGTCCCCCAGGGGATTTTCAGGCGCGGCGTTCGGTCCGGCGATGAATCCGTCAAGCGACATGCTTATATCTACTACTAGTTTGCTCATGACTTCCTCATTCCATTCTCAATGTTAATGCCGTTGCAGGTAGCTAACTCCCATGGGCCGCCACGTCTTACCTTCATCGTTGGAAATTTCAGCGCGGATAACGATGGAGTCGCGTTGGCCAACGCTTGTCGACCAACGCTGAAGCGCGCCGGATTGATCGTGCCCTGTCAGCACAAAGCTGCCATTCACTTCGCCACCGGTCATGATCATCGTCATGCCTTCCGTTGGATATATCCACACCGCCGTCCAGTGCTGACGCTTCAGGTCGTAGAAGTCAATCGTGGTACCGAAGGGCAGCAAGTCCTTGCTTTCCGAAGCCGAAGTCCAGATCTCCTGCAGCGCCTTGCCGCCGAGAACCCAGCTATAATGCACCTGGCCTAGATTGCTCCTTAGCTTTCCATTTTTGTCAGTGAATTCATAGCGCACGTCCCACGTGCCGACGAGCTGATCAAAGAGGGCGTTTTGCGGAATCTTGGTCTTTGATTCCGCGGCTGCCAGGTTCTCGTGCGGGCCGGTGTTAGCGACTGTGTCATGGCTGGCGATAGCGACAGCTTCATTGGCGAATGTATTTGCACTGCATAGCAGCGACATGAGCAGGATCGGCGTCAATTGTCGCATGACCGGGTAGCTCCTTGACTAGTTGGTGAAGTTGAGCACAGCGCTATGGCTACTTGGCCTCCTCGAGAATTATTTCGCGGATGATCGCGCGAGGCGGCCATGAAGACGTTGATTCGTTGACAAACTCGTTGATATAAAGTCGTCGCACCCACGGGTGAATAGCGATTCCGTTAGGGAAAGACAGCCGCACCTTTGAACCCGCTCCGTCGACGATCCCGCGCTCGCCATTGCCAAGAATGCGTTTAACGGTTCCATCCAGCATGACTTCGTAAATAGCGTGCGATTGCGATGCGGTTACATAGAATCGATCCTTATTGAAGCATAAGTGCCCCAATCCCTTTTCGGATACTGTCGCGAAGGGCGTGACCACGCCCTTCGGATCGATCTTCAGCATTTTGTTGTCCCTGTAATTGACGACATAGAGATTTCCCTCGGGACCGAAGGATATGCCGTTAGGACATTTGAAGAGCTCGCTCTTCGCGAATGACGAAACGGTACCATCCACCGCAATCTTTGCGATCGAATTGCCACGGCAATTTGCGACATAGACATCGCCCGTTTGTTTGTTAATCGCTATGCCTACAGGGCCGCTCAGGCCGCTGGTGATGAATGGCGTCGGTTGACCTTTTCGATCAATCTTGGTGATCGAGTCGCCGTAGAAGTTCGATTGTAACAGATTGCCGTCTTTGTCGATCGCGTTGCCGGATGCGCCATACAGGCCCGTCGCAAACTCGTGGCGCTGACCGTCCGGCGTGATCTTCCAGACGATCTCGCCAAAGTCAGCGACATAGATATTGCCCAGAGAGTCGACCGTTACCCCTCCGGTGCTGTGGCCGGCAATAACATCGCCGAGAGACCGTATTTCCGTCTCCGCGCGCGCAGATACAGTCGCAAAGAGCAGCGCGAACACTAACAATAATGCGCGACTGCAGTTGGAATAAAAAAACGCCGGCGATTTAATCAGGGTGCCTGTTTGAATTTCATCTGAGCTATTTACCATGCTATTCCTCCTTTATTGATTCAGTAGTTGTGCTGTTAATCGTCGTACGCACGCGAACAAGTCCGCCCGCGTATAGAATCGGTTTGAGGCTCTTCGTAACAGCGCCAACGGCGCTGAATCTGGCAAGCACCTGCCATTTCTCACAAGATCCAGTTAGTGAAATTCTGTAAGGCCAATCGGCACAAACGATCGTGATGAGCACCGACGACGCGGCCGAATCAAATTTCTTCATCGCGGCGCTTCGGCACGAGATCGCCCGCGGACTCCGTCTGCAATGCACCGAACCAATGGACTCGCGTAGCGCGCCTCAGGATCCCTTTCGGGATCATAGATGGTGAAGTTAGTCCCGACGATGCGTCCAGAAGCACACAAAGCGTCGACCAGTTCCGTCAATTGCAGATAGTCGAGGCCCGGACTTCCTGGTGAGTCCACCGCAGGCATTACGGATTGATCGAGGACATCGAGATCAACATGCAACCAGACGCTGTCCAATCCGCGCGCCTCGAGTTTTGCGATTACCCGACGCGCCGTGTCGTCGACACCATCAGCAAGGATACGCTGAATCGTGAACTGTGTAATCTCAGTTCGAATGATATCGCCGTAGTAATCCTTGAAGCTCGGACTTTCGGCGTCACGCTCCCCCAACTGAATGATGTCAGCATCGCTGGCGAGAGGCTTGCCAATCTCCGGCCAATCGGTCAGGAGCAGCTCACCCCGGCCACTCGCGAGAGCAAGGTCCATTCCCGCTGCCGAACCTAGACGCTTTGCAGTGTCGTAGTTCCCAGGATGGAAGAAATCGCTGTGTCCGTCGATGTGCACGAGTCCTCGCCCACCGGCGCGCCGCATGCCATGCAAGCTGCCAAGGAGAATGCTGCAATCGCCACCGATGACTAACGGAAATCGATGCCTCTTCAGGATGTCATGTACTGTCTCCGACAACTGCAATGAGAACGCACGGATCGACAGACCATTGCGTATTCTCGTCCCTGCCTGAGCCTCGAATTCATAGGTCGGTCGCTCGAGGCGGACGCTTTCCTCCGCGTCCAGTGCGCGGGCAAGGCCGGCATCCATCAGCACTTGCGGCGCACGCCACGTACCGGGTTGACCGCCGCTTTCCGTCGGCCTTAATCCAAGATTGCTCGGCGCGAGTACGAGGCTAATGCCCTTGGTCTTCGCTTGCGCCGAACTCGCCTGCCAACCGGCGAGCACGGTTGCGCCGGCCATGATGGTAAATTTTCGCCGCGTCATGCTCACGGGCGGCTCGAGATCCGCTGGAACTCCATGATCCAATTGGTTTCCCATGTCTTTCCCGCGTCGGACGAATAAGCCTGTTCCCAGTGCGCGGATGTTGGCGTGATCTTCGACCAAATGAACCGCGTGCGGATTGGCTTTCCGTCCAGCGTCCCATCTGAATAGAAGGTGCCGACGCCGTTTTCGAAACGGCCTTTGACTGGCGGATCGAGAGCGCCCAAAGGATCACGGCTGTCGATCCACCAAATTGCCCATTGCCCGGTTTTCGGATCGTAGGCGCGCAACGCGACACCGTGAGTGACGCCGGTTGGCTTGTCGAATCGTTGATCCTCCACATTGGCTGAACCGTCCATCAGGCCGCGATTGCTGCACGTACCATCGAATTCCGACCATTGATCATTGCTGGCCGGGCGTTTTACTCGATGATGGACACGCCATTCACCGACTTGAAAATCGAAATCGTGCGAGCCGGCTACGTTGGCAGCACCTTGCGTCGGCTTTGGAGGATCCTGTGAAGAATCTGCGGGAGAAATTGGATTCATTGCGGCGGCCAAGACGCCGGCAGAAAGCGTGACGCGGAAGTTTTTCATGGTATTGGTCCTTTCTTTTGCTAACCTGTAATCAGTATTACATCGGTTAAGAACAGGTTGTCAACCTATGAAATCGACTTTACCGGTTACAATTGAATCGCACCGATTTGCCACACGTGACATCATCGGCGGTGATGCAGCGCTCGACTTCATCAATACCGTCACTGGCCGCGATCAGTTGCCTCGCGACTGGCTGGACAGCTACACGCGCCTGCTCGAATGGGCAGCACTGGTGCGTCTCCTGCCGGAAAATATTCTGCGCGCGCTGACAAGAAGAGCGAAGACCGAGCCTAAAGCGGCTGCGGCTGCGTTGACGCGTGCAAAGGTGTTTCGCGAAACGCTGTTTGCACTGCTCAAAGGGATCGTTTCCGGGAGCGCGCCGCCGAAAGCCATGCTCGCGCTGCTACGAGAGCATTGGATCGCAGGCATCGATGCGCACGAGCTGCGCTTTGACGATGGGCGCGTGGTCGCCGAGCTGCGCAACGATACAGCCGATTTCGACTTGATCACATCGATGATCGCCTATCGGATGGTCGAACATGTCTTGCCGTTGCCGAAAGATCGACTGCGCATCTGTCATGGACCCAACTGCTCATGGCTATTCATTGACAGTTCGAAGGCTGGTCGGCGGCGCTGGTGCGACATGGCAGTTTGCGGGAACGCCGCCAAGTCTCGCCGCTTCCAGAAACGTTCGCGACAGCGGCGAAGCGCTCGACGCTGAGGAGAAGCGACATGAGCGAGAAAGCGGGAGCGAGTGAGTAAAACGCTCTACAGAAGCGATTCGGCCGCGTAGCTCAACTTTCCATTCACAATTCGCGCTGCAGATGTGTATGGATGCGGCTCGCTTTTGTTCGCATCCATGATGTGTCTGACCTCCATGCCCTGCGCTTTCAGGTAATCGGCAATGAGCGCGCGGTGGCAGCGCCACCAGACGGCTTCTGCGCACATGATCGCAGTTGGTCCCGCTTCGGCAGCAAGATCGAGAAAGCGCTTAATACCTTTATGGAAGTCGTCTGTTTCCATGTAATCGGCGTAACCACGAAATGAGGCGTTTCGCCATGCGGTGTTTTTTGATTCCGGCTGCGCTTTTCTTCGCCCTCCGAGCTCGGGAAAATGTTCGTAGTTAATTCCGGATTTGCCTAACGAGTTTACCAGCGCCTCCTTGTTAAACTGGGGATAGCGCTTCGACCCGGGCAGCGATCGTACATCGACAAGCAATCTAATTCCGTGTTCCTCCAGCAGCGAGATGAAGACATCAATTGCGCGCGTCGAGTGGCCAATCGTCCAGATTCTCACAGAACGTGCGGCACTGGTACGATTAACGTGCCGGTTTGGGCGGAGCTACTGCTTCAGCCATCGACTTGAGCATCCGGCCCAGATCGCTGTTGGTGGAGATGACTGCGGTGGTGTCTTTTTCAAATGCGGCGCGCATCACGTCGAGACTCCGAAGGAACGTATAAAGTTCTTGCGCGTCAGGAGGACTGAATGCGGCGGCATAGATGGAAGCTGCTTCGGCGTCAGCCTTCCCCTCAGTTTCAAGAGCATTCTTCGTTGCGGTGGAACTGATTGAGGCGACGTCGCTTTCTTTTTGACCGCTGATATTCGCCGCCTCGCCGCGTCCTTCGGAGCGAAATCGGGCAGCGATCTGGTGTCGCTCGCTCGACATGCGCTCAATAATCTTCTCAGCGACCGCCGGATTGTACTTGCTGCGTTTGAACCGTTCGTCGAGCAGCTCAATACCGAAGTCGGAAATCTTCTGGCGAGTGCGCTCGGTGATTTGTTTTTCGATCTCACCGCGACCGAGCTCGATTTCCGGAATCGTGCTGGGTAGCACAGTACCGCTTTTTTCCAGTTCCTCATCGCGCAACGGTTTTCGTCCTTTGGTTACCCGGATAATTTCTACCAGATCGTGCGCAGCGACAGCGGTTCGCGTTTCGCTGCCCAGAATATCATCCAGGCGCGAGAGTGCGCTTCGCTCGTCATTCAGCCGGTTGTAGTAGAGGAACGGATCGCTGATCCGCCACCGAGCAAAACAATCGACGATGATGTACAGCTTGTCTTTGGTGGGGCATTCGGTCGGTGGCCCATCCCAGGCGAGGATACGCTTATCGAATCGGTGCACTTTATCGATGACCGGTACTTTAGCTTTCAACCCCGGGTTCGTGACCGTGCGAACAATTTTACCGAAACGCGTGATGATCACAGTTTCGTACTGAGGGACAACGAACAGCAACGTTCCCCATTTGAGGGCGGTCAAAATGAAAAGAATCCCCAGGATCGACATTAACCGGCTCTGCAAAAACCGCACGATGCTCGACACAGCCGCGGGTCGTGGAGTGACATCAATCACGTTCATTGAGACACTTTGGGTTGATCGGCGGGCAGCAGCGGCAACGTCTGGAGAATGTTTTTCAAGCTGTCATCGACGATGATTTTCCTCTGCAGATTGGGCAGAATCGCTTGCATCGCCTCCAGATAAAGGCGCCTCCGGGTCACGTCCGGCGCTTTCTGGTACTCGGCCAGCAACAATGAAAATTTTTGCACTTCGCCCTTTGCTTCGTTCACGCGACGAAACGCGTATGCTTCGGCCTGTTTCTCGCGTTCCTTCGCCTGGCCGCGGGCGTTTGGCACAGCATCGTTATACACGGCCCATGCTTGATTGATGGCGGTTTGCTTTTCCTGTTGCGCCTGGTTGACCTCATTAAAGGCAGCCTGCACGGCGGGTGGAGGACGCACGGTTGCCAGTTGCACCTGTTGAATCTGAATTCCCAAACCGTATTGAGAGCAAAGGTCGGCCAGACGTTTCAAAGTCGATGATTCAATGTCGTGTCGCCCAACCGTGAGCACTTCGTCAACGGTGCGATCGCCTATCACCTCGCGCATCACGCTCTCTGAAAGATCGCGCAATGTTTTCTCTGGTTCGCGTGCTCCAAAAAGGTACGTTTTCGGATCAGTAACTCGATACTGTACAACCCACGGCACAAGAGCGGTATTGAGATCGCCTGTGATCATGGTTTCGGTTTCCTCCGGTTCCATGTCGCCTTGATAAATATTCGTCGAATTGGATGTAGTGAAACCGAACTCCAGTTTCAACAAACGCTGCGTCGGCACGATGTGTATCTCGTCGATATACGGAATTGCATAAGCGAGCCCAGGATTGACGATATCGTGGTAGGCGCCAAAGCGTGTTTTCACCCCAACGGAGTTTGCCGGGACAGAAGTGAAACCGAACAACAGAGTAAAGAGCGTGAAGATAAGTCCGAGGCAGGCGATAAAACCAAGAATCAGCCGCGCAGGCTTAATCGGAATATTTTCGGCAACCATCGGTCTCGCCATGAATGAGCCTTTTATTGACTCCAACCTGCCATTGAGCGCAAGCTTTCAATTCAAGGAACCAGCCTCCAACACTTTTGGGCTGCCGAAAATCGCCGCTTCTTGACTATCTGCCCATGCACCTCAAAACTGCGACATGAATGTGAGAAACATGATCTTGTCAGTAGCCATCGGGCTTGGCACGTTAGGCTCGATGGCAGCAGCGGAAACTCAACAGCAACCGCAGGTCGGAAAGCCCGCGCCGGATTTCGGTCTCACGACAGGCGACGGATCACAAGTGAGTCTGAAGGATTATCGCGGCAAATGGGTCGTGCTCTATTTTTACCCG
>Ga0184619_10000467_pt1 | contig 13976 bp, 12 predicted proteins | sample PLM0_60_b1_FD_133146 | JGI IMG/M metagenome (GOLD analysis project Ga0184619, IMG submission 133146) | Groundwater sediment microbial communities from an aquifer in East River, Colorado, USA - PLM0_60_b1 | ecosystem: Environmental > Terrestrial > Soil > Riparian zone | place: USA: East River...
GACGACGCGGCGATGCCCGAGCCCTGCTTCCGCTTGGAGGCGCTCGGCCTCCGCCGCGACCTCCTCCGCCGTCGTGCCGGTCCCCTCAACTCGAAGGGTGTTCAACGTCCAGACGAGCGGAAGGGTGTCGTTGAACACGGCAGAGCCGAGGGGCGAGGCGACCACCCGCTCGGCGGCGGCGTCGCGCAAGGCTTCTTCGAAGGCCACCGCCCGCGCGAGCTCAGTCGTCATCGTGGAGTGAGGTCGGGTGTCCGAGCATGCCGAGCTCGGCGATGTCGCGACGGAAAAAGAGAGACACCGTCCAGTCGGTGACGACACGAAGCTTCCGGGTGAGCAGCGGCAGCTGGTAGAGGTGGTAGGTGCGGGTCACGAACCAGCCGGGGAAGCCGCGCAGGCGCACCCCGAGAACGTCCGCGATGCCCTTGTGGCGGCCCAAGGTAGCGACCTGTCCCAGCATCCGATACCGGTAGGGACGCGGCCTACCGCTGAGGTTCTTCGCCAGCCGGCGTGCCTGGCGGAGGGCGTGCTGGCAGGTGGGTGGATCGAAGTGGCCGGGCGTTGCCTCGTTGGGGACGCGGGCACCGTCGCCAAGAGCCCAGACGTCTTCGAGACCCTCGACCTGAAGCATGGAGTCGACGACCACCCGTCCACGGTCGTCGAGCGGCAAGCCCAACCGTCCCTGAATCGGGTTCGCTTTGACTCCCGCCGTCCAGACGAGCGTCTCGGTGTCCAGACGGCTTCCGTCGGAGAGCGTGACGGCGTGTGCCTCCACGGACTCGAGCGTGGTCGAAACCCGGATGTCCACTCCGCGCTTCCAGAGCTCGCGCGCTGCATAGTCGCCGAGCCGCGCGGGGATCTCAGAGAGGATCTTGGGTGCCGCGTCCACGAGGACCCAGCGCTGGCGGATGTCCTTCAACCCTGGGTAGAAGCGCGAGGTGTCGCGGAGGAGATCGGAGAGCTCGGCGAGCGCTTCGACTCCCGCGTAGCCTGCGCCCACGAAGACGAAGCTCAGGTGGCGCTTGGCGTCGCCGGCGGTGAGAGCGGCTTCCGCAAGCTCGAGCTGGCGGAGGACGTGGTTACGCAGGTAGATCGCGTCCGCGAGGCTCTTGAAGCCGAGCCCATGCTCCGCGAGCCCCGGGATAGGGAGCGTGCGAGCCACGGCGCCGAGCGCGATCACGAGCCGCTCGTAGTGGAGCTCTGCCGGCCCGACCTCTGTCTCGACCCGCACGGCGCGCGCGGCGGTGTCCAGGGAAACTGCGCGTCCGAGGACGAGCTGCGAATGGCGGCACATCATGCGGAGCGGTACGACGACATGGCGCGGCTCCAGCGTCCCCGATGCGGCCTCCGGAAGGATCGGGGTGTAGAGCATGAAGTTCTCCCGGCTGACGATGGTCGACCCGCGCTTCCCGAGCAGGCGGCCCACATAGCCGCCGGCGAAGCCGCCACCGAGGATGAGGGTCCCGCCGCGTGCCTGACGCTGTTGCAATCCGGTTTGAGGACGGGCCGGCCCCTCCATCGTCAGGCAGTCCTTGCCGTGAGCATTCGCCTGAGGAGGGTGAGTGCTCCGGCCTTGTCAAGGAACTCGTTGAGGTTGCCGCATTTCGGCGACTGGACACACGACGGACAGCCGCTCTCGCAGGGACAGCCGGCCAGGAGCCGCTCGGTGTCGGCTATCCAACCCTCGAGCTGGTCGAATCCGCGTCGCGCGATGCCGACGCCGCCCGCGTGGCCGTCGTAGATGAAGACGGTCGGGCGGCCGGTCTGGAAATGGATGTTGGTCGAGAGGCCGCCGATGTCCCAGCGGTCGCACATGGCCCAGAGCGGGAGGAGCGCAATCATCGCGTGCTCGGCAGCATGGAGCGACCCGAGGAGGCGCTCGATCGCTTCCAGCCCTTCGAGCATCCACGGCTCGGGCAGATACCAGACCGCTTCGGTCTCGAATGTGGTCTCGGGGAGCTCGAGGGCGACGAGTTCGAGGGTCGCCTGGTCGCGGATTCCCTTCTTCTGATACGCCACCACTTGCTCGGTGACGCTCACCGTGCCGAACGAGACTTCCATTCCCAGACGACGCTCCGTGAGCTCGGCGCGCTCGATGGCCGTGGTCGTCTCCTTCTTCGGCTGTGTGTAGTAATCGCTCGAGAAGGGCTCGACGAGAGCGGTGCGCGCCTCCAGGTCGAGCTCCAGCACGCGGTAGGACTCCCCTAGGTGGAGGTAGATCGCTCCTTCGTGAACCGTCGAGTACGCGCGCTCACGCTCGACGACACCCAGCACCGAGCCGGTCGCGACATCGACCACCGAGAACGCATCTGGGGTCGTGGAACGGAGCGAGAACCGCGCCGCGGGGTAATCGCGACCAGCCCACACGTAGCCGGCCTTCGTCCGCTGGAGGTCGCCAGTCTCGACCAGGGCTTCCGCTCGCTCGAGAGCCTCCGGCCCGAGGAAGGCAGTATCGCGCTCGTCCAGGGGAGCCTCGAAGGCCGCCGAACGAACATGGCCGTCGAGAACACGAGGGTTCGCATGGTCGAGGATCGCAGCCTCGACGCGGCGGTCCATGAGCGCTTCTGGCTCCCGCATGAAGAACTGGTCCAGCGCGTCTTCGCTCGCGACGAGCACAGCGAGACCCTTGACCCGGCGTCCTGCCCGTCCCCACTGCTGCCTCAGGCTGGCCACCGTGCCGGGGAAACCGACCGAGATCGCGCAGTCCAGCAGCCCGATGTCGATACCGAGCTCGAGAGCGTCCGTCGCAGTGACCCCGAGAAGCTCGCCCTCGACGAGGCGGCGCTCGATGTCGCGGCGCTGAGCCGGCGTGTAGCCGGCGCGGTAGGGGGAGAGTCGCTCTGCGAGCTCCGGCCCTACGCGCTCGGCGGCGAACCGGTGGATGAGTTCGGCCGACTTGCGGGACTTGGCGAAGCAGATGGTGCGCAGCCCACGCTGGACGAGGTCGGCCAGTAGGCGTGAGCCCTCACCCAGCGCGCTCGCACGGAGTTGGAGCTCCTCGTCGAGAACCGGTGGGTTCCAGAACGCGATCGTGCGCGCGGCGCGCGGCGCTGCGTCGTCGCCGATGACCGTCGTCTCCACTCCGAGGAGGGACCGGGCCAGCTCGCCCGGGTTGGCGATGGTCGCCGAGGCGAGCAGGAACTGCGGCTCGGCGCCGTAGATCGCCGCCGCGCGGCGCAAGCGCCGGAGGACGTTCGCCACGTGCGAGCCGAAGACGCCCCGATACACGTGCGCTTCGTCCACGACGACATAGCGGAGGTTTTGGAGGACGTCTCCCCAGCGGTCGTGGTGAGGGAGGACTCCGACGTGGAGCATGTCCGGGTTCGTGAGAATGACGTTCGCCCACTTGCGAATCTGCCAGCGCCGCTCGGTCTCCGTATCTCCGTCGTAGATGGCCGGCCGGAGGCGGGGCACCCTGTACGAGGCGAGCGCCCTCGCCTGATCCTGCGCGAGCGCCTTGGTCGGGTAGAGGTAGAGGGCGCGCAGCTTGGGCTCAGCGGCGAGGGCGTCGAGGACGGGGAGGTTGAAAGCGAGCGTCTTACCGCTCGCAGTGCCAGTCGCGACGACCAGGTGCTCGCCGCGGGAGGCCGACTCGAAAGCGTCGGCCTGGTGGCCGTAGACCGCGGCGATTCCTTGCGCGCGGAGGGCTTCCTGAACCCGAGGATTCAGCCCTTCGGGAATCGGGACGAGGCGCGCCTCTCGCGCGGGCACTTCGGTGGCGTAGGCGAGCTCCTCGCCGCTGAGGAGCTCGTCCCAGGAGGCGGCGACGGTGGCCACGAAGTCCGATGCTAGCCTCAACTACAAGTGATCCCACGCTGTCTCACGATCGCCACGTCGGACTCCGGCGGCGGCGCCGGCATCCAGGCCGACCTGAAGGCCTTCGCCCGCCTCGGCTGCCACGGCATGAGCGCGATCGTCGCGCTCACGGCGCAGTCGACCACGGAGGTGCGCGCCGTCCATGAGGCCCCACCCGACTTCATCCGCGATCAGCTCGACGTCCTCTTCGAAGACATCGGCGCCGACGCCGCCAAGACGGGGATGCTCTTCAGCGCTCCGATCATTGAGACGGTCGCTGACTTCTTGGGAGACCATCCCGTGCCTCTCGTCGTTGATCCTGTGATGGTCGCTGCCTCGGGTGCGAAGCTACTCCAGGAAGACGCTGTCTCCGTGCTGGTCGAGCGCCTCTTCCCGCTCGCCACCGTCGTGACGCCGAACCTGCACGAGGCCTGTGTGCTCGCTGGCGTGCCCTACTCGGAGGAGGCGAACCGCGAGGAGCTGGCCGAGGCCATCCACGGGCTGGGCGCTCCTGCCCTGGTCGTCACGGGAGGTCACGGGAGCGAGGCGGTGGACTGGCTCTTCGACGGCGACCGGCACTTGCCGATCGCGGTCGAGCGTTACGGCGACCAGACGACGCACGGCGCGGGCTGCACCCACTCAGCCGCCCTCACCGCGTTCCTGGCCCATGGCGAGACGCTCGAGGAGGCTGCGCGAGGTGCTGCGCGAGTCGCCTCGGAGGCCGTTCGCTCCGGTCTGGGCGAGATCGGCTCCGGCTCCGGCCCGGTCGACGTCTTCGGGCTTGGAACTCTTGAAACGCCTGTCAGAGCTCGGTGAGTTCGGGCTCCTCGCGGAGCTCGAGCGCCGGGGCCTCGCTTCAGGCCAGGACGCCGAGGGCGCCGTTCTCGAGGGCGGCCTCGTGGTCACGCACGACGTGCTCGTCGAGGGCGTCCATTTCCGCTTCGAGTGGACTTCCTGGCGCGACCTCGGCTACAAGGCCGCCGCGGTCAACCTCAGCGATCTTGCCGCGATGGCCGCCGAGCCCCTCGGATTGCTCGTCGGGCTGGCAGTCCCACCCGCGACCGGGGACGCGGCGATCCTCGAGCTGTACGAGGGTATCGCCGAAGCTGGCGTGCCCGTCCTCGGCGGCGATTCGACGGCAGCAGGGCAACTCAGCGTTGGCGTGACAGCCGTCGGGCGAAGCGACCGTGTTCCCGGCAGAGCGGGAGCTACGCCGGGGGACGTGCTCGTGGTGACGGGTCCCCTCGGCGGGGCGGCTGCGGGCCTCTACGCCCTGGAGCATGGGCTGGAGGGCTTCGACGAGTTCGTGGAACGTCACCGCCGGCCGCCGTTCCGCCTCCAGGAGGGCCGGCGACTCGGCCTTTCCGCGCACGCCCTCATCGATCTTTCCGACGGGATCCTCTCGGATGCCGCGCGCATCGCCGAGCGGTCGAGCTGCAGGATCGCGATCGACGTGGAGAGCGTGCCGCAGGCGGCGCGGCTCGAAGAGGTCGCCGAACTGCCCTTCTGGACCATGGGCGAGGACTACGAGCTTCTAGGGGTGGTGACCTTGGAAGACGCGGCGGCGCTCGGGCTGCCCGTAGTCGGCCGTTGCGAGGAGGGCTCCGGCGTCGAGCCGGACTTGCCCGCCGGCTGGGACGCCTTTCGCAGCTAGGCGGCGGCCGAGAGCCAACGCTGCCAGGCGCTCTCGTAGTGGCTCTTCGAGCGGGCGCCGATGACCGTGTCTTGCGGTTCGCCGCGCTCGAAGAGGATCACCGTCGGAATCGAGAGCACGTTGTAACGCGAAGCCGTGGCCGGGTTGTCGTCCACGTTGAGCTTGAGGAACGAGACCCGATCGCCGTGCTGTCCCGCGAGGTCGTCGATGATCGGGCTGACGACGCGGCACGGGCCGCACCAAGGAGCCCAGAAGTCGACGACCACGGGGCGATCCGCCTGAAGGACGTCCGCGTCGAAGGTCGCGTCGGTGACCTCGCTGACCATAGTCTCACTATAGCCCGGTCTAAAGACGGCCCAGGAGAGCCCGGAGCCGGAGCGCAGGAACCTTGGTCACGGCCTCGAGGACGATGCCACGGCTCATCTTCGACTTCCCGGTCTCGCGCTCGGAGAAGACGATCGGAACTTCGACGACGCGAGAGCCCACCTTGAGGGCGCGATACGTCGTTTCGATCTGGAAGGCATAGCCCTTCGTGGAGATCCGCTCCAGGCCGATTCCCTCGAGCACGGAGCGGCGAAAGCACTTGAACCCGCCTGTGAGGTCGCGGATCCCGACTCCCAGCAGAATCCGCGCGTAGAACGAGCCGAAGCGGCTCACGGCCCGGCGGGCCACGCCCCAGTTGCGGGTGCCGCCACCTTGCACATAGCGGGAGCCGAGCGCGAGATCGGCGTTCCCTGTGGCAGCTATGAGGCGCGGAAGGTCTTCGGGGTCGTGGGAGAAGTCGCAGTCCATCTCGACGATGCGATCCGCGTCGGTCGCCAGTGCCCAGACGAACCCGGCGAGGTACGCAGGCCCGAGCCCCTCCTTCCTCGGACGATGGAGGACGGAAAGGAAGCGGAACTCACCGGTGAGGCGGTCCGCGAGCTCGCCGGTTCCGTCCGGAGAAGAGTCGTCGATGACGAGAACGCGTGCGTCGAGCTCGTGCCGCCGGAAGATGTCGTCGAGGGCGCGTACCATCGGCTCGAGGTTGTCGCGCTCGTTGTACGTGGGCAAGCAGACGACGACCCGCACGCGCGTATCATCGCCGCGTGGCCCGCGGCCTGCCCTCGAATGCCCAGCTCGCCGACCAGTTCGAGCTCCTCGCAGACATGCTCGAGCTGGACGGGGCCGATGCGTTTCGTCTGACGGCCTACCGCCGGGCGGCGACGCGCATTCGGGAGTCGGCCGTCCCGGTGGCGCAGCTTGCTCTCGACGGCAAGGCCACTCGTCTTTCGGGCATCGGGACGACAATTCAGAACAAGATCATCGAGTTCTCCGAGACGGGAGACCTGAGCGCGATCGCGAAGCTCCGTGACAAGTTGCCCGCGGGGCTGGTCGAGGTGATGCATGTGCCGGGGCTCGGTCCCAAGACGGCGCGAAAACTTCACTCCGAGCTCGGCGTCCAGTCGGCCGCAGATCTGCGTTCTGCAGCCGAGAACGGGCTTCTCGCGGGCCTTCCCGGCCTGGGCCCGAAAACCGAGGAGAAGATTCTCAAGGCGCTCTCGAAGCCGAAGGCCAAGGTGGAGCGAAAGACCCTGCTGGGCCGCGTCCTGCCGGCGGTCGAGCGCGCCGTGGAAGAGCTGCGCGAGCATCCCGCTGCGGAGCGAGTCTCCGAGGCTGGAAGCGTCCGCCGCCGCTGCGAGACGGTACGTGACCTCGACATCATCGCCACGGCGAGCGATCCCTCCGCCCTCACCACTCATTTCGCGGCCTTGCCGTGGGTCGCCGAAGTCGTCGCCCAAGGCTCCACGAAAGCCACAGTCGTTTCCCACGACGGCCTTCGCTTCGACCTCCGCGTGGTGCCGCCGGAGAGCTACGGCAACCTGCTGCAACACTTCACCGGATCGAAGGCGCACAACGTCGCTCTGCGCGAGGAGGCCGTCGGTCGGAAGCTCTCGGTCTCCGAGTACGGCGTGAAGAACGTCGAGACCGGAGACGTCTTCCGTGCTTCTGACGAGGAGGAGCTGTACGCCTTCCTCGGCTACGAGTGGATACCTCCCGAGTTGCGGGAGAACCGAGGAGAGCTCACCGCCGCACGCAACGGTTCGCTCCCGCGCCTCGTGGAGCTCGGGGACCTGGCAGGCGATCTTCACTCGCACACCGACTGGTCCGACGGGCGTGGGACGCTCGAGGAGATGGTCCTGGGAGCTCGAGCCTTGGGCAGGCGATACCTCGCCGTCTGCGACCACGCGAAGCGGCTGAAGGACGGGCGTTTGGAGCGCCAGGCGGAGGAGATCGCAGCTCTCAACGAGCGTGTCGTCGGGATCGAGGTGCTTTCGGGCGTCGAGGTCGACATTCGCGCGGACGGTTCCGTCGACGTGGCGGACGAGGGGCTGGCCGAGAGGGCTTGGGTGATGGCCTCGGTTCACTCCGGTTTCGACAAGCCGCGCGCGGAGCTCACGCGGCGGATCGAAGCCGCGATGGAGAACCCGCACGTGGATTGCATCGGCCATCCGACGGGGCGGAAGATCAACCGCCGAGACGCCTACGACGTCGATTTCGAGGCGCTGCTCGAGAAGGCGGTCGCGACGGGGACCTTTCTGGAGATCAACTCCCAGCCCGACCGGCTTGATCTCATCGACACGCATGCACGCGCAGCAGCGGAAGCGGGCGTGCTGATCGTCATCTCGACCGACGCCCACCGGGTGCACGAGCTGGACTACCTCGGCCTCGGAGTGGCGCAGGCACGGCGCGCCTGGCTGCCCGCCGACCGGATCGTGAACGCGCGCCCGTGGCGGGAGGTCAGGAAGCTGATGAAGAAGCCTTGAGAGCGAACGAACCGGATCCGGCGGTTGAGCAGTTTCGGCGCGACGGCGAGGCTGCGGTCGCCTGGGTGGCGGACTACCTCGAGCGCGTGCGAGAGCTGCCGGTACAGGCTCGGGTGAAGCCGGGCGAGATCCGCGGAAAGCTCCCGCCTTCGCCGCCGGATCTCGGCGAGCCGTTCGAGGCGGTCCTAGGCGATCTGGACGAGCTCCTGCTCCCGGGGATCACCCACTGGAATCATCCGAGGTTCTTCGGCTACTTCGCCAACACCGGTTCCGAGCCGGGAATCCTCGCCGAGCTCTTGATCGCCGCTCTCAACGTCAATGCCATGGTCTGGACGACATCGCCAGCCGCTACCGAGCTGGAGGAGTTGGCGCTCGACTGGCTCCGGCAGCTGATCGGTCTCCCGGAAGGTCTTCACGGACATATCGAGGACACGGCGTCGACGGCGACGATCGTCGCCCTAGCCGCGGCCCGCGACCTCCGCCCGGACGGGGCGGTTCTCACTTCGGAGCAGGCGAACTTCTCAGTGGCGAAGGCTGCGCGGCTGGTGGGGCTCGAGTGTCGATCGCTGCCCGTCGACGCCGAGTTCCGGCTTCGCCCCGACGCGCTCGCCGCGGAGATCGAGGGAGCCACCGCAGTGGTCGCCACCGTCGGGACGACGTCGACGACCTCCGTCGACCCGGTTCCGGAGATCGCCGACCTGTGCGAGCAGGCCGGCGTTTGGCTCCATGTCGATGCGGCGTACGCCGGGTCCGCGGCCGTGTGCGAGGAGTTTCGCTGGGCCCTCGCCGGCGCTGACCGGGCCGATTCGATCGTCGTCAACCCGCACAAGTGGCTCTTCACGCCCTTCGATTGCTCAGCGCTCTGGACGCGTCGGCCCGATGCTCTCTTCAAAGCGTTCTCCGCCGATCCGGACTACATCCCGGAGCGAGCCTCCGGGGTCATCGACCTCAAGGACTACGGGCCCGCGCTCGGCCGCCGTTTCCGCGCGCTCAAGCTCTGGGCGGTCCTGCGGGCGTACGGCCGCGACGGCCTGCAGGAGCTCATCCGGGAGCACGTACGCCTCGCCCGGCTCTTCGCCTCCTGGCTCGAAGCTGATCCGGACTGGGAGGTGGTGGCCCCCTATCCGTTCTCGGTGGTCTGCTTCCGCCGGCGAGGCGAGGACGCGGAGAACGAGGCGCTGCACCGGAACGTAAACGGGACGGGCGAGGTGTTCCTCTCGCACACGCGCTTGAACGGGCGCTATGTGCTCAGGCTGGCAGTGGGCAACCTACGGACCACCGAGGCGGACGTCGAGAGGGCCTGGAAAGTCCTGCGCGAAGCGGCGACGATTTAGATCGAGCCCGAGAAGGTGTCGCAAGCGGCGGGACTGCCGTTCTCGTAGCCCCGCGAGAACCACCTCCTGCGTTGCTCGGAGGATCCATGCGTCCACGTTTCCGGATTGACCTGGCCTTGCGCCTGTTCCTGGATCCGGTCGTCACCGATCGCCGCCGCTGCGTCGAGGCCGTCGTTGATGTCGGTCTGGGTCAGATCGACGATCACGTCTGTATCGACCGCATGAGCGGCCCAGACGCCCGCGTAGCAGTCGGCCTGCAGCTCTGAGCGGACCGCGCGGCTCTCGGGCCCCTGCGTGTCGTTACCTATCTGGTCGAGGACGCCGAGCAGGTCCTGAACATGGTGGCCGTACTCATGAGCGATCACGTAGGCCTCGACGAAGGGCGTGTCCTTCGCGCCGAAGCGGGACGAGAGCTCGTCGAAGAAGCCCAGGTCGATGTAGACGAGCTTGTCGCGCGGGCAGTAGAACGGGCCAACCTGCGAGCTCGCGAAGCCGCAGCCCGTCTGCACCTGGTCCGTGAAGAAAACGGTGTCGACATTTTCGTACTGGCTGTCGCTCCGCTGGAAAACTCCGTCCCAGAACTCCTGCACGTTGTTGACCACCCCGACGATCCGACAGTCCTGCCGCTGGTTTGCGTCCGCTCCCGTGCGGCATTCCTGTGAGACCTCGGACGGTGTGTCGCCCTGGCCGACCCGCTGGTCCTCGAGCGGGCCCAGCTGACCGAGTCCACCTCCTCCCGAAAGCAGGGTAATCGCGAGGTAGATCAGGAGACCTGCCAGGCCGAGCCCGCCGCCGCCGACCGCGACCCCACCGGGCCCCATGCGGCGACCGCGTACGTCGGTTACCTGGCCCGGATCCAGTCGAGCGCGACGCCGAAAACGCACGAGGGCTGTCTACCTGCACGCGCCCGGCGCCAAACGCAGCTGGCTCTAAAGCCGCGTCAGGATTCTTGCGAGCCCAGACGGCCCGTCCACGACCACATCCGCCTCCGCGACGAGCTCGGGCGGTGCCTCGTCCGAGGAAACAGCCACGCGGACGACATGCTCGAGGCTCGCATCGGCAAGGGCAGCAAAGGCGTCCAGGTCGGTGGTGTCGTCCCCCGCGTAGAGCGCCCGCCGCGCGCCCGCCTCCTGGATGAGCGCCTGCACCGCGGTGCCCTTGTCGGCCTTGGCGGCCGGCCGAATCTCGAGTACTTTGCGGCCCCAGCGGGGGTCGAGGCCCTCGGCAGCAGCGCGACGGGCGATCGCCTCGAGCTCGGCGCGCGCCTCCGCTTCGTCCCGTGCTTCACGAAAGTGGTAGGAGAGAGTCAGGTCCTTGTCCTCCACTTCGCGGTCCACGGTGTCCCGGAACGCCGCGATCTGCGCTTGGAGCTCGTGCGCCCCTGGATCGAGCTCGAGGCCGTGGTTGCCGACGTAGCGCGGTCCTTCGAGCCCGACCAACCGGCGGGCTTCGGCGCCGCTTCGACCGCTCACGAAGGCGACGAGGAGATACCTGCCCGCCAGCCGCTCGAGCTCCGCTTTCGTCGCCAGCGGTACCTCCGCCAGCTCGGGTCGCGCCACGATCGGAGCCAGCGTCCCGTCTACGTCGAAGATCAGCGCGCTTCGCTCGGGAGCCTCGCGGAGCGGCGCGAGCAGGTCGGCCGTCATCAGCGGGAGAATACGACCGTGCCGCGTGCGCTCCGATCGAGGATCGTGTACATCGGCATCGGGGTCGCGGCGGGCTTCTTCAGTGCGCTCTTCGGGGTGGGCGGAGGCACCATCGTCGTGCCTCTCCTGGTCCTGCTCCTGGGTTTCGCCCCCATGGACGCGACCGGCACGTCGCTCGCCGCGATCGGAGTAACGGCGCTCTTCGGAATGGTCGCGTTCGGGGTGCTCGGTGAGGTGAGCTGGGCGGACGCCGTCGTCGTCGGGGTTCCCGCTATGGCGGGGGCCCTCGCGGGCATCTGGCTCCAGCAGCGCATCGCCTCGCGGCTCCTAGCCGGACTCTTCAGCGTGTTCCTGCTCGCGATCGCCGCGAGGCTCTTCTTCGAATGACTCTTGCGCTCGTCGTTTTCCTGGGGTTTGCCGCCGGCGTCCTCTCGGGAATGTTCGGCGTCGGCGGCGGCATCCTGTTCGTGCCGACCCTTTCTCTGGTCGTCGGGCTCACCCATCTCGAGGCTCAAGCCACCTCGCTGGCGGCGATCATCCCGGTCGTTGCGGTCGGTGCGTGGCGTCAAGACCGCTATGGACACGTCCGCTGGAAGGCTGCTCTCGCGATCGGCCTCGCCTCGGCGATCGGCGTCGTGGGCGGAGTCGTGCTCGCCGACCGGCTTTCGGACGAGACCTTACGGCGCATGTTTGCGGGGTTGCTCGTGGTCATCGCCGCCCGGCTCGCGTGGTCCGTTCGTAAATAGAATCGGACCGATGGCGCACGACGACATCTGGCTCCCGCTCGTCGAGGAGCCGATCGGCGAATTCGTGGCGAGCCTCCAGGAGGAGGACGAGGAGCTCGCTGCCCTGGTCGCCTCGCCCCGCCGCCAGCTGGCCTTTCGCACGTTCGCCTACATCCGGGTTGGCGTCCTGCTCGGCAGCCTGCTCGTCGATCACGACGTTCAGCCCGAAGGATCGCGTACCTGGGTCGACGAGCTCCTGGCCGATCCGAAACACCGCCAGGCCGCGGCTGACGAGGTGAAGCGCGTGGCCCAGGAGGTCGCAGCGGACCCCAAGCTCGCCGAGGAGGAGCCGGTGGGACCCGACGACGACGCTCGCGAGCGCTTCCGCCGCTTCGCCCGCGACCTGGATTAGCCGTTACACGCGCCCGAGCGCCGCGTCGGCCTTCTGCTTGAGGTCGTCGACGACGGTCGAGTCGCGGAGCGTGGTCGTGTCCCCGAGCTCGTTTCCCTCGGCGATGTCTTTCAGCAGTCGGCGCATGATCTTTCCGGAGCGGGTCTTCGGCAAATCGTCTCCGAAGAGCACAGCCGCCGGCCGCGCGATCTTCCCGATCTTCTGGGCGACGAACTGACGGAGCTCCTCTGCGAGCTCGTCCGAAGGCTCGCTGCCTCCTTTCAGCACGACGAAGCACACGATCCGCTGGCCGCGATCGGGATCCGCTGCGCCGGTGGCCGCCGCCTCGGCAACGGCGTCGTGCTCGACGAGCGTCGACTCGATCTCGGTGGTGGACAACCGGTGGCCGGAGACGTTGATGACGTCGTCGATCCTCCCCATCAGCCAGAAGTAGCCGTCTGAGTCCTGCTTTGCGCCGTCGCCGGTGAAGTACGTCTCCGGCCCGTACTTGGAGAAGTACGTCTGCACGTAGCGCTCGTCGTCTTCCCAGAGCGTGCGGAACATCCCGGGCCAGGGTCGGCGGATCGTGAGGAACCCTCCCTCTCCCTGGGGAACCGGGTTGCCTTGCTCGTCCAGGATCTCGGGCTTGATCCCAGGGAAAGGAACGGTGGCCGACCCCGGCTTCAAGGTGGTGACGCCGGGGAGGGGTGTGATGAGGATGCCGCCGTTCTCGGTCTGCCACCAGGTGTCGACGATCGGGCAGCGCTCCTGGCCGATGTACTTCCAGTACCAGACCCAGGCCTCCGGGTTGATCGGCTCGCCCACGGTGCCGATGAGACGGAGTGAGGAGAGGTCGTGGCGCGCGGGGTACTCCGGACCCATCTTCACGAATGAGCGGATCAGCGTTGGCGCCGTGTAATAGGAGTTGACTCCATAGCGCTCGACGATCTCCCAGTGGCGGTCCCAGTCGGGATAGGCGGGGTCGCCCTCGTAGAGGACGCTCGTCGTCCCGTTGTTGAGGGGTCCGTAGACGATGTAGCTGTGCCCGGTGATCCAGCCGACGTCGGCGGCGCACCACCAGACAGTGTCTTCGTGGATGTCGAAGATCCACTTGTGCGTGACCGAGACGTGGAGCAGGTAGCCCGCGGTCGTGTGCTGGGCACCCTTGGGCTTCGCCGTGGTGCCCGAGGTGTGCAGGAGGAAGAGCACGTCCTCCGCATTCATCCGCTCCGCTTCGCAGTCCTCGCTCTGTCCCTCGACGAGATCGTTCCACCAGACGTCGCGGCCCTCGGACCAGGGGACGCCGTCGCCGGTCCGCCTGAGGACCACGAACCGCTCGAGGTCGGGCGCCTCTTTCGCAGCGTCGTCGGCGTTCCGTTTCAACGGGACCTTGGCGCCTTTGCGCCATCCCTCGTCCTGGGTGATCAGCACCTTGGCGCCGGTGTCTCGCATGCGCTCGGCCAGCGACTCCGCGGAGAAGCCGCCGAAGACCACGACATGCGCAGCGCCGATGCGCGCGCAGGCGAGCATGGCGACGGGAAGCTCCGGAACCATTCCCAGGTAGATTCCGACGCGGTCGCCTTTGCGGACGCCAAGGCTGCGGAGGCCGTTCGCGAGCCGGGACACC
>Ga0184619_10000468_pt1 | contig 13974 bp, 14 predicted proteins | sample PLM0_60_b1_FD_133146 | JGI IMG/M metagenome (GOLD analysis project Ga0184619, IMG submission 133146) | Groundwater sediment microbial communities from an aquifer in East River, Colorado, USA - PLM0_60_b1 | ecosystem: Environmental > Terrestrial > Soil > Riparian zone | place: USA: East River...
GATCCGCGAGGCTGGCCGCTACCCGGACGGGCGCTACGACCTACTGGTCGTGGGGACGAAGCGGTTCGCGATCCAGGACGTCGCGACCGACCGCCAGCCCTACCTCGTCGCGGAGGCGACGGTGCTCGACGATGAGATCGGTGCGATCGGCGTCGGCATTCCCTCGACCATCGACCAACGCCAGGGTCGCGCGGTCGCTTCGGTGAACATCCCGCTGGCGGGCATCGACTTCCGCAACCACCTCGCGAGACGCTTCGGGCTCCCGGCGGCGATCGAGAACGATGCCAACGCCGCCGCGCTCGCCGAGCACCGCTACGGCGCCGGACGGGGGACGAGCCACATGGTGATGCTGACGCTCGGCACCGGGATCGGGGGCGGGCTCATCCTCGACGGACGGCTTTACCGCGGCGCGCTGGGAGCGGCCGGCGAGCTGGGTCACATCACGCTCGAGCTCGACGGGCCCCCGTGCCAGGGAACCTGCCCGGGCCGGGGCCACCTGGAGGCGCTCGCCTCCGGAACGGCCACCGACGTCATGGCGGCCGAGCTGGCCGCCGAGCGTCCCGACGGCGATCTCGGTAGGGCGCTGGCCGCCGGAGAGACCGTCGACGCGCGCCTGGCCGTCGATCTCGCAGCGGTCGGCCCCGGGGACGCGCGCGACCTGCTGGAGCGGGTGGGCTTCGTGCTCGGGAACGGAATCGCTTCGCTCGTGAACGTGTTCAATCCTGAGCTCGTCGTCATCGGCGGCGGCTTCGCACGCGCGGGCGACCTCCTCCTCGAGCCGGCCAGGAAAGTGGTGGCGGAGCGGGCACTCTCGCCGGCGCGCGAACTCGTGCGCATCGTGCCGGCGCTCCTCGGTCCCGAGGCAGGGCTGGTGGGCGCAGGGCTCGTGGGCTTCGAGGCGATGTCAGCGGCTTCGGCCTAGATGCCTCTCGTCGTTTGCCCGACCCCGATCGGGAACCTGGAGGACGTCACCCTGCGTGTCCTGCGGGAGCTCGGGGAGGCGGATCTCGTCCTGTGCGAGGACACGCGCAGGACTCGCACGCTTCTGGATCGCCATGGGGTGCGGGCGAAGCTCCTCAGCTATCACAGGCACAACGAGGCCAAAAGGGTGGAAGAGGTGATACCACGGCTGGAGTCCGGTGAGCGGATCGCGCTTGCGAGCGACGCAGGTCTACCCGCGCTCAACGATCCCGGGGCGAGGCTGATCTCGTCAGCGCTCGACTGCGGGCTGGAGGTCGTCGTCCTTCCCGGCCCGTCCGCAGTCGAGACAGCCCTGGTGGCGAGCGGCCTCGTCGGTGACCGCTACGCGTTCGTGGGCTATCTCCCTCGGCAGGCCCAGGCGCTCGCCCGCCTCTGGGAGGAGACGTCGGCGTGGGAGGGCCCCGTCGTGGCTTTCGAGTCGCCGCGGCGCCTCTCGGCGAGCCTCGCCTCGCTCGCGGCCAGGTCTCCGGAGCGCCAGGTGGCGGTCTGCCGGGAGCTGACGAAGCGATTCGAGGAGGTCGTTCGCGGCCCGGCGCGTGAAGTGGCCGAGCGCTTTCGCGGGGCGCCGAAAGGCGAGGTGACACTCGTGATCGGACCGGCCGCGGCACGCGCCTCAGGCGCGACCGAGGACGCGAGCGCCGCCGCCGTGGCCGAGCTCGTGTCCGCCGGGATTCCTCGCCGGCGCGCGGCCGACCTCGTTGCAAGGCTGACCGGTATTCCGCGCAACCGGCTTTATCGCCGCTCGCTGTAGCCTGAATTGACAACGTCCTTCCCGGGTGCTACGGTAGATCTGTTTCCATAACTGACAACTGAGGAGGAGCAGACGATGAAGCGTCTCGTCATCCTGCTTCCGGTCCTCTTCGCGCTCCAGGTCGGCGTGCAGCCCGCGCTCGCCTGGACCTGGCCCGTGGACGGGCCGGTGCTACGACCCTTCAAGCTCGGCGACGACCCCTACGCAGGTGGCCAGCACCGGGGCATCGACATCGGAGCGCCGGTGGGGACCCCCGTGCGCGCGGCAGCGGGCGGACCGTCAGCTTCGCCGGGACCGTGCCCGTGAGCGGCAGGAGCGTGACCATTCAGACGGTGAATGGCTACTCCGTGACGATCGTCCAACTGGGGACGATCGGCGTGGCGCGCGGGGCGGCCGTCGCCGAAGGCGACGTCGTCGGCTCGATCGGGCCAAGTGGGGAACCGGGCGTCGCCGCGCCGCATGTCCATCTCGGCGTTCGCCTTACCTCGGATCCCAACGGCTACCTCGATCCGCTGCGCTTCCTACCGCCTCGACCTGCCGAGGCTCCGCAGGCCGATCCGGCGCCCGCCCCGGCCCCCGAGCCGGCGACGGCGCCTGCCGCTGGCGCCCCAGCCCCTCCGGCGAGTGCACCCGAGCCCATGCCTACCCCGCAGACGGCTGCCCAAAAACCCCCTGTGCCGAGCCAGGCTCCTGCCCTCAGAACTCCGACGTCCGAGGGGGTGCGAGCGACCATGGCCGCTGCCGCTCGTCGACCGTTCGAGCAGCCGGCACGCCGAGCGTCCGTGGGGATGCGCCTACTGACGCAACGTTCCGTCCTTCCCGCCCGGACGGACAGGCGCTCGTTCGAACGCGCGGTGCCCGTAGCGGGCCCGAGCGTCGCGGCACTCGAGTCGCCGGGTCAGCCCGCACGTTGGCCCTGGGCGATCCTTCCCGCTCTCGCGAGCGCTGCCGCGGGTCTAGGTCTCTTGCGTCGTCAGCTCCGTGATGCAGGAGCGACAGACCGACCGGCCCCGGTACTCCTCGAGCGGTTCGTCACCTCCGCAAAAGACGCAGACGCCCTGCGGCTTGGAGAGGAGAATCGTCTCGTCCTTGACGGAGATCTCAAGGGGATCCTTCTCGCCGAGGCCGAAGCGCTTCCGGATCTCGATCGGGATAACGATGCGACCGAGCTCGTCGATGTGACGGATGATCCCCGTCGTCGTCACCCCTCGCGGCGAACGCGTCGCCGATCTCATCGCCTGTCTCGCGCCCATGGCCTCCGACCGTGGTGCCCATCCGTACGGGCTCACGTGTGAGCTTTCCTCTGCCTTGGCCTTTCTAACCCTGCGAAAGAGCGGAACCCGGGGGTCGCGCGGGGCCGTCCCTATGATTGCTCGCGGTGCGCGTCTACCTCACCACACCCATCTACTACGTCAACGCGACGCCCCACATCGGTCACGCCTACACGACCATCGCAACGGACATCCTCGCCCGCCACCATCGGCAGCGCGGGCACGAGACCTTCTTTCTCACCGGCACTGACGAGCACGGGACGAACATTCCGCGGGTCGCGGCTGAAGCCGGCCTCGACGTAAAGGAGTTCGTCGATCGGAACGCCGCCGCGTTCCGCGAGATGACCGAGCGGGTGAATGCGTCGAACGACTTCTTCATCCGGACAACGGATCCGCGGCACGAGGCGGCCGTCCAAGAGTTCGTCCAGCGGATCTACGACGCAGGCGAGATCTACGAAGGCGTCTACGCGGGGCTCTACTGCCCGCGCTGCGAGGCCTTTTACACGGAGACCGACCTGGTGGACGGCGCCTGCCCCGTGCACGGCATCGTGCCCGAGTACGTCGAGGAGAAGAACTGGTTCTTCCGGCTCTCCGGCTACCAGGAGCGCCTGCTCGAGCTCTATGACGGCAACCCGGAGCTCGTGCTTCCCCGCTTTCGCTACAACGAGGCCCGGAGCTTCATCGAGCAGGGTCTCGACGACATCAGCGTCAGCCGGGCCTCCGAGCAGTGGGGCGTGCCCGTCCCGTGGGATCCCGGCCAGAGCGTCTATGTCTGGGTCGACGCGCTCATCAACTACTGGAGCGCTCTGGCGTTTGCGCGCGAGGGCGAGGATCTGCGCCCCGTGTTCTGGCCGGAGGTGCGGCATGTCCTCGCAAAGGACATCCTCAAGTTTCATTGCGTCATCTGGCCGGCCCTCCTCCTGGCGGCGGGGCTCGACGTCCCCAGGCAGCTCTTCGTGCACGGCTACCTGCTCTTCGGCGAGCAGAAGATGTCCAAATCGCTCGGGAACGTCATCGACCCGCTTGACCTGATCGACCTCTACGGCGCGGACCCCGTGCGTTTCTACGTCATTCGCGAGGTCCAGTTCGGTCAGGACGGCAACGTCTCCATCGACGGCGTCCACGAGCGGTACGAGCGGGAGCTCGGCAACGACCTCGGCAACCTCGTCTCGCGGACGACGGCGATGATCGCCAGGTACAGGGATGGCCGCTTGCCGCACGCGACTGCCGACGGGCCCGTCGCGGATGACCTCGGTTCGTTGGGAGCGACGTCGCGGAGTTGCTCGACTCCTTCGACGTCACGGGCGGCCTCGAGCGAATCTGGAAACAGGTGCGCTCGCTGAACGCGCTCGTCGAGGAGCGAAAGCCATGGGAGCTGGCGAAGGACGACTCGCGCGCCGCCGAGCTCGACCGAGCGCTCTACGAGCTCGCCGACGGGCTCCGGGCGGTCGCCGTGGCGCTCGCGTCGTACCTACCCGAGACGACGCCGCGCATCCTCGAGGCCTTGAAGCAGCCCGAAGACCTGGGCTGGGAGGAGGTCGCGTCCGGCAAGGCGGTCGGCGTCGAAGGGATCGAGCCGGCTGTCCCACTCTTCCCGCGGGTAGACGCTCCCTCCGCCGCAGCCTGACGTGATCGACACGCATGCGCACCTGGACGCCCTCGACGGAGAGGCGGCCGACGCCCTCGCCCGGGCGCGCACAGCGGGCGTGACGAGGGTGATTGCGATCGGCTCCGGTCTCGACTCGTGTCGTGCGACTCTGGAGATCGCGGAGCGGGAGGTGGGCGTGTTCGCGGCTCTCGGCCTCCATCCGCACCAGGCGGGAGAGGTGGGAGAGGAAGACGTGGAGCAGCTTCGGGAGCTTCTCTCCCATCCGAAGGCGGTCGCCGTCGGCGAAGCCGGACTCGACTACTACCGCGATTACGCCCCTCGCGACCGCCAGCTCGAGGCCTTCCACGCCCAGGCGGCGCTCGCCGTGGATCTCGGCAAGCCGCTCGTCGTTCATTCACGTGCCGCAGATAACGAGACGGTGGCCGTGCTCACCGCGCTCCCCAAAGGCGCACGGGTCGTCCTCCACTGCTTCTCCTCGCCGGGACTACTCGGCCCGGCGCTCGACCACGACTGGTACGTGTCGTTCGCCGGGAACGTGACGTATCCGAACGCGGAGGAGCTCCGCACGGCTGCGGCGCGAGTGCCGTCGGGCCGCCTCCTGGCCGAAACGGACAGCCCGTATCTCGCCCCGCAGCCCGTACGCGGCCGGCGCAACGAACCGGCCAACGTGGTTCATACGCTGGCCGCGCTCGCCGAGGTGCGGGGCGTCGAGCGCGCTGAGCTCGAGCGGACGGTCGATGCGAACGCCCTTGCCGTCTTCGGACTGCCGTGAAGCCTCCGATTGCCCGCAGGCGGGAGCTCGGCCAGCATTTTCTCGTCGATGAGAACATCGTCGGCGTGGCGGGCAGGATGGCCGAGCTCGGGCCTGGCGACGTCGTCCTCGAGGTCGGCCCCGGGCTTGGGGTGCTCACCTCGCACCTCGCCGACCATGCCCGTTTCGTGCACGCGGTCGAGATCGACCAGGGTCTGGAGCCGTATCTACACCTACGCCTCGGCTCACGCGCGAACGTGAACCTCATCTTCGACGACGCGCTTCAGTACCCGCTCGGCGACCTCGACCCCCCTCCGACCAAGTTCGTCTCCAACCTCCCCTACAACGTGGCGACGCCGCTGGTTGCGGAGAGTCTCGACGGCCTCCCGTCCGTCGAGCTCTGGTGCGTGATGGTCCAGCGGGAGGTCGCCGATCGCTTCTTCGCAACCCCCGGGACCAAGAGCTATGGAGCGGTCTCGGTGCTGGTGCAGCTCACGGCCGAGCGAACCGGTTTCCATCCGGTTGCCCGCAGCGTCTTTCGGCCGCCTCCGAATGTGGACTCAGCGCTGGTCTCCTTCCGCAGACTCGTGCGCTGGGGGCCCGAGTTCGCCGGCGTGAAGAAGGTCGTCCAGGCGGCTTTTGGCCATCGGCGCAAGACGCTCGTGAACGCGCTCGAGCTCGCCGGTGTCGAGCGCGCCCGCGTCACTCGTGCGCTCGACACGATGGAATTGCCCGCCGACGTCCGCGCCGAGCGTCTCGCCCCAGTCGATTTCGTCAAGCTTGCCGAGTTGCTGTGACGAACCGAATTCCGGTGGCCGCGAAGATCAATCTCGCCCTCCTGATCGGCCCCGTGCGGCCGGACCGGCTGCACGAGGTCGTCACCGTCATGCAGCGAATCGACATCTGCGACTCGGTGACGCTCGACCGGGCTCCGGCGCTCGTGGTCGAGGGCTACCGCAAGGACACGCTCGTGCGGTCTGCACTGACGAAGCTCTCGGCCGCCGCGGACAACGGGGCCGCGTGGCGGGTACGCCTGGAGAAGAGGATCCCGCTCGCCGCCGGTCTCGGAGGCGGGAGTGCCGACGCAGGCGCCGCCCTTTCTCTGGCCAACCGGACGCTGTCGACGCCACTCGCCGACGCCCAGTTGGCCGAACTCGCGGCCGAGGTCGGAGCCGACGTTCCCTTCTTCCTCACGCCGGGCCCCAAGCTCGCCGAAGGCGCCGGCGAAAGGCTTCGCCCGCTCGAGTTACCCCAGGACTACTGGGTGGTGGTCGCTCTCCCACGGCTCGCGCGCAAGACGTCCACCGCCGACGTCTACCGCCGTTTCGACGAGCTGAACGGAGCCGAGGACTTCGACGAGAGGCGGCAGACGCTGCTCGCCGCCCTTGCATCGGTCCGGAGGCCTCGGGACTTCGCAGCCTTTCCGCCCAACGACCTCGCCACGGCGGGTCGCCCAGGGGCGGTGGACGAGCTGCTCGAGCGCGGTGCCTTTCGCGCGGACGTGAGCGGAGCCGGGCCGGCGGTCTACGGGCTCTTCCATCATCGGGCCGACGCGGCTCGGGCGGCCCGCCGCCTGCGGGCGCGGGCCCGCGTCTGGCTGGTCGCCCCGGTCTGGTAGCGTCGCCGGCGGGTGAGCGTCCAGCCGGTCGTCGAGCACCGCCAGAGCGCAGGCGCGCGATGGCTGCGCGAACGCCGCTTCCGGATCGCTCTCCTGATCGCGTTCATCGAGAGCCTGCTCGTCGTTTCGAGCAGCCTGGGCTGGTTCTGGGTCGTGGGTGCCGCAGCCATTGCCGTCGCCCTGTACCTACTCGGCCGGCGCACACGTTCCTCGACGGTGCACGAGGTGACGTGGATCCTGGCCGCCTCGCAGCTCATCTCCGTGATCGTCCCCTTGCTCTGGGAGGTCGTGAAGTTCCTCGCGATCGTCGTGCTCGTGCTGCTCGCGCTCTTCTTCCTCGCGATCGTGCTGCTCGATCGACCCGGCCGATACACTCGCTCGACCGATTGACTCTGGGGCGTAGCCAAGTGGTAAGGCAACGGGTTTTGGTCCCGTGACCGGAGGTTCGAATCCTCCCGCCCCAGCCATGACCAACACTCCGTGACCCGGCCCCTCGCAGCGATCGTGATGGCAGCGGGGCTGGGGAAGCGGATGCGCTCCGACCGGCCGAAGCATCTCCACCCCCTGCTCGGCGGGCGCGTCCTCGACTGGGCTCTGCTTGCCGCGGAGCCGCTCGGTCCGGATCCCCTCGTGGTCATTTGCTCGCCGGGCATGCGGGATGAACTCGCCCGCACGCTTCCCGATCAGGCCGAGCTCGTCGTCCAGACGGAGCCGCGCGGGACGGGGGATGCGGTCGCGGCGGCCCGGGCCGCGCTCGACCGCTTCTCCGGAGACGTCCTCGTCCTCGACGGCGCCGCGCCACTCCTCACCTCCGAGGTGCTCGAGGAGCTAGTCGCGGAGCATCGCCGCGCTGAGGCGTCCGTCACAGTCCTCTCGATCGAGCCCCAAGAGCTACTTCCATATGGCCGCGTGTTGAGGGACGGCGAGGGAAGGCTTCGCGGCATCGTCGAGGAGGGGGACGCGAGCCCCGAGGAGCACGCTGTGCGCGAGCTCAACACCTCAATCTATGTGTTCGCCTCCGAAGACCTCTGGTGGGCGCTCGAGCGGCTGGGGGGACACAACGTCCAGGGCGAGCTCTACCTCACGGATGCGGTCAGCCTGCTCATCGAGGACGGAAAGCCCGGAGCCGTGTACCGTGCCGCGGACCCGATCGTGGGCCTCGGCATCAACAACCGGGCGGAGCTGGCGCAGGCGGCGGGGGTACTGCGCGCCCGCGTTCTGGAGGAGCACATGCTCGCCGGAGTCACGATCGTCGACCCCACGACCACCTGGATCGAGGACGGCGTGGAGATCGAGCCCGACGCCGTCATCCACCCGTTCACCGTCCTGCGCGGGCACACGATCGTCCGGGCCGGCGCAGAAGTCGGCCCGCACGCGGTCGCCGTAGACGCCGAGATCGGGCCCGAGGCAACCGTCGGGCCCTTCGCCTACCTTCGTCCCGGAACCGTTCTCGGCCCGGGCGTCAAGATCGGCGCCTTCGTCGAGGTGAAGAACTCCAGCATCGGGGGTAGAACGAAGGTGCCTCACCTGTCGTACATCGGCGACGCCGACATCGGCGAGGATTCGAACATCGCAGCGGGAGCCATCACCGCCAACTACCGGCCCGAGCTGGAGGCCGGCGGCAAGCATCGGACCGTCATCGGGCGCAACGTCCATACCGGCAGCGACAATGTTTTTGTTGCGCCCGTCGAGATTGGCGACGATGCTTGGATCGGAGCAGGATCCACGATCACGGAGGATGTACCTCCGGGAGCGCTTGCGATCGCGCGGGCGCGGCAAGTCAACAAGGAAGGACAGGGTGGAAAGCAGCACGACTGAGCTCCCACGGCTTCCGGGCCTCGAGGTGCGGGAGGTTCAGGCCAGCCAGCCGAGCGGCGAGCGCGGCCGCTGGATCGAGCGCGGCCCTTCGGGCAAGCTCATGCTTTTCTCGGGCCGCTCGAATCCCGAGCTCGCTCTCCGCATCGCCGACCAGCTCAACATCGAGCTCGGCGAGGTGGAGCTCGAGACCTTCGAGAACGGGGAGACCTACTGCCGCTTCCGAGAGTCGATCCGCGGCGCCGACGTCTTCATCGTCCAGTCGTGCCATGGCCGGGCGACGAACGACCACCTGCTCGAGCTCGTGATCATGATCCAGGCGGCGAAGCTCGCCTCCGCGAATCGAATCACGGCTGTGATGCCGTGGTTCCCGTACTCACGCCAGGACAAGAAGTCGTCCCCGCGGGAGCCCATCACCGCCAAGCTCGTCGCCGACATGCTCGGTGCAGCCGGCGTCGACCGCGTCCTGACGATGGACCTGCACGCTGGCCAGATCCAGGGCTTCTTCAACATTCCGGTGGACCACATGACTGCGCTCCCCCTCTTCGCGCAGTACTACCGCGACAAGGGCCTCTACGGCGACGGGATCGTGGTCGTCTCCCCGGATCCGGGGCGGGCCAAGATGGCGACGAAGTTTGCGGAGATGCTCGAGGCGGAGTTCGCCCTCATGCGCAAGACGCGGCCCGCCCACGACGTCGCTGCCGTCACGGAGGTGAGCGGACGGGTCGCCGGCAAGACGGCGATCATGACCGACGACATCATCGTCACGGGTGGAACGCTGATCGCGGGGGCGAAGGCCCTGCGCGAGGCGGGTGCGACCGAGGTCTACGCTTGCGCGACGCACGCGCTGATCCCCGAGGCCGCCTTCGAGAAGCTCGGCAAGAGCGAGCTCCGGGAGATCGCGGTGACCGACACGGTTCCCGTGAACCCGCTGAACAGGCCCGACAATCTGCCCCCGCCGCTGACGGTGTCCCTTCTGCTCGCGGACACGATCAAGAACGTCTTCTCGGACGAGTCGGTCTCCGCCATCTTCGCCGGCGAAAACCAGCTCTTCTAGGCAGGGCCCGCCGAAGCGGGGCCTCTCGGAGTTGAGAGCTGGCTACTGCGCGCGGGCGAGTTGGCGCGCTCGGGTCATCCTTTGTGCTGGAGTTGCGCGGCCCCACCAGACAGGAGTCGGCTGGAGGCCGAACTTCGCCGCGCACCGTGGGTACGGAAGGTTTTCGCTGTTCGCGCGGATGGCGAGCACGAAGTAGTGCGGCCCCGTCTCACCAAAGTCCAAGTCGAGAGCCGGTAGTGGACCCTCATCCGTAAGCGAGTCGGGATTGTCCACTGCGCCCGTGACCGCCGGGTCCCCAACCGTTGCGAAAACGTTCAGTGTGTTGGGCCCGCTCAGTGGGTGGCCGTAGGCGGCCATGTCGCCGAATTCGCTCACTGGGATCCGGCGTAGACAGTTGAGTCTCCCCTCCAGCCGGGTGACGCGCTGGCCCGGCGTGAGTCCTTCTGCCCTGGCAGGCACGAGGGTGGGCACGAGCGCGAGCAGCGCCACGAGGACGAGCAGCTTCTTCACGAAGATCTCCCTGGATCGGATTCGACGGCGCCAGGGTTGAAGCACTCCGGGAAGCAGAAGTCAAGGACGCCTTCGCTACACTTCGCGGCCGAACATGGCCGGCGAACGCGTCAAGCTGAAGGTGCAGGCGCGGGAGTCGCGCGGGAGCGCGGCCTCGCGGCGTCTGCGTGCGAACGGACTCATTCCCGGCGTCCTGTACGGGAATGGCGGCGAGGCGCACCCGTTCTGCATCGAGGAGCGCCAGCTGCGCAAGGCACTCACCGGGGGCCACGGCCTGCACGCGATCCTGGACGTCGTCCTCGACGGCTCACAGAAGGAACACCACGCCGTGCTCAAGGAGTACCAACTCGACCCGACCCGGCCGCGGCTTCTCCACATCGACCTGCAGGAAGTGCGGCTCGACCAGGTGATCCACACGCAGGTCGTCGTCGAGCTCGTCGGTGAGTCCGAGGGGGTCACGGAGGGCGGTGTGCTCTCCCAGATCAACCGTGAGGTCAACGTCGAGGCACTGCCGATGGAGGTTCCCGACCGGCTCGAACTCGACGTTTCGCGGATGGTGATCGGCGATTCCATGCGTCTTTCCGACCTCCGCGTGCCGGACGGCGTCAAGCTGCTCGACGATCCCGAGACCGTCCTCGCTACCGTCAGTCCTCCGACGAAGATCGAGGAGCCCGAGGTCGCCGAGGAGGAGCTGGAGGAGGGCGAGCTGCTCGAGGGCGAAGTTGCCGAGGGGGAGCAGCCCGAGGGTGCGGCCGAGCAACCTGCCGATGCAGAGGGCGACGCGGCAGGCGAAGAGCAGAACGCCGAGGGCTAGTTAGCCCATGCGGCTCTTCCGTCGGGGCGAGTCCGCCTCGACGCTCGACCTTCTCGTTGCGGGTCTCGGCAATCCGGGGCGCGAGTACGCAGAGACGCGCCACAACGTCGGCTTCATGGTCGCGGAGGAACTCGCCCGCCGGCATGGCGGCTCCTGGCGAGCGAAGTTCTCCGGCGATCTCGCCGAGGTGCGACTGGACGATCTCAGGCTTGCTCTCCTGAAGCCTCAGACCTACATGAACGAGTCCGGGCGGTCCGTAGCCGCGGCGGCTCGGTTCTTCAAGGTCGAGCCGGAGACCATCCTCGTGGTGCACGACGAAGTCGACCTCGAGCCGGGCCGCCTACAGGCGCGCTTGGGGGGCGGGCTTGCCGGGCACAACGGCCTGCGCTCGGTGGCGGAACAGCTCGGGACTGGAGGGTTCGCGCGGCTGCGAATCGGAGTTGGGCGGCCCGAGCGCGGCGATCCGCGTCCGGTGGCGGACTTCGTCCTCTCGCCCTTCGCTCCGGAGGTGGACGTCGACGAGCTTGTCGGGCGAGCCGCGGACACCGTGGAGGCGATCGCCCGCGAAGGCCTGGAGGAAGCACAGAACCGTTTCAACGAACGCGGGTAGGCCAAGCCGGAACAGTCTTGGCGCGTTCCGAGCGCCACGTGTGCGCTCGTGGGGGCTACGCTCGAAAGCGGGTGGTGGCTCGGGGTGGCCCAGCGTCACGACGGTTCCAGCCCCTCCGGGAGCTGCGACTCGTCGATCCGGACGCGGACATACAGGCCCTCGCCCGTCCGGCCGTACTCGATGCGGATCGCTTCGGCTGGAACTTCGGCCAGCACCTTCGCGTTCGCCGCCTGCCAGTCTCGAAAACGTACGTCCGCACCCGGAGGATCGAAGGACGCCACGAGCTTGGGACGAGACCCGATGTCGAGGAGCTCTCCGGCCACAGGGCAACTCTAGACCGGCCGCTACCATGACCTCCGCGGAACCCGGGTTCCGTCGTTCGTCATGGACCAGCCGACACTTCACGTCCTCGCCCGCGCATTCGCCGAGAGCGAGCGACTCCGCGCGTTCGTCGACGACCCCAAGGCCGCCCGCGTCTCCGAACCGTTGCTCCCACTCTTCCTCGCCGCGCTCTGGCTCGAGCGTGGTGGCCCGCTCGTTTGCGTGCTTCCGGACGACGCCGAAGCCCGCGACGCGGCCGAGGGCGCCAGTTGGTTTCTCGGCGAGGACAAGGTCGGGCTGCTCGCCTCCCGCGGTGTCCGCTGGGGCAGTGGACTGGAGCCCCCGCCGCACCTCGTGGGGGAACGGGCCCGCGCCCTTCAGGTGCTGGCCGCGGGCGGGCTCGTGTGTGCCTCGGCGATCGGGGCCACAGAGGGAATCCCGCCTGCGCACGCCCGTCCCGAGACGATTCGCCTGCGGGTGGGGGAGCAGCCGGGTATCGAGGCTCTGGGCGAACGCCTTGCCCTCGCCGGCTACGAACGTGTCGAGCAGGCTCAGGAGCGCGGGCAGTTCGCCGTCCGCGGCGGGATCGTGGACATCTTCCCTTCGACGGGACGAGAGCCCGTCCGGCTCGAGTTCGTCGGCGACGAGGTCGAATCCGTGCGCGCGTTCTCCGCCTTCACGCAGCGCACGCTCCACGCCGTCGACGAAGCTGTCGTCTACCCCGCGGCAGAGCGTCGCCTCGACCTCGTAGAGCCCTGGCTCGAGGACACCCCCAGACCGACGCCCACTGATCTCGTCCGGCCCCTCGCACGCGTCGACTTCGTCTGGGACGCCGACGAGGTCGGCCGTGTGACCCGGGAGGAACTCGGCCAGCCGCCCTCTCTCAAGGGCGCCGTCGAGCTCTCTCAGCTCCCCGCCGGGCAGCCGTATGCCTTCGAGGCGCAGAGGCCCGCTGTCGCTGCGCGCGGACTTTCCGAAGCCGAACGCGACCTCACGGCGTTCGTCCGCGCGGGCAACCGAGTCGTCGTCACATTTGCCCACCGCGGGGAAGCGCTGCGTACCAAGGCCCTCCTCCGTCGCATCGAGCCCATAGTGCTCGAGCCGGGAGACCAGCTTCCGGAGGAGCCCTCCCTGGTCTTCGCGGTCGCACCCGCCCGCCGCGGCTTCGTCCTCCGCGACCTCGGCATCGTGCTGTTGCCGGACACCCAGGTCTTCCGCAAGCGTCCGCCTCGTGCCGACGCGCGCGTCGGGCGGGCGTTCCAGAGCTTCGCCGACCTCCGGACCGGCGACCATGTCGTCCACGAGGATCACGGCGTCGGACGCCTGCTCGGCTTCGAGACGAAGACGGTCGCTGGTGTGACGCGCGACTACCTCTTCCTCGCCTTCCGCGGAGACGACCGCCTCTACGTCCCGCACGAGCAAATCGGGAAGGTCTCGCGCTACGTCGGCGCCGACGGCCATGCTCCGGCGCTCTCCAAGCTGGGGGGCAAGGCCTGGCAGACGCTCAAGTCGAGGGCCCGCGCGGGCGCGCGAGAGCTTGCGGGTGAGCTGATCGCGCTCTATGCCCGTCGGCAGCGCTCGGAAGGTGTCGCGTATCGAGTGGACAACGACCTCATGGAGCAGCTGGAGGCGAGCTTCCCGTACGAGGAGACACCCGACCAGCAGCGCGCGATCGAGGCGGTGAAGGAGGATCTGGAGACGCCGCGGCCGATGGACAGGCTCGTCTGCGGCGACGTTGGCTTCGGCAAGACCGAGGTTGCGGTGCGCGCTGGCCTCGCCGTCGCCGTCGAGGGAAAGCAGACGCTCGTATTGGCGCCCACGACGATCCTCGCCCAGCAGCACTGGAACACCTTCCGCGAGCGCTAC
>Ga0184619_10000469_pt1 | contig 13968 bp, 13 predicted proteins | sample PLM0_60_b1_FD_133146 | JGI IMG/M metagenome (GOLD analysis project Ga0184619, IMG submission 133146) | Groundwater sediment microbial communities from an aquifer in East River, Colorado, USA - PLM0_60_b1 | ecosystem: Environmental > Terrestrial > Soil > Riparian zone | place: USA: East River...
AGCAGCGTGTGTGCCGTCTTCTGGCCGTAGTTGACCGCGTAGACCCCGGGCGGAGGCTTGGGGAAGAGCGCCGCGATCTTGGAGGTGTCCTCCGCCTTCTTCGGGAAGACCGTGTAGGCGGGCCCGATCGGGTTGGAGGGGAGCTTCACTCTGAAGAGAGTCGGCCGCTGCTGCCGCACCTTCTTCAGGCCCTCTTCCGCGCTCACGAGCTGGATCTGCTTCACCATCGAGTCCGAAGCGAGCTTCACGCGCACGGTGTCCATCTGGTTCTGCGAGACGTCGGGGTTGAAGAAGATCTTCACCACGAGCTCCTTCTTGTAGTGGTCGCCGAGCGACCAGGCCCAGGTGCCGAGCGCGATCGTGAACCCGAGCAGGAACATGCAGACCAGCACGGTCATCGTCGCCGCGAACGTCGTCGAGGCGCTGGCCTGGAGCGACCGAACCGCTTCGGAAAGGATCACCTTGAAACGGTTCATTCGGACGCGTAGCCCCCGCGCCGCTCGTCGCGGGCGAGGTGACCTTCCTCGAGCGCGATCACGCGCTTCCTCATCTTGTCGACCATCTCGCGGTCGTGGGTGACCATCAGGATCGTCGTTCCGGAGCGGTTGATCCGGTACAGGAGCTGCATGATCCCGACCGAGGTGTCGGGATCGAGGTTCCCGGTCGGCTCGTCGCAGATCAGGAGCGGCGGATGATTGACGAACGCGCGCGCGATCGAGACGCGCTGCTGCTCGCCGCCGGAGAGCTCGTCGGGATATGAGCTCATCTTGTGCGCGAGACCGACGAGGTTCAGCACCTCTGGCACCTTGCGCCGGATCCCGGGCGCGCTCTCGCCTTGCACCTTGAGCGCGTAGGCGACGTTCTCGGCGGCGGTGCGGTTCGGAAGCAGCTTGAAGTCCTGGAAGACGCAGCCGCAGTTCCGCCGCAGCAGCGGAACCTTCGAGCGGCGCAGGCGCGTGAGGTCGCGTCCTCCGACGATGATCCTGCCCGAGGTCGGATCGAGCTCCTTGAGCACGAGCCGGATGATCGTGGACTTGCCCGAGCCCGAGGCCCCGACGACGAAGACGAACTCGCCCTTGTCGATCACGAACGAGACGTCGCGAAGCGCGGCGACATTCGGCTCGTAGATCTTCGTCACGTTCTCGAACGAGATCATCGCCGACGCGCTGGCGGCCGGCTCCTCGGCAAGCTGACGCCCGTCGCTGTCCGCGACGGCAACCGCTGTCTCTGTCTGTAGCTCCGAGTCCTGCATCACCGGAAGAGAGGGGCGGTGAAAACCGCGCCGGTTCTGGGCAACAGACGCCGGAGTCTACCGAAACCTCCGGTCGTACTACACGACCTTCCCTGCGGCGCGGGCCAGCAGGTACTCGTGGATGAACTCGTCGAGCTGGCCGTCCAGGACGGCCTGCGTGTTGCCGGTCTCGTGCTCGGTGCGGTGGTCCTTGACGAGCTGGTACGGATGCAGGACATAACTGCGGATCTGGCTGCCGAAGTCGGCTTGCTGGGAGGCACAGCGCTCCTTGGCCAGCGCTGCCTCGCGCCGTTCCTCCGCGATCTCGGCCAGGCGTGACTTGAGAATCCTCAGTGCCGTCTGCTTGTTCGAGGCCTGCGAGCGCTCGTTTTGGCACTGGACAACGATTCCGCTCGGGAGATGGGTGATCCGGACGGCGGAATCGGTCTTGTTCACGTGCTGGCCGCCGGCGCCGCTCGCGCGGTAGGTGTCGATACGGAGATCGCTCTCGTCGATGTCGACGTCCACGTCGTCGGATAGGAGAGGGCTGACGATCACTTGAGCGAAAGACGTGTGCCGGCGGTGGGCCTGGTCGAACGGGCTTTGGCGCACGAGCCGGTGCACGCCGCGCTCCGCCTTCGTGACGCCGTAGGCGTTCTCGCCTCGGACGGTGAACGTCGCCGACTTGAGGCCGGCCTCCTCCCCCGGGCTCGCTTCGACGAGCTCGGTTTCGAAGCCGCGGTCGGCTGCCCAGCGCAGGTACATCCGGAGCAGGATCTCGGCCCAGTCCTGGGCGTCGGTGCCCCCGGTGCCCGCGTGAACGGTCACGACCGCGTCGCCCGCGTCGTACTCGCCATCGAAGAGGGCGTCCTCCTGAAGCCGCTCCAACTCGCGGCGGAGCGGGAGAATCGATGCCTCGATCTCGTCCGCCATGCCGCCGTCCATGGCGAAGAGCTCCTGTGCGTCCTGGTACTCACGGTTCAGCCGCTCGTAGCGCTCCAGCCGCTTGGCGAGGCGCGCGTGCTCCGCGGAGATCCGCGCTGCTTCCTGCTGGTCGTCCCAGAAGCCGGGCTCGCCCATCAGGGCCTCGAGCTCGGCAAGCCGCTTGGCTAACGCATCGGGGTCAAAGGTAATCACGGACCCAGGCGAGCTGCGTCCTGATCTCCTCGAGCTGCTGCTCCAATGTCGGGCTCTGGTCAGCCATGCCTCGATGCTAGCGAGTGCCCGAGCGTTCCTGCCTTTGTGCTCCAAAACACGTTCGTCTCATTCGGCGCTGTTTCGACACATTCGGGTTACGAATCGAGGTCGACGATGGGACCCGTGGCTCGACCGCCGCTGGATCCCCGGCTCGTGCGCGCGCTGCGAGAACTCGCGAGGCGAGGCGAGACTGCTGCAGAGATCCGCCGCCTCTCGGCCCCGACAGCGGAGAGACTCGGTTTGTCGCGGCCCAGCTACTCGACAGTGCTGCGAGTCGTGTGCGCAGAGCGGCGCCGTGTCGAACACGATCGCCGGCGGGCCTCGCCGCTCGACTCGCTCATTCGCGGCCAGGTGCCGACCCCGTACGAGCTGGAGCAGTTCTTCACGGCGCGTTTGGACCATTAAGTGTTTTGGAGCACAAGGAATGGACCCGGCAGGCGCGTCGCCGAGCAGACGACGCGCTGGCGGGCTTTGCCCGGCAGCGTTACCTGCGGCGGCTCGGGCGAGGCGAAAGGATGAAAGTCGTCATGTTGGCGGCCATGCCGCCAACGGACTTTCATCCTAAGCGCCGTGGCACTTCTTGAACTTCTTGCCGCTGCCGCACCAGCACGGGTCGTTCCGACCGATCTTCTGCTCTTCGGAGACCGTGCGCTGCTGGGTCATCACCGAGCCCCCGCCTGCGCCCAGCGCACCCGCAGTGACCGACGACGAGCCGTTACCGCCTCCGTCCGCCGCGGCCGCGCCCATCGCCTGAGCGCCCGCGAGCGACTGGTGCTCGTAGGCGAGCGCGCCACCGTCGACCGCCTGCGCCTCCTGAGCCTGTTGTAGCTCGCCCGCTTCCTCGGGTGCCACCTCTGCGTGGAAGAGGATCTGGACGACCTCGTCGCGGATTCCCTGCCCGAGCTCCTCGAACATCACGTGGCCCTCGGCGCGGTACTCGACGAGCGGATCCTTCTGGGCCATCGCCCGCAGGTGCACGCCCTCGCGCAGGTAATCCATGTTCTCGAGGTGCTCGCGCCAGCGGGTGTCGACGACCTGCAGGATGATGAAGCGCTCCAGCTCGCGCATCAGGTCGGAGCCGAGCTCCTTCTCCTTGTCGGCGTAGGTCTCGACCGCGTCCTCGGTGAACTCGTCGGTCAGGCTCTCGCGCGTGAGCTCGACGCCCTCCTCTCGCAGCTCTTCGACCGTGATCGGCTCGTCCGACGCGTACAGGTCGGCCATCGCCTTGCACAGGCCTTCGAGATCCCACTCCTCCTCGAACTCGTTCTCCGTGTAGGCAGTCACGGCGCGGCCAACCGCTTCCTCGATCCAGCCGCGCACGTCGTCGGAAAGGTCGTCTCCCTCGAGCACGCGACGGCGCTGCTCGTAGATCACCTGGCGCTGGACGTTCATCACATCGTCGTACTTGAGGACGTTCTTGCGCATGACGAAGTTCTGCTCCTCGACCTTCTTCTGCGCGCCCTCGATCTGCCGCGAGAGGATGCCGGCCTCCATGGGCTGGTCGTCCGGGAGCTTGAAGCGGTCCATGATCGAGAAGATCCGGTCGCCGGCAAAGAGGCGCACGAGGTCGTCCTGGCCCGAGAGGTAGAAGCGTGACTCGCCGGGGTCGCCCTGACGGCCGGAGCGGCCTCGCAGCTGGTTGTCGATCCGTCGAGCCTCGTGGCGCTCGGTGCCGAGCACGTACAGGCCACCGAGCTCGGTCACGCCCTCGCCGAGCTTGATGTCGACGCCTCGGCCGGCCATGTTGGTCGCGATCGTGACGGCGTGCGGCTGGCCCGCGTCCTTGATGATCTCGCCCTCGCGCTCGTGCTCCTTCGCGTTCAGGACGTTGTGTGGGATGCCGGCGCGCTTGAGGCGCTCGGAGAGGTGCTCGGAGCTCTCGACCGCGATCGTGCCCACGAGCACAGGCTGACCATGCTCGTGCCGCTCCTTGATGTCCTCGAGCACGGCGTCGAACTTGGCGTCTTTGGTCTTGAAGATCAGGTCGTTCTCGTCCGCGCGGGCGACCGGGACATTGGTGGGAATCTCGACCACGTGCAGGTCATAGATCTCGACGAACTCCTTCTCCTCCGTCTTGGCCGTGCCGGTCATGCCCGCGAGCTTGTCGTAGAGGCGGAAGTAGTTCTGGAGCGTGATCGTCGCCAGGGTGACGTGCTCCTCCTGGATCTGCACGCCCTCCTTCGCCTCGACGGCCTGGTGGAGGCCCTCCGACCAGCGGCGACCTTCCATGATCCGGCCCGTGAACTCATCGACGATCTTGACCTCTCCGTCCTGGATGACGTAGTCGATGTCGCGCTTGTACAGGGACTCGGCCTTCAGCGCCTGGATCAGATGGTTGACGAGCTGGACGTTCCTCGGGTCGTAGAGGTTGTCGACCTTGAGCGCCCGCTCCACCTGCTCGATCGCGCCCTGGCCCGGGGAGACGGTCTTGTGCTTCTCGTCGTACTCGTAGTCGGCGCCGGAGGCCTCTCCCGCCCCCTTCGCCTCGCCCGGGAGGCTCTCGTGAGCGCTCATCCCCCGTACCACGCGGGCGAACTGGTAGTAGACGTCCGAGGACGTCTCCGGCTCGCCGGAGATGATCAGCGGCGTGCGCGCTTCGTCGATCAGGATCGAGTCGACCTCGTCGACGATCGCGTACTCGTGGCTGCGCTGGACGAGGCCCTCTTGCGCGACGGCCATGTTGTCGCGGAGGTAGTCGAAGCCAAACTCGGAGTTCGTGCCGTAGGTGATGTCGGCCGCGTACGCCTCTTTGCGCTCGTTGAACGCCATCATCGACTCGATGTAGGCGGCGCGCATGCCGAGCTTCTCGTAGACCGGACCCACCCACTCGGCGTCGCGCTTGGCCAGGTAGTCGTTGACCGTGACGAGGTGGACGCCCTGGTCCGTCAGCGCGTTCAGGTACAGCGGCTGAACGGCTACGAAGGTCTTTCCCTCACCGGTCCTCATCTCGGCGATGTCGCCCTCGTGAAGGACGATTCCGCCCATCACCTGAACGTCGAAGAGGCGGACGCCGAGCGTGCGCTTGAACGCCTCCCGCACCGCGGCGTAGGCCTCGAAGAGCATGTCCTCGAGCGCCTCTCCCTGCTCGACGCGCTCCTTGAACTCGACGGTCTTGCCGGCGAGCTCCTCATCCGAGAGCTTCTCGAACTCGGGCTCGAGCGTGGCGACGTAGTCGGCCTGCTCGCGCAGCCGCTTCAGCCGCCGGCCTTCGCCGACGCGGAGAAAACGCTCGAAATCGGACACCCGCTCTTAGGGTAGCGGGTCGGGTTTGGGTTATACCTTGCCGAATGAAGTTTGCTGCGCTCGCGCTCGTGGCCGGTCTGCTCGCCGTAGCCTCGCCCTCGGCGGGCTCACCCGCCGGCGTACTGAGGCTCCGCCCGTCGAGCTCGGTTGCCGTGCCGCATCTCTACGACGGCCTCGTTGCCGACGCCGGGCGGGTAGCCGTGGTGGGCTCCCCTTGCGGGATCGGTCTCTGGAGGCCGGGCAAGCCGACCCCGAGCTTCATCAGGGCCTGCCGCTCCACCCCGCGCGACTGGGGCAGCGGGATCGACGGGGTCGCACTCGCCGGCCAACGCCTCGCGTGGATTCGCGAGGAGTCGGTCTCACACGGGTCACGGGTCCAGACAGACCTCGTCGTCAAGGCGGGCTCGGGAAAGCCGCGGGTGATCGCCAGCGGGTACATCGATCTCTTTGCCAACGTCGGGACGCAGCTGTTCTCACTCAGGGGTGCGGGTTCGACGCTCGCCTTCGGGTGGGAGTCCCATACCACTGATCCGAACGGCGTCGTGGACACAGACGAGCGGGTCTACCGACTTGCGCGAGCCGCGTCCGAGCCCGGAACCGACACGTGTCCGGGTCAGAACGACCTCGTCTCGAATCCGCCGCCGGCGCGCCTCTGCACGAACACAGGCCACTACGTCAGCACGGTGGAATCGGTGTCTCAAGGCCGGCTCCTCGTCAGCTCCGGCAACAACGACGCGGCGATCGTGGAGCCGGACAACAAGGCCCATAACCTCTCGATCCCCTTCAGATGGGAGATTGATGACCTTGCGCTCTCCGGGACGAACGTCATCGTCGTGCGCGCGGACAGCACGACAGTCGAGATCTACGACGCCGAGAGTGGGACACGCCTGCACCGCTGGCCGATCGCGCGCGCGTCCAGCCTCAAAGGGCTCAGCGTCGACAGCCGCTTCGCCGTTTTCGAAGCCAGGGGCTTCCACCTCGTCCGGCTGAGCGACGGCTCCGAGAAAACGCTGCTCGCGCCCGGAGGGACGAGGCCGATCGACGTTGCGCTCGATTCGAGCGGGCTGTTCGTCCTCTACCGCACGCACGGTCGTACGAGACTCGGCTTCGTCCCGCTCGCCCGGCTTTAGAGCGGGCTTGCTTCGACCTCCCAGAGTCCCTCGTCGAGTCGCCTCGCGCGAACGACGTAGGCCTCGCTGAGACTGGAACCGATCCGCTCCAGCGCGGGGACGCTTCCGAACTCCTGCGCGCCGTCGACCTTCAGGATGTGCCCATCCGGTGAGACGGCGAGCTCGATCTCGTCACCTTCCGCCTCGAACTCGGCCACCTCGATCCGGCGCGCTGCGATTGCCCAGACGTCGCCGTCTCGACGGACGGCCTCGGCCCGGTAGGGCGGCTGGATCGTCTCCTCGACCGCGTCCGCAAGCGGCCCGAGCGTATCGTCGGGCTCGTCTTCGTCGACGACGAGATCGCCGTTCGGAAGCGTGACGAAGTGCACCTCGTCACCGCCGAGGCCAGGAGCCTCTGCTGCGGCGACGGCGTCCCAGCGCCGGGGGCGCGCGACCCCGTGGATCCCGGTGACGCCCCAGTTGGGCCCCGGGTCGATAGGCGAGGACGCGTCGAACTCCTCCTCCAGATGAGCCTGGCGGGCAAGCTTCCTGTGCAGCGGCTCGCGCCGAAAGATCACTGAGGTTCGATCAGGCCGTAGCCGCCGCCGTTACGGCGATAGACGACGTTCACACCCTCGGTGTCGGCGTTTCGAAAGACGAAGAAGTCGTGGCCGATCAGCTCGAGCTGCAGCACGGCCTCGTCTGCGCTCATCGGTTTGACCGCGAACTGCTTCGTCTTCACGATCATCGGCTCCTCGTCCTGGAGCGCTTCGGCCGGGACGGCTCCTTCGCCGCGGGAGGGCCGCCGTCGCCGCTTGTCGCTGTAGCGCTTGATCTGGCGCTCGAGCTTGGACACGAGCTGGTCGATCGAGGCCTTCATGTCGCCGGAGGCCTCGTGCGCGCGGAGGACGGGGCCCTTCGTCCAGACCGTCGCTTCCGCGACGTGGTTGGCCGAGATCGAAGGATTGCGCTGCACGGAAAGCTCGAGCTCGACCCGCAGAGGGTCTTTCAGGTGCCGCTCCAGCTTGCCGAGCTTCTCGGCCGCATAGCTCCGAATCGACTCGCTGACCTCGAGATTTCGCCCCTTGACCTGAAAGTCCACTGCCTGAAACTTATCGAACGACCCTGGCCAGAGTCACGACCTCGACTCGGCGAGCTCCTCCCCTGCGAAGCGCAGAGGCCGCAGCTGCGGCGGTCGCTCCGCTCGTGTAGACGTCGTCGACGAGTGCGAGACGAGCGGGAACCTGAGCGTCTGCGCGAAACGCGCCTGCGACGTTGCGGCGACGCTCGGCGAGGGGAAGGCCGCGCTGCGGGCGCATCGGCCTCGGACGTTCGAGCAGCGAGCCGACGGGCAGCTCCCAGCGCAGGCCGAGCTCGTGCGCGAGCCGTTCCGCCGGATGGTGACCTCGCTTGCCGCCGCGGTTCGGATCGGCCGGGACGAACGTGATCACCGTCGCGTCCGGCCGGGGAAGCCTCCCAACGACGATCTCCGCTGCAGCCGGGGCGAGGCGTCTGAGGCCGCGCTCCTTCCAGGCCGAGACGAACACACGCACGTCGCCTGTGTAGGCGAGCGCGGCCCGTGCCGAAGCGAACGCAATTCTCCTTCCGGCACATTCGCGACAGCGCGCCACTGGCCAGGCCGTGGGAGCGCCGCACCTCGCGCAGAGCGGAGGTTCGAGCCGCGGCAAGCGCTCGACGCATGCGCCGCAGAGTTGCTCGCCGTGCCGCCCGCAGCCGAGGCAGCGCTGGGGCAAGAGCAACTCGAGCACGGCTCGAGCCTATGCGCGTGTCTGGCGAGGAATCGTGCCGAGTCTGTGACGATTCGCCAGGCCTAGCTAGGAAAACGCGCGGTCCGCCTCGGCGAGCGTCTCCTTTGAGCCGATGTCGTACCAGCGACCCGGGACGCGCCAGCCGAACACGGGCAGCTGGGGGTAGAGCCACTCGACGAACCGGCCCGGTTGGTCTGGGTTGTTGCCCTCGGCGAGGTAGGTACGGACGAGCGGCAGGACCGAGCGCGGATAGAAGTAGAGGGCGATCCCAGCGAGCGTGCTCTCGGGGCGCTCTGGCTTCTCCTGGAACGAGACGATCCGATCGTCCTCGTCCAGAACGATCGAGCTGTACTTCGTCATCGCCTCGCGATCTCCGACGTCGTAGACGGCCTCGACAGGGGCGTTCCGCTCGCCGGAGAAACGGCCGAAATCACTCAGGTCCTCGCTGAAGATGCTGTCGCCCGCCGCGACGAGCAGATCGGCGTCGAGTTGCTCGCGCTCGATGGTCAGGGCGAGATCGCCGATCGCGCCGAGCTTGTCCTCATCGTCGGTCGTGCCGTCGTCGATCACCGTAGGAGCCAGCTCGGGACGCGCCGGGCGATGTGCCGCCGCCCAGTCCCGGAAGTGTGGAGCGAACTTTGCGTTCGTGACCACATAGAGGCCATCGAGCGTCTCGATCGGTGCCAGCCGCTCGATCAGCCGGTCGAGGATCGGGCGCCCACCGACCTCGAGCAGCGGCTTCGGGCGGTCGAGCGTGAGCGGATAGAGCCGCGTCGCATAGCCGGCCGCCAGGATGACCGCCTTCATAGCGCGGGCCCCTTCACCATCCCAATCCCCCACCCTCCCACGGGGGAAAGAGGGTAGCGCGCGGCGGGTCGCGGAAGAGGAACGAGCTCGTGCCGGAAGAGTGAAAAGTCGGGGGCTCGGCGCAGCGCGTGCGCCCGCTTACGTGCCCTCGTCCCAGGAATCCAGGTACCGGGCCTGCTCGTCGGTGAGCGTGTCGATCCCGACACCCATCGTCTCGAGCTTCAGCCGCGCGATCTCGTTGTCGATCTCCTCGGGCACCGGATAGACCTTCCGTTCGAGGGTCGTGGCGTTTCCGACCACGTACTCGGCCGACAGTGCCTGGTTCGCAAAAGACATGTCCATCACCTGCGCCGGATGTCCTTCCGCCGCGGAGAGGTTGACGAGCCGTCCGTCGGCGATCAGGTAGAGCTGCCGACCGTCCGCCAGCGTGAACTCCTCCAGGAACGGCCGGATCTCACGGGTCTCCTCGGCCATCGAACGCAGGGCCGGCAGATCGATCTCGACGTTGAAGTGCCCCGTGTTCGCGAGGATCGCGCCGTCCTTCATCTGCACCATGTGCTCCTGCCGGATCACGGACTTGTCGCCGGTCGCCGTCACGAAAAGGTCTCCGACCTCGGCCGCCTGCTCCATCGCGAGCACCTGGAAGCCGTCCATCACGGCCTCGAGCGCGCGCATGGGATCGACTTCCGTCACCACGACGTGCGAGCCCATTCCTTTCGCTCGCATCGCCACGCCTCGACCACACCAGCCGTAGCCCGCGATCACGAACACACGGCCCGCGAGCAGGACGTTCGTCGCGCGGACGATCCCGTCGATCGTCGACTGGCCGGTGCCATAGCGGTTGTCGAACAGATGCTTCGTCTTCGCATCGTTGACCGCGATCACGGGGAACCCGAGCTTGCCGTCGCGCTCCAAGGCCTTGAGCCGGATCACGCCGGTCGTCGTCTCCTCGGTGCCGCCGAGGATGTCGCCCAGCTGCTCGCGCCGGTGCGAATGGAGGACGCCGATCACGTCTGCGCCGTCGTCCATCGTCAACTGCGGCTTGTGGTCGACCGCGGCCTCGATGTGCTGGTAGTAGGTGTCGTTGTCCTCGCCCTTGATCGCGAAGACGGAGATCTCGTATTCCTCGACGAGCGCCGCGGCGACGTCGTCCTGGGTCGAGAGCGGGTTCGAAGCGCAGAGGACGATGTCTGCGCCGCCCGCTTTGAGCGTCCGCATCAGGTTCGCGGTCTCGCTCGTCACGTGCAGGCACGCCGCGATTCGATAGCCGGAGAGAGGCTGCTCGCTCTCGAACCGCTCTCGGATCGCCGCGAGCACCGGCATCTGCCGGTCGGCCCAGGCGATCTTGTTGACGCCGTCAGCCGCCAGCTTGAGATCGCGCACGTCAAAGCGCTTGGTCGTCGCCACCTTCGGCAGTGTACTGACCGTTACTCGTCGACTCGACCGTACTCGTCCTCGAGCCGGACGACGTCGTCCAGCTCGGGCGTGGAGACCTCGAGCACGAGCGTATCTTCGAGCGCTCGCAGCCGGTGGATCGTGCCCGGCTCGATCCTGAACGACGCTCCGGGGCCGACGACCTCCGAGTCCGGGATCGCGTCGCCTACGGCCCCGATCTCGATCTCGATTCGGCCCTCGTAGACGTACAGCGTCTCGTCTTTCTCGCGGTGAAACTGAAGGCTGAGCCTGCCCCCTTTGCGGATGTGGAGGAGCTTGCCGCAGTAGCTCTCGGTCTTCGCCCAGACGAGTTCCCAACCCCATGGCTTCTCGACCCGGAACGGCTCGAACGCGAAGCTCTCCAGGCCGCCCAGATTCGGCGAGGAAAGGTCGGTCACTGGGAGCGAGCCTAGTCCTTTGCCGGCGATCGCGCAGGAGGAAGGAGCCACTCGGGATGCGCCCGCAAGAACTCCTCTGCACGGCGAAGATCCTTCGGCGTGTTCACGGTCAGCCAGACGCCCTCTTGGCGGAACGCGAAGAGGCGTCCCTCGGCGGCGAGCTCGGGGAAGGTGCTCGTCTCGTGGTCGCCCTGCTCGGGCAGGCGGGCCAGAGCCTCCTCGCCGAAGATGTACACGCCCGCGTTCACCCAGTGCGGCAGCGTGGGGGCCTCCTGGAACCCGGTCACCGCATCGTCGGCGCCGAGCTCGACGACGCCGAAACCGGTCGGCAGCGGCGCGACGGTGATCGTCGCAGCGCCGCCTCGCTCTTCGTGGCGCGCAGCGAGCTCGCCGAGATCGACGTCCAGCAGGTCGTCCGCGTTCAGCGCATACACCGGACCGCTGTTGCTGCGGCGGGACGCAGCGAGCCGGAAGCCGCCTCCGCGGCCGAGAGGCTTCGCCTCCGGAACCGTGACGATCTCCGCCCCGAGCCCGCCGAGCGCCTCGGCGAAGAGCTCCTCCGAGCCGGCGCTACAGCTCACGAGCACGCGCTTGACTCCGGCCTCGACGAGGCGGGCGACCTGGTAGGCCGCAAGCGGTCGCCCCGCCACCGGCACGAGCGCTTTCGGCTTGCCGGCGGCGGCTTCGCCCAGCCGTTCGCCTTTCCCGCCTGCGAGCAGAAGGGCTTCGGTCGGGCGGTCGCTCATCGGTTCAGCTCGGGCTCGCGCTCCTCGGCCTCCGGCAGCGCTCCGAGCTCCGAGCTCGGGCGGCCGATCCCCTCGTAGGCGAAGCCTGCAGCTCGAGCGAGCTCGGGATCGAGCAGGTTGCGCCCGTCGACGATGATCGCTCGGCGCATCGCGTCGCGGAACTCCGGTTGCGTGAGCTCGCGCAGCTCGGGCCACTCGGTCACGATCACCGCCGCATCGGCCCCCTGGACCGCGTCGAGCACCGTGTCGCTGAACGTGACGCCGCTCAGCACGCTGGTCGCATCGGCGACCGGGTCCCAGACGCGTACCTCGGCGCCTTCTGCGAGTAACCGCGAGGCGAGCACGAGGCTCGACGCCTCTCGCAAGTCGCTCGTGTTCGCCTTGTAGGCCAGCCCGAGCAGCGCGATCGTCTTGCCCCGCAGCCGGCCGAGGTGGCGCTCCAGCTTGCCCACCACGCGCCGCTTCTGCAGCTCGTTCACCTCGATCACCGCCGTCAAGAGCTGGAACTGGTAGCCGGAGTTCCCGGCCAGCTGTTTGAGCGCGCTGACGTCCTTCGGGAAGCAGCTACCGCCGTAGCCGATCCCCGCCGCCAGGAAATACTGGCCGATGCGATGGTCGAGGCCCATCCCGCGCGCGACCTCCGCGACGTCGGCGCCGGTCACCTCGCAGACGTTCGCGATCTCGTTGATGAAGCTGATCCGGGTCGCAAGGAACGCGTTCGACGCGAGCTTGACCATCTCCGCAGAGGAGACATCGGTGCGAACGACCGGCGCCTCGATCGGCTCGTAGAGCGCAGCGATGGCGTCCCCGTCGCTCTCGGAGAAGGCGCCGACCACGATTCGGTCGGGACGGGAGAAGTCACGCACCGCGCTTCCCTCGGCCAGGAACTCGGGGTTCGAGACGTAGCCGAACTGAACGAGGCCGCGAGCGCCGAGCGCCTCACGCACCTTTTCGCCTGTGCCGACGGGAACCGTGCTCTTCATCACGAGGATCGCCCGGGTGTCGCGCTGGGGCAGCTCGTCCAGCACCGCCCAGACCGCAGACAGGTCCGCGTCGCCGCCGTACGTCGGCGGAGTGCCCACGCACACGAAGATGAAATCGGCCCCGACCGTAGCCTCGTCGGCATCGAGCGTGAAGGTGAGGCGCTCGGAGTTCTGGGCCAGGAGGTCGGCGAGTCCCGGCTCGAAGAACGGCGGCTCGCCGGCGCGCAACGCCTCGATCCGCTCGGGAAGCACGTCCCGGACGACGACGGAGTGGCCGAGCTTGGCCAGGCAGGCGCCGGTGACGAGGCCGACGTAGCCGGCGCCGAAGATTCCGATGCGCGCGGAGGACGAGCCTGCCACGTGTCTCAGCTTACTTCGATAGCGGGCGCAGGCCTTTTGCGACGGCCAGCATCGTCTCGTTCGAGAGCGAGTCGAGCAGCGTGTTCACGACCCAGTACGTGGCGCCGTGCGCGTGGAGGACGGCCATGTGCAAGTGCGGGCCGGAGTAGTAGAGATCGAAGATCCGCCCGCGAATGCGGTGCCGGATGCTCTTGTCGGCGAGCACGGGCAGCCCCTTCGCGTTCGTCTCCTCGATTCCCCAGTACTCGCTCTGGCCGTTCTTGAAGGTCAGGCGGACGGCCTTTTCGCTGGGCGTGATCCGGTAGACGCGTATGGGCAGCTCGGAGTCCGATCGCGAGCTGCGCTCGAGGAGCGTCGGGCATTCCAGCCGGAACGGAACCCGGCGGCGTGCCGAGCGGAGCAGGGGCACGGTGACCGAAGGCTCGTAGGCCACGTACGGCGGCTGCGCCTTCGGAGTCTCGTCGATCGGTTGCGGCGCCAGTGTCCCGTGGAAGGTCTGCCCGACGATCGTCGCAATCATCGCCTGATTCGAGAGCAGTCTGATCGCGGGGGTCATCGCCACGATGTCGGCGTCGCCGAACAGCTTCGCCAGCTGCACGGCTGCGAGACGCGCGCCGCGCTGGTGGGGATCGAAGTTGACCACCGAATGGAAGTAGCTCCAGGTGGGAGCATTGGCCGGGATCCCGTTCGG
>Ga0184619_10000470_pt1 | contig 13906 bp, 12 predicted proteins | sample PLM0_60_b1_FD_133146 | JGI IMG/M metagenome (GOLD analysis project Ga0184619, IMG submission 133146) | Groundwater sediment microbial communities from an aquifer in East River, Colorado, USA - PLM0_60_b1 | ecosystem: Environmental > Terrestrial > Soil > Riparian zone | place: USA: East River...
CAGCAACCTGAACATGACGCTGACCGGCGTCGCAGCGCGCGCAACCGGCGGCTGCGCCCTCGTCATCGTGCAGGGGCAACCCGAGGCGGCTTTCTGTTCGGGCGAGGAGGTTTCTCCCGGCGTGCGGCTGGACACGGTGGAACGCGATCGCATCGTGATCGTCCGCAACGGCGTGCGCGAAGCGGTGTTCATGAAGGACGCCGAGGGTGGCGCCGCGGGAGCCGCCGCCGTTCCGCCGGCTCCGATCGTCCAGCCGGTCGGCACCGACCGGCAACTGGTCGACCGACGGCAGCTGCAGCAGCAGCTCGGCAGGCCGGAATTCCTCAACCAGGCCTTGATCGTGCCCAACCCCGACGGAGGCTTCCTGGTGCGTCAAGTCCAGGCGGGAAGCCTGTACGAGAAGCTCGGACTGCGCCCGGGCGACGTGATCCGCAACGTCAACGGACAGCCGCTCACCAGCATGGACGACGTGATGCGTCTCTACCAGCAGTTCGGCACCGCCCAGCGCGTGCTCGTCGACGTGCAGCGCCAGGGCCGCAGCGAGACGCTGTACTACGATATGCGCTGACGCGCCGCGCGCCGCAAAAATCCCTGCCGACACTCATGAGAAAAACCCCGGCAATCGCTGCTCGAATCTTCTGCGTCGCACTTGCGGTCGCCGCGCATACCGCTTCAGGGCAGACGCCCGAGTCCCCAGGCGCGCCCCCGGTCGAGTCCCCGGCGGCGGTGCCCACTGCGCGGGTTCCGGGCGCACCCCTCGCCGCCCCAGGTGCGCCCGTCGCATCCCCCGCGGCGGTGCCCGCCGCGCCGACTGCACGCGCGCCAGCGGTTGCCCTGACCCCGCGAGCGGGCGAGGTGGTGCTCAATTTCCAGGGCGCGGACCTGCAGGCCGTGGTCAAGGCGATGTCGCAGATGACGGGACGCAACATGCTGATCGACCCGCGCGTGAGGGGACAGGTCACCATCGTCTCGGCGCGGCCCATGCCGGTCGCGGCCGGGTACCAGATCTTCCTCTCCGCGCTGAAGACCCAGGGATTCACCGCGGTCGAAGGTCCGGGCGACGCCGTGCGCATCATTCCGGTCGCCGAAGCGAAGGCCGCGGCGCCGGTGAACGAGCAGGACGGGCCCCCGCGCGGCGGCGAGCAGGTCGTCACGCACGTCGTGATCGGGCAGCACGTCGCGGTGGCGCAGCTGCAGAACGTGCTGCGCCCGCTGATGTCGCCGACCAGCCAGCTCTCCGTATACGACCCGGCCAACGCACTCATCATCACCGACTTCGCGGACAACGTGCGGCGGCTGCTGCGTATCATCGAGCGCATCGACCAGCCGTCGAGCACGGACGTCACCGTGATTCCGGTTCAGCATGCCTCCGCGATCGACCTCGCGGAGCTGGTGGTGCGTCTTTCGGGGACCGGGATCGCCGCGCCCGGGGTGGTGCCGGGCGTGCCGCCCTCTCAGATCGCCGCGGGCGGCGACCGTTTCTCGGTGGTGCCGGATGGGCGCACCAACAGCATCCTGCTGCGCTCGGACAACCCGGGGCGCATCGCGCTGCTGCGCTCGCTCATCGAAAGACTGGACGTGCCGGCGCGCGCGATCGGCAGCACCCGAGTGATCTACCTGAAGCACGCCGAGGCGATCAAACTCGTCGAGGTCCTGCGCGGCATGGTCGCTGCCGCGGTGACCGGGGCACCGGGGCAGACGGCGGCGCCCGGCGGGCGGCCGGGCGGGGCGGCGCCTTCGCTGATCCAGGCCGACGACGCGACCAATTCGATCATCATCAACGCCTCGGACACGGTGTACAACAACCTGCGCCTCGTGATCGAGCAGCTCGACGTGCGCCGCGCGCAGGTGTACGTCGAGGCGCTCATCGTGGAAATGACCGCCGATGCCGCCAACGAGCTCGGAATCCAGTGGGCCGCGGGCACCACGCAAGGCTCGCGCATTATCGGCGCCGCAGCCAATTTTCCCTCGGCGAATCCGAGCCTCGGTGCCCTGGTGGCCGCCCCGGGTGCCACGGCGGCTACCGCAGCGGGGCTCTCGGTTGCGCTGCTCGGTAGGAACATCACCCTGCCCGACGGTCGCACCGTCAGGAGCCTCGGCGCGCTCGCCCGGGCGCTCCAGACGAACAGCCTCAACAATATTCTTTCCACACCGACCCTGCTCACCCTCGACAATTATCAGGCGAAGATCGTGGTCGGGCAGAACGTGCCTTTCGTCACCGGCAGCTTCGCGCAGGCGACGGCCGCGGCTGCCGCTGCCGGGGGAACGACCGGGGCGGTGGTCAACCCGTTCCAGACGATCGAGCGCCGCGACGTGGGTCTCACGCTCCGCATCAAGCCGCAGATCTCCGAAGGCGGAGCGATCCGCCTCGAGATATTCCAGGAAGTCTCGCGCATCGACCTGACCTCGCAGGGGGTCGCGAGCGACGTGGTCACGACCAAGCGCTCGCTCGAGACCAAGGTCGTGGTGGACGACGGCAACACCATCGTGCTCGGCGGGCTGATCGACGACACCAAGAAGGAAACGCAGGAGGCGATTCCGCTGCTCGGCAGCATCCCCATCCTCGGCGCGCTGTTCCGCTTCAAGCAGGAAGTCCGCGTGCGCACCAACCTGATGATCTTCCTGCGCCCGGTCATCATCCGCTCGGCGGACGACAGCTACCGCGTCACGACCGACCGCTACGATTACCTGCGCACCTACACGCGCGGGGAGGGCGAGGAGCGCGACGCGCTCTTCGACCGCATGGAGCCGGTTCAACCCGGCCAGCCTCCGGCTCGCGCACCCGCGCAGGATTCTCCGGCGGCGCCTCCCGCGAAGCCGCCCGAAGCGGCACCGAACCCGGCGCCTGTGAAGCCCTGAGCGCATGGACATGTCCTCGAACGCTCTCACGCCCGACGCGCGCGCGGTCGAGCGGCTGCCTTACGCTTTTGCCAAGCGGCACGGCGTGATCAGCGCCCGGCAGCTCGAGGCAGGCTTCGAGCTCTGGGTTCGGCCCGGGGTGCGCGCCGGCGTCCTCGCCGAGGTGCAGCGCGCGCTCGGGGGACCGCTTGCGCTGAGAGAGCTCGCGGACGAGGCCTTCGATGCGGCGCTCGCTCGCGCCTACGAGCGCGGCGCGTCGCACGCCGCCGATATCGTCACCGACCTCGACGCGAATCCGGATCTGGTCGCGCTCGCGGAGAGTCTGCCGAAAGTCGCCGACCTCCTGGAGAGCGAGGACGACGCGCCCATCGTGCGGCTGATCAATGCCCTGTTCTCGCAGGCGGTGCGCGAGGGCGCTTCCGACATCCACATCGAGGCCTTCGAGGGGCGCTCGGTAGTGCGCTTCCGCAGGGACGGGATGCTGCGCGACGTGCTCGAGCCGCCGCAAGTGGTGCACGGCGTGATCGTTTCGCGCATCAAGATCATGGCGCGCCTGGACATCGCCGAGAAACGCCAGCCGCAGGACGGGCGCATCGCGCTGCGGCTTGCCGGACGCTCGGTCGACGTGCGCGTCTCGATCCTGCCGACGGCTCACGGCGAGCGCGTGGTGCTGCGGCTGCTCGACAAGCAGGCCGGGAGGCTCGACCTCACCGGCCTCGGCATGGCGGATACGACGCTCACCGCCCTTCGCGAGCTCGTGCGCCAGCCGCACGGAATCATCCTCGTCACCGGCCCGACCGGTTCCGGGAAGACGACCACGCTCTACGCCGCGCTCGGCCAGCTCGACGCCAAGCGCACCAACATCGTCACCGTCGAGGACCCGATCGAATACGACCTCGACGGCGTCGGCCAGACCCAGGTGAATCCGCGCATCGAGCTGACCTTTGCGCGCGCGCTGCGTGCCATCCTGCGCCAGGACCCGGACGTGGTCATGATCGGCGAGATCCGCGACCTGGAGACCGCGCAGATCGCGGTGCAGGCAAGCCTGACCGGGCACCTGGTGCTCGCGACCCTGCACACCAACGACGCCGCGGGCGCCGTGGTGCGGCTGGTCGACATGGGCATCGAGCCGTTCCTGGTCGCATCGAGCCTGCTCGGCGTGCTCGCCGAGCGGCTGGTGCGGCGGCTGTGCCCGGCGTGCCGGCGCCCCCACGCGCCCGATGCTGCCGAGCGAGCGCTGCTCGAGAACGGCAACGGGGGCGAGACCGACGTTGCCCTGTTCACCGCGAGCGGCTGCGAAGCCTGCACGCTCACCGGCTATCAGGGCCGCACGGGAATTTTCGAGCTGCTCCTCATCGACGATGAGGCTCGGCGCCTGATCCACGATCGCGCCTCCGAAGCCGACCTGCGCGAGCACGCGCGCCGCGGCGGCATGAAGGGCCTGCGCGAGGACGGGCTGCGCTGGGTGCGCGCAGGCGAAACCAGCCTCGAGGAAGTGCTGCGCGTTTCGCGCGAATGAGTCGCGGATAGGCGCGAGCGGGATCCGCACAAGGCATGTCGGGCTTCGAGTACAGCGCGCTGGACGCAACCGGGCGCGAGACGCGCGGAGTGATCGAGGCGGACACCGATCGCCACGCGAGATCGCTGCTGCGCGAACGCGGCCTCGCGCCGCTCGCGGTCGAGGGTATACGTTCGGGGGCGGCGCAACCCGGAAAGCGCGAGCGCTTCTCGCGCCCCGGGCTCTCGCGCAAGGGACTCGCGCTGGTCACGCGCCAGTTCGCCACACTGGTCCGCGCCGGGCTCACCATCGAAGAGGGCCTCAACGTGCTGATCGAGCAGACGGAATCTGCCGGAGCGCGCACGCTGTTCGCGGCAGTGCGGGCGCGGGTGCTCGAGGGCCAGTCCCTGTCGCACAGTCTGGCCGCGTTTCCCAGCGCGTTCCCGCAGATCTACCGCGCCATGATCGAGGCGGGCGAGCATTCGGGGCGCCTGGGCGACGTGCTCGAGCGCCTCGCCGACTACACTGAAAACCGCGAAGGGCTGCGCGACAAGGTCATGATCGCTTTCATCTATCCGGCCCTGGTGACGGTGGTGGCGATCGCCGTGGTCGGGCTGCTCCTCGTCTACGTGGTGCCGCAGGTGACGCGCGTATTCTCCAATCTCGGCCAGACCCTCCCTCTGGTGACGCGCATCCTCATCGCGATCAGCGATTTCGTCCGCGCGAGCGGCGTGTTCTGGCTGGCCGGGTTGGTCGTCGCCTTGGTCGCAGGCGCGTTCCTGCTGCGCGACGAAGGGCGGCGGCGGCGCTGGCACGGGTGGCTGCTGCGCTTGCCGATCGCGGGGCGGCTCATCCGCACCGTCAACGCCGCGCGTTTTTCCGACACGCTGGGAATTCTGACCTCGAGCGGCGTGCCGTTGCTTCCCTCGCTGCAGTCCGCGGCCGCAGTCGTCACCAATCTGCCGATGCGCGCCGCGGTGGAGGAAGCCGTGCGGCGCGTGCGCGAAGGCGGGGCGCTCGCGCCGGCCCTGGGCGCGGCGAAGCTCTTCCCGCCTCTGGTCATCCACCTGATCGCCAGCGGCGAAGCGACCGGGCGCCTGGACACCATGCTCGCACGCGCGGCGGAAGCGCAGTCGCGCGAGCTGGAGAACTGGATCCGCGGGCTGACTGCGCTCCTCGAGCCGCTCCTGATCCTCGCCATGGGGGGGGTGGTGCTGTTCGTAGTGGTCGCGATACTCTTGCCGATTTTCGAGATGAACCAATTGGTGCGTTGAGGAAACCATGGGGGCTTCCAATGCCGCACCGCATAATCCCAATCAAAACCATCTTCTCGCCGCGCTGCCTGCGGCTGAATTCGAGCGCCTGGCTCCCCATCTGGAGCTGGTCACGATGTCCCTCGGCGAAGTCCTCTACGAATCCGGCGGCCAGTTGCAACACGTCTATTTCCCCACGACTTCCATCCTGTCCATGCACTACGTCATGGAGGATGGCTCGTCGGCCGAAATCGCGGGGGTGGGCAATGAAGGCGTGCTCGGGATTTCGATTTTCATGGGAGGCAATACCACGCCCAGCCGGGCCATCGTGCAGACCGCGGGCCACGGTTACCGGCTGAAGGCGCGGCTGATGACGGAGGAATTCTATCGCGCGGGCGTGATGCTGCGTTTGATGCTGCGTTACACCCAGGCGCTGATTACACAGATGTCCCAGACCGCGGTATGCAATCGGTACCATTCATTGGAGCAGCAACTGTGCCGCTGGCTGTTGTTGACCCTGGATCGGATGCCTACCCATGAATTGATCGTGACGCACGAATTGGTCGCCAGCATGCTCGGGGTGCGCCGCGGAGGGGTCACGGAGGCCGCCGGGAACCTGCAGCAGGCCGGCTTTATCAGCTACCGCCGCGGCCACATCACCGTGCTCGATCGCTTGGGATTGGAAGGCCGCGTGTGCGAGTGCTACGACGTGGTGAAGAAGGAGTTCGGCCGCTTGCTGTCCGACGTACGGAACCGCCAGGGCGCTCTCAAGATCGCCTTGTAACGCGTGCTGCCGCCTTATGCGCGCCAGCGCACAGACGGCGGCGAGGTGAGGGGGATAGTCGAGGCCATGGCCGAAAAGAATTCCGATTCCTCCATTCTCGACAAGGCCGCCGGCTCGACGGCTGCCGGCATCGAGGTCCGGCGCCAGGAGGCTCTGCTCAAGACAGGGGCCTTGCAGAACGCGATTTTCAACAGCGCCAACTTCTCCAGCATCGCCACCGATGAGAAGGGCGTCATACAGATATTCAATGTCGGCGCCGAGCGCATGCTGGGCTACACCGCCGCCGACGTGCTGAACAAGATCACCCCGGCCGATATTTCCGATCCGCATGAAGTGATCGCGCGCGCCGAGGCGCTGAGCATCGAGCTCGCCACCCCGATTACGCCGGGGTTCGAGGCGCTGGTGTTCAAGGCCTCGCGCGGGATCGAGGACATCTACGAGCTCACCTACATCCGCAAGGACGGCAGCCGCTTTCCGGCAATCGTGTCGGTCACGGCGCTGCGCGACGATCGAGGCGCAATCATCGGCTACCTGTTGATCGGGACCGATAACACCGCGCGCAAGTTGGTGGAAGAAAAACTGCGGTGGACCGAGGAAGGCTTCAGGCTGATGGTGGAAAGCGTCACCGACGCCGCCATTGTCATGCTGGATCCGCAGGGGCACGTGGCGAGCTGGAACGCCGGGGCGCAGCGGATCAAGGGCTACAGCACCGAGGAGATCGTCGGCCAGCATTTTTCACGGTTCTATCCGCGTGAAGACATCGACCGGGGCGCGCCGCAGCGCGACCTCGATGTGGTGAAGGTCAAGGGACGGCTCGAGGCCGAAGGCTGGCGCGTTCGCAAGGACGGATCGACATTCTGGGCAAACGAGGTATTCACTGCGATCCGCGACCAGGCCGGCAATCCGCGCGGTTTCGCCAAGCTCACCCGGGACCTGACCGAGCGCAGGCAGGTCGAGGCGGAACTGACCAACGCCAAGGCCGTCGCGGAAAGGGCCAACCTCGCCAAATCGAATTTCCTTTCCAGCATGAGCCACGAGCTTCGCACCCCGCTCAACGCGATCCTCGGCTTCGGCCAACTCATGGAGTCCGATTCCCCGCTGCCGACACCGGCGCAGAAGGCGAGCATCGACCAGATTCTCCAGGCCGGGTGGTATCTGCTGGAGCTGATCAACGAAATTCTCGATCTCGCGCTGATCGAATCCGGCAAGCTTTCGATTTCGCGGGAACCGGTGTCGCTGGACGCCATCATGCTCGAATGCCAGTCGATGATCGAGCCGCAGGCGCAAAAGCGCGGCATCCGCATGAGCTTTCCCCGCTTCGAAAATCCCTGTTTCGTCAATGCCGACCCGACCCGGGTCAAGCAGATTCTCATCAACCTTTTTTCTAACGCGATCAAATACAACCAGGCGGACGGATCCGTGGTGGTGGAATGCGCCGCGAGCCCCCCGGACCGCATTCGCGTCAGCATCAGGGACACCGGCGCAGGATTGGCTCCGGACAAACTGGCGCAGCTTTTCCAGCCGTTCAATCGTCTCGGGCAGGAGGCCAGCGGCGAGCAGGGCACGGGAATCGGTCTGGTCGTGACCAAGCGGCTGGTCGAGCTGATGGGGGGTGTCATCGGCGTGGAAAGCGAGGTCGGGATAGGAAGCGTGTTCTGGATCGAGCTCAATTCGGCCCATGCACCCTCGTTCATCGATGATGCGTACGAACCCGCAGCACCCGCCCAAACGCAAGTCGAGAGCGGTGCGGCGCTTCGCACCCTGCTTTATGTAGAGGACAACCCGGCCAACCTGAGGCTGGTCGAGCAGCTTATCGCGCGCCGCCCCGATATCCGCCTGCTGACCGCCGTCAACGGAAAACTGGGCATCGAGCTCGCGCGCGCCTCCCGGCCGGAGGTGATCCTGATGGACATCAATCTGCCCGGCATCAGCGGCACCGAGGCCATGCTGATCCTGCGCGAAGACCCGGCAACCGCTCACATCCCGGTCCTCGCCCTCAGTGCCAATGCAATACCGAGCGACATCAAGGCGGCCCTGAAGGCGGGATTCTTCCGCTATCTCACCAAGCCCATCAAGGTCCATGAGTTCATGGAGGCGCTGGATGTGGCGCTGGAACACGCGGAAAACGGGGTGAGTCAGAAATGAAACGACCGATGAATGGTTGATCTATCCGATATTCTTGGCGCCAAAATTCTGATCGTCGACGATCTGGAAGCCAATGTCCGCCTGCTCGATCGCATGCTGCGCCAGGCCGGCCACACTTGCGTCGCATCTACGATGGATCCGCACGAGGTCTGCGGGCTGCACCGAGACAACCGCTACGACCTGATCCTGCTCGATCTCGAAATGCCCGGCATGGACGGATTCCAGGTGATGGAAGGCCTCAAGGAAATCGAAACGGACGGCTACCTGCCGATCCTCGTCATCACCGCCCAGCCAACGCAAAATCTGCGCGCGCTGGAGGCCGGCGCGAGGGATTTCATCAGCAAACCGTTCGATCTGGCCGAGGTGTTGATGCGGGTTCACAACATGTTGGAAGTCCGCCTGTTGCACCAGGCGGCGCGCAATCACGGCAGGATGCTGGAATCCCTGGCGCTGAAGGACCCGCTCACGGGGCTTGCGAACAGACGGCTTCTCGCCGACAGAATGTCGATGGCCATAGTCCATGCGCGAAGAAACAAGAGCGCCATGGCGGTGGTGTATCTGGATCTGGACGGATTCAAGCAGATCAACGACACCTTGGGGCACGGCGCCGGGGATGTTCTGCTCAAAATGGTCGCAGGCCGCCTGGTGGCAACGGTGCGCGAAGAGGATACGGTGGCGCGCCTGGGCGGCGACGAATTCATGATATCGCTGTGGCAAGTCGGCCGTGCCGACACTGCGGCCGCGGTGGCGTTGAAAGTGATCGCGGCGGTGTCGCAACCCTATGCCATCGAGGGCCATACCGTCAGCGTAACTACCAGCGCGGGTGTCGGCATCTATCCCGTCCATGGCGAAGACGCGGACACGCTGATGGAGAGCGCGGACCTGGCCTTGTACGAGGCCAAGCGCGCGGGCAAGAACGCCTACCGAATCTCGCAGCGCACAGACCGGTCCGCGGTAGCGCGCAGTCAGCATGACCCGCTTGCATTCAGCACGCCATTGCCATGCGTCAGAGAAAATGCAGGAGGTTCGGTGAATGGTTAATTTATCCGATATTCTTGCCGCCAAAATCCTGATCGTCGACGATCTGGAAGCCAATGTCCGCCTGCTCGATCGCATGCTGCGCCAGGCCGGCCATACCTGCGTCGCGTCCACGATGGATCCGCACGAGGTCTGCGGGCTGCACCGCGACAACCGCTACGACCTGATCCTGCTCGATCTCGAAATGCCCGGCATGGACGGATTCCAGGTGATGGAAGGGCTGAAGGAAATCGAAGCCGACGGCTACCTACCGATCCTCGTCATCACCGCCCAGCCGGCCCACAAGTTGCGCGCGCTGGAGGCCGGCGCGAGGGATTTCATCAGCAAACCGTTCGATCTGGTCGAAGTACGGACGCGCATCCGCAACATGCTGGAAGTGCGGCTGTTGTACAGACAAATCGAGAATTACAGCAAGGTGCTGGAACAGACGGTGCAGGAGCGGACCGCCGAACTGCGGGAAAGCGAAGCACGCTATCGCAGCCTGACGGAGCTGGCGTCCGATTGGTACTGGGAGCAGGACGAGCACCTGCGTTTCACCAGGGTTTCCGGCCCGGTTCTCGAGATGCTCGGAATTCAGGGTGACGCCTCGGCGGGCGAAACAACGAAAGCTCAGGGAGCGGGCTGGAATGAGGCCGAGCGAGCGATACTCAAAGCGAAGATGGCGGCCAGGCAGCCGTTCCTGGACTTTGTATACAGCCGGGCCAATCCCGACGGGTCCCATCAATATTTCCAGGTCAGCGGGGAACCCATGTTCGACCTGTCCGGCCGCTTTACCGGCTATCGCGGAATCGGAATGGACGTTACCGCACGCATGCACCCCGACAAAGCCGCACACTGATATCTGTTTTAGGCCGGGCAAAAAAAAAGGACCCGCGAGGGTCCTTTTTAGAACGAGTGGATCTAAGACATCAGCTTCTTAGTTGCAAACGGGAGGCTGCACTACGACGCTGCTGCCTTGGGAAAGGTTAGCGCCTGTCATCGTCACTGCTGTCTTCGCCAAAGCCCGACCGACCAGGCTTGCGTTCGCCCCGGTAAAGGTGATGGCTGAACCTGCGAGGATGTTTCCGGTGAACGCGGTATCCGTCCCGATTGTCGCGGCGGTACCGAGCTGCCAGAACACGTTCTGCTGCTGCCCGCCGTTGATCATGGCTACCGAGGCGGAGCCGGTCGTGATGGCGGTCCCGACTTGGATGACCCAGACTGCATTGGCGTCGCCACCCGCGTCGAGCGTCAAAGTGCCCGCGGTCAGGTTAGCGGTCGTGCTGGGGAAGCAATAGACCCCCGGCGCGAGCGTCTTGCCGGCGAGTGCTTGCCCGGTAAGGTTGTTGGCGGCATCGCACGGCATCGCGGCGAGCGCGTTGTACGCTACGGCGAAGTCGGCGAAAGCCGTTGTGGCGGCGGCGTCAGTAGTGTGAACCGTTCCCACAAGGGTACACAGGGCCGGAGCGGGTGTCGGAAAACCGGTGACCGATACGAGCGAGCCCACGTCTCCGGAGACGGCGGACCCTGTACAGGTGACTCCCGCGCCACCCAGGACTACGAAGTTCGACGCTGTGCCGAGTGAAGGCGCGACCGTCGCTGCGAAGCCTTGGGAGGTGCCGCCAAGAAGCGCGGCGATTGCAAACAAACAGGTGGAAAGATGTTTCTGATGAGTTTTCATGGTGAATTTCCTTTAAGTAGGTTTAAGTGGGTTCAAGTAGGTTTAGGGAAAAGGAACAGTCCCGATAGTCCTCCTTTCGCCCCCAGGCGGACTGTCCGCTGGGATACATGGAACGGACAATATTTGGGGGTTGCCGAATTCCCGGGGCTAAAGTGGCACAATATTGAATTGAGACTGGAATCCAGGAGATCTCATGCAGGAAGTACCCGTATCCGAGCGCCGGACCGAAGGCTTCACCCTGATCGAGATTCTCGTCGTCATCACCATTCTCGGCATCCTCGCGGCGCTGATCGTGCCGCGCGTGATGGACCGCCCGGATCAGGCGCGGGCGACGGCGGCACGGGCGGATATCGCCGCGATCGTCGGCGCGCTCAAGCTCTACAAGCTCGACAACGGCACCTACCCGGGCACCGAGCAGGGGCTCGCGGCGCTGGTGAAAAAACCCGAGCGCGGAGACATTCCGCGCAACTGGAAGGCCGGAGGCTACCTGGACAAGTTGCCCGTGGATCCGTGGGGCACCGAGTACCAGTATCTCAATCCCGGCATTCGCGGCGAAGTCGACGTGTACTCGCTCGGCGCCGACCGCAAGCCCGGCGGCGAGAGCGTCGACGCCGACATAGGGTCGTGGCAGTAATGATGCAAGCGCGCCGCTCAGGCGGATTCACGCTGATCGAGATTCTGGTGGTGGTCGCGATCATCGTCGTGATGGTCGGTCTCGCCGGCGCACAGCTTATGCGCGGCCCCGGGGATCTGGTGCGCGAAGAGAGCGAGCGCCTTGCGCTCGTCCTGCGGGCCGCCCGCGAGGAGGCGATCCTGCAGGGGCGGGTGTACGCCTTCGGCGCCGGGCGCGAGTCCTACCGCTTTCTGCGTCTGGAGCGCAACGGCCGCCTCAAGGCCACGAGCGGCGACGATCTGTTCCGTCCGCAGCGCATGCCGCCTGGCATCGTGATCGAGGCCTTGCAGATCGAGGGCGCGGGAGAAGCGACGCAGGACGGGGTGGTGTTCCTGCCGAGTGGCGAGCTGCCGGCGTTTCGCATCGTGCTCAAGAGCGGCAGCGCGCGCTGGAGCGTCGTCGGCGCCCCCGACGGGACCATACGCGCGCAGGCGGGCTCATGAATTTCCCCCGGAGCGCTGGAGGCTTCACGCTGGTCGAGATCCTGGTGGCGCTCGCCGTGCTCGCGATTGCTCTGACGGCGACCGCACGCAGTTTGGGCGCGGCGCTCGACACCACTGCGGCGCTGCGCGATCGCACTCTCGCGCGCTGGGTGGCCGAGGACAGGCTGGCCGAGCTCGAGCTGCGCAGGGAATGGCCGGATCTCGACGTGAAGGAAGGCGACGCCGACATGGGCGGGCGCGCGTTCCACTGGCGCCAGGAGACGGGCGTGACGCCCGCGGCGCGCATGCGGCGCGTCGAGGTGAGCGTGTTCTTCGCGGGAGCCGATTCGACGCTCGCGAAGCTGACCGGATTCGTCGAACAGACGGCACCGCAGGCGGTCCCCACGACAGCACCCGGCACGACAGCACCCGGACCGCAGATGGAGTCTCCCCGATGAACCCGCGGGATCGCCTGTCCGGCTTCACGCTGATCGAGCTGCTGGTGGCGCTCGTGATCTTCGGGATTTTCGCCGTCCTTGCGTACGCGGGACTGGCCCGCCTTCTCGACAGCCGCGAACGGCTCACCGAGGAGCAGCGGGTCTGGCAGGAGCTGTCGCAGGCCTTCCTGCGCATCTCCGACGACGTGGCGCACGCGCGCCCGCGCCCGGTGCGCGACGCGGGCGGATTCGAGCTCCGGGCGTTCGTGGGACGGGTGTTCGACCCGCGCGCGCTCGCCGAGCCCAGCCTCGAGCTGACGCGCGGCGGCGAGCTCAACTACGGGGGCGCGCCGCGCTCGGATCTGAGGCGCGTCGCTTACCGCCTCAAGGAAGGGCGCCTCGTGCGCATCACCTGGCCGGTGCTCGATCGCGCTCCCGTGACCGAGCCGCTCGAAGCGCCGCTGCTCGCCGACGTCGAGACTTTCGAGCTGCGCTTCTACGGAGACAGCGGCGATTCGGTCGACACCTGGCCCACCGCGACGAGCGGCCCCGACGGTCCGCGGGCGATGGAGGTCACGCTCGCGGTGAAGGGACTGGGCCGCTTCAAGCGCCTGTTTCTGGTGAACCGGTGATGCCCGCCCGGCGCGCGCAGCGTGGAGTCGCCCTGGTGACCGCGGTGATGATCGTCGCGATCGCGGCGGCGATCGCGGTCCAGATCGCCTTCGCGCACCAGATCTGGTTCCGGCAGATGGAAAACGTCGCCGACCGCGACGCGACCGACTGGCTGCGCCGCGGCGCGCTGCACTGGGCGAGCCTCGCGCTGCTCGAGGACGCGGCGCAGAATTCGACCGACCATCTCGGCGAGAACTGGGCGATGGGGCTGCCGACCCTTCCCGTCGAGGGCGGAACCATCAAGGTATCGATCGAGGACGCGCAGGGGCGCTTCAACCTCAACAGCGTGGTAAACCCCGCGAGCCTCCAGGTCCTCAACCGCTTGCTCGTGGTGCTGCGGCTCGATCCGCAGCTCGCCAATGCGGTGCTCGACTGGATCGACACGAACAGCGACGCGCTCCCCGGGGGCGCTGAGGACGTCGATTACCTCAACCTCAATCCGCCTTACCGCGCCGCCAACCGGCC
>Ga0184619_10000471_pt1 | contig 13890 bp, 15 predicted proteins | sample PLM0_60_b1_FD_133146 | JGI IMG/M metagenome (GOLD analysis project Ga0184619, IMG submission 133146) | Groundwater sediment microbial communities from an aquifer in East River, Colorado, USA - PLM0_60_b1 | ecosystem: Environmental > Terrestrial > Soil > Riparian zone | place: USA: East River...
GCGTCGCCGAAGTGCAGCTCGACGTTCTCACGGCCTGCGAGCGCCTCACGCAGCTTCGGCTCAAGCGAGCGGTCGAGCTCGATTGCGTGCACCTGCGAGACGTACTCTGCGAGATAGCTCGTCAGGACACCGAGGCCGGGACCGATCTCGAGGACGACGTCGTCGTCGTCGAGCTCCGCGAGCCGGCCGATCACGCCGAGGAGGTTCTCGTCGGCGAGGAAGTGCTGGCCGAGCTCCCTCTTGGCCCGCGTGTTCACCTGGTCGGCGAGGCGACAGGCAGCGAGAAGGCGACGGTCGCGTTGGCGTCGATCCGGGCCGCGAGCTCCGCGGCATCCTCACCGCGAGCATCTGCAAGCGCCGCGACCGTATAGACCACGTTCGCAGGCTCGTTCGGGCGACCGCGGCGCGGGACGGGCGCCAGGTATGGACTGTCGGTCTCGGTCAGAATGCGTTCCGCGGGGACACGCTTCGCCGCTTCGCGCAGCGTCTCGGCGTTCGGGTAGGTGACGTTGCCGGCGAACGAGACGTAGTAGTCACGCTCGAGAGCCGCAGCAAGGAGCCCCGGCGACGAGAAGCAGTGAAGGATGACGGTTCCGTCGAAATCGGCGAGCATTTCTACCGTCTCCGGGTCGGCTTCCCGGTTGTGGATGACGACAGCCTTGCCGAACTCCGCCGCGAGCTCGAGCTGGGCCGCGAACAGGCTCCGCTGACGGTCGTGCGGCGCCCAGTCGCGGTAGAAGTCGAGCCCGGTCTCGCCCACGGCGACGGCGCGCTCGTGCCTGAGGAGCTCCGCCAGCTCACCCAGCCGTTCCGCTTCCTCCCCGCCCGCCTGGTGCGGATGGATCCCGAGCGCGGCGAAGACACCGAGCTCGCCTTCCGCGATTGCGAGTGAAACCCGGCACGAATCGATTCCTGAACCGACCGTAATCACGCGCTCGACGCCGGCCGCACGGGCGCGAGCGAGCAGTTCTTCGGGCGGCGCCTCGCACCCGTCGAGGTGCGCGTGGGTGTCGATCACGCGACGGCGGTCTCGAGCTCTACCCGCGGGAACAGCGGCTCGGCGGGCGAGATCCCTTCCGCCGCCGTCGTCCGGCCGTAGGCCACACCTTCCCACGCAACGTCCTCCGGCTGGCCGAGCCCAGCCAGGATCCGTGCCGCCGTCTCGGGCAGATAAGCAGCGAGGGCGATTGCGACCGCGCGGAGACCGTCCGCGAGGTCGAAGAGCGTGCGGTCGAGCTCCTCGCTCTTCGATTCGTCCTTTGCGAGCTGCCAAGGCGCGCGCTCCTCCACGTACCGGTTGAGCGAGCGGATCACGCCCCAGATCGCTTCGAGCGCGCCGGAGAGGTCCCACCCGTCCAGCCGAGCAGGCACCTCCCTCGCGAGCTGCTCGAGATCGCGCTGGAAGGGCGAGTCCCACGCTGCCTGCGGGAGCCGGCCGTCGCGGTAGCGGGCGATCATCGCCGTCGTCCGCGAGAGGAGATTGCCGAGGTCGTTTCCGAGCTCGCGCTCGTAGCGCTCGTGCACGTCGTCGACGGACGCCGTCCCATCCTGGCCCAATGTGGTCACACGCGCGACGTAGTAGCGCAACGCGTCGATGCCGTACAAATCGACCAGTTCCAGCGGATCAATGACATTACCGCGGGACTTCGAGATCTTTTTGTCGTCGATGACGAGGTAGCCATGGACGAAGATCTGCTCCGGAGGCTCGTATCCAGCGGCGAGCAGCAGCGCCGGCCAGAAGACGCAGTGGAAGCGAAGAATGTCCTTTGCGAGCAGGTGGTGCGCGTCGGGCCAGAACTTCTCGAGCAGGTCTTCACCCGGCTTCGCGTAGGTGAGCGCACTCAGGTAATTGATCAGCGCATCGACCCAGACATAGACGACCTGCTCAGGGTCCCACGGAACCGGCACACCCCAGGGCTGACCGGCGCGACTGAGGCTGAAGTCCCGCAACCCGCCCTCGATGAAACTGCGCGCCTCGTTGTAGCGGAAGTCCGGCAGCACGAAATCCGGCCGCTCGTCGTACAGCCGTAGGAGCTGCTCTTGGAAAGCTGACAGCCGGAAGAACCAGTTCCGCTCCTCGATCCACTCGGGCTTCGTCCCGTGGTCAGGACAGAGGCCGTCCGGCGTGAGCTCGTCTTCAGTCTTGAACTCCTCACAGTCGATGCAATACAGCCCCGCGTACGTGTCTTCGTAGATGTGCCCGTTGTCGTAGATCCGCTGCACGAACTCCTGGACGAACCGGTGATGCCCTTCATCGGTGGTTCGTATGAAGAAGTCGACCGATGCGCCGACGCGTGCCGGCAGCGGGCGCCAATGCTCCTCGACGAGTTGATCGACGAACGTTTTCGGATCGACGCCGGCGTCCTCGGCAGCCCGAACGTTCCTCGATGCGTTCTCGTCGCTCCCGGTCAGGAAGAAGGTCTCGTCGCCGCGCTGGCGGTGATGCCGCACGAGGATGTCGGCGGCGATCGTCGTGTACGCGTGCCCGATATGCGGGGTCGAGTTCACGTAGTAGATCGGGGTTGTCAGGTAGTAGCGCGACATTTGGCGCAATGATAGGCGCCGGCTGTTGCGAGCCAGAGGCGCGCCGCCGCCGGACGAGCGCGACTGCGCCGGCGACCGGCAGCAACAAGCCTGGCGCCCAGAGCCAGGCCGGGAGGCCACTGCGATGGCGATCGGAATCGGTCGTCGGCGCCGAGGCGTTCGGACCCTCGTGGTCGCGCGGCAGCGCTGCCGGCCTCGAAACAGGCAAAGGTCGCGTTTCTTGTTCTCGCGAGGACCGGTTCCGCTCCGAAGAGCTGCGGGCGACGCCGGCTCGGGTCGGCCTTCCACGCTGACCACGCGGCTCGGTGCGGGCCCGCCGACGCGACGGGCGGACTGTCGGCGAAACAACGCCCTGACGCGAGCCGGCTACACGGGCGCCGTGCGCCGCGCGGGGCGAATCCGCTCGCCGACTGGAATCGCCGCTCCGGGCACCGCTCGGTTCAATGATCCCAATCGATGCCGCGGATGCCGCCGGCGCACTCGCTACGGGCGAGGACGGGGTCGCCGCTGAAGCCGCCGGCGCTGGCGCCGGGGGCGGTGCCGGAATCGGGGGCGGAGCGGGCGCCCGTAACGGCGGCGGATCGGGGCTCGGCCCAGCCGGCGCTGCAGGCTGCGCCGGCAAAAACCGGAGTGGGTCGAGATACCCGTTCGGATCCTCGATGTGCCGGATGCCGAGGTGGACATACGGAACGTCGTGCTCGACCTCCCCGCTCGGGCCGATCGTCCCGACCGCGGACGCCTCGGCAACGGTCTCGCCGCGCCGAGCGCTCGTCGAGCCGAGATGGGTCAGCGTGACCGAGTATCCGTCCGGTGTCTGGATCGTCAGTGTCCTACCGCTGACCGGCACGGTGCCCACGAACGAGACAGTCCCCGATGCGGGGGCAAGCACGGTCGCGCCCGACGGGGCTCCGATGTCGATCCCCCTGTGCTGGCCGGCGGCGTACGGGTCGTCGCCGAAGACGAACTTCTGTAGGACGGGGCCTTGGACGGGCCAATTCCACGCTTCCGCGGACGGCGCGATCACGAGAGCCGCTGCGAATACGGCGATCAGGGTTCGGCGCATATTTCTCCTTGTTGTCCTGTTTGCCAACAGAGCCACCATACCGATGGCGTCGGCTGTTGTCAATTCGGACTACAGCGAGGCGTCGTAGAGCTGCTTCCGCGAAACGCCGGTGAGCCGGGCGACGACCGCAGCGGCCTGACGGCGGGCGAGGCCGGCGGCGACGAGCTCGGCGACTGCTTGCGCGGCGTCTGCGGCATCGGCGGGCTGCTGTTCGGCGCCCGGCCCGAGCACGAGCGTGATCTCACCCTTCGGCGCCTCGACGAATTGCTCCGACAACTCTTCCGCGCGGCCGCGCACGATCTGCTCGTGCCGTTTCGTCAGCTCGCGGCAGACGGCGAGCCGGCGATTGGGTTCCACAGCGGCGAGCGATCGCAGGGTCGCCGGCAGCCGCCGCGGCGACTCGAAGGCGACCGCGGGCCAGGGCCAGCCCGCGAGCTCCTCCCACACGCGCGCCAACGCTCGCCCGCCACGCGGCAGGAACCCGACAAACTGGTAGCGCTCAGCTGCGAAACCGCTCGCGACGAGCGCGGTGTCGACCGCAGAGGCACCCGGCAGAACCGTGACGGCCACACCCGCTTCGAGCGCCGCTGCAACCAAACGGACGCCGGGATCGGAAATGCCCGGAAGCCCCGCGTCGGAGACAAGAGCGATCCGCTCGCCGGCCTCGAGGCGGGGAAGCACCTCCGCCGTCCGCGCCGCCTCGTTGTGCTCGTGATAGGAGCGCAACCGTGCCCGGATCCCGTGTCGCTCGAGCAGGCGCCGCGTGTGACGCGTGTCCTCGCAGAGGACGAGGTCGGCCTCGGCGAGCTCACGCAGCACCCGCAGCGTCACGTCCTCGAGGTTGCCGATCGGCGTGGCACAAACGGCGAGCATCGGCAACTAGTCGAGCTCGTCGTAGGCGACAAGCGCCGCGCCGATCACACCTGCCGCCGTGCCGAGCTCGGCTCGGACGATCTTGACGTTCTCGTTCGCGGGCGGCAAGGCGTCCCGGTACATCGTCTCGCGCGCGGGCGCGAGCAGAAAGTCACCCGCCGAGGCGAAGCCCCCGCCGATCACGACCAACTGGGGACGGAAGATGTTCACGAAGCTGCCGATCGCGGCGCCGAGCTTCCGGCCGATCCCGTCGAGGATCTCGATCGCGGTCGCATCGCCTTCGCCGGCGAGGCGAACGAGCCTGTGCGCGTCGACAGCCGGGCCGAACGCCTCCTGGGCGAGCTTCGCGGCCGCGGTTCCACTCACATATGCCTCGAGGTGTCCCCGCCCCGTGCACGTTCCCTGGCAGGGGATGCCGTCGTAGACGAGCACCGTGTGGCCGAGCTCGCCGCCGTCGCGGAGCAGCTTGCCGTCGATGACGACGCCGCCGCCGACGCCCGTCCCGAGCGTGAGCATGACCATCGTCCGGGCGCCGCGCCCGGCCCCAACCCGGTGCTCGGCCAGCGCGGCGGCGTTCCCGTCGTTCTCGATCGCGACCGGGCGGCCGAGTCGTTTCGCCATCAGCTCCCGCAGCGGCACGTCGGCGAGCGGGATGTTCACCGAGCCGTCGACGCGCCCGGCGTGCTGATCGATCCGCGAGGGCAAGCCGAGTCCCACAGCTGAGATCGAGTCGTCGAGGACCTCCTCGACCGCCGCGCCGATCTCGTCGATCAAGCGATCCTGAGATTGAAGATCGGTCGCCCGTTCGCGGCGGTGCTCGATCCTGCCGGCCGGGTCGACGACCCCTGCGAGGATCTTCGTCCCTCCGACGTCAACCCCGACTACGCGCCCAACAGCCACTGTGGCGCTGAAGGTATGCAACTCCAGCCTCCAGCGTGGCTACCATGGCCGCCCAATGTCGGCTCCTCGCGGAGAGAAGCCGTATCGCGTCTATCGCGGCGGCCGGGTCAAGGGAAAGGTCCCCACGATTCCGCGACCCACGCGCGAGCGGGGGCCCAACGGCGACGGACGGCGCGACTACCGCGGCCCGGGAGCGAAACCGCCCGCCACCGGCCTGCGCGGGTGGAGCTGGAAGCGCTGGACGGGGCTCTCCGTGCTCGCCCTCTTCCTGCTTCTGTTCTTCTGGGTCCTCGCCGCCTACCTCTCGTTCCGCGGCGGCGTCAAGGACGCGAATAAGCGCCTGCCGGAATCGGTCCGGCTCTCGCTCGTGCCGGACAACGGGATGATGCTCTCCCATTCGAGCAACATCCTGCTGCTCGGCACCGACCACTCGCTGAACGCGTCACGAGCGTCCGACCAGCACTCGGACTCGATCCAAATCCTGCGCACCGATCCGAAGCATGACGAGCTGATCTATCTCTCGATCCCCCGCGACCTGCGCGTCCCCGACATCCCAGGGCATGGGCCGGACAAGATCAACGCCGCGTTCCAGATCGGAGGTCCGCGCCTGGCGGCGCGGACGGTTCATGAGTACACGGGGCTGCCGATCAACCACGTCGTCATCGTCAACTTCCACAGCTTCAGCAAGCTGATCGACAAGGTCGGCGGCATCGACATCAACGTGCCCCAGCGGATCCTCTCGAACAGGTTCGACTGTCCGTATTCGACGAACGAGCGCTGCCAGCGGTGGAAGGGCTGGCGCTTCCGCAAGGGCGTGCAGCACATGAACGGGTACCGAGCTTTGATCTATTCGCGCATCCGCGAGAACCAGCTCAATCCGGCCGACACCGACATCACGCGCGGCGCGCGGCAACAGGCCGTGCTGCAGGCACTGATGTCGAAGCTCTCGAGCTCGGGCACTTTCTTGAAGCTCCCCTTTATCGGCGGTGATCTGATGAAGCCGCTCGCGACCGATCTGAGCCCGACCGAGCTCGTTCAGATCGGCTGGCTGAAGTTCCGCGCCGGGAAGACGCTGCATTGCCGGCTCGGCGGCAAAGCCGACGGCGGCTACATCGATCCGAGCGAAGACAATCTGCGGGTGATCGCGATGGTCAGAGGCGAGTCGGCACCGCAGCCGCCGCCGCCGAACGGCGACACATTCCCGCCGGGTTGTTACGTCAACCGGCTTCCGCCGGGCGGTTAAGAGCTAGGTCCCGGCGGTTTTCGTCTCGGGCTTCGAGTCCGACTCTTTCTTCTTGCCCGAATCCGAGTCGCCGCCCGCGCCGTCCTGCGAGGGTTCCTTCTTCCGCGAACCGCGGCCGTAATCCGTCGAGTAGAACCCGGAGCCTTTGAAGTGCACGGCGACGGGGTAGAGGACGCGCTCGACCGGGCCCTCCCCGCAGATCTCGCACTTGGGCGGCGGCGCGTCACCCATGCGCTGAAAGAGCTCGAAAACGTGTCCGTTCGGGCAACGGTACTCGTAGATGGGCACGCTCTGACAGTAGCAGCGGGTCCTTTCGGCACTGGGCCGTCGCGGCCGGCTAATCCGTGTGCTGCCGCGCTTCCGTGCGCTCGAGCTCGACAAGCTCGCGGTAGCACGGAGCGTCCTCAAAGGCAGCCAGCCCCGCCCGCGGCGGGCGCTTCGCGGCGCCGCGCCGGCGACGTGCCGCGGCGAGAACGGCAGAAGCACCGACGAGTCCGCCGAGCACGAACGTCCGCAGGCGCTCGCTCCGTCGTTCCCCGTCCATGGAACGATTGTACGGCGATGCCCGGCTTCGTCCTCTGCACGCTCGGCGATCTCCTGCTCGACGTGATCGTTCGCCTCGAGCAGCCGTTGGAGTCGGGAACCGACGCCGCAGCAGCGACGAGAACCGGCGCCGGCGGGCAGGCGGCGAACGTCGCCGCGTGGGCAGCGGCGCTCGGCGCCGAGACCCGCTTCATCGGCAAGCGCGGCGACGATCCGGCGGCGTCGCTCGCGGCCGGCGAGCTAGCCCGGCTCGGCGTCACGGTCTTCGGCCCGGTGGCACTCGGAAGGAACGGCGTTGTCGTCTCAATCGTTGGCAAGGACGGCGAGCGAGCGATGGCGAGCGACCGCGGGGTGGCGCCGACGTTGTCGGGCGACGAGCTCGAGCCGGCCTGGTTCGAGAGCTGTACGCACCTTCACCTCTCGGGCTACAGCCTCATGTCGTCCCCGATCGACGGCGCGGCGATGCGTGCCGTCGAGGTCGCGCGCAGCGGCGGCGCAGCCATCAGCGCCGATCTGGCCTCCAGTCGGGTGATCGCCGATTATGGGCCGGAGCGCCTACAGGGGCTACTCCAGGAGCTCGCCCCGGAGCTCGTCTTCGCCAACGAGGAGGAGCGCGAGGAGATCGGGCCGGCTGCGGCGACGGAAGCCACGTGGGTCGTGAAGCGAGGCCCTGCCGGCTGCGTTGTCGAGCACGGCGGCGAGCGGTCCGAGTTCCCGGCAGTCCCAGCCCATGTCGTCGACACGACGGGCGCAGGCGACGCGTTCGCAGCGGGATACCTCGTCGGCGGCGTCCAGCTCGCGCTCGCCACCGCGGCGCGGTGCGTCTCGAACCTCGGGGCCATGCCGTGATCGAACTCGCTCCCGAGGTACGCGACGCGCTCGCCTCCGGGGGTGCGGTCGTCGCACTCGAGACGACGCTCGTTGCGCACGGGTTCCCGGCCGGCGAGGGCCTCGGGGTCGCGCTCGAGGCCGAGCGGCGCGTCCGCGAAGCCGGCGCGGTGCCGGCGACCGTGGGAGTCCTCGACGGGCGGGTGCGAGTCGGCCTGTCCGCAGGTGAGCTCGAGCGCTTCGCCGCTGCCGGCGATTCGGCGCGCAAGGCGGGGCCTCGCGACCTGGCCGTTTGCGTCGCGGAGCGCGTGCTCGGCGCTACCACCGTCGGCGGAACGCTGGCGGCGTGCTCCGTCGCCGGGATTCGGTTTCTCGGCACAGGAGGAATCGGCGGTGTGCATCGCGGCTTTGCGGAACGGCCGGACGTGTCCGCCGACCTCGGCGAGCTCGCCCGGGCGGCCGTGCTCGTCGTCTCCTCGGGCGTCAAGTCACTGCTTGACGTGGTCGCGACGCTCGAGCTACTGGAGGCGCTCGGAGTGCCGGTGCTCGGGTGGCAAACCGAGACGCTGCCGCTCTTCTACACGGCCGAAGGTGGTCCACCGGTTCGGGCGGCAGTCGCGACCGCAAGCGAAGCCGCCGCCGTTGCGCGCGTCCACTGGTCGCTCGACCGCGCCGGGCTGCTGCTCGCCCGCCCGCCCGTGGAAAGCCTGGACGTCGAGCCGCTGATCGAAGCGGCGCTGGCGAACGCGCGCTCAGGGCACGTGACGGGACCCGATGTGACGCCGTTCGTGCTCGCCGAGATCCACCGCGAGACGGCTGGGGAGAGCGTCCGGATCAACAAGCTGCTGATCGCGGACAACGCTGCGCTCGCGGCCGAGGTCGCAGTCGAGTTCGCCGCGGCTGAGCGCGACGAACGTCGGCGTCCTTAGTCGAGGGCTGCCAGGAACTCGTCAATCGTCAACGCGGTCAGCGTCTGCAGCTTGGCGCTTCCGCGCGCGCCGAGGGCGACGGAGACCCTCGCGATCGTCGCGGCGTCGGGAGCCTCGACGACGTTGACGAAGTCGAAGGGCCCAAGCGTGGCCCACTGATGCACTACCCGGGCCCCCAGTTCCTCGACGTCGTTATTGACCTCGCGCAGCCGGGCGGGGTTCGACTTGAGCGTCTGGACCCCCTGCGCCGTCAGGTTGGACAGCAGGATGTACGTCGGCATTGGTCCTCCTCCGTCGGGGCGACGAGCCTACACGCGCCAACTGGTCGTAGTAGAGGAGCGCACCACCTAGGAAGAGCAGCGGCGAGAGGACCAGGTCGGCTAGGAAGCCGGCCGTGCGCTCAGCGGTCCCGCTGCCCCCGCGGAGCATGAAGAAGAGCCCCAGCCTGGTGACGAAATACGTGAGCGCCAGCGTCACCAGCGAGCCGAGCGCGTGCACGTAATCGGCACGGGCAAGCGTTAGCGCGCGACGAAAAGCGGCGCCCAGCGGCAAGCGCTCGATCACGATCACGGGCACGACGAGCCCGACGAGGGCGAGCCAGGCGAGCGCCGGCAAGATAAACGCGATTGCGAGGAACGGGAACGGGATGAATGCGATGCTGCCCGCGAGCCACGCCGTAGCGAGCGTGCCGGCCGGCGGCTTCTCCCGGTCGGAGACGAGCACCGACGCACCGACGAACGAGAGTGTCAGCAACGGCCCTGCGACCACGACCTCGAAGACGATCGCGCTCGCGTGGCTGAGGCTGATCGCCGCGGCGTCGATCAGGGCGACTGTGACACCGAGCGCCAGCGAGCGCCAGAAGCGCCGGCCGTAGAACCGGATCGTCTCGGCCACAAGCTGGCCGACCGTGCGCGTCTCAGGAGGCAGCGGCGGCGGTGTCGGCTGCGCCTCGCGACGCGTCCTTCGGCGTGCCATCGCCCGCGAACCTACCCGTTACAGGTACACGCGAGACTCGGGTCGCCACCACTCCCGCCCACCGACAGGCTAAGTCGAAAGGTGTTACGCACGTGAAACGCGTCTGTCACAAAAGCCGAACAAGCGCTAGCGTCAGAGCATGGACGCCCAGCGCTCTGAGAGCGCCGAATGACTGTCGCCCCATCCACGCCGACGAGGGTACGTCCGACCCGCGACACCGGCGGGAGCACCGGCGACGCGTGGCGCGTGATCGTCCTGAACGACAGCCACAACACCTTCGAAGGAGTCGCTGCGGCGCTCGCCCACGTCCTTCCTAGCGTCAGCTTCGAGCAGGGGATGACGCTTGCGAACCGGATCCACAACACGGGCCGAGCGGTCGTCTGGTCCGGTCATCGCGAGCCGGCCGAGCTCTACTGGGAGCGCCTCAAAGAGCTCGGCCTGACCATGGCTCCGCTCGAGCGCTAGCTAGGCAACAGCGGGCTCGGCGACCGGCGTTTTCTCGAAGACGAGTTCTCCGTTCTGCGCGTCCACGCGGACGGTGTCGCCCTCGCCGAACTCGCCCTCGAGCAGGCGCAGGGCGAGGGGGTTCTCGACCAGGCGCTGGAGCGCGCGCTTGAGCGGGCGGGCCCCATAGGCCGGGTCCCAGCCTGCCTCCCCCACCGCCTCCTTCGCCGCGTCGGTCAGCTCGAGTCGCAGCCCACGCTCAGCGAGCCGCTCGCGCAGGCGCGCGAGCTGCAGCTCGACGATCTCCGCGAGCTGTTCACGCGAGAGCGGCTTGAACTCGACGATCTCGTCGATCCGGTTCAGGAACTCGGGCCGGAAACGGTCGCTCAACGCGTCGACCGAGCGGATGTTCGAGGTCATGATGATCACCGTGTTCCGGAAGTCGACCGTGCGGCCCTGGCCGTCCGTCAGACGCCCGTCGTCGAGGATCTGCAGGAGCACGTCGAAGACCTCGTTGTGCGCCTTCTCGATCTCGTCGAGCAGAACGACGCAGTAGGGCCGGCGTCGTACCGCCTCGGTCAGCTGGCCGCCCTCCTCGTAGCCGACGTAGCCGGGCGGGGCGCCGACGAGCCGGGCGACCGTGTGCCGCTCCTGGTACTCGGACATGTCGAGCCTGACCATTGCGCGCTCGTCGTCGAACATGAACTCGGCGAGCGCCCGGGCCAGCTCGGTCTTGCCGACACCAGTCGGGCCGAGGAAGATGAACGAGCCGATCGGCCGGTTTGGGTCCTGCAGACCGGTGCGGGCGCGGCGGAGCGCGTTCGCGACGGCCTCGACCGCCTCGTCCTGGCCGACGACGCGCTCGTGCAGCCGCTCCTCCATGTGGATCAGCTTCTCGGTCTCGCCCTCGAGCAGCCGTGAGACGGGGATGCCCGTCCAGCGGGCGACCACCTCGGCGACGTCGTCCTCGTCGACTTCCTCTTTCACCATCGGCTCGCCCTCCGGAACGGCACCGTCGCGCGCGGCCAGCTCGCGCTCGAGCTCCGGGAGCTCGCCGTAGCGGATCTCGGCGACCCGTTGGAGGTCGCCGGAGCGCTCGGCGCGCTCGGCCTCCGATTTGAGCTCGTCGATCCGGGACATGATCTCCTTGACCCGCTCGAGCGCCTCCTTCTCCTTCGACCAGCGCGCGGCAAGCCCGTCCCGTCGCTCCTTCGCCTCCGCGAGCTCGCGCTCGACGGGCTCCCGCGTCTCCTTCGACTCCTTGCCCATCGCGGCTAGCTCGATCTCGAGCTGGCGCACCCGCCGCTCGGATTCGTCGAGCTCGAGCGGCGACGAGTCGATCTCCATCCGCAGCCGTGAAGCGGCCTCGTCGACCAGGTCGATTGCCTTGTCCGGCAGCTGCCGATCGGAGATGTAACGGTCGGAGAGAACCGCGGCCGCGACAAGTGCCGCATCGCGGATCCGGACGCCGTGGTGCGCCTCGTAGCGCTCCTTCAGGCCGCGCAGGATCGCGATCGTGTCCGCGACGGTCGGCTCGCCGACGAAGACCGGCTGGAAGCGCCGCTCGAGCGCAGCGTCCTTCTCGATGTGCTTGCGGTACTCGTCGAGCGTCGTCGCGCCGATGCAGCGGAGCTCGCCGCGCGCAAGCATCGGCTTGAGCATGTTCGCGGCGTCGACTGCACCCTCGGCCGCGCCTGCGCCGACAATCGTGTGCAGCTCGTCGATGAAGAGGATCAGCTGGCCCTCGGCGTTCTTGATCTCCGTCAGGACCGCTTTCAGCCGCTCCTCGAACTCGCCGCGGTATTTCGAGCCGGCGAGCATCGCGCCGATGTCGAGCGCCCAGACGCGCTTACCCTTCAGCCCTTCCGGTACGTCGCCGGCGACGATCCGCTGGGCGAGCCCCTCGACGATCGCCGTTTTGCCCACGCCCGGGTCGCCGATCAGGACCGGGTTGTTCTTCGTCCGCCGCGAAAGCACCTGGATTACCCGCCGGATCTCCTCGTCACGGCCGATGACCGGGTCGAGCTTGCCCTGCTCGGCGAGCTCGGTCAGGTCGCGGCCGAACTTCTCGAGCGCCTGGTAGGTGCCTTCCGGATCCTGCGAGGTGACGCGCTGGCCGCCCCGGACGGCCTTGATCTTGGCCTCCAGCTGCTCGCGCGGGACAACGTCGAGCGCGAGCAGCAGATGCTCGGTGGAGACGTAGTCGTCCTCGAGCCGCCGCGCTTCCTCGAAAGCCTGGTCGAGCACGCGGGAGAAGGCCGCGCCGACCTGCGGCTGTTGCGCCGCGCCCTCCGTCGACGGCTTTGCGCGCAGCGCGGCCTCCGCTTCGGCGCGCAGCGAGTCGGGATCCGGAACCAGCTCGCGCGGCAGCTCTTGGTCGAGCAGCGCGAGCACCAGGTGCTCCGGGTAAAGCTCAGGGTTGCCCATCCGGCGCGCAAGTTCCTGCGCCGCTGCGACGGCCTCCTGAGATTTCAAAGTCAGCTTGTTGAAGTCCATCCGTCCTTTCAGGCCATGCCTTGGGTCAGACCCCGGCCATGGCCGATTCGTTCAATTCTCGGGGGGTTAAAGGGTTCTGCTGCCTGCGCGGGTCGCGCGCGCCGGCAGCTCGGGGCATGTATGGGGTCAGACCCCGGCCGAGGCTCGAACGGACAGCGCTCATCGCGTCCTCGTTGGGACCGGCCGTGGTGCCTCGTAGAGGACGAGGTCGCGCCGGTATTGCTTGTGAACGTTATGGATCTCCTCCCGCATCTGGCGCTCGAGCCGCTCGAGCCGCGCATGGGCCCTGCGCAGCTCGTCCTCGAGCCGGAGCACCACCTCGACGCCGGCCAGGTTGAGCCCGAGCTCGGTCGTCAGCCGCTGGATCAGCCGCAGCCGATCCAGGTCGGCTTCCGAGTACAGACGCGTGTTTCCACGCGTCCGCTTCGGACGAACGAGACCCTTGTTCTCGTAGATCCGCAGCGTCTGGGGATGCATGCCGACGAGCTCGGCTGCGATCGAGATCATGTACCGCGGCCGGTCGTCCATCAGCGCTCCTCCTCGGTGCGGGACGGCCCCCACATGCGGTTCATGACGGCCTCTCCAGCCTCGTACGCGGTCAGCCCGAGCCGCTTCCGCGCCACGTATGCGCGCACGTCGAAGTACGCGCAGGCGGCGACGAAGATCGCGACGATCAGCCAGAGCAGCGGCCGGTCCCACCTCGCCCCGGCCGCAACAAGCACGACGTACAGCATCGCCGCGTTCAGGAGCGTGCCGACGGGCGAGAGCGACCAGACGAGCAGATGGGTCATGGCTCGCCTCACGAGAACAGCGCTTCCCGCGGATCGTCGTGGGACTGCTTCTGCAGCTCCTCGAGCAGTTCGCGCTCGCGCTTCTTTAGCTTCTTCGGGATGGTGACGCGCACGCGCGCGAGCAGGTCGCCGCGGCCAGAGCCCTTCAGCTTCGGCGCGCCCTTTCCCTTGACGCGTAGCAGCGTCCCGTCTTGCGTGCCGGGCTTCACTTTCACCGAAACCGGCCCGTCCGGGGTCGGCACCTCGACGGTCGCGCCGAGC
>Ga0184619_10000476_pt1 | contig 13825 bp, 13 predicted proteins | sample PLM0_60_b1_FD_133146 | JGI IMG/M metagenome (GOLD analysis project Ga0184619, IMG submission 133146) | Groundwater sediment microbial communities from an aquifer in East River, Colorado, USA - PLM0_60_b1 | ecosystem: Environmental > Terrestrial > Soil > Riparian zone | place: USA: East River...
AACGCAGTTCCTGCTCGACCACGACGTCGCGGTCCTGAATTTCGGGCGCGAAAAAGCGCACCGCTTCATCGACAATCGCGTTCACGTTTTCCGGATGCAGTTGCGGCTTGGAAGGCCGGATGGCGCGCAGGAATTGCGTAACGATGGAATCGAGCCGGCCTATCTCGGCGCGCGAGACGTCGATTGATTCTTGCAATTCCCGACGCGCTTCACCCTTCAGTTCGCGCACCTTGCGCTCCATCAACTGCAAATGGATATGCAGCGAGTTAAGCGGATTGCCAATCTCGTGCGCCACGCCGGCGGCCAACAACGTCAGCGCGTTTAATCGCTCGGACTCGAGCGTCTCCTGCGCGGAGCGCCGGCTCTCGGTGATGTCGCGCAAAATCATCGCGTAACCAACCTGCTCGCCTGTAGCCGCGTGCCTGCTCGCGAAAGCTTTCGGAGTCGCCGACTGCGGCCGCCCGGGGACAGCGTCGCCGGCTACAGAATCGCGGTGTGCGATCATCAGTGGCACGATGTAGAAATTAATGAACCGATTCGCTGGATAAAAAATTTCCATGTCGCGGCTGACTGGTCCGCCGCTTTGCGTCAGTGATTCCCAATCGAGGCCGCGCACCCGTTCGTCGAGCCGTTTGCCAATGGCATCGCCGGCCTCGAGGCCGAATAATTCGCAGGCCGCTTCGTTGAGATAAGTGATGCGCCCTTTCGAATCGGTTACGATGATCCCTTCCTGGATGGCGTTAAAGACGGTCTCGAGAAAACCCTTCTCCTGCGCCAGCCGCAGAAAATAATTCTGCACCTCCTCCGGCCCGATGCGGCCAAGCCGCTCGATCAGTTTTTCGAGAAAACCAGCTTTCATTATCCTGTCGCGGCGGGTCGATGACCGTCGCTAACGACAATAAGTCCGACGGTCATAGAGCGCCGCTACAAATTGCCGCTGGAGGGACACTGGAGGGGACACGCGCCGTCGCGTCCCAAATATTAGGGCGCAGACGGCGGGGCGCCCTCCACCTGCGCGGCATCAGGGCGCTGTCCAGTCTCGGCTTCGGCGCGTTCTTTGAGCGCGGCTTTGCGTGAGAGCTTGACCCGGCCTTTGTCGTCGATGCCGATGCATTTGACCCAGATCATGTCGCCGACTTTTGCGACGTCCTCCGTTCGTTTGACGCGGAAATCCGCCAGCTCGGAAATGTGGACGAGGCCGTCCTTGCCGGGGAAAACTTCGACAAAGGCGCCGAACTCTTTCACCGAGACGACGCGGCCTTGATGGGTTTGGCCGATCTCGATTTCGCGCGTCATGCCGCCGATAATTTCTTTCGCGCGCGCCATGCTTTCGGGACTCGTGGCGTAAATGTGCACGGAACCATCGTCCTCGATGTTAATCTCCGCGCCGGTTTCGGCAACGATGCCCTTGATGGTTTTGCCACCCGGGCCTATGAGCGCGCCGATTTTCTCCGGATTGATTTTGATCGTCTCGATCCGGGGCGCGTACTTCGACAATTCCGGCCGCGGTTTATCGAGAGCACCGCGCATGGTCTCGAGAATTTTGGTGCGCGCTTCTTTGGCGCGCAAAATTGCCTCGGCCATGATTTTGTGGTTGATGCCTGGGAGTTTCAGATCGAGTTGGTAACCAGTGATGCCGGCATCTGTGCCGCAAAGTTTGAAATCCATGTCGCCGAAATGATCCTCAGAACCGATGATGTCGGTAAGTAATTCGTAGCGCTGCAATTGTCGATCTTCGCCGTACTCGGTAACGAGGCCGACGGAAATTCCTGCAACCGGCGCTTTCACCGGCACACCGGCATCCATGAGCGCGAGCATGCCGCCGCACACGCTCGCCATCGATGTCGATCCGTTTGATTCCATGATCTCGCTGGAAATGCGGATGGCGTAACGAAAATCACTTTCGCTCGGCACAACCGGTTCGAGCGAACGCTCGGCCAGCGCGCCGTGGCCGATCTCGCGCCGCCCGGGTGCGCCGGTCCGCCCAGTCTCGCCCACGCTGAACGGCGGAAAGTTGTAATGCAAAATGAACCGCTTCGATTGCTCGCCACCGCCGTAAGCATCGATCATCTGCGCTTCTTCGATCGGCGCGAGGGTGGCGAGCGCGAGCGCCTGGGTTTCGCCGCGCTGAAAAATCGCCGAGCCATGCGCGCGCGGCAGGACGCCCACTTCGCAACTGATCGCTCGCAAATCCTGAGACGCGCGGCCATCGACGCGTTTCTTCTTATCGAGAATGCTGATGCGAAATGCTTTCTTCTGGACGTGATCGAACGCTTGCGAGATGGCGAACTTGTCGGCCGCGGGATTTTTTTCCAGGATCGCCGCCTTTACTTCTTCGCGCAGCGCATCGACTGCTTTTGCGCGCGCGACTTTTCCTTCGGTGTAGAGCGCGCTTTCGATTCGATCGCCCGCCACCCGGTATGCGATTTCGAGCAACTCTTGATTCACCTGGAGCAGCGGCATCTCGCGTTTCGGTTTGCCCACTTGCGCGGCGAGCTCCTTTTGAATGCGAATCATCTCGCGCGCGTGTCCGTGCGCGAACTCGAGCGCTCTCACAAACTCGACTTCCGGTAATTCCTTGGCAGCGCCTTCGATCATGATCACATCGTTCTCCGTGCCCACGTAAACCAGATCAAGATCGCTTTGAGTGCGCTCCGTGTGCGTCGGGTTCGCGACAAACTGGCCATTCACGCGACCGACACGCACGGCGCCAATCGGTCCACCGAACGGAATGTCGGAAACACACAGCGCGGCCGACGCGCCGTTGAGCGCAAGAATGTCGGGATCATTTTCCCCATCCGCGCTGAGGAGCAGGCTGATGACTTGGGTGTCGTAAAAATATCCTTGCGGAAAGAGCGGCCGGAGCGGCCGATCGATCATGCGTGAGGTGAGCGTTTCCTTTTCCGTTGGCCGGCCTTCGCGCCTGAAATAGCCGCCCGGAAATTTTCCCGCCGCCGCCGCTTTTTCGCGATAATCGACCGTGAGCGGAAAGAAATCCTGACCTTCCCTGATGGTGGTGGCCGAGACGGCGCTGGCCAGCACCATGGTGTCGCCGCATGAGACGATGACCGCGCCGTCGGCGAGCTTGGCGATTTTGCCGGTCTCGATGGAGATGTGAGTGGCCCCGATTTGGGCCGTGACCTTGTGTTGCATATAACTTCCTGGATGTGCGAGTTCCAGGCCGGTCACCTTGACTGTAGGTTTTAGCCCCGAATACTTTCGGGGTTAAAACCTAAAATCCAAGGTGGTTCGTGCGGCCCGGACCGCTGATTGTTGTGTTTCTAATTTACGTTTGGCTTCGAACGGGGAAACGATGAACGCGACTTCCCCCAAAAGATCGGCGCGATTACTTCCGCAGGTTTAACCTGTCGATCAACTTTTTGTAGCGATCGGCCTTGGCTTTGCTCAAGTAATCGAGCAAACTCCGGCGTTGCGCGACCATTTTGAGCAGGCCGCGGCGCGAGGAATGATCTTTGGCGTTGGTCTTCAGGTGTTCGGTCAGATGCTCGATCCGACGCGTGAGAAGTGCAACCTGCACATCCGCGCTGCCCGTATCTTTTCCATGCAGCTGGAACTCCGTGATATTCAACGTTTCCGTGCTCTCTGCCATAAACGAAGGCGCTATTGTAGATGAATAACCGCCGTTAGCAAGCGCGGTGAATGGCGGTGGCGCGATCGTGGCCGCCGCAACAAGGCGCGATTCAATCCGCCATCAGGGGTTCAGTTTCCCCCAGATGAAGAGGAGGATGAGCGCGCCGAGGATCGAGAAGATGAAACCGGCCGGATGAAACGCAGTGCCGGGCGCGGGTCTGGAAAACAACCGCGCGATCAAGCCACCAACAATGGAGCCGCCGATGCCGAGCAGCGTGGTGGTGATGAAACCGAGATGTTGAACGCCCGGCATAATCTTGAGCGCAATCCAGCCGACGATAAAACCGACAATGACGGACCAAATGATGTGTAACATAAGTTGTTTGGGTTAAGGCGCGGAGGCTATCACGGTTGTCAACGCGGAAGCGATTCTTTTCACAGCTAAGATCGACAATCGGTTTTCTGTAGCGGCGCTCTATGAGCGTCGCACAATTTCGGCGGCCATAGAGCGCCGCTACCGCCGCTGACGATTCGCTTCATCAATCGCGAGGTACTCATCGCGCGGCGGGCTGAACGTATCGAGCACGCGCGTCTCCTCGATCGTCTCGACGCCGTGCGGGACATTGCTGGCGAGATAAAATGAATCTCCCGTTCTCAGCTCATGCGGCGTTCCTTCGACAATCAACTTCATCCGGCCTTCCAAAACATGAACGATCTGCTCCTGCGGATGCCGATGTTCGGGCATTTTGCTCCCGGCTTCGAGTTTCGCGAGCATTTGATACATCGTCTTTCCGCTCTTCACCGTCTGGCGCTTGATGCCGGCACAGATGTCGATCCACGGGTTTTCGTTTTTCATGATGAGCTGCTGAAGAATTGTAGCGCAGACGCATCGATTGCGAGCAAGAATAAACTCAAGCCTGGAGACTTGTAATCCTTATGCTTTGTGATTCTCGCGTTTGCCATCGTACCAAAGGTCGAGCCGGTCGCGCGACCGCGCCGCGCGCATGCCACAGGCGATGATCGCCAGGGAGCGCGAAAGAATCTTTCCCGCGGAATACATGCGCAGTTTGCGACCGGACGTGAGGATCGGTTCTCGCAAAACTTTGAACCGGCCAGCTTTTTTGAGCGCGCAACTAAAGAAGATTTCTTCGCCGACGAAAAGTTCTTCGTTGAAGCCACCGATTGCAGCAAAGGTTTTGTGGCTTGTGAAAAGAAACGCGCCCGCGCCGAGGTTGAGCGCGAAATAGATCGTGCAGAAAACTTTTGTGAAGATGCGGGCCCAGAGAGGGATCGCACCGTCAATCACTATCCGCGCGCTGCCGCCGGGGGAACCGGCTTCGAGTGCCGTGATTGCATCGATAATGTGCGTCGAGTTGATACGCGTATCGGCATCGACGAAAAACAAAATCTCGCTGCGTGCTGCCTGTGCGCCGGCGTTGCGTGCGGCGGCGATCTGGCGTCGATTAATCGGTAGAACCCGGGCGCCGGCCCGCGCGGCAACGTCGGCGGTTGCATCTGTCGATGCATCATCGACCACGATGATTTCGTACTCTTGATGCGCGCTTTCCGCCGCTTCCCGAATTGCTGCGATCGTCGATGGAAGCTCCACCTCTTCGTTATAGGCGGGAACGATAAATGAGATCATGATGAGTCTTTCTTCGGAGTAGAAAGAATAGCGCATTGCCTTGAGCGTAGTCGAACGGGCGTCGCATATGACCCGCAACAAACGCAAGGCAGGGGCTGATTTTTCTGTAGACGTCGCTCTCTGAGCGACGCGATGCGCGCGGGGTATTGGCCTACGCGCGCCGCGTTTTCGCAGAGCGAAACGTCTATAAGCTTATGGAGATGTGGACGGCGAAGATGCGGCCGGCGGCGGGTTGAGCCGGTAAGCTTCCACAAGCCCGACGCCGGTTGTGTTATTCTTGCCGCGCACGATCGCAGTGTAGTTGCCAGGAGCCGGTGTCTCGAGGATAGCTGATTCCATGGGATCGGTTGGGGGCAGTCCAGTCGCAGTGATCTCGGCAGTCCGTATCGGATTGGGTGTGCCATCAGGTTCTTCCATCCAATTGTCATTGTGCGCGAGCTGGTTTCCTTGCTCGTCGTACAAGTCCAGCGTTGGATCCTGCAATGCATTGGTGACGCCTTTGGCGGTGAGCGATGGCCCGATGGCGCGCACCAAGACTTGTTCGGCTGCATCGCCACGAATAATCACACCACCGATCAAAACATCGTCGCCGGTAGAAACAAAGGCGCGGCCGGAGATGTTGGCCAGATGCGTGCTGCTGGTTGATTCCAGGTCGTAAACTTCCACCAACCCGATGCCGGTGGTGTTGTTCACGCCGCGCAAGATCGCAGTATAATTAGTGTCCGCGGTCAAAGTCTTGATCATGGCTGATTCATTGGGATCAGTGGGGGCCAGGCCGCTGGCGATGATAGCCGCTTTGTCCGGCTCCGATGAATTCATCCAGTTGTCGTTGCTCGCGATGAGCATGCCATTGATATCGTGCAATTCGAGGAAGGGATCAGCCAGGCGGCCGGGAACGGGTACGCCATTCACCTGAAGCGAAGGGCCAAGGCCGCGGAGAAGGACGCGCTTGGTACCGGTGGTCACTGGCGGATCGCTGTGGATAATGAACCCACCGATTGCCACGTTCTCACCGGTCCCGACGGAGGCGCGCGTAGAAATATTTACCAATTGGCGCTCGGCCGGCACCACGCTGATGCTGCCAAACAAGCCGTGATCTTCGAGCTGGCCTGGTCCCGGGATTCCAGCGGCAAAATACAATGTATTCGGGTCACCGCCCCTGACACCATTGCCGAAGCGCAACCCCCAAAGTCCTTCGATTGTAATTGGATTGCCGGAACCATCCTTCAATTGACCGAGGAAGTCGCCCGTCGCTGGATCGAAAGCGTTAATCCGGCCATCGCCAAAATTGCCGACTAAGAGGTCGCCTCCGAACTCGCCGAATCCGGCCGGCGCGAGCGCCATACCCCATGGGGAATTCAGCGTTCCGTGCGAGGCAAAACGGCCGAGCAAGTTGCCGTTCAGGTCGAACTTATTAATAAATCCATTTCCCGGCCCGGGGACGTCATCTTCCGCATTCGCGTCCTGCAGCGCGTAAGTAACATACAATACCCCGTTAATGTTCTGGATGTTGAACGGCGCAAAGCCCGTAGGGACCGTTGGATCGCTAAAGCTGCCGGCAAGCGTGGCGGGCGCATAGGTGGCGTTAAAGACGTTGACCGCGTTCCCGTGGAAATTGGCGGCATAGAGGAAATTCGCTGTCCCGTTGTTACCGATCGCAAGCCCCTTATAGATTGTTTCTGAGGCGCTATTGTCCACTTTGACGACGGCAGTCGTTCCCGACGCCCAACCGGAAATGGTGCCGTCTTCGGTTGCGAAAATGAAAATCGCCGGCGATCCGGGAGAAATCTCAAAGTCGCTACTGCCATTGAACACAATCCCGGTCGGGCTTCCTTCCATGCCGCCCGATGCAGGCGGCACCGTCACCACCAGAGACTGCGGCGTGCCGCTGCTATCATAGAGGGTCGAGACGCCCGTGTGATTGTCGGCGACCCAGAAAAATGAGCTCCCGCTCGAGGCAATGCCCCAGGGGTTCACCAGGTTGGAATCGGTGTGAGCCGCCATGCCTGGCAAGTCCGAGACCAGATTGGTTTGCTGGTAAACCTGCGCCAAACAAGCGGGAGCCGCGAGCAGCGCCGCGGCCGCGATGAGCGCAATCGTCCGCTGCCGGCAACGCTCCGCCGGCACGCGTATTCGCGACATTCGAAAACGCGGGTTCTTATTTTTGGGGCGCACGTTCCGCAGAGAAAGATTGGAACGAAACCGACAGGTCAACGCAGATCTGAATGGAAATAAGTTCATATCATTTCTTCGTCTCTCGTGCGGATGTTGGATGGTTGACTTCGCAGATGGCTGCTGCTGAAAAGTAACAGACCTGTTACTTTGCGCGGGCTGAGAATATTGATACGACTGCTTTCGTTGCGTCGCCGCCGAGCCATGGGAGCGATTGAGACCGTGGGTTTTGATCATTATTGCAATTCTACTGAGTTCACTGAGTTGAATTCAATGCGCCGTTTGACTCGCTTGCACAAAAGATCGACCTAGCGAAAATGTTTGCCCGCCTATTTGCTTTCATCATCATTGCGTCTTCATCGCTTCTTTGCGGTTGCGCAAATGCAAGACCGGCTGAGCGAGCCGACTCGAAATCCATAATTCACCAGCCGGAGAGCGACCATGAAATCCATGGCGAAGTCGCCTTCATGTACGGGGCCAGCGCGAGCCGGCATTGAGCGCTCAAGCGGCGCGCTGGATTGAAATTACAAAATTAAATTCAAATCGCCGAACTCGTGCCAGAGATAACGGCGTTCAATTGCCTCTTCGTACGCGGCACGAATTTGTTCCGTCGGCAGAAACGCTCTCAACAAATCGAGATGACTCGCTTCCGGCTCGTGCAAGCCGGTCAGCAAACCATCGACGGCTTTCAATCGATGCTCGTTGTCGATCTTTAATCGCGTGTAGCCCTGCTTCTCCTGAACGCGACCGTCGGCGCCGGCAACTGATTCGAGCGCGCGCACGACCGTTGTGCCGACCGCGATCACGCGGCCGCCACTTTTCCGTGCACGATTAATTTTTTTCGCAGTCGTCGCGCTGACAAAATATTCTTCTTCCGACGCGGGATGTTGCCGATCGAGCTCATCATCCATGTAAGAAGAAAGTCCGGTGTGCAGAACAATGTAGGCGCTGTCGATGCCGCGCCGTTTCAAATCAAGCAGCAGTTTCCACGTAAACGCGCGCCCCGCGGACGGCATCTCGGCCGAGCCCGGCTCTTTCGCGTAAACGGTTTGGTAATAGTCGAGGTCCCACGGCGCGGAAACGTATTCGTAGCGGATCGGCTTCCCTAGCCGGTAAATAAGATCAACAAGTTGCGTTCCGGAAATCGAGAAACGTAATTTCCAAAGGCGCCGAATGTTTTCGTCGCGTTCCAGTATGGTCGCGGCGAGTCCTTCTGCAAAATCGATTTGCATTCCCGCGCGCAATCCGCAGCCGAACGGGTCGCCTTGTTCGCAAAGCAAAAGCGCGAGCCATGAATCGTCCGGCAAACGCTCGGCCAGGCGTACTTCCATGCATGGCCCATGCGCCGCGCAACACCCGCGCAACGACGCCGGCAACGCGCGGCTGGAATTGAAAACGAGCAGATCACCCACCCGCAGGTAATTGTCGATCTTATCGAAACGCGAGTGCTCGATGCGGCCGGTCGCGCGCTCGATTACAAGCAAGCGCACTTGATCGCGCAAAATGCCGCGACGCTCCGGCGGCACCTTCGCGCTTAATTCTGGCGGAAGGGTGAAGGTAAATGGCGCGCTCATCCAAAATATTTTCGCACCGAAGTCACAACGGTCACAAAGGGATTCGACAAAGACGGAATTTATTCTTCTTCTTTTTCTTTGTCTCCTTTGTGACCGTCGTGCGAGAGCTCCGCTTTCCAATCTTCCTGCGCTTGGAAGCGTTTGCCGGTCACACCTTTCGATTCGTCGGAGGCCAAGAAAACAAAGACATCTGTAACTTCGGCGGGATTCGCCCATTCGCTTGGATCTTCCTCCGGTTCTGCGGCGCGATGCATAGCCGTGTTCATGTTTCCCGGATCGACCCAGTTCACGCGCACGCCGGTCTCTTCCAGTTCCGATGCCCACGTTTGCGACATGCCTTCGAGGCCGAACTTCGAAATGCCGTAGGCGCCCCAGCCGGGATAGCCGACTTGGCCGGCATCGCTTGTCACGTTGATGATGGAACCGCCATGCTCGATCATCGCCGGCAACGCGTTCTTAATTAGAAGGAATGGGCCGATCAAATTTGTATCGATGACTTCGCGAAAATCTTCCACCGGATAGTCGAGCAAGTTCGGCATCGGCGACGGCCCAATGGTCGATGCATTGTTCACCAGCACATCGAGCGCGCCTTTGAACTGCGCGAGGGTGGTGGCGACCATTCGTTCGATGTCGCGCGGTTTGCTCACGTCGGCCTCGATGACGACGATGTCGATCTTCGGCGCGATCTTGCGAATCTCATCGCGCACGGCGTTCAGTTTATCGGTATGCCGCGCGACCAGCGAAAGTCCAGCCGCGCCTTCGCGCGCGAACCGGAGCGCCATCTCGCGCCCCAATCCCTGTGATGCGCCGGTGATGAGAATATTCTTGCCCGCGAGTTTACTCATGGATGGAAAGGTAGCGCGAGCGTCTCGCTTGTAATGTATGGATAAGCAAGCCGGAGGCTTGCGCTACTTTTCTAAAAATTTGATCCCCGCTTTCTGCACTTCGCGGTAAGGAAGAAGCCAGATCAGCGATTCATCGTGAAGATCGACAACCTGGATGCGGTTGCCCCACGGATCGTGAAAGTCGCAGCGGAACGGCGGCTCAAGTTTCAATTTATACTTGCCGGTGATTTTTTTGCGCACTTCCGCCAGCTGCGCCTCGTCGCGGACCATAATTCCCAAATGGCGCATTCCTCCCGGCTGGAGTTTTTTCACTTCGAAGATGGCGAGAAACTGGTGCTCGCCGAGTTTGAAAAAGGCGTCGCCCTCGCCGCTGTCGAGTTTCTCCAGATTAAAAACGTCTTCGTAAAACGCGATCGCCTTTTCAATGTCGTCCACTTCGATCGCAACGTGATTGCACCCGTAAACGTGAACACTCATTCGACCAGCCTAGAACTGCGTAGCAAAATATTATAGAGCGTTTCTGCGAAACGCCACAATATCAAGGTTGGCGTTTGACACAGGCACTCTACAATCTGGCGCAAGATCGGGTCCGAGCGGTGTTACAAGTCGGTGGTTGTATTGGCAGCCCTCTTTTTGTTTTCTACACCTTCCTGCTGTATGCACGAATGCAATGAACCGCGCAACGTGCGGATCAGAAAAACCTTAACGCCGGCCGTGGATTTCGATAATGAAGGGATGGGGTTCATACAGCGCTGAGCCAAAAACTGAATGGCTGGAAGACGGGAGGAAGATGAAACTGCTTGAGCAGATCACTTACACCGATCCGGCCGCCAAAGTTTGGATTGCGCCGGCCGGCTGGATTGTCGATGGCGCCTCCATTCCGCGTGCGTTTTGGAGCGTGATCGGCGGGCCGTTAGAAGGGCAATATCGAAACGCGTCTGTTTTTCACGATGTCGCTTGCGATCAAAAATCGCAGCCATGGAAAGCGGTGCACCGAATGTTTTACAACGCGATGCGATGCAGCGGCGTCAACGAGATCAAGGCGAAGATAATGTATTACGCGGTTTACAATTTCGGGCCGCGCTGGGGTCTCGGCTATGCTGTGATGCGAATGTTCGGCGCCATTGCGCAACAGAAATTGGCAGCCGAACGCTTATCAACCTCGGACATCGCGCAGATCAGTGAGTGGATTGAGCGCACTAATCCGGACCTGGGCACAATCGAATCGAATCCGGTCAAGCCGATGGCGGCGCGAGGCAATTAATACACCAAGCTCATTGTCGCTTCTCGGATGGCCGTGAATTGCGGCTGAGGAGAGCCGTCGCTCCAGCAAAAATCTCGATCGGTAAGGCCAGGTTCCTGCTTGGGTTTTCTTATGTGGATCGAAAATCGGTGCTCGACCAATTTGAAACGCTGCTCCCACTCGCGGCGGAATGGGCGGCTGAGGAGGAGGCGCGAATTTTGCGCGAAGGTGTGCCACTTGCTGAGCAAGAAATTATCGATGCCAAGGTAATCGGAGTTCGAGAGCCCGAGCGTGTTCGCCTGTTGCAAGTGGATAGTATCCCGACACCTCGGCATCCAATTTTAAAGGCTGCGGCGGGGGCAATTCGATTTCTCACGCCAGCTCCACGGGGACTGACTTTACATCACGGCATCTTTGTTCGCTCCGATTGCTGGCGCGATCGATCGCTCTTAGCGCACGAGCTCGTTCACACCGCGCAATACGAGCGGCTCGGCGGAATTCTGCCTTTCCTGCGTAGGTATCTTTTCGAATGCGTCACGATCGGTTATCCGGAAGCGCCGCTGGAGCAGCAAGCGATTATCACGGCAAGCCGCGTCCTTGGCTGATTGAAACAAGCCATCGTCGAAGTGCAGGGTTGACTTTGATTTGTGTTCGCAGATAAAACCGAAGGATCGTGGAAATGCTTTATGCCAAAGTTTGTAATTGAGCGCGAGATTCCCAATGCCGGGAAGCTGTCGCCGGAAGAGCTGCGAGGCATCTCACAGAAATCTTGCGGCGTGCTGCGCAATCTCGGCCCGCAGATCCAGTGGGTGCAAAGCTACGTCACGGACGACAAAGTTTACTGCGTCTACATCGCGCCGAACAAGGAGATGGTGCAGGAACACGCAAAGCAAGGCGGGTTTCCGGCCAATCGAATCTCAGAGGTCAAGTCGGTAATCGATCCAACCACCGCCGAACGATAACAATCGGCTACCTTTTTCTGTGGCCGACCATTTCGCCGCGGATGGTGCGCGGATCGAGGCGGGTGAGGCGTTTTTCCATCGCGGGCGTGAGCAGCGAGATGTGCGGGATTTCGCAAAGATGTTCGGCGATGAACCAAATCGGTTTCTCTGACGCCATCCAGTTGAGATAATCGAAGCGCGCGAGATTCACCGGGCGTGAATAACGGCGCAGCGTGCGCTCGCCGCGCAGATTGAAATAGACGTTGAAATAGCTCATGGCCAATTCGCGCAGACTGCGGTAAACCGGTTCGCGATATCGGCAGCCGGTGAAATTGGATTTGGCCACGGCGCCCCAATGTCGGCGAACCTTAAAGATGGCGACGACGTGATCGGTATCCTGCTCGGCTTCCAAATCGAAAATGAGTGGCGGAAATCCAAGCGCGCGCAGCGCGGCCGCGGCAAAAATTCCACCTTCCAGACAAGAGGCGGTGCGATCGCGCAAAACTTTTTGCGGCGAACGCGCTGTGTAGCTGAGATTATAGGGCAACTCATCGAGAAACCGCTGAACCCCGGCCGGAGTTTTGAGCGCGCGCAGTGTGCGCAGCTCCGAGCGCGTGAAACCGAAACTGTTAGCGTCTCGCACAAAGGACGCAAAGGTCACGACGGGGCAGACGCAAGAGCGTATTTCAACTCAGCGTTCTGAGCCGTTGTGACCGTCGTGCCAGAATCGATGTCCGATCGCGCCGAGACCCTTTCGCCACCAGCGCGGGCAAAACGAAAATCCCCGCGCCAATCGTGGAGTTGACGATGTTCGCCGTCAGTGCCGACACGCCGATGGTGCGCAGGGTTGTTCATCCGCGCGTTGCGTTGACTCGTCAGCCAGCCGCAAATCGTGAGTCATTAGGGCGCCGGAGACAAGATCGACAATCGCAAGGTGGATCGGCCGGGCAGCTGCCCGGGGCGATGCTAATCAATTATGCGGCTTCGCCGTCAAATTGGACATCGAGCTCGCCACCGGACGAGTCCGTCCCACTGGCGGACAAGGGACTGTTCGATCCCACCAACAGCTTGCGGACCTTGCGAGTTAGTATCGCGACGCCTGCTGAATTCAACATTGGGCGTTGGACGTTTTCTGAATGCTTCAGTATCCTGCGGCCTGGCCGTCTTTGCGGGATTCGCTGGCGCCGACATAGACGCGCTGACCATCGTGCATCTCCACTTTAATGGCTTGGTAACCGCCGTAGCCGCCGACATCGAAACGCACGTCGTGTCCTTTTTTGCGCAGTTCGCGCACGGTTTCATACGGAATGCCGCTCTCCACTTCGACGTAGCCGCCTGACTCGGTCATCTTTTCGCCGGTCGGTTCGTTGTCGCCTTCGTGTTGCCAGCGCGAAGCGTCGCCCGCTTCCTGCACGTTCAATCCGAAATCGATCTGATTCGTGAGCACTTGCACGTGACCCTGCGGTTGCATCCCGCCGCCCATGACACCGAACGCTTCCCACGGTTTGCCATCCTTCATGACGAAACCGGGAATGATCGTGTGAAACGGACGTTTGCCCGGCGCGTAAACATTCGCATGGCCCGGGTCCATCGAGAAAAGTTCGCCGCGATCCTGGAACATGAAGCCAAGTCTGGGCACGACGATGCCGCTGCCCATGCCGCGGTAATTGCTTTGAATGAGACTGACCATGTTGCCTTCGTCGTCGGCCGTGCACAGGTAAATCGTGTCGCCTTGATCGAGCGCTGGATTTCCGGGTTCGACTTTTTTCGCCGCGCGATTTGGATCGATCAACTTGCGCCGCTCCGCCGCGTAA
>Ga0184619_10000477_pt1 | contig 13816 bp, 10 predicted proteins | sample PLM0_60_b1_FD_133146 | JGI IMG/M metagenome (GOLD analysis project Ga0184619, IMG submission 133146) | Groundwater sediment microbial communities from an aquifer in East River, Colorado, USA - PLM0_60_b1 | ecosystem: Environmental > Terrestrial > Soil > Riparian zone | place: USA: East River...
AGCATACACGCGACTGCCGCAATCGCTCACAGCAGTATCGCGGAGAGCTTCCCGGAAGTGGTGTGGCACACGGAGACTCCGTTGTTGCGAACGGCGCCTGTGCCCATGTACCACCTCGCAAAGCTGACCAGGGATTCTGGAATCAAGGTCGTTCTCACCGGTGAAGGGGCGGACGAGCTCTTTCTTGGCTACGACCTGTTCAAGGAAGTCTCGGTGCGACGATTCTGCCTCCGGCGACCGTCGTCGCTGGGTCGGCAGCGGTTGCTCGATCGGCTCTACCCCCTGCTTATGGCACAGGGAAGGGGCTCGGAATTCTGGCGACGCTTTTTCCTCGAGGCCGGCTCGACGAGTGATCCGCTGTTCTCGCATCTGCCACGGTTTCTTCTCAGCGCCCGCGCCAAGGAATTCTATGCGCCCGAGTTGAAGTCCGGCCTCGGCGAGATCGACGTGCTCGGCGAGCTTCGCGGCTCGCTTCCAGTGCGCTACTTCGGCTGGTCGTCGCTGAATCAGGCGGCGTACTTGGAAATGACAACGCTTCTCGCGCCGTACCTACTCAGCTCCCAGGGCGACCGGATGGCGATGGCTCACGGCGTGGAGGGACGATTCCCGTTTCTCGATCACCGCCTGTTCGAGTTCACCTCGGCGCTTCCAAGCGGGTCGCGACTACGTGGCCTGCGGGAGAAGGAGATACTGCGCCGTTGGGCGTCACGTATTCTTCCGCTCCGGATCAAGGAGCGACGCAAGCAACCGTATCGCGCTCCGGATGCGCCGAGCTTTTTTGGCCCAGACGCCCCAGAGTGGGTAGCCGATCATCTCACTGCGGATGCGCTTCGTCGTGTTGGTGTCTTCTCTCCGACGTCCGTCGGCGGGCTCGTACGGCGCTGCCGCGCCGGCCTCGTCACAGGGTTCCGCGAGAATCAGGCCCTGGTCGGTGTACTGTCGACGCAGCTGTGGCATCACCAGTTCATCGAGCGCGTCCTGTCCCCGGCGCCGCTCCCCGTTCGAGGCACGTCCGTGCTGCTCACCGAAACGACCCCGGCTTTTACATAGCTCGCTTTCTCACCATTCGAATAATGCGGACTTCCCAATCAGAAATCATCATGCGGGTGCGGAACTTCATTCAGGAAAACTTCCTGTACATGCGCTCAAATTTCCAATTGGACGACGACGACCGCCTTCTCGAGAAGGGTGTAATCGATTCGATGAGCCTTGTGGAGATGATCGCTTTCATCGAGCGCGAGTTCGGAGTTAAGGCGATGGAAGAAGAGATCAGCGACGCGAATTTCGGCTCTCTTGCCGGAATCGGACGTTTTGTCAGCGAGAAGCAGTCTGTCCTCGCGGCCTAACGCACCCAAACGAGCTGATTCCCGATGAGCGCAGTGGCGGGCGCCTCCAGCCTCCCCCGACCCGGTGTGGCCGCACGTGTTTCCAGGCCGCCAGTGGGGACAGCCGCGGCACCCCTTGCACTGGTGCGCGATCCGCTACGTATGGCGCTGTTCGTACTCACAATCCTTACGATTAGTCGCGTGCACGAGCAATATCCTGTGCTCGCGAGATTTCGGCCAGCACTCCTCCTTGTCATCGCGTCGGTTGGCTACGCCTACCTGAACCCGCGCTACCTCACGCGGACGAACGTGTTGAGACTCTGGCCAATGCGAGTCGTCGCCGCTCTGGGAGTCCTGGCGTGTTGCTCGGCCGCTTTTGGGATCTCACTCGGCGCGTCAGCGACGTTCATCCTCAACTCATACGTGAAGACCCTGGCGTACGCCTTCCTGATCGCGGTGAGTATCCGGCATGTCCGGGACCTGTTCACATTCGTGTGGGCGTACGTCATCAGTTGCGGTATCCTTTCATTCTTCTCGATCTTTGTTTTCGGAATTTCCAAGGCAAGCGGTAGCTATGTCGAGCGTCTAACCAATCTGTACACCTACGATTCGAACGATCTTGGCGTCGTGATGATGGTAGGTCTCCCACTGACTCTATTGCTGCTCACCGTAGAGCGTGGCGCAAAGCGGTGGTTTCTGCTGCCCATCCTTATCGGTATTTCCGTGACGATGGCGCGCTCGGGCTCCCGAGGCGGCTTTCTCGGCTTTATTGCCGTTGGGGCGGCCGCACTCATCCTGGTAAACGGTGTGTCGGTTACGCGACGGTTCCTCATGCTCGCGGCGGCGGTCATCGCGCTCGCGGTTGGAGCCCCGCCAGGGTATTGGAAGCAGATGGGCACCATCCTGGCGCCAAAGGAGGACTACAACTTCTCCGATCGCGATGGGCGCAAGGCGGTGATGGAGCGAGGCATCGGCTACATGAATCAATACCCCGTCTTCGGTCTTGGCATTGCCAACTTCGGCCGGGCCGAATGCACTATCTCGCCAAAGATCGCGTCGTTGCGCATTAACGGTCCCATGAAATGCATCGCACCGCACAACTCCTATGTGGAGGCCGGCGCGGAACTGGGAGTCCCCGGATTCTTGATTTGGGTCTCGCTCGTATTCGGCGGGATCTTCGCTCCGCTGCGGCTTCGCGGCCGGCTTCCCAAGTTGTGGCGGCGTGGCACCGAATCGGAACGATTCATTTACAATGCGACAAGTTTTTTTGCAGTCGCGATGGTCGGCTTCGCTGTCACCTCATTCTTCGTGTCGTTCGCTTGGATGGACCCACTCTATCTCATGGCCGCTTTCCTCACGGGCCTATATGTGGCAGCGCGAGCGCAAATCGAGGGCGGAGGCGGTAGCCGCCATGGTGCCGTTCTCGAGTCTTCATCGTCCAGTCCGGGCTGGCGCGTAAAGCAGAGCGCCTGGCGCGCCCAAATGAACCGCCAGCCCGAGCTGGCGACTGAGTAACCAAGTGCACCGCCTGGTGAAGCAGCCAATAGAGAGGGCCATGTCTTCGCCCGTCGTTGGGCGCATGACGCAGCGTCGCGTGCGAGGGAAGCGCCTGATTCTCGCGTATCACGGGATCATTCCGGAGGGACAAAGCCCTGCTGGCGAGCGGGCACTGTTCGTTACCCAAAGAGACTTTCGCATGCATCTCGACATGCTCGCAACCGAGGCAGATGTTGCGCCGCTCGATCTGATCGACGAGCCAGGTGATGGGCGTCCGCGCGTTGCCATCACCATCGACGATGCTTACCGAGGCGCAGTGAACGCGGGCGTGCACGAGCTCGCTGCGCGCTCTCTTCCTGCTACCATCTTCGTGTCACCCGCGCTCCTGAATAACCACGTATTCTGGTGGGACGCTCTCTCGCACCGAGGCGCGAAGCTCGACGAAAAACTCAGAAACCACGCGCTGTACAAATTGGGAGGTGTGGATGAACGGGTTCGCGCCTGGGCTGCAATCGGGGGGATACCCGCGTCCGACGAATTGCCCGCATACGCGCAGACTGCGACACGCGGCGAGCTGGCTGCATCACTGAGATTCCCTGGCATCACGCTTGGCTCGCACACATGGTCGCATCCCAACCTCGCGTCGCTCGGCATAACCGAGGTCGTCACAGAGGTGCGCCGCTCGCGCGAATGGCTGGTTGCCGAGTTCGGCGACAAAGTGATTGACTGGCTCGCCTATCCGTACGGTCTTGACTCCCTCCAGGCGCGGGTCGCGGTCGCTGACGCCTCCTATGTGGGAGCTCTGCGCATTGACGGTGGCTGGCACCGGCAGACCGAGGTGTCTCCCTTCGCTCGGCCGCGATTTAGTATCGATGCGGGACTCAGCGTCGCCGGGCTTCGCGCGCGCTTGCAGGGGGCGCTCCTCTCATGACGGGGCGCACCGTGATCGTAACCGATGGGGAGCAACGCGCCGCCCTCGCCGTGGTACGAAGTTTGGGCGCGGGCGGTTACCGGTGTATCGTCACGTCGTCGTCGCGCGCATCTATCGCCGGCGGATCGCGGTTCGTTGCGCGCACGGTGACCGTGCCGAACGCGCTAGAGGGGCCGACCGAGTTCGCCGATGCTATCGTCGCCCTGGTTGCCGCGGAACGTGCCGCCGTCGTTCTGCCGATCGCCGAGCAATCGCTGCTCGCGATTCTGCCGATGCGGGCTCGACTGTCTCCGGCGATCGTTCCGTTTCCAGACCTCGCTGGCTTCAGTGCGCTGACGAACAAGGAACGACTGCTGGAGGAAGCTTCCAGGCTCGGGATCGCGATCCCTGCGCAGGAAATCGTCCGCGACATCGACGCAGTCGCCTCGATGGATCTCTCAGGGCTGCACTACCCCATGGTACTCAAGCCGGCGCGCTCCGTGAGTGAGCGTGCGGGTGTGCGTGCCACGTTCTCCGTCACTTACGCGTCCGACGCGTCCGACCTGCGCCGAAAAGTCCGTGCGCTCCCCCCTGCCGCTTTCCCGCTGTTGTTGCAGCAGCGTGTAGTCGGACCCGGTATGGGAATCTTTCTGCTTCTCTGGGACGGAAAGCTGAAGGCGCAGTTCGCGCATCAGCGTCTTAGCGAGAAGCCACCGTCTGGTGGGGTGAGTGTTTATCGCGAGAGTGTTTCGATGGACGAAGGGCTCCGCGACCGGTCGCGCGCTTTGTTGGATCGGTTCGGCTGGCGCGGAGTGGCCATGGTGGAATACAAGCGTGATTCCGCAACGGGGCAGGCGTACCTGATGGAAGTCAATGGGCGCTTCTGGGGGTCACTGCAGCTGGCCATCGATTCAGGCGTTGACTTCCCGCGTATTCTTGTCGCCTGCGCATTGGGCGAGCAGAGCCAGCAGATGCCCTCCTATCGGGTCGGCGTTCGCAGTCGGTGGTGGTGGGGGCAGATCGATCACCTTGTTGGGCGAGTCCGACCCGCGGCGACGCTGCCCCCCGACACCAGGAGCACCCGTCGAGTTTTTGGCGATCTCCTTCTGGGGCCTTTTCGGCGCGCCGACTATGAGGAAGTCCTTCGGTGGACTGACCCCCGTCCGTTCTGGAACGAAACCATCCGCTGGATTGCCCGGCGATGAAGCCAATACCGCGCCTCCGCATCGCGATCATGCTCGAGTCGGATGGACCGGGGGGGGCGGAAATGATGGTTTTTCGCCTGTCGGAGGAGCTGCGGCGGAGAGGCCACACGGTCCTTCCCGTCGGCCCAGCGAGCGGAGTCGGTTGGCTCGGCGACCACTTCAGACGCGTCGGCTTCACGCCGGAGGTGTTCCGGCTGCAGAGGCCGATCGATCCCGGTTGCGTACGCGGATTGATGAACCTCTTTCGCGAGCACCGCATCGACGCAGTCCACAGCCACGAGTTCACGATGGCGGTGTATGGTGCCGCCGCCTCGCGACTGCTGAATCTTCCGCATATGATCACGATGCATGGGGGATTCAAGGTGTGGAAGGCACTTCGCAGGCGGATCGCGCTCCGTTGGGCAATGCGCCAATCCGATCACACGGTGATGGTGTCGCGAGCCACGCGCCGCCAGTTTGCGACGGAACTTGGGGTCGACGAGTCACTGTTCACCGTCATTCCGAATGGCGTCCCGCCGGCCGACGGCGAGGCCGCGCGCGTGCGCGCGGAATTCGGTATCGATGAACACGACTGCGTGCTCTTGGCCGTAGGGACTCTCGAGCGTCACAAGGGCCATCAAGTACTGCTCGAAGCGCTCGCCCGCCTGGTCTCTGCCGGACTCAGCACGTCGTGGAAACTCATAATAGCTGGCGGCCGTGGGGGCGATCAACACCAGTCGATGCTTGAATACATTCGCGCGGAGGGACTGGACCAGCGAGTCCACATCGTGCTCAATCGAAACGACATCGCAGATCTACTGGCGCTCGCAGACGTCTTCGTGATGCCGTCCCTGTGGGAAGGGCTGCCGATGGCGGTATTGGAGGCAATGGTAGCGCGCAAGGCTATCGTCGCATCCGCGACCGCTGGAATTCCCGAAGCGATCGTCGATGAACGCGAGGGCCTTCTTGTCCCGCCAGGAGAGGTCGCTCCACTCGCCGACGCGCTCCGCCTGGTATTTGTCGACCCGGCACGCCGCGCGGCGCTGGGCGAGGCAGCCGCAGCGCGAGCAAACCGGGATTTCACGGTCGCGGTGATGGCCGAGAGGTACGAAGCGCTCTACGCGAGCGCTTACAGCAGAGGGAAGCGAACGGCACTTAGCGCGCGAGCCATGTAAGCCGAGCAAGGATGGTCTGCGTCTCAGTAGTCGGTGAAGCGGTCTCCGCCGGTGACGTCACCCGGTGCCCGACCCTTGAAGAAGACGGTCCATTTGAACCGCCAGTTCCTCGTAGGAGATCGGCGTCCGGGTCTCGATCCTGGTTGGTATGCGGCCAGCAAGCATATCCTCAATCAATGACCGCAGGCCAAGCACATCGTCACCGTCAAGAGTCATTGCTCCGATTCGCCGCGCTTCACACGCGGCCGCGCTCGTCTCCTCCGCGATCACCAGAGTGGGAACACCGAGACCCACGGATTCGTAGAGTTTCGCCGGTACACACATCGGCTGACCCTGCGCAAGGACAAGAGCGAGGTGCGAGCGGCTCAATAGCTCCAGCGCTTGTGCGCGAGCAAGCAGACCGTGGATGCTCACCTGAGACGTAAGACCAGCAGCCGCGATCTCGTCATGCATTCGCTCTCGGTGCGAAGACTCCATCGGGCCAGCAACATTCAGCTTTAGCGTAGCCGCCGCCTCGGGTCGATCGCGCAACACTGCGCCCATGGCGGCAAACGTGGAGGACAGATTGCGATTGGCGTAGAGCGAGCCGACGTAGACGAGGGAGCACTGTTCGACAGCGCTCAGCTCGCGTGCTGGCAGCTGCTCCAGATCGATGCCGTTGGGAAACCAGACCACGTCGAGCTCGGGCTCGTCAGCTCTTAACGCTGATGCGAATTCTCGCGTATTCACAATGATTCTTGCCGCACGTGGAAAGAGGAGCCGCTCGAGTCGGCGCACGAAAAACCGTTCGGCGCGGTTAAACCAATCCTCAGGCAAGTCCATCTCGTAGATCATCGACCATGGATCGCGCATGTCGATCCAGAACTTTGTATTGCGGCCCCGGGTCGCGAGCAGGCCGGCAAAGTGAGCTGAATGCGGTGGGCCGCTCGTTATAACGACATCAAACTTCCGCTCGCGCAACAGACCTCGCGCGGCGCCAGCGGCCCGGGTCACCCATCCGCGCGCGTAATCGGGAAGATCCATTGAGCTCCTTCCGACCCTGCGCACGGCAGCAAGCGTCCTTAACAGCGATGATCGCCGCGGCCGCCGGCCCGGGTTTCCCCGTGTCAGTTGCTGATCAGTGTCTGACCCATGTCTGAGCCGACCGACGGCGGCTTTGTACACATCGTTCAAGGTGCGCCGACGATATCGGACATGTCGGTGTACACCGGGGTTGTCTTGTTCAGGACCCGGCGGGGAGGTCGTTACGACATGCACCTCCCACCCTAACCGCGCCAAATATTTGGACAACCCCGCCCAGCGCTGTCCGCCGATAGTGCCATCCGGCGGGAAGTGGTAGGTAATGACCAGGAGACGACGCACCGCCGAATCGCGCTTAATGCTCATAGATATCTGTTGACAGCTTTCCGAAGTCGAGCGCCAGTGCGCCCAATGTGGCGAGCGGGACACGAAACCGTGGCGCCGCCGGGCGGCCTAAATCAGCCGCCTAACAGGAATCGACGATGCTTCAAAGACGACTTAAATGTCTTCGACGACGAGGTCAAGCGTCCGTCGGAGCTCGTCCTGATCGATCCTGTAGCTGTTCGCACTCGGATGTCCGATAAGGAATCCCCAGCGCATTCCGATGCTTTCAGCCCAGGGTTTGAGGGGAGTGGCAAAACGATCAGGTGGTTGGAGTGTTAGGATAATTGCCCCATCGCTAGCAGTCGGCAGCGTATGTGCCAGTTGGCTACCCTCAATTCCCACTACGAGCTTGGCGTCTAGCATCGAAGCCACGAACGCATCGAGAGTCATGCGCTCCGGCTCGACAAAATGAAACCCGTAGTCGGACAATACCGATTCGATTTCCGCTTCATTGGTCGGATTGCGATTATCTCCGTGAGTTCCGCGCCGTAGATAGACGTTGTGATTTCGCAGCAACGGAGAAACGTTCTTGCGAATCCGCCGGCGCATTTCCTCCATCTTTGCACGATGGTACCCGTTCACCCCGAGCGGGTCGATGATCACGATCTCCTCAAAGTGTGCGCGTGAAACGATGCGGAGATTTATCTCTTGAAGCTCGAGATACCGCTTGCGTTGTCCCAACGTATCGGTAATCAGTGGAGCCGATACTACCTCCGCCTGGCGAGCCGCCGCAACGTCGGATGCCATGAGACACATCGGACACGTATCCCCGATGAAGTGCCCGAACCACTTGTTTCCGCTGTGGGCCGTGGCGAGCACGCCAGAGACAATGCGTTCAATGGGCTCGCGATCGAGGATCGCCGGGCGGTGGTCAGACAAGCGGTGATGCATTCGGCCGGTGAATAGTGATGGGCCCACAAGATCTACGTCCTTCAAGAGATGGGCAGTCGTCGCCTTATGCGTGCGAGTTGGCGAGAACAGATCCGGAAGATTATTGATCCGCCATTCGTGGTCCATGCTCCGTGCCTTGTCGAGTTGCCCGGCAATGCACAGCGGCGCGAGATTCTCGCGGGTCTCAGCGGGTGCCAGTTCCCAACTGTCGATGGCGATTTGGCGCCAATGCCTTGAACGCAAACCACCGAAGCTGCGGACCGCATAACCTACAGCCGGGGAGAGCTGGAGCATGTCGCCACTCGAAAGGACAGGGGATTCTATCGCCGGCGTCCGAGTATAGGGGTGCGATGTTTAAAGGGCTAGTGCTAAACCAGGGCACTCTCAGAGCTTGGTGGGCTGGCACCACCAGCCGCTTGTCACCACTGACGCGTCAGGCAGCACTCTTGCATTCTTGCCGGCCAATCGGTCACGCTACAAACGAGTGTGGTGACACGTCCGGCCTACCAACTCCCCAAAGGAATGCCCATGCACCGCGATGACGTGCTCTTCAAGTTGCTAGAATTTTATGGCACCCGCCTCCACCACAGGGGACAATGGTGGGTGCATGGACATCTACGGCGGCTCCTTCACGCTGACATCGATGCCGAGTGCCATGTCGTTCGCAACGGGCGCCGATTCGTGCTCAATCCGGGCGACTTCGTTCAACACGACTTCTTCTGGTTCGGAGAACAGGATGCGATGGAGCCGCGCGTGCTCGCACGACTTCTCACACGGGGAAGCGTCCTCTTCGATGTCGGCGCGAACTTTGGTTACTACGCAATAACGCTCGCCGATGCGCTGGGCCATGATTGCCGCGTTTTCGCTTTCGAGCCCTTCCCGTCCACTTACAGGCGTCTTCGCCGTCACATCGAGCTGAACGCGCTAGAGGATGTCATTCGCGCTTACCAGGTGGCACTCGCGGACGAGGCTGGCTTCGCACGGATGGCCATGGACAATCGCAATTCGGGCGCAGCGGCACTGAGCGATAGTGATGGCACTGAGCGCGTCGAAGTCTCGACGTTAGACAACTTCTGCGCCGAGCACGCGATCGATCGGCTCGACTTGCTGAAGGTGGACGTGGAGGGATGTGAGGAACGATTTCTCATCGGTGGCGCGGCGACCATCACTCGCTTGAGCCCTCTCATTTTTATCGAACTGAACCCGCCGGTGCTCGCGCGCGCCGGGTCCACGGTAGACCGCGTCGTCGCGCGCCTGAGAGAGCACGGATACGAGCTGTTCGTCGCTCACCGCGATCGACTGGAACCGTTGCGCCAGTTGCCGCGAGGCCACTATGTGAACGCGTTCTGCTTCCATCCATCGCGTCACTCGACCTCGACGGCCCTGTTGCACTCCGCAGCCGCGCAGTGAATGGTGCGGGCCGCGACGAAGTAATTGCGCGAACGGCTGCCTAAGACCTCCGCAGCTCGCGCAACAAAGTCGCGCACCGTAGCTGTAGCGGCCCGCACGCCCAGCGAGCCGCATCGCGTCCGGATTCAAACACTGTTGCAAGCACGCGACACACGCAGCGCAAGACTTATTGGTTTTCGCTAGAAACGAGCTGTGCCATTGCCGCGTAACTACAAAAGCGGAACGGAGTTAGGCCCCTCGACGCTAGAGGCGCGGGGGAGTCCGAATGCGGCGTTGCATTTGCACTCAGACTTGTCATTCCGTGGAGCACACCACGGTTGATTGCTGCTCAGACGATTGGGTAAAGATCGTTGCGACAGCTGACTTCGACCTACTTTCAACCAGAACGAACTTTGAAGAACTCGAGTGGTGATTCGCCAACGACAACGCCGGTTCCCCCACTGCGTGTGGGTATTCTGGGTGCTGGCCAGATGGCGCGACAACACGCGCGGGTCATCGCGCGGCTACCCGGCCTTGCCACCGTAACGGCCATCGTCGATCCAGACGTTGCGGCGATCGAGGACACCCGGCGATATAACACGTCGCGCATCACCGGGCTCGCTCCCGCAATACGAGCGGAGGCATCGCAAACATCCAGCACTCAGGCGGAATTGGCGCTTGCGGCTGTTGCGATCCATAGCGAGTTCGCAGCGATACCTATGGGTTCGCGTCAATCAGTCCAGGTGGGATGATGCGGCGTTACCAGGAAGTCTGCGAATGTTACACCTGATCCTTACCGGTCTCCTGATCGGTGCCCTCGTGCTTCTATGGCTACCGCCTTTTTCGGAGCTGCTGTGTCTTCTCGCACGCAGACGTGTCGGGCGGTCTCCCTCGCCAAGTGGAGAAGTGCCGCGGCTGTTGTTCCTGGTACCCGCGCACAATGAAGAGCTGATGATCGCGGGATGCGTCCGTTCGGTTCTTGATATGTCGTATCCTGCGGATGCCAGACAGGTCGTCGTGATCGCCGATAACTGCACGGACGCGACCGGGAGAATCGCGGCGGAACAGGGTGCTGAGAGCCTGGTACGCGTCGACCCGGGCTTTCCCGGAAAGCCACGGGCCATCGCGTGGGCGCTCAGCCAAATAGACCTGCGAGAGTGGGATGCCTGCATTATCGTCGACGCCGACAGTACCGTCGCTCCAGACTTCGCGTCAGGGTTGGCGGAACTGGCGCCGCTCAACGACATCGTGTCTCAGCCGAACAACCTCGTGCTCAACGAATTCGAGAGCTGGCTCACTCGGCTCGGCGGCCTGCTGGGCCGGTGCCGATTTCAGGTCACGTTCCCGCTCAAGCAGTCTGCCGGTCTCAATTGTCCGATTGGGAACGGCATGGGCATCGGGACAAACCTCCTGATTCGTGATGGCTGGCGCTCGCTCTCCATCACTGAAGACTCAGAGCTCTACGCCGTCTACACCGAGGCCGGCGTTCCGATTCGTCACGCCAGCGCCGCAGATATTTTCTCTCACGAGTCGCGCTCACTTCAGGAGGGAGCCATACAGCGCCGGCGCTGGCTCGCGGGACGAATACGCGTGATTCAGGATTGGGGCGTACGCGTCATCAGAAGTCCACGAATCGGATGGCACCAGAAACTGGACATGTTCGTCGAGCTCGGTCTTTCCAGTCCAGTGATACACCTCATGATCGCATTCGCAGTTGCTGCTACTGCTCTCTTCGCCTTGCCTGGCCCGGCGGGAAGGTGGATCGCGTTCCTCGCCCTCGCTTCAGTCTCAGGACTCGCCATCACAACGATCGTAGCACTCATGCGCCACCCTCAGCCTTGGCGAACGCTCGCCTCGTTCTTCATGCTCCCGGCGTATGTCGGCTGGCGGCTCGTCGTCGTGTTGGGAACGCTGTTAACCCTTCGTGATACGACGTGGCGCAGGACAACGCGAACGGCGCCTGTTTGACGGCGTTGAGCAATTTCGGATGACCGGAACCGCTCCGATCGTGCATTCTCACAAGTAGGCAGAGATCAACATGTGTGGCTTGGCCGGAGTTTTTGCGCGGAGGAACTGGAGCTCTGACGAGCTGCACGGGATCGTTTCGCGCATGACCGGAGCCATCGTTCACCGCGGGCCTGACGACAGTGGCATTTGGGTGAACCCGTCAGAAGGAATCGGGCTGGGGTTTCGCCGGCTGGCGATCGTCGATCTCTCGGCCCAGGGTCACCAGCCGATGCCGTCCGCGAGCGGCCGGTTCATCCTCATTTTCAATGGCGAGGTCTACAACTACCGCAGCTTGCGGCGAGATCTGGAATCCGTGGGGTGCCTGTTCCGCGGGCACTCCGACACCGAAATCATTCTCGCTGCGTTCGAACGCTGGGGAATCGAGCAGTCAGTCCGCCGTTTCATCGGAATGTTCGCCATGGCTGTCTGGGACCTCGAGCGCCGCGAGCTGTCACTGATCCGGGATCGGCTCGGCATCAAGCCGATGTTCGTCTATCATCATCGCGGCGTTGTAACCTTCGGATCCGAGCTGAAAGCATTGCTCGCCGGACCGGACTTCGATCGTACGATCGACATGACGGCGCTGACTTCATACCTGCGCTATCTGTATGTCCCCGCGCCTCAGAGCATTTTCCAGCACGCCTTCAAGCTCTCGCCCGGCCACGTGCTCACCATCGCGGATCCTGCGGCAGCGCTTCCCGCCTCGAAGGAATTCTGGTCAGCGGAGAGCGCGGCGAGGCAGGGTGTGGCTACCCAATTCCCCGGCGGAGATGAGGACGGGGTTCGCGAGCTCGACAAACTTCTCACCGATGCGGTCCGCTTACGCATGCAGGCCGATGTCCCGCTGGGTGCGCTGTTGTCCGGTGGTATCGATTCTTCGACTGTTGTCGCGTTGATGCAGGCCTCGGCAGATCGACCCGTGAAGACGTTTACCATTGGTTTCGATCAGGATGAGTTCGACGAGTCGACGCACGCCCGGGCCATAGCAAGGCACCTGGGGACCGATCATACCGAGCTGCACCTGACCGGCGCTGATGCGCTCGCGGTGGTCCCCGACTTGGTGGAGATGTTCGACGAGCCGCTGGCAGATCCGTCCCAGATTCCGACCTTCCTCATTTGTCAGCTCGCACGCCGGGAGGTCACGGTAGCTCTGACCGGCGATGGCGGAGACGAACTGTTCGGCGGCTACAATCGCTACATCAGCGGCGAGCGGATGATCACGGGATTTCAGCGCTGGCCCAGGTTGCTCCGAAGATTCTCTGCCGCAGGCGCAACCAGTCTTTCTCCTCGCTCCTGGAATCAGATGCGTGATGCTCTGAAGCCGGTTTTTCCCGCCGCTGGGCGCACACGACTACTTGGCGAGAAGATTCACAAGATGGGAGATCTGCTGAGGGCGGATTCCGCGTCAGGGATGTACCGGTCCCTGCTGTCTGCCTGGCAGGATCCAGAGGCCCTGGTAGTCGGCGGCTCGAGAAATGGGAATCATGATGCAACGCTTGGAGCAAATGATTCACTCGGCCTGATGGAGCGGATGATGCTTGCGGACCAAACCTCCTATCTCCCGGACGACCTGTTGGCCAAAGTGGATCGCGCGAGCATGGCAGTCAGTCTCGAGGCGCGAGTGCCAATTCTTGATCATCGTGTCGTCGAGTTGTCGTGGCGGCTTCCGCGCAAGTTCAAGGTGCGGGACGGTCGCGGGAAATGGATTCTGAGACAGATCCTCTACAAGCATGTCCCTCCAGCATTGGTCGACCGGGAGAAAATGGGGTTCTCCGTTCCCCTCGCAGAGTGGCTCGCCGGTCCATTGAGGAATTGGGCGGGCGACCTCCTTCTCTCTCTCGAGAAGGATGGAATTCTGCGAGATACGGTCGTTCGCCGCGAATGGGATCGTTTCATCGCGGGCGAATCCACCAACGCAGCTGGATTGTGGGCACTGGTCATGTTCAGGGCTTGGGAAAGCCGCTGGCTCACGCCAGTTCCGGAGTACTCGCCGCAGGCGCCTGCACCTACGCCCTGACGATGACGATATCTACG
>Ga0184619_10000481_pt1 | contig 13792 bp, 10 predicted proteins | sample PLM0_60_b1_FD_133146 | JGI IMG/M metagenome (GOLD analysis project Ga0184619, IMG submission 133146) | Groundwater sediment microbial communities from an aquifer in East River, Colorado, USA - PLM0_60_b1 | ecosystem: Environmental > Terrestrial > Soil > Riparian zone | place: USA: East River...
GCGCTATGCTCGTTTCATCGCCACCGAAGGCGAATCCGAGCCCGTCATCATTCCGGCCGATCCCCCACAGGCTGCCGATTTCCTATTGACCATTACCGGACTCATGGCGCGCCGCAGCGCGCTGGACCAGCAGACAAGGGCTCATGCCTAAAATGAACACGGACAAGCCTCTCCGGGATCCGATCCTTTCGCTTCTGGTCGCTGCCGACCAGTGTTGCCCCGCCATCATCGGGCAAGCCCATCTCCTCTACTATTCAGGCGGGGGCATCAATCGGGGGCAGGCAGCAAAGACATTCGCACAGTTGAAAAAGGATGCCGACGACTTGTTCAAAGCCATCGCCAGTGTTGAAGCCGCCATGGTTCGGGGCCGCATGTGAATTCACATGCGACGCACGGAACGTGATAGTTCAGAAAGAACGAGCACGGCGACGTTCGCTTGCTTCCTGCTAGATCATCAGGTCCTTATTCTCGAGGCCAAACATCACGCCGCCCCAGCTGCTGCCGACAAACTCGTATTGATTTGAAATATGCTGTCGCCCCGCCATCAGATCCGCGAGAATTCCACCAAATGGCAGGTCCTCGGAAAGGCCGGCTGCTCCCGTCGCCTTGAAGATGCGCGCGGCAAGCAACGTGCAGCGCTCGGTGACCGCAGTTGATTGAAACTTGTACTGCAGGCGCTCCTCGAGCGGCGGGGTCTCGCCACGCTTGGCATAGGCGTGCAGATTGCCGAAGTTCCGATGCAAGACGCTCTTCATCTCGTCGATAGCCGCCGCCGTTTCTGCGCAAAGCAGCTGAACGAAGGGATTTTCCGCCGATCTCCCGCCCGCCCGCGTCACGCGGGTCTTGCTGTAATCCACCAGCGCGTTGAGCATGCCCTGCAACGCCCCCAGCGCCGCGGTCGAAATCCCGCGGACGAATATCTGACCGAACGGCAATCGATAGAGGCCCGCCGTGTTCAGCACCTGGCCGGGGCCCTTGAGCAGGAAATTGTCGAGCATGCTCTGGGTTCGATAGGCCGGCACGAACACGTCTTCAACGATCACATCCCAGCTTCCGGTGCCCTGCAGGCCCGAAACCTGCCAGGTGTCGACGCTCTCGTAATCACTTCGCGGGACGAGAAAGACGCGCCCTTCCGGTGGGCCGCCGTCGCCTTTGACGACCAGGGCGCCGAGGAGCGCCCAGTCGCAATGGTCGCAGCAACTCGCATATCGCCAGTGTCCGCTGAGGCGAAAGCCTCCCTCGGCGCCCGTGGCCTTGCCCGCGGGCATAAGGGACGAGCAGATCAGTGTGGAGGTGTCGCTGCCCCAGACCTCATTTGCTGCGTGATCGTGCAGCAGTGCCATGAACCAGGGGTGCACGCCCGACACGCCATAGATCCACGCGGTCGACATGTCGCCTTCAGCAAGCGCCAGTTGAACCTCGTAGAAGGTATGAAGATCCATCTCGTAGCCGCCCCAGCGCTTGGGCTGCAACACCCGGAAAAAACCGGCACGCTGCATGTCGGCGATGGTCTCATCCGGAACGCGGCGCTGGCGTCTGCCTTCGAGCGAGCGTTTTGCAAGGGCCGGAATCAGCGCACGCGCGCGCGCAATGATCTCGGCCGGCGCGGGCGCGCCGGATGCAACTTGTCGTGCAGCGTCCAAGGTCGTATCGGCTACTGCCATAACTTAAGGGTCGGCCCTATTCCGCCGCCGCCAAATTCCCACGTGCATTGCGCTCGAGGCACGTAACGAGCATATCGGTCGGCATGACATCCCCGAAGGTGAGATAGAACGCGCAAAGCGAGGCGTTATGGTCCTCGTCGGTCACGGCCGCATTGCCGTCGGTGACCATGATGGTCTTGAAATTGAGCATCATGGCGTCGCGCGCCGTCGACTCGCAGCACACGTTGGTGACCGTGCCGGTGATAAGAACGGTATCGAGGCCACGCTCGCGCAGGACTTCGGCAAGATTTGACGACCCCTGGATGAAGGCGCTGAAGCGATTCTTCTCGACGATCAAATCGTCGGCGCGCACGTCGAGCGCGGCCCAAAGCTCATGTCCCTTGTTGCCAGCGGTGAGCGCGGCCACGCGCCTAGCGCCCTGTTCCGGCTTCACCATTTCGAAATAGGTTGACCAGTTCTTCAGCGCGTCATCTTTGAACGTGGTTTTGATCCAGATCACGGTTCCGCCCGTCATGCGCACGGCCTGGGCGAGCCGATTGATGTTGGGAACGATCTTCTCGGCCATCGGGCAAAGCGCGTGCGCGACCCCCGGCAGCATGAACGCATTCTGCATGTCGACCACGACCAGCGCGGTCCTGGCCGGATCGAGCGCGTCATAGACGTGCTCCCGTCCGCGCCGGGCGACGACACGGTCGACGACCGATTGCGGGATGGACAGCGTATGCATCACGGCCTCCATTCGTTATCTGCGTCGATTATGGTGCCGGGCGTAAGCGTGGGCAACCTCACAGCTTCCCGGCGAACGCGTCCGCAATGTAGGCGTGCGCAAGCGCGTAGCCGTGGCGGGTGGCAGGCTCGTTGTACATCCCTACGCCGGGATGGTTGGCTTGGGGGTCGGTAAAGGCATGCACCACATCGCCAAACGTCAGCAACGCCCAGCGCGCGCCGGCCGAGGTCATTTCCGCCTCGAAGGCATCGCGCTCGGCCTTCGGTGCGATCGGATCGGCGGCACCGTGCACCGCGAGAACGGCAGCTTTGATATCGCCCTTGTTGGCGGGCTGCGGCGTCGTCAGGGTCCCGTGCATGGACACGACCGCTTGCACGTCAGCGCCGGTGCGTGCGAGGTCCAGGACATTGAGTCCGCCAAAGCAGAATCCCATGGCGGCACGCCGGGTGATGTCACCGATGGCGCGCCTATCGGCTTCCCGCGTCAACGTGTCGAGCGCGGCTACAATGCGCCGGCGCATTCCCGGGACGTCCGACATGAACGGCCGCAGAAACTCCATGGGATTCTCCGTCCCCACCGGCCCGTTGCCTTCGCCGAACATGTCGGCGACGAAGACGACGTAGCCCTCGCCCGCTAGCATCTGACCGGCTTCGATGGCCGGCTTGATGACGCCCCGCCAGTTGGGCGCCATGAGCAAGAGCGGCCGCGAAGCCTTAACGCCCTCCTCCCAGATCAGCGCTCCACGACAGCTGATACCGGACACCGAATAGAAGATGCTCTCAACGGCCATCGGTTTTCTCCCCTGTGACCTTTAATAATCCAATGAGCAAGCAGTGGATATGCAATGGGCCCTGAAGCGCTACTTACGCGATGAGATGGCGCGGGTATAGAGGAGTTGCCATTTATCCCTGCTCGCCAGAACTTTGGCACGACGCCAGCGGTAGCGTATGGAGGTCGTCCCGAATGTCGCTCGACCACAGGCGGCCTATTCCATCACTTCGGGGCTGCGCCCGGCCGCAAGAAAGCAAAGTCGCAGCCGTCGTCAGCGCCCAGGATTTCCTGCGCATATAGCTTGGCATAGCCACGCTCGGGTTTTCCCCATTCGTACTTCGCGACGGCTGCGCGCTTTTTCAGTTCGGCACCCTCGACCAGCAGATCGATCCGCCGTTCCTTCACCGACAGACGCACGAGATCGCCGTTGCGCACGAGGCCGAGAGGGCCGCCGGATGCTGAATCGGGCGTCACATGCAGTACGATCGTGCCGAAAGCTGTGCCGCTCATGCGCGCATCGGAGATGCGGACCATGTCCTTCACGCCGCATTGGGCGAGCTTTCGTGGAATCGGAAGATAGCCAGCCTCGGGCATACATTCGGGCGCGTGCGGGCCAGCGTTTTGCAGAACGAGCACATCCTGCGGATCGACATCGAGATCCGGGTCGTCGATGCGTGCGGCAAGATCAGCGAGTGATGAGAAGACCACCGCCCTTCCTTCGTGCTCGAACAGTTTTGCGTCGGCTGCGGAGCGCTTAAGAATGGCGCCCTTGGGAGCGAGATTGCCAAAGAGCGCGACCAGCCCGCCATGCGGTTCGAACGGCTCGTCGCTCGCAGCGATGATCGAGCGATCGATATAGGGAGCGGCATCGTGCGCAAGCCGCTCGCCCAGCGTCTCGCCAGTTACCGTCATGCAATCAAGATGGAGCAGGGGTTTGAGTTCGCGCAATAACGCGCCCATTCCGCCGCTCGAAAAAAAATCCTCCATATAGCCATTGCCCACCGGCTTCAGATTGACGAGCACCGGCGTGGAGTCCGAGAGTTTATTGAGCTGCTCGAGGCCAACCCTCACACCGGCGCGGCCGGCGATTGCGGTGAGGTGGATCACGGCATTGGTCGAACCGCCAAGCGCGAGGAGGACACGCAAGGCGTTGTCCACCGACTTTGCATTGACGATGCGGTCAGGGGTGCGGCCCGAGCCAATCAGTTTTACCGCCTCGGCGCCGGTGGCCTCCGCCGCGCGCAGCCGGTCGGCATGAACTGCCGGGATCGCTGCGGTGCCAGGCAGAATGAGACCAAGCGCCTCGGCAATGCACGCCATGGTGGAGGCCGTCCCCATCACCGCACAGGTGCCGGCAGTCACCGCGAGCTGGCCCTCAACCTCTGAGATTTGCTCGTTGCTCACTTCACCTGCGCGATAGCGTGCCCAAAAGCGTCGGCAATCCGTGCAGGCACCCAGCCGCTCTCCGCGGTAACGGCCCGTCATCATGGGGCCCCCCACCAGCATGACTGCCGGGCGCCCAGCGGAGACCGCGCCCATCAGCTGCGCCGGCACGGTCTTGTCACAGCCGCCCATCAGCACCACCGCGTCCATCGGCTGGGCGCGAACCATTTCCTCGGTGTCGATCGACATCAGATTGCGGTATTTGAGGCTGGTGGGACTGAGAAAGACCTCGCCGAGGGAGATCGTCGGAAACTCGATCGGCAGCCCTCCGGCCGCGAGCACCCCGCGTTTCACTGCGTCCAACAGTTCGGGGAAATGGCGGTGACAGTTATTGAACCCCGATGGCGTATAAGCAATGCCGACCACGGGCTTTGCCAGCATTGCCCGCGAATAACCCATGGATTGCGCAAAGGATCTGCGCAGGTAGAGCGAAAAGTCACGGTCGCCATAATTGGTGAGACCATGCTCCAGGCCATGCGTGCGTTCAGTCATCGCCCTCGTGCCCTTGGCAACGCACAGCATCCCCTGTAGCCCGGCGGGATCGCCGGGTCGCTGCCGTCAGCCATTTGGAATGTTAATTTAGTCACCAGCCCGACGCTACTTTTGGAGCGGCCGGCCAAATCCGCGTCTTCTTGGCCATCCACGATCCTCCGCGAGATCGAAGGGAATGGCATTGTCCCCTATCCGGGACCGGCATATCCTTCGGCGGCACCAGAAGCGCATCATTGAAACGGGGGAGGACCATGCGAGGCCTGCGCAAACTATCCACTCTCACTTTATGTCTTACGAGCGTCGCATTGGCGACGGCCGCCAGCGCGCAAGACAAGAGGCTCTTCTTCGAAGGCGACATGGTCCGCAGCAACCAGCCCGGCCAGGCCGGGCCGTTTTGCGTGCTCGCCAACCAGTTCAAACGAAAAGAAGCGGTCGCTTGGCGCATTCGCGTACTCGACTCGACTGGCCAGCAGATGGACGACAAGGGACTCAAAAGCGTCGTCGTCGAATTGTCCGATGGCCAGAAGCTGACAACAAAGTTCGGGCCGCACCCCCCGCGCGGCACCGCAACCGACCACTTCTGGTCCGTGCAGTGGGTTGTCCCGGCCGATTATCCGACCGGGTCGCTGGTCTACAAGGTGGTTGCAACCGACACGCAGGGTCGGTCCCAGACTTGGGAGCCCTTCAAGCGAGGGCCGACGCAACTCACGGTCATCGCCGGCGATCCGGAACCTGCGAAACAATAAAACGATCGTCGTGGCTGTGTCGTACACAAAAAGGCGGCTCATCATGTTGGCCCGCGCGCTGTTGGCGTTGTCGCTCCTATCCACCTCCGGCGCCGTTGCAGCACCGCTCGCGTCCGCGTTCGGTCCGCAAATGCCATGGGCGGAGCCGTCCGCCGGTTACGTCGGACGGCTGAAGGTCACGCCGGAGCACGCTCCGAGCGGCGCGCTATTGACGGTAACCGCAGAGGGATTGCCCGCTGAGCAGGAATTCGATCTCGTCTGGCGCACGGTGACAGGCAGTTGGAAGGTCGCTAACGCCGAATATCATGGCCGCGAGTACACGGCGATCGCCTACCGCATTGGCAAGGTGAAGGCCGACGCCGCCGGCCGCGCGACGACAACCTTTACCGTGCCCGAGGACTACGGCTTCAACCACGACATCGTCTTGCAGCAGGGCGGACGCCTCTTCACCCAAGTCGGGTTCAATCTGGACATGACGGTGAAGCTCTCGCCCGAAAGCGGCCCGCCGGGCACGCCGATCACGGTCGAAGTCAAAGGCATCGGTTGGCGGCATCTGCAGAACAGCTATGTGCTGCTTTACGACAATAGTTTCACCGGCTGGATGTCGACGGTGACAACCGGCGGATCAGCCACCTTCACGATTCCCGCCACCGGCAAGCCCGGCGTGCATGTGCTTGAATTGCTCCATGCCGATTTTACGTTTGCGTACCGCAACATGCAGCAATCGCCCGAGCCTGATCGCCCGCGTTTTGCTCTGCAGTTCAGGATCACGCCGGATGCGGCAGCGCTGCCCCCTCCACCCGAACGGCAGGTGCAGGAGAATGTGCGTGGCCTTCCCGAGCCGGGCGAACTCGTCGTCTCACCGCGATTCTCCACCGTCGATCAGCCGGTGGTCGTGAGCGGTGTCGGCTTCGAGGCGGGAAAGAGTTATCAGCTCCACTGGACTACGGTGACCGGTAACCGTGTGGCGGCCGGTGGTGGCGGCTGGGAGGAATCGTCGAAGGTCATCGCGGAGGGCAAGGCTGACCCTTCCGGACGGGTGGAGTTCCGCTTCAACACGCCAGACGATCTCGGTGGGCTGCACGGGCTCTGGGTAGACGCAGCCGCCGGCAAAAAAACAGCGGTGCATTGGATCGCACCGAGCGCACTGCCGCTCGACGTGGGTCGGGGGCCGGCAGGCACTCCATTCAAGATTCACTTGAAGGGCGTGGGCTGGACTGAGACCGCCAACATCTACACGGTGGTCTATGACAACAACTACATCGGCTACGCTTGCGCCTTTAACAGCCAGGGCGACGTGGAAATCCTGCTCAACGCAACCGGCGAGCCCGGCTGGCACTTCATCGACCTCTATCCCGCGATCTATAAGGGCAAGGAAACGCGGCCACTGAATTTTCGCATTCCACAGCTGACCTATGCGGACGATCATCCCGGCGAAGACCTGCCCCGTTTCCGCTTCGCCTTCGAGGTGACCGGGCCCAATCCGGTTGGTCAGTAGCGCCTCTCAGGGCGGGGCGGCGGCGAAATACTGTCGCCGTGGCGTCGGCAACTGCCAGGGCACCTCCCCGCATTCCAATTTCGTCCAAGACGAACCCGGCAAAAGGGAAGCCACCTCCTCAGGACGCGAACTCCAGAGCACCTTTGGGAAGCGGTGGGCAGAAAAACGCGCGCCGGGGCACATTTACCATTTCCGCGTGATCCAGTTCATATCTCGGCGTTGCATCGCCCCATTATCGCCTCGACAAAGGCCCTGGAACCCCTCTAAAAAAGAGCTTGGGAGCGTTCCAAAAAAGGCCCCTCTTTGCCGGGGGGAGCAAGCCATGAATTACGACGCGTACTTCACAGATGCCCTTTCCCGACTCAGGGATGAGCGCCGCTACCGAGTATTCGCCGATCTCGAGCGGCTTGCCGGCCGCTTCCCGCGCGCAATCTGGCATTCCCCGCACGGGCCGCGGGACGTCATCGTCTGGTGCTCCAATGATTACCTCGGAATGGGTCAGCACCCGAAAGTGATCGGGGCAATGGTCGAAACCGCAACGCGTATGGGCACGGGCGCGGGCGGCACCCGTAATATCGCTGGCACCAATCATCCGCTGGTCGACCTCGAGCGCGAACTTGCCGACCTCCACTGCAAGGAAGCTGCCCTCGTCTTCACCTCGGGTTATGTGTCCAACGAAACCGGCATCTCGACGATCGCCAAGCTGCTCCCGAACTGCCTGATCCTGTCGGACGAATTGAACCACAATTCTATGATCGAGGGCGTGCGCCAATCGAGGTGCGAGAAGCAGATCTTCCGTCACAACGATATGGCGCATCTGGAAGATCTGCTGCGCACGGCTGACCCGAGCCGGCCGAAGCTCATCGTGTTCGAGACGCTCTATTCCATGGACGGCGACATAGCGCCAACCGATCGCATCTGTGATCTCGCCGACCGCTATCGCGCTATGACGTATGCGGACGAGGTCCACGCCGTCGGCATGTACGGGCCACGCGGTGGCGGTCAAGCTGAACAGCAAGGGACGATGACGCGCATCGACGTGATTGAGGGCACGCTTGCCAAGGCCTTCGGTTGCCTCGGAGGCTATATCACGGCGAACGCGGCGCTCTGCGACGCGGTGCGCAGCTACGCCCCCGGCTTCATCTTCACCACCGCACTGCCGCCCCCGATCTGCGCCGCGGCAACGGCCGCGATCCGGCACCTGAAGGCCTCGAGCTTCGAGCGCGAACGCCACCAGGAGCGCGCCGCACGCGTCAAGGCCGTGCTCAACGCCGCCGGGTTGCCAGTGATGCCGAACGACACCCACATCGTCCCCGTGTTCGTTGGTGAGCCTGAGAAATGCAAGGAGGCGACCGACCTCCTGCTCGCCGAGTACGGCATCTACATTCAGCCGATCAACTATCCGACCGTGCCAAAGGGATCCGAGCGTCTGCGGATCACGCCGACGCCCTACCATGAGGACGCCGTGATCAATGCGCTTGCCGAGGCACTGGTCGACGTCTGGGAGCGGCTCGAGTTGCCCCTCGGGGATCGCGCGCTCGCTGCGGAGTGATGTTGCCTGCCGTCATGGTTTGATCGGGAATCGCTCCCAATGGCTACACATGGTCGAGGTAGGCCATAAGGGTCAGGGCACACCGCGAACCGTCAGTCATCAAATGTCCCCTGTCCCGGCCGTTTCCAATTCTGGCGCGGCTGTGCTGGCAGCTTGCGCACGAGGCGCCGGGCCGCGATAGCCACTGAAAAGCTCACGGCCAGGAATCGGGCTAGATGATGCGCCCCGACGTAGACAGGGTCGAGGTGTAGAGCAAGGGCGAGCACCATCATCGTGTCCTGCGCGCCCGGTGCGAAAGCGACAATGACGTCGGCAATCCGAAATGGAAGGAAGGCCACCACAATCAGCGCGAATGCCGCAGCCACGGCGACCGCCACTGCGAACGAGCCAAAGGCCGCCCCGAGATAGCTCAATAGCATTCGGGGACTCGTATTCGCGAATCGTGCCCCGGCGACCGCCCCGAGCGTGAGGACTGCGGCGCCGCCGGCCCACCAAGGCAGCGAAACACGGACCAAATCCATCCCGTGAAGAAATGCCGAACCGGCCATGGCGCCGAACAGCAGACCGCCGGGAAATCGGACGCGCAGCATGGCGAGCGCGACAATCGTCGATACCGTCACCAAGGTAACAAGTTCGAGCAACGACGATTCCGACAGTCCGCGAGTCGATACCACGGGCTCGACCGTTGAGCCGAACAGCGCCAGTCCCGCGGGCAAACCGAGCACGATCAAGAGTACGCGCATCACGTGCACGATCGCGATTCCGCGCACATCGGCCTTAAACTCGGCCGAGAGCGCCATCACTTGCGCCATCGAACCCGGACTCGCGCCGAGCAGGGCCGATAGAGGATCCCAGGCGTGCACCAAGCGCAAATAGAAGGCGGTGGCGGTCATCATGCAGATGGCCGCGATCACGAGAAGCGCGACACTCAGCGGCCAAGCCGCTATTCCCTTCAGCGTGTCCGGCGTGACCACTGCTCCAAGTAGAATACCGACCAGTATGAAGCACAGGCGCGCCATCGGCACCGGTATCTTCATGGGACGCCCAGCCAGCGCGGCAACCGCCACCGCCAACATCGAGCCCGAGACTAATCCGCCGGGGAAGCCGATCAGATAGAAGCCCACGCCGCCTACCGTCGCAATGAGCGCGGTCTCTGCAATCTGTGCGAGTTGTGGGGGAAACGAAGACAGCATCGATCGGTCCCGGACGTTTGGACCCGCATGAGCAATCGCCTCCTGCTGTCCGCCTCCGCCGTGATCAATGCCGCGCGCGGTGTGTTCCGTCAAATGACGGCGCCGCGCAGACCGAGCGCTGGGTCGGCCGCAGCCGGCGCCTTCTTTATGATACACGGGGCCGTGGACAGGCGTATGGAACGCCTGCCGTGGCCCTCGATCGGCAGGGGGCCGCTGGGCATAGGACTGGACACGTGTGAGCGGCCAGGGCGCCGATATTCTCCCACGCACCTTCCTGCGATAGAATGAATTGTCAGGTGTCGCGCTCCGAAGGGCTACGGACTCATCATGCTGCAAGGCTGGATCGTTATCGCCTGTGCGCTCGGCTATATCGGACTCTTGTTCGTGATCGCGAGCTATGGTGACCGGACCCGTCGGCTCGGTCGCGTGGGCCGTTCACGGCTTTTCATCTATCCCCTCTCGCTTGCAATCTACTGCACCTCCTGGACGTTCTTCGGCTCGGTCGGCCTCGCCTCGCGCACGGGTTACGACTTCTTCACGATCTATGTGGGGCCGATCCTCGTTATCGGATTCTGCTCACCGGTCATCATGCGGATCGTGCGGCTTGCGAAGACGCAGAACATCACATCGATCGCCGACTTCATTGCCGCACGCTATGGCAAGGCCCAGACGGTTGCTGCCGCCGTGGCTCTGATCGCGATCATCGGGACCATCCCGTATATCGCACTTCAGCTCAAAGCAGTCTCGTCCTCGCTTACGACGATCCTCGTGCATATCAGTCCCGCGAGTGGCGCGATGCAGCCGGTATTGGGCGACATCGCGCTGTACGTGGCGGTGGCGATGGCCATCTTCGCCGTGCTGTTTGGCACCCGCCACATCGACGCAACCGAGCACCAAGACGGGCTGATGCTCGCGATCGCAACCGAGTCGATCGTCAAGCTCGTTGCTTTCGTCGGCGTCGGCATATTTGTCACGTTCTGGATGTTCGATGGGCCGCTTGCCCTTTTTGCTCAAGCTCTGGAGCGGCCCGACACCGCCGCGGTGCTCACGCGCGAGCCCGTGATTGGCACCATCCTCGCGATGACGCTGCTATCGCTGTTCGCGATCGTATTGTTGCCACGTCAGTTCCACGTCACCGTCGTCGAGAACAATAGCGAGGCTGAGATCAGGCGGGCCTCCTGGCTGTTCCCGCTCTATCTCGTGGTGATCAACCTGTTCGTCATACCGATCGCATTGGCTGGCCTGCTCACGTTCGCGCCCGGGCAGGTCGATAGCGACATGTTCGTTTTGGCGTTGCCGCTTGCCGCGCATTCCGACCTGTTCACTATTGCCGCTTTTGTCGGCGGGCTTTCGGCGGCTACCGCCATGGTGATTGTCGAATCGGTCGCGCTCGCAATTATGGTGTCAAATGACATTATCATTCCGCTCGTGCTGCAGCGGCGTGAAGCCCTGATCACGGGGCGCGACGATGTCGGGGGTCTGCTGCTCATCGTACGCCGAATGGCGATCTTCGTTATCCTCTTTCTTGCTTATGTGTACTACCGCCTGGCGGGCGATGCGCAGCTCGCCTCGATCGGTCTTCTTTCGTTTGCTGCCATTGCGCAGCTCGCACCCGCCTTCTTCGGCGGCCTGATCTGGCGGCGAGGGACCGCGCGCGGCGCACTGGCGGGGATGACGGTCGGTATCCTGACCTGGGCCTATACACTGCTGTTGCCCAGTCTGGCGGACGCCGGCCTCGTCGGCCGGAGTCTGCTCGCCCAGGGGCCGTGGGGCCTGGCGCTGTTGCGGCCGGAAGCGCTCATCGGATTCGATCTGCCGCCACTCGCCCACGGTGTGATCTGGAGCCTCTTGCTCAATGTGTCGGCGTATGTGGTGTTCTCGCTCGGACGGGTACCCGCCTCGATCGAACGGGTGCAAGCCGACTTGTTCGTTCCTTCTCAGCTAACTCCGATCCCCCCGAGTTTCCGACTGTGGCGTTCCTCTGTGACGATCGAGGAGTTGGTCACCACTGTCGCGCGCTATCTCGGGGAGGAGCGCACACGCACCTCGCTCGACAGCTATGCCCTGACGCGGGGCATCAGCATTGATCCAAAGGCCGAGGCTGACTTCGAGCTCCTGCGATATGCCGAGCATCTGCTTGCTTCGGCAATTGGCGCGGCCTCATCACGTCTCGTGCTCTCGCTGCTGCTGCGCAAGCGTACAGTCTCGACCAAGGCAGCTCTCAAGCTCCTGGACGATGCCAACGCTGCGATCCACTACAATCGCGAGATCTTGCAGACCGCGCTCGACCATGTGCGACAGGGCATTGCGGTATTCGACAAAAACCTGCACCTCGTGTGCTGGAATCGCCAATTCGGCGAGATCCTCGCATTGCCGCCGCAGCTCACCCGCGTTGGCACCCCGCTGGATCACCTTCTGCGCTTCCACGCAGAACACAGCGCCTCCGACAGCGACGCAGCCGACGTGTTCGTGCGCGAGCGGCTTGCGCGTTACGTCGCAAGCAGCGAGCCGTTTCTGGAGCGTTTCGCCGAACGCGATCTGGTCATGGAGGTGCGCGCGAACCCGATGCCGGACGGAGGCATCGTCACGACCTTCACCGACATCACGCCGAGCGTCAAAGCGGCGGAGGAGCTCGAACGTGCCAACGAGTCCCTAGAGCGACGAGTGCGGGAGCGTACGGAAGAACTGACGCGCCTCAACACCGAGCTCGGCCGTGCCAAGGGCGAGGCCGAACAAGCCAACATCTCCAAGACACGTTTCCTCGCCGCGGCGAGCCACGACATCCTACAGCCGCTCAATGCCGCGCGCCTTTACGTCACTAGCCTGGTCGAACGGCAAGGCGGCGGCAACGATGCCCAACTGGTCGGCAATATCGATGCTTCCCTTGATGCAGTCGAAGAAATATTCGGGGCGCTGCTCGACATTTCGCGGCTCGATACCGGCGCCATGAAGCCGGAAATCGTGAGCTTTCGGATGGATGAGCTGCTGCGCCAGCTCGAAGTCGAGTTCACGCCGCTCGCGCAAGAGCGGGGACTGAAACTGCAATTCGTGCCCTGCTCGCTTGCCGTGGAGTCCGATCGACGTTTGTTGCGCCGATTGCTCCAGAATCTGATCTCCAACGCGATCAAATACACCCCTCGGGGGCGCGTGCTCGTTGGCTGTCGCCGCCGCAGGCGCCGGCTGCGTATCGACGTTTACGACACCGGCCTCGGCATTCCTTCATCGAAGAAACGGACAATTTTCCAAGAATTTCACCGCCTCGATCAGGGTGCGAAAGTCGCGCGGGGGTTGGGGCTTGGCCTTTCGATCGTAGAGCGAATCGCGCGCGTTCTCGACTATAAGATCGGCGTCGTGTCGACGGTCGGCCGCGGATCGCATTTTTCGGTCGAGGCGCCGCTTTCAGCGGCCGTTCCTGTGAGGTTGCATCAGCGCGTGACTCGTGATGTCGACCGCGTGCAACTTTCGGGCATCACCGTTCTGTGCATCGACAATGACTTGACGATACTCGACGGCATGGAAACGTTGCTCGGGGGCTGGGGCTGCCGGGTCTTCAAGGCGCCGGATCTCGCGACCGCCATAGCGATCGCCGCAGAAGCCAAAATATCGCCTGACGGTCTCCTGGTAGATTACCACCTCGACGACGGCAATGGTATAACCGCCATCAACGAGTTGCGTCGCCGCTTCGGTGCCAATCTCACAGCCATCC
>Ga0184619_10000482_pt1 | contig 13772 bp, 14 predicted proteins | sample PLM0_60_b1_FD_133146 | JGI IMG/M metagenome (GOLD analysis project Ga0184619, IMG submission 133146) | Groundwater sediment microbial communities from an aquifer in East River, Colorado, USA - PLM0_60_b1 | ecosystem: Environmental > Terrestrial > Soil > Riparian zone | place: USA: East River...
CCGGATCCTTCAGAGACGCGCCCTTGGCGAAGGTAAGCTTCACGACATTCTTGTAGGATTCTCCAGTGCAGATGATCCCATCGTGCGACCAAACCGGAGTGCCCATCCACTTCCACTCCTCGACGACGTCCGGGTCTGCTTCCTTGATTAGCTTGCGCATTCTGCCGAGGGTTTCGCCGCGCCAGTCCCCGAGTTCGGCGATCCTCTTCGAGATTAGCTCCGACGCCGACTGAACTTGGCTCGCGCGCGACTTTTTCATGTCCTCATCCTAGAAGTTTCAGATATGTCAATTCCACTCACGCCGACCGGCGGAAGGGAACAAGTTGGCGGATGCGGCTGTCCCGCAAGTACAGGCCGCCCCAGGCGAGAATTCCTACGACCAACGGAATCGCCGCGCGCCCCGTGTCTGCGATCCGCAAATGAGTGGCTACCGCGCCGCCGAGATAGCCGGTCATCACGATTGCGGCGAGGACAGAGGTTTGCGGCACAAGGTAGAGCACCACCAAGGCGCATTCCGCAATGACAATGGGGACGATGGCCGATTCGGGATAGCCATAGGCTGTAACAATTTCGGCCACCGCGTTAGTGCGGTGGGTAGCCCTGAACCAGGCGCTGCTCAGCAGCTGTGCGACCACCGCAAAGGAAAGGAGCCAGCCGGTCCAGAGCATCAAGCGGGGAGCAGAGACGGTGCGGGCGGTTGCACTAGACATCGGGTACCTCCGGGCTTTGGGTCGCGTTTCAACGCTTCGAGGCGTTGGACGACCAGTTGGGCGTTTCAACGCCGAACTGCTTTGCGTACTCGGCGTTCAGTCGCTGCCAGCCGTCGAACTTCATCGCGTCGGGACCAACGACGCGGCCGATCGGAGTTCCGCTGAGCAAGTGATCCAGAACATCGAAAGCGATGTGCCACCCAGCGGCACCCATTGAGATGTAGCGGCGATCGATGTTGGTCCACAGCGTCAGGCGCGTGCCGCCACCGAGGGCTTCGAGTTCCCACCGCATATTGAAGTCGCCCCATTTGTACTCGAGCACCTTTGGAGCGTCGGCTCGCGTCACTTTGGTTTCGGTAACGTGCAGCGCGGGCGCTCCCACCGTGGTGAGCTTCACCGTGGTTCCAACCGTACCCAGGCTCCTATCGGCGTCGAAGGGCGCCCACTCGCGGAGCTGCGCCGGGTCGGTTAGCGCCTGCCAGACTTTTTCCGGCGAGTGGCGCAGTTCTCTGACGAGAATGAGCGTCCACTTCTCTCCGTCCTTTCGTACCTGCGCCCCGCTGGCCGGACCCGGTGCGTATTGCAAGCGATCGGTCATCTTCTTCTCCGTGTCTTCCCTTTCGTTCGTGTTGATTGATTCATGCGGTCGAGGTGGCGTTCGAGAGCATCCACGTGAGCGGACCAGAACCGACGGAACGGAGCCAGCCAGGCAGCGACCTCCTTAAGCGGTTCAGGTTTTAGTCGGTAGAGACGGCGCTGTGCGTCCACCGTGGATTCCACGAAACCGGCCTCGCGCAGCACTCGCAGGTGCTTTGACACGCTCGGCTGCGGCATACGAAGCTGACGCTCGATGTCTCCAACCGACTGTTGTGACGAGACCAGGAGCCTCAATATCGCGCGGCGGTTCGGCTCCGCAATGATTTCGAACACAGATTCCATACTTTAATATACCCCACAGGGCATATACGTGTCAAGGTATATAAGGCTGGGGCCCGGGCAGGGATTTCAGTCGGCGTGCGGGGATGCACCGTCTCGGCTCTTCGCTCGCATTTTGTGTGACTCGCTCGCAGCTTAGCTGGAGCGTTAGCCAGCGGAAGCAACCGCATGCGATCGCTGGAAGCGAACGACCTTGGGAATGGAATGAGCCGATGGCGAAAGTAATTCTCGGGATGACCACCTCGCTCGACGGAGGCCATGTCGTCGCCGGAAACTTCGTGCGTCGCAGACCAAACGCATGCCCTCCCTGCGCATACAAATGCATCTCCACGGGAACTCCGGCCTTCTTCAGCGCGGCATAATAACTCAGCGAGTGCTCTACGCGATCCACGTGGTCATCCTCATTCTGCAGCAAGAACGTAGGCGGCGTCTGGCGGGTGATATGACTACGAATATCCGGGTTCAACGCAAAACTATTCTCAGCAGCGGCCGCTTAGGCATGGTCTCATCGAACGCCCCCCGCGAGCAGAATCGCCATCTGCATCTGGCGGTCGCGGTACCAGTGGCGCTTGGCAACAACATCCGGCAGGACTCCGCGGCCTTCGAGCCGGTCACCACCGGGGGTTCGAAAATCGGCTTCGGGAAAGCGAAGTATCCATCCTCCAGGCAGGCCGACCTCGGTGCCCGAGAGCATCGCCCCGGCAGTGCGCTCGCCGACGAGAGTCGCGCGGTGCAGCTCACTCAACACGGCGGCGAATGCTTCCGTTGTGCTCCCGCAGTGGCCGTCGATGAGTAGCGCGACGCGACCCTTGTAGGGGCGACCCACGCGGCCGCCGGAGATGATTCGCACCGTCCCGTTGGTGCGCAACAATTGAATGAACTCGTCGACGTCGTATCCCGAGTAGTCCACCGGTGCCGACGGCCTTCGGCTCGTGAAAGTGCCGACCGGTGTCGCTGCGGGTAACAGATAATCGCCAAGTCGCATCGCCACGCCGAGGGTGCCACCCGGATTTCCCCGAACATCGACGACAAGACCCGGCAGGGCCGCAAGGATTGCGAATGCCGAGTCGAGCCGCGCGATCGCTGCCGGTCCTTCGTTGAACTGCGCGATGCGAAGGTAACCAACCCTCGCGTCTATTCGACGCCACTGGATAAACTGGGATTCATCGGTGCCCCCGCCGCCCCCTCGAGTGGGGAACGCCTCGGCGAGACGGATTGCGCCAATGTCGAGATGCGAGGAATGGATTCGTGACAGCATCTCGCGCACGGCGCCGAGCCAACGACCGTCAGTTTGTGCGGCCGCCGCTCGCGGCCGATATGCACGGGTAAGCGAATCCCAGTTAACTCCGCCGAACGTCGAGTCGTAGTATCGCCGAGAGAGAGTGTCGCGCAATGCGTCAAACGTGGCGAGTCGATCATTGGGGGAGGATAGGGGAACACTCATCCGGGTGGCCGTAACACTGCCCCGGAGTAGCCTGATACGCCACTGTCCGGTGAAGGAGTCTCGTTCAATCCGCCCAGCGAGGTGAACACCTCCGAATCGAGATTTTCCCTCGAGACTCAAGTGATCGCCGACTATCGACGCAGCGTTAAATGTGACCAGCTGCGGCCCGAGGGCATTTGCTTGAAGTCTGCCACTAGAGTTCGTCACGAGCTCGACCGGAGTTCTGAAGAGGCCGCGCATTATATGGAAGGTGAAAAGCCACCGTCCTGGCGCGGGACGAGCGGCGGGTGTTAGCGAGAGATGGCCGCATGCAGTTACGGCGATGAGCGCGGCGGATGTCACCACGCGCGGGGCGCTGGACGGCCTCATTAGCGATCCAACGGCGACGCTGCGGACTGCCGCAGGATCGGCGCGTACAAACGAAGCACGATTGGTTCAGGCGTAGTCACCGATTCGTCGATCGTCAGGCGAACGCGTCGCACCGTTGCCGCCGGAAAGAGATCCAGCTTGGTGTAGCCGATCGTCGTCCCCCTCCACAGCACGCGCCACTCCTCGCCGATCGCGCCTGTCAGCGTGTAACCTGCAACCGATTGTCCGCGCACGATGTCTTCCTCGAGACGAGCCAGTCCAATTGTCGTTGGCGCGCCGAGGTCCAACTCCAGTACTGCCGCGTGGGCGCCCGTCATTCGCCAGGTGCGTTGTGCGCGCGACCCAATATCAACCTCGAACATGCCCGAGAGTCGATCGCGGAAGGTGGTGAGACGCGCAATGTCAGTGGAGTGCAATAGTCCCTCGCGCGTCGGCGGAACGTTCAGCAGCAGCTTCCCGTTTCGCCCAACCGAAGTGAAGTAGAGACTGACCAGGTTATCTACAGAGCGCACGCGATCATCCTCGGCGGAATGGTAAAACCAGCCTGGTCGGATCGAGACATCGACTTCGGCGGGTCGCCACACCGATCCCGCCGGATCGCCATGTTGGAGTATCTCTCGAATGTCCGGCACGGGTGCGCCGGGATAAGGAACCGCATTCGGATCGATAGTCGACCAATTGGGATCGCCAGCTGTCCCACTTTCGTTACCACACCAGCGCACGTCCGGCCCGACATCCGAGAACATCACTGCATTGGGTTGAAACTTCCGAACGAGACCGAAAAAGCGCGGCCAATCGTACTGCTGGCGCCTTCCATTCGGACCTTCGCCGTTCGCGCCGTCGAACCAGACCTCGCTGATCGCACCGTATCGCGTCAGCAGCTCCGTAAGCTGATCGCAGTAAAAATCGTTATACCGTGGCGAGTCGCCGTAGACCGGCGAATTCCGATCCCAGGGCGAGAGATAGAGCCCAGCCTTCAGACCTTCGGCACGGCACGCGTCTACAAACTCCCGGACAACATCGCCCTGTCCGGAGCGCCACGGACTCCTGGCCACCGAGTGTTCAGTAGCACGGGTAGGCCAGAGGCAAAAGCCATCATGATGTTTGGCGGTCAGGATTAGCGCTTTTGCTCCACATGCCTTCGCTGCCCGAGTCCATTGTCGTGCGTCGAGATTGGACGGCGAGAAAATAGTCGGGTCCTCTCGACCATCGCCCCACTCACGATCGGTGAAGGTGTTCACGCCGAAGTGCAGGAAAAGCGCGAGCTCGTCACGCTGCCAGGCGAGCTGAGATGGGGACGGGCGCGGAGGCGGAAACGCCACAAAACCTGGACGCCGTGGCAGGGCACAGCCGACAATCGAAGAGATCGTCACGCCAACGAACGAGCGCCGGTTCATGCTCATGATAGAATATGTAGGTATGCGGGGCAAAGGCATCACCTTCGACACCGGCTTTCTCAGCGCCGGCACGAGCACACGCGAGCCGTTCGACCCGGAGGTCGTGCGGCGCGAGATGCGCGTCATCCGCGACGACCTGCACTGCAACGCCGTGCGCGTCACCGGCGGAGATCCGGACCGATTGAAGATCGCGGCCATGGGAGCCAAAGACCGCGTTCACCACGCTGGCCGACTGCTACGCCCGCTGACCGCGTCGGCGCTCGGAGCGGCGACAGCCCATCGGCCACTGGTAAGCAGACCTTATCAGCGTGTGAACCGTTCCCAGGTAGATCAGCGGTCCCGATCTCGCTTATTTGCTTCACACGAAGGAGGACAGCAATCATATGCGGATAGGCATTCTCGGTTCTGGTCTGATGGGTGGGAAGCTCGGGACGATTTTCGCCCGCGCCGGTCATGAGGTGGTCTTCAGCTACTCGCGGAGCGAAAAGAAACTCGAGCGATTGGCGCGCGACGCCGGCGGCAGCGCACGGGCCGGCACTCCGGCGGAAGCAGCAAAGGACGCCGACGCGTTGCTGCTCGCGGTGCACTGGTCGCGCTTCGACGACGTCCTGAAAAAGGCCGGCGACCTGTCGGGCAAGGTCATCGTCACGTGCTCCTTGCCAATGAACGACAGCGATACGGGTCTCGTTGTCGCGCACACATCATCGGGCGCGGAGCAGTTGGCGAAGAAAGTCCGGAAGGCGCGCGTCGTCTCCGCATTCAACACGCTGCCAAGCGAGGTGCTTTTCAGCGTGTTCGAAAATCGAAGCCGAGCCGCTCGACCCAGCCTCGTTTACTGCGGCGACGACAAGAAGGCGAAAGACGTGGCCGCTGGACTGATTCGCGACGTCGGGTTCGAGCCCGTCGATGCCGGTCCACTTCGTATCGCGCGATACACCGAGGCATTCGCGCTGCTCATCGCGCAGCTCGCGTACGAGGGTGATCGCGGACCAGCGCTGGCGTATAGGTTCGAGTGGTTCGAGGAACGCAACGCGTAATGGAGAACACAATGCACAAGCGAAAATTGGGACGCAGCGGCCTTGAGGTTTCGGCGATCGGGTTTGGGGCCATGGGGATGAGCCAGAGCTACGGTCCGGCCGGGCCCAGGCAGGAAATGATCGCTGTGCTACGCGCGGCGGTTGAACGCGGCATCACCTTCTTTGACACCGCCGAGATCTATGGTGCGGGCCACAACGAGGAGCTAGTTGGCCAAGCCCTCGAACCCTTCAAAGGGCACGTGGTCATCGCTACCAAGTTCGGGTTCAAGGATCCCGCCGCTGGAACCGGTGCCGGTCTGGATAGTAGCCCCGCACGCATCAGGCAGGTCGCCGACGCATCACTCAAGCGACTGAGGATTGATGCGATCGATCTACTCTATCAGCACCGCGTCGACCCGAACGTGCCGATCGAGGACGTCGCGGGCGCAGTTAAGGACCTGATCAAGGAAGGAAAGGTGAAGCAGTTCGGCCTCTCCGAGGCCAGCGCGAAGACGATCCGTCGCGCGAATGCTGTGCAGCCGGTGACCGCCGTTCAAAGCGAATACTCGCTGTGGTGGCGAGAGCCCGAGAAGGAAATTCTTCCGACGTGCGAAGAGCTCGGCATCGGGTTCGTTCCGTTCAGCCCGCTCGGCAAGGGTTTCCTTACGGGAAAAATCGACGAGACCACGAAGTTCGACAGCACCGACTTCCGCAACACCATCCCTCGCTTCGCGCCAGAGAATCGAAAGGCGAATCAGGCAGTGGTCGATGTGCTGGCGAGAATCGCTGAGCGAAAGAAGGCGACGCCCGCGCAGATCGCGCTCGCGTGGCTACTGGCGCAGAAGCCGTGGATCGTTCCGATCCCGGGCACTCGGAAGATCGAGCGGCTGGAGGAAAACATCGGCGCACTGGAGGTCAAGCTGACGTCCCAGGACCTCCGCGAAATCGAGGAAGCCGCATCGAGCATCACGGTTCAAGGCGCCCGCTACCCCGAGAGCTCAGAGAGAATGGTCGATCGCTGACTGAAGCTGACGTACCGTTGAGCCTTGGAGAGGTGCGCGATGCCCGCTGACTCCCCCGCCAGTCCCGTCGTTCGGCCCGCGACCAGCGCCGACCTGCCGCGCCTCGGCAGGCTCGGCGCGCTCCTCGTCGAGGAGCACCACGACTTCGACCCACTGCGCTTCCTCTCCGCTAGGGACCGGACGCCGGCGGACTACGCGTCCTTTCTGGCCCGGCAACTCGGGAAGCCGGACGCCGTCGTCCTCGTTGCCGACGACAACGGGGACGTGATCGGCTATGCGTACGCCACCGTCGAGGGGTACGACTACATGTCGCTGCGCGGGCCGGCCGGCGTGCTGCAAGACATCGTCGTCGATCCGGAATACCGGCGCCGCGGAGTGGGTCGGTTGCTGCTTGAAGCGGCTCTGGCGTCCCTCAAGTCGCGCGGCGCGCCGCGCGTCGTGCTGTCGACCGCCAAGCGGAACGAGGCGGCGCACCGGCTCTTCGCGAGCGCGGGCTTCCGTCCTACGATGATCGAGATGACGCGCGAGTTGGGCGGCACGGTTGCTGACAGAGTCAACGACTTGGGATGACGTTTGCATGACGCACAAACAACCGCCACGTACCCGCTTCATTTTTCCAGATGTTCGTGAAGCGGCGCTTTATCAATTGACCGGCCACAAGGCCGGCACTGGGTGCGTCAGCGATTGGCTGCACAGTCTCGAGGCCCATAATGATGACGAACGGCCCATCAGCGCGGATGAATTCAATTTGGCGCTCGAACTTTGAAAAATTGATAATGCCCGAGCGCACGAAGGCATCCAATACCGCGCGTCTTCCGACGACGACCTGGTTATTCGGCGCATTCAGGATAAACTGATCGGACCAAAGTCTCTCGAGAGCAGGAACATCGCGTTTCAGAGCCGCGAGCCGCTCTTCGTCGTCTAGCTCGCGCACTCGCTGTTCGTCCGCCGTCCGATCCTGTGCCATCGCTACACTCCCGGGTGACATGCTGAGAAGCAGTAGGAATGCCAATGTCGTTCTCATGTCGCATCTCCCTGTTCGAGCCGTTTGTCGTTGCCAGGACGGGTCTCTGTGGACTAACCATCCGCGCCGAGCATATTAGAAGCTGTTGGTGCTGGTCGCTCGCACGTGGGAGACAGACGCTTCGATTGAGAAGGACACCATGATTGCAATGACGACCGATAGCGTGCGACCGCGGGAGCGGGTCGAATACTGGGAAGATCTCGTCACACGGCACGTCACCCCAATGCGGATCGAGCCCAGCGGACGATCCCCTCTGCGTGGCGAGGTACAAGCGCAAGTCATTGGAAACGTCACCGTAGCCGAAGTTTCCGGGTACGGAATAAAAGCCTCGCACACGCGAGCCGAGGTTGCGTACACGACCGGTCATCTTTATGCGGCCTGCGTCAACCTGGATGGAGACGCCCGGATCAAGCGTCGCGGAGAACAGATCACCTTCCAGAAAGGCGACGTTTTCATTACGGACAGCCGACGTGAATTCACGCTCGATCTCGAACGCCCCTGGCGGCACCTCGTGGTCTCTCTGCCGACACATTGGATCGACAGTCGCGTGACAAGACCCGAGCTGCTTGCCGGCATGGTCGTGCGCGAGCATCCGCTCATACGTTTTTGGGCGACCCATCTAGCCGACGGTTTTGCGATGGCGAGCAGTTTCTCGCCGGCTGCCGCCACGCTGTTTGCCCGGCACTCCGTCGAGCTTTTAGCTCAAGCGCTTGATGAAGTGCACTACGACCGGCCCACGCCCTCAGATGCTTTGCGCGCTGCGATGTTCCTGCGCGCCTGTCATGTGATTGCGCTCAGGTTCGGAGACCCAAGCCTGGCGCCGGATCAGATTGCGCGAGATTTACGGATATCGACTCGCTCGCTGGCAAGGATTTTCGCCGCCCACAACGAGACAGTCATGCGACGTGTTTTCGATGAGCGCGTGAGTCAGGCCATGAAGCTTCTTGCCGCACCGGAGGCGGCCCACCGGTCCATCACCGAGATCGCGTTTGCTTGCGGCTTTAATGACAGCTCGCATTTCGGCCGCGTCTTTGCCGCGCGAGTTCAAGTGACGCCGTCACAGTGGCGGCAACAAAATCGGTGAACCTACTATCTCAAACTCAACAATTATGAAAATCGATCGCCGTGGTTTCCTGGTAGCGTCGTCTTCGGCATTGGTGTTGGGGAAGAAGGGGCTATCGCCGGCGGCATATGAGCAACTGGCCGAGACTCCGGAGCCGCCCGACATCGGCGGAAGAATCGAGGCGAGAGAAGTAGCGGTCTACACTACCGCCGACAAAACCAATTACCGCCTCACTGCTACCGACAAACTGACATTCAAGCCAATGGGCCAGCCTCTGGAGACCCAGATCTGTGTCTTCGTCGATCCCTCCAAGAGAGCTCAAACGATTCTGGGCATCGGCGGCGCACTCACGGATGCCTCCGCTGAGACGTTTGCAAAACTGCCGTCAGCCAAACAGCGGGAAGTTCTCGATGCCTACTTTGATGTCAACAAAGGCATCGGTTACACAATTGGAAGAACCAACATTCACAGCTGCGATTTCTCATCCGGCAGCTACACCTATGTCAACGAGGGCGACAAGGAGCTCAAGTCCTTCAGCGTCAACCACGACAAACAATTCCGCATTCCCTTTATCAAACAGGCGATGGCCACCGCCGGAGGGAAGCTCACTCTCTTCGGCAGCCCGTGGAGTCCACCGGCATTCATGAAGACCAACAATGACATGCTTCACGGTGGAAAACTGAAACCGGAGTTCTATCAGTCCTGGGCCAACTACTACACGAAGTTCATCAAGTCATACGAGCGGGAAGGAATTCCCATCTGGGGAATCAGCGTTCAGAACGAGCCCATGGCGACGCAGAGATGGGAGTCGTGCATCTACTCCGCGGAAGACGAGAGAGATTTCCTGAAGAACTACCTCGGCCCGACGATGAAGAGGGAAGGGCTGGGCGACAAGAAGATCATCGCCTGGGATCATAACCGTGATCTCATCTACCAGAGAGTCAGCACCATCCTCGCCGACCCCAAAGCCGCCGAGTATGTGTGGGGCATTGGTTATCACTGGTACGAGCCATGGAGTGGTGGCGACCAGATGTTCGACAACGTCAGGCTCGTGCGCGAGACTTTCCCGAATAAGCCCCTGATCTTTACCGAAGGCACCGTCGATTCCTTCAAGGCCGAGGATATCCGCAACTGGAGATTGGGCGAAGCGTACGGACGCTCGATGATCAATGACTTCAACGATGGTGCTGTCGGCTGGACAGACTGGAACGTATTGCTGGACGAAAAGGGTGGGCCAAATCACGTCGGCAACTTCTGCTTCGCCCCGGTTCACGCGGATACGAAAACGGGTGAGCTGATCTACACAAACTCGTATTACTACATCGGACACTTTTCAAAGTTTGTCCGTCCAGGCGCAAGGAAAATCGCTTGCTCACCCAGCAGAAGTGCGTTGCTCTCCACCGCCTTCATCAATCCCGATGGAAAAGTGTCGGTAGTGGTAATGAACAAGAGCGATCAAAAGGTTTCCTATTATCTCTGGCTGGACGGCAACGCCGCGGAAGTCAGTAGCTTGCCCCATTCTATTCAAACGCTCGTGTTCTGACGTGCGCGAACACAGAACCTTTTGGACATTGGAGAGAGCGCACATGAAACAGAACACTGTCCTTGCCACCGCGGCACTGCTCGTCGGCGTCGTTGCACGTATGCTGCCCGCACAGCAAGCGCCAGCGGCACCACAGCCTTTCTCCGTCGGGAATCGTCTCGGACTGCCCGTCAATCCGGCGCCGGACGGAGCCTTCGACCCGATCTCGTCGAACGTCAAAGTCTACGGCGCCATCTACTCCGCGGAGAGCTGCTCGTACGACCCTGAGCGTGGCGTCATCGTGGTGCCGAACCGCGGCGTTCCGCAGAACGTTCAGACCAATAATGCTTGGATTTCCTTCATCAACCACGACGGGTCGGTGCACACGGCGCGATGGATCGGTGTGCAGAGCCCGGCCGATCGAGGCAACCTGACGCCCCCGCTCGTGCTGAACGAGCCGTACGGCAGTGACATCGCCAACGGCATGCTGTACGTCGCCGATCGTGATGGTGGTACGACGGCGACCGAGCCGAGTGTGGCCGTCATTCGCCGGTTCGACATGAAGACGGGTGCACCGGCGGGTGAGTTCCGCGTCGAGCGTTCCGCCTGGCTAAACGATATCGAGGTTGCGGACGACGGCACCATCTACGCCACGCAAACCGGCGATCGCAGCGCCACTCCGGATGCCTCGACGTGGCAGGTTTTGAAGATCACGCCGAACGGTGCGGTGTCGATCTTCGTCCAGGGTCCGCCGCTTCGTCAGCCCAACGGCATCGCCCTCGATCCGCAGGGCAACATCGTCGTCGTCAACATCGGCAACACGGAAGTGCTGACGTTCTCTCGAGCAGGCCAGTTGGTGAAGACCGAGAACGCTGTGCAGGCGGGCAACGATGGTCTGGTGATCCTGCGGGACGGAACGAAGTACGTGAGCAGCGTCGTGAACGGAGGTGTCTCTCGCATCCGTGCCGGTAAGTCCGCCGAGCTCATCGCGCGCAACATTCCAAGCGCCGCGTCGATGTGCTACGACGCGGGTGCGAATCAGCTCGTGATCCCGATGAATGCGAACAACAGCCTCGCATTTATCCGTATTGAGTGATCGCGCTACCGAACGTGCCACGATTTTCCGGTAGGCAGAAAGAGCAGAAGGAAGGCGAGCTGAGCGGCTATCACGAACCGGCTTCAGCCTTCCGTCGGCTGATCTCCCTCGCAGTTGATAAGCCACGGTACGCCGAAGCGATCGACGAGCATTCCGAAGCTCGCGCTCCAAAATGTTTTTTCGAGCGGCATCACGACCCTGCCATCCTTCGCCAGTTCGCGAAAGATGCGCTCGGCGTCAGTCGTGCTCTTGATGTGCAGTGACATCGAGAACCCCTTGGGTTCCTCATATCGATCCGGTGCCACGTCGCCACCCATCAGCACCTGGCCGCCGACCGTCAGGCTGCCGTGCATGATCTTGTCGGACCAATCGGGCGGCACCTGATTCGCCAGAGGGGTTCCAGCGTAACGAAAAAGCGTCCCGAGCTGGCCGTCGAGACATCGCTCATAGAACCTGAACGCTGCCTCGCATTCTCCCTTGAAGCTCAGATACGGGTTCATCTGCACCGTGCGATCGCCCGCCATGCTGCGCGAATCACCTCGTTCAATTTAACGCTACGGGTATAGTGTGACCTTTGCCTGGTCTATCCTTTTTGTCGATCAGGACATGCGGTTCGGAGCTCGACCATCACGCCGGTATCGTTCAGGATGTGAGCCTAGTTAATAGTGCGTCGAAACGGGGCCGGGCGTTTTCGACAAAGTCCTGCTTGCCAAACGAGCGTCAGCGCCACCGAATCTCCACCGGCAACGCGAGAAACCGACCGAACCTCCGAGCCGCCACCCCAACCGCTCGTCGCTCCGCTTCGCTCAGTCGAATCAGCAACTTCGGCTCGATAAGCAGCGTTCGTCCGACGAGAGTCCGCCTCCATCCCCCGACAATCTGCCCGTTGACGACGAGAGCGTGCCCCGAAAGAGCGCTAGTTCTCGGTGTTACTCCAGAGGATTCGAGTCTTGCGCCGAACGCGCTGCGATCCTTCAGGCCGATGAAGTACTCGTCGTAGTTCGGCAGCAGGTGCGCCGGGGAGCCAGAGATTCGCACCGGGCGTTCTGCGGCCGGAAACCAGTACGATCGGCCCTCGATCGACTCGTGCTCCAGGTGCGTCGCGGCCGCCTCGACGCCCCTCTTGGCGTCCGCCTTGGTGAGGCCAGACCACCAGGCGAAATCGTCGACCGTCGCGGGTCCGCGGGTCGTGAAGTATCTCCGCGCCAGCTCGAACAACGCGGCTTCGCGCTGCAGCGCCGGCGGCCTCGCCACGCGCTCTTCGAGTAGCGCATACGTGAACTGCTTTCCTCGGCGCGCTCCGCTGCAGATCACTCCATCGAGCTCCGCGCGCATCACGATGCACGCGAGCCGCTGCGGGCTCGTGATCTGGATCCTTGCTCTCGTGAGCACCTGTCCCAGCTCGGCGCGCGTGAACTGCTTTCCATCCCTCAGCGCTTTGGTCAGCACGGTTCGGCTGCGACGGGTAACGGCGTCATCCACCTCGAGCCAACGATACCAGTACGCGTTTGCTGCATGGACTCGCGGTGCTGAGAGTGCCAACATCCAGCCGATGTCGGCGGCCGCGACGAAATGCCAGGTCGGACGCAGCAGGTGAGTACGAACGATCATTCCGTCGTCGATCTCTTTTTCGATTCGCTCGTCAGTGAGGCCGCCGGTGCGCTGGGCGACCCCCCACTTCGACGCGCCGTAATCCTGGGACTGCACCGCACCCAGCCTTGCCACGACCTCGGTCGCCGTTTTCAGCGTGGGCTTCACGAGCCCCTGGTTGATTAGACGCTGTCTGGCGATGTCTGATCTTGGCATCCAAAGATCATAAGGCGATCACTGCGCTCACATGTCCGTTAAGGCAGAGTCTAACGCTGACGGGTATAGTGCAAGCCCACTACCCCGCTCGGATACGGTGTCGCCGACGTCAAGCCGAATGTTGTATGCACCCCACTCGGCAGCACACGCTTGCCGCTCCCCCAATGTCAGCGGAAACACGAGCAGGTGCAATTCGTCGACCAAGTCGTGCGCAACCAAGGCGTGGACGAGCTGGCTGCTGCCGTCCGTCAGGATATTCTTGCCGGGCTGAGCCTTCAATGCGCGCACCGACTCGATCACGTTCTCGCGGATGATCGTGGTGTTGCGCCAGGTTGGCTGCTGGAGCGTCTTCGATACCACGTACTTC
>Ga0184619_10000483_pt1 | contig 13759 bp, 15 predicted proteins | sample PLM0_60_b1_FD_133146 | JGI IMG/M metagenome (GOLD analysis project Ga0184619, IMG submission 133146) | Groundwater sediment microbial communities from an aquifer in East River, Colorado, USA - PLM0_60_b1 | ecosystem: Environmental > Terrestrial > Soil > Riparian zone | place: USA: East River...
CCGAGATGGTGTACCTCGAGCTCGTCGACTTCGTACCGCCTGCTCCGCGAGCGCGGGTGCCGCGCGAGCGCGCACCTGAAGAGGTGGAGGCAGAAGAGCCGACCGCCGCGCCGGGCGTCACCACCTAGCCGGCTAGAGCCGGGATTCGAGCAGCACGAAGGCGGGACTCGGGACGTCGTCCGGGTTCGCAACGACCCAGACCTCGGCCTCCGGGAGGTCCTCGCGGAGCCGGCTACCGAGCTCGTTTGCGCGTTCCTCGGTGACCACGTCCACGGTCACGTAGCGCCAGCGGCGGTGCACTGGAAACCCTTCCCCGCTTAGGCGCTCCTCGAGCTCGGCGGCTTCGCTGCGTCCGGGAAGCGCGACCTTCACCAGCCAGTCGAAGGAACCCTCTTGCTCGGCCTCTTGCCACTCGGCTTCCTCTTTGCGGCTGGCTTCCTCCTGCTCCTCCTGCGGTGTGCGGGGAAGTGGAATCGACGCGTCCTTCCAGGCCTCCTCCACGGGATGCCACCGCATGACCCTGATTTCGGCGGTCAGTTCGTCTGCGGCGACAAGCTCGCGGGCCACCCGCTCGGCCTCTCGAGCTTCGCGCTCGCTGCCCGTGTAGACGAAGACACGTGAGCCGTCGCGGGTGACGACCGCTCTCCGCCCGAGCCGCTCGCGAGCCTCGTCGTCGAGATCCTGCGCGCGCAGCCGCTCGCCGAGCCCGTAGCCGTGTTCCTCGTCGTCGAGGTCGATCTCGACCCGCCATTCGTCCTCGTACACGGGGCGGGATGATACGCGCCATGCACCTCCGCCTAACGCTGGAATACGATGGGACGAGATTCCGCGGCTGGGCGGTCCAGCCGAACCTGCGCACGGTCGAGGGCGTCGTCCGCGGAGCGCTGGGTTGGGTGTACAGCTCCTATGAAAACCTCACGGTTGCAGGGAGAACAGATACTGGCGTGCATGCTCTGGGACAGGTTCTGGGCGTCGACGTCGAGGGCGGCATTCCCGTCGAGCGCGCTCCGGAGGCGTTGAACACGGCATTGCCCGACGACGTGTCCGTGGTCGCGGCCGAGCAGGCGCCACCGGACTTTCACGCCCGGCATTCGGCACGAGCGCGCAGTTATCGCTACCGGATCTGGCGGCGGCGAACTCCGTCGCCCTTCGAGCTCCGGCGGAGTTACTGGTATCCGGGGCCGCTCGACCACGAGGCGCTCGCGGACTGCGCCGATCTCCTCGTCGGCAGACACGATTTTCGCGCCTTCACTCCGACCGAGACGCAGCACAAGAGCTTCACGCGCCAGGTGCGTGAGGGCGCGTGGTTCGAGCGCGGTGATGCCCTCGAGTTCGAGATCACCGCGAATGGCTTCCTTCGCCACATGGTGCGGACCCTCGTCGGGACGATGCTCGAGCAGTCACCGGACGCGCTCGCACGCCTCCTCGAAGGCGCCCCACGCGAGGAAGCCGGGAGGACGGCCCCTCCGTGGGGTCTGTACCTGGAGCGAATCGAGTACTGAACCGTGACGATTCTCGTCGGGGTCAGACCCCGATGAGAGTTGTGACACTTTTAGGACGCGATCGGGTTCGTCGGGCGCCTAGAAGCGGTAGGAGCGCTGTCGGCTCATGAAGAAGCCGTGGCCGCTACGGTTGCGGCAGCGCAGTCCCGTGGCCTTCGATCTGCAGGTGAAGGCGCCCCGCTTCCACGTCGATCCGTAGCGGAGAATGCGCGAATTCCGGTCGATCGCCGTGTCTCCGTGACAGGTGATCGTCGCGCGCCCGGTTGCGCCCAGCCCGTAGCTGTCTCCCCAGTCGACGTCGCAGTTGCCGGGCCGCGGCGGCCGCGGACGGAGCCCGCTGCGGATGTCGCAACGAAGGCTCGCCGGCGAGCTCGAGTACACGCAGCCGATGTTGTGCGACGGAGTCTGGAAGAAGACGAACGATGCGCCGGCGGAGGCGGGGAAGAAGAGAGCGAGCAGCACCGCGAGTCGGGTCACGGCCCGACGCTAGCATCACTTTGATGGCGACCAAAACCCTCGAGGCGCGCGTTGAGGAGCTGAGGAAGCAGCTCGAGTACCACCTCTACCGCTACCACGTGCTCGACGAGCCCGAGATCTCGGACGCCGAGTACGACCGGCTCTACGACGAGCTGCGCTCGATCGAGGACGAGCATCCCGAGGTTGCGACCCCCGACTCGCCAACCCGCCGTGTCGGCGCCGAGCCCGCCAAGGGCTTCCAGAAGGTCGAGCACCTGTCCCCGATGGGCTCGCTCGAAAAGGTCACGACCGACGAGGCCCTGGCGAAGTGGGCCGAGGATGTCCGCAAGCGGCTCGGCACCGACGAGCCCGTCGCCTACGTCACGGAGCCGAAGATCGACGGGTCGGCCGTCTCGCTCGTGTACGAGCAGGGAGTCTTCGTCCGCGGCGCCACGCGCGGTGACGGGCTTCGCGGCGAGGACGTGACCCAGAACCTGCGCACGATCCCGGCGATCCTCCCCCGGATGCAGATCCCCGACGGCGAGCCGCAGCCGCCGGTGCTCGAGGTGCGGGGCGAGATCTACATGCCGCTCTCCGGATTCCTGAAGTTCACCGAGCGGCAGGCCGCCGGAGGCAAGCGGGCCGCTCCGAACCCTCGCAACGCAGCCGCCGGCTCGCTGCGCCAGCTGAACTCGGCGATCACCGCCGCGCGGCCGCTCTCGATCTGGGTTCACGGCATGGGCCACCACGAAGGACTTCCGACTGGAGGCCACTGGGACGCACTCGAGTGGCTCCGCGCGCGTGGCTTCCGGACGAGCCCGCTCGCCGAGCGGCACGAGTCGATCGACTCGGTGGCCGAAGTCTGCCGGGTCTGGGAGACGAAACGGCTCGAGCTCGACTACGAGATCGACGGGATCGTGGTCAAGGTCGACTCGTTCGACCAGCAGGAGCGACTGAGCGCGCTCCACGGCCGGCCGCGCTGGGCGCGCGCCTACAAGTGGGCGCCGATGACTGCGCAGACGAAGCTGAACAGGATCCACATCCGCGTCGGCCGCACCGGGGCGCTCAATCCGTGGGCCGCGCTCGAGCCGGTCGAGGTCGGCGGCGTCACGGTCTCGACCGCGACGCTGCACAACGAGGAGGACATCAACCGCAAGGACATCCGCGAAGGGGACAACGTGATCGTCCAGCGAGCGGGTGACGTGATCCCGCAGGTGGTCGGCCCGGTGCTCCCGCACAAGCGGGGGACGAAGGCGTTCCGGTTGCCCGAAAAGTGCCCTCTGTGCGGGACAAAGATCGTCAAGCCCGAGGGCGAGGCGATGCACCGCTGCCCGAATCCCAAGTGCGAGTCGCGCGGCCTCGAGACGCTCATCAACTGGGCCTGGGACATCGACGGCGTCGGCGAGCAGGCGATCCGGAGGCTGTGGCGCGAGGGAATCGTCATGTCGCTGCCCGACCTTTACCGGCTGACGAAGGAGCAGCTGATGGAGCTCGACGGCTACGGCGAGATCTCAGCGGGAAACGCCGTCGCGGCGATCGAGCAGTCGAGGAAGAACTTCACGTTCCACCGGATCCTCGCCGGCTTGAACATCCCTCAGACCGGCTGGGTCACCGCGCGCAACCTGGCCGCGCACTTCGGCTCGATCGACAAGCTCGCGGAGGCGACGCAGGAGGACATCCAGGAGATCGACGGGATCGGCCCCGAGAAGGCCGAGGCGATCGCGGAGTGGTTCTCGGACGAGGAGAACGTGAAGCTCGTCCAGGAGCTGCGCGACCTCGGGTTGCGCTTCGAGTCCGGCGAGGAGCTGAAGCCGGTTAAGGGCCCGCTCTCGGGGCAGACCTACGTGATCACCGGCACCCTGGAGTCGTTCACACGCGACGAGGCGGCGAAGGCGCTCGAGGCGAAGGGCGCGAAGGTCTCCAACTCGGTCTCCAAGAAGACCGCCGGCGTGATCGTCGGCGAGGAGCCCGGGTCGAAGCTGCAAAAGGCCCAGCGCGCCGGCGTCCCCATCCTCGACGAGAAAGCTCTGTCCCGCCTCTTGGCGCGATCGTGAAATCCTTACTGAGCAGCTAGAACTGAGGCGAAGCGGTCCTGCGCCCGGCGCGCCCAGAAGGTCGAGACCGGCGAGCCGTTCTGGATGACCGAGAAGGCGAAGCGCCGCTTCACGTAGCCGGAGAGGGCCGAGGCCTCGTTCAGGGTGCCGGTCTTCGCCCGCACGCGCCCCGCCGCAGCCGAGCCTCGCATGCGGCCCTCGAGCGTCCCGCTGCGGCCCGCCACCGGGAGCGAGGCGAGCAAGATCTCGCGCAGGTCCTCGTCCAGCCAGCTCGTGCGCAGCATCCCGACGAGCGCGGATGTCGTCAGCCGGTCGAGGCGTGAGAGCCCGGAACCGTCGACGATACGCACGCCCGTGAGCGGAATGCCCTGCTCCTGGAGGAGCCGCCGGACGACGGTGGCGCCCGCCGCAGTCGTGCCCTGGAGCGACAGCGCGGCGCCGAGCTGTTTCAGGAGGATCTCCGCGGTGAAATTGTCGCTTTCGTGATCCATGAAGCGAAGGATCTGCTCGAGCGGGACGGACTCGATCGACGCCAGCGGGAGCGCTGCCGCGTCCGCCTGACCGGCCCTCGCGCGTCCGGCGACCGAGATCCCCGCCCGCAGGAGGGCCGCACGGAAGGCCATTGCCGCGCCCAAGGCCGGGTAGCGCGTCACGTAGCCGTGGAAGCGGGCGCGGTCGACGGTCAGCGCCGAGAGCGGCGGCGACTCGTTGATGAAGAACCACGGCTTCCAACCCGAAGCCATCCGCCGCTGGTCGAAGAAGGACTCGTCCCCGACGACATTGCCGGTCACGCGGCGGATCCCTTGCCCGCGGAGCTGCGACGCCAGCTGCAGTAGGTCGAGTGTCGAGAGCGTCGGATCGCCGTAGCCCTTGAGGACGATGTCGCCGCGCCAGACCGTGCCCTCGAGCTCGCCCTCGCCGAGCACGTCTGTCGCGAAGCGGTAACTCGGCCCCAGTGCGAGCAGGCACGCGTAGGTGACGGTGAGCTTCTCGTTCGACGCGGGGATCAGCGGGAGGCTGAGGTTCTGGGAGTAGAGCTGCTTACCCGTGGCGAGATCGACGGCAACGGCTGCGGAGCGCGACTTCGCGACATGCGGGACTGCGAGCGCGCGGGCGAGGCGTTGCGCGAGGCGCGTCTGCCCGGCCGCGGCGGCGGGCTGCGGGGCGATAAACGCCACGGCGACGACGGCGGCAAGGAGGCGAGGCACCGGGGACATTGTCAAGAGGAGACACGCACAGCGCAAGCGGAGCTAGGCCTAGGGCGTGACAAAGATGGGCCGAGCGGCCCATGGTGTCCGACCGGCAGCCCGCGGATAATCGATGCTGAGCGTGGCCGACGACCTCGATCTTCTGCTGGAGCGCATCCGCGCTCTCCTAGATGCCAATGCCGCAGGCGCCGGCTTCCCGCGCGCAGAGGTCGAGCCGACGCTGACGGAGGGCTACGCGCGGGCGCTCGAGCTCGACGCCCAGTGCCTGCGCCTCGAACATCGAATCGACCGCCTCACCAGGGAGCTCGCAGACGGCCGCGAGGTGCCCACGGGGAAGCTCTCCGGCCTCCTGCGCCGACTGCACGACACCGAGCAGCGCAGCACGGAGCTGCGCGCGCTGCTCGTTCCGCTCCGCCGCATCGTCGCGTATGCCGCGTAGCCGCTAGACGATCCCGCTGCGCACCGCGTAGACCGCGGCCTGGATGCGGTTCTCGATCTGCAGCTTCATGAGGATGTTCGAGATGTGGTTCTTGACCGTCTTCGGGCTGATGTGGAGCGCCTCGGCGATCTGCGAGTTGTCCTTCCCGTTGGCGATCAGCCTCAGAACCTCGAGCTCGCGGTCGGAGAGCTCGGCCCGGATCGTCTCGGCGCCCTGGTCGAGCGTCACCGCTCGCATGCGCTGCAGGACCTTGGCGGCGATCGGCGGCGAGATGAGCGATTCGCCGATAGCCGCCGCCCCGATTCCCCGGATCAGCTCTTGAATCGAGGAATCCTTGACCAGGTAGCCGCAGGCGCCGGCAACGATCGCGTCCATCACGTCCTCGTCCTGATCCGAGATCGTCAGCACGACGACTCGCGTCAGTGGGGCGAACGAGGTGATCTCGCGCGTCGCCTCGACGCCGCTCATGCCCGGCATGTTCAGGTCCATGACGACGACGTCGGGAGCGACCTCGCGCACGCAGCGGATCGCATCGTTTCCGTTCGCGGCCTCGCCGACGATCTGAACGCCCTGCTCCTCGAGCAGGTTGCGCAGTCCCGTTCGGAAGAGGTCATGGTCGTCCACGAGCAGGACGCGAAGCCCGTTGCTCTCGGCGATGGCCTTCTTAGTCACTCTCGTCCGATCTTAGTGGAGGGTGATCGTGACGGTTCGGGTTCCCCAGGCGAGCGCCACGGCACGCGTGGGGAACCAGAGATCGATGCGAGATCCGCCGACCGCCCCGCCCGTATCGGCGGCGACACCTTCGCCGTACCCGGGGATTGACATCCGCGTGCCGAGCGGGATCACGCTTGGATCGACCGCGACGATTCCGTAGGCCACGGACACGCCTGTCGACGTGCGGCCCGAGAGCGAGTAGCCGGTCGCCGTCACGGTCATCATCCGTCCGCCGCCCGCCGGTGCCGTGAGCGGGACTGATGTGCTCCGGATCTGGACAGCCGCCAGCGCACGCGATTCGAGCGACGAGATCGCGGCTGAGTTGGAGGTTCGGCGTGCGGCGATCGAGGCGACCATCGCGGCGTGCTCACGTTGCGCTGCCTCGAGTGCCGCGACGCTTGTCGCAGTCGCGTCTTCAACCTGCCGGGCCTGGGACTCCCGGGCTGCGAGCCTGTGTGTTGCGCCGATGAGCCTTTGCCGTGCGGCCTGGGCCTCGTCGATCACCTGGCGGTCCTGGCCGGCGATCCGGTGCAGGCCCTCGAGACCGCTCACGGCTTCGTCGATCGACTTCGCTCCGACGAGGACCGTCATCGGGTCCGTGTCACCCTGCTCGTAGAGGACGCGCAGACGATCGGCCAACCGTTGTTGCGAAACGGCCAGCGTCCGGCGCGCGCTCCGCAGGCCGGCCTGCGCCTCGGCGCGCTGGGCCGCGATCAGCTGCGTTCGCGCCCGCAAGCGGACGAGCGCGGCCCGCGTCTGCTCGAGCCTCGTGCCGAGCGAGACGGAGCTGAGCCACGCCGCTCTCGCCTGCGTCCCCAGGGATCCATTCTGAGCTCGCAATTCTTGGGCGCGCTGCCGCAATCTGGACGGCGAGTCCGCACCGCTTGCAGCCGGAAGCTGGGACGCGGCGAGAACGACAACGCAGACAGCAGCGAGCCCAGCCCGAAGGGCGGTACCTGGCGCTCCCACGGCGCGGAACCGTACCACAGTGCCGGCGAGGCTTTGTGCGCTCTCGTACGCAGTCTCTGGCGCAACCTGTCTTTTCGGACGGTTACCAGTTTGCGGTCGTCCGCCTTGGCTGTTACCGTCCCCTGCTCGTGTCGTACCGGCCCCCCTCCGGTGCGTCTGTCGTGGCCCGGCAACACACTTCGCCCGGTGTGGTCAAGCGGCAGGCGCTTACGTGGTCGCTCTTCCTCGCGGTGGCTCTCCTGGCCTCCCCGTCGGCGTTAGCGACCCCCGGCTCGGTGTCGGCCAAGCAGGCGGAGGCGCAGGACGTCCTTGCGCAGATCCAAGGGCTCGACGGGAATCTCGAGCGGGCCGTCGATGCCTACAACCTCGCCAATCAGAAGCTCGGCCAGATCGAGCGCGATCAGCGCGAGAACAAGCTCCAGCTGCGCCTGGCCCGGTCGAACCTCAGCCACGCGCAGGCGGATCTCTCGTCGCGCCTGGTCGCGATGTACACGTCGAGCGGCGAGAACACGAGTCTCGAGGTGCTCCTCGGGGCGAAGTCGATCGACGACCTGATCGCCCGCCTCGACACCGTCAACCGCGTCTCGGATCAGAGCACAGAGGTGGTGAACGAGGTCGAGGTCTTCCAGACGGCTGTGCGTGAGCGCCGAGCACGACTGCAGAAGGCGCACGTGGAGCAGTCAAGGCTTGTCGCCGAGCGCCAGGCGCAGAGAGCCTCGATCGAGGGCCAACTCTCCCAGCGGCGGCAGCTGCTCTCGTCGATCAAGAGCCAGATCGGCCAGATCCAGGCGGCCGAGCGGGCGCAGCAGGCCCGCCTCGCGGCGGAGGCTCGCGCCCGGCTCTCGACGAATGGAGCCGAGGTCCTGAACTCGAGCGCAGGCGCGGTCACGTCAGCCCCTGCGGAGCCCACCTACGCGCCGCCGCCCGGGCGCTACGGCGGCGTCGTCGGGATTGCGATGCAGTACCTCGGGACTCCGTACGTCTACGGCGGTGCGAGCCCCTCCGGGTTCGACTGCTCCGGCTTCGTGATGTACGTCTTCGCGCAGGTCGGCGTCTCGCTGCCGCACAACGCGGCGGCTCAGTACGGCTCCGGAATGCCGGTCTCGCGCGACCAGCTCCAGCCCGGCGATCTCGTCTTCTTCAACGGTCTCGGGCACGTGGGGATCTACATCGGAGGCGGCTCGTTCATCCATTCGCCCCATACGGGCGACGTCGTCAAGATCTCGACCCTTTCGGGCTGGTACTCCTCCACCTGGGTCGGCGCCCGCCGACTCTGAGCACAGCCCCGCTCTAACGCGCGTAGAGCGCCTCGATCTCGTCGGCGAAGTGCTCTTCGCAGATCCGGCGCTTGAGCTTCAGCGTCGGCGTGATCTCGTTCTCCTCCGCTGAGAAGTCGCGCGGCAGGATCACGAACCGGCGCACTTGCTCGAAATGAGCAAGGTCGGCGTTGACGCCGGCGATCGCGTCCTCGATGAGCGCCTGCACGTCTTCGCGCTGGGAGGGGTCCCCGTCCGGAGCGCGCTCCGCCGCCCGCTTCCTCACCTCGTCCTCGTCGAGCGTGATCAGCGCGATCAGGTACGGCCGCCGGTCGCCGACGACGAGCGCTTGCGAGACCCACCGCGCGCTTTTGAGGCTGTTCTCGATGTTCTGGGGCGCGACGTTCTTGCCCCCTGCGGTGACGATGATGTCCTTCTTCCGGTCCGTGACTCGGAGGAAGCCGTCCGAGTCGATCTCGCCCACGTCACCGGTGTGCAACCAGCCGTCGTCCGAGAGGACCGCGCGGGTTGCCTCGTCGTCCTCGTAGTAGCCCGCAAACACGGTTCGGCCGCGGATGAGGATCTCGCCGTCCTCGGCCGTTCTGACCTCGATGCCTGGAAGGGCGGGACCGACCGTTCCGAACTTGAACCAATCCGGCCGGTTCACGTTCGAAGCGGTCGTGCACTCCGTCTGGCCGTAGCCTTCGAGGACGAGGATGTCGAGGGCGTGGAAGAACTCGGCGATCTCCTTCGCCAGGGGCGCTCCGCCCGAGATCGCGGCGCGCAAGCGTCCGCCGAGGCGCTGCTTGACCTTGGAGTAGACGAGCCGGTCGGCAAGCCGCCGCTGGACGGACAGCCCCGGCGGTAGAGGCCGTCGTTGCTGCTGCAGCGCGCTCGACCGGCGCCCGACGCTCAGGGCCCAGTCGATCAGGCGCCGCTTGGCGCCGGTTGCCTCCGCGAAATTGGCCGAAACGGCGGTGTGCACCTTCTCGAGCACCCGGGGGACGGTCGGCAGGACCGTCGGGCGCACCTGCGGCATGATCTCCGCGATCCGCCGCGGATCGGGGCAGAAGGCGATCGTGAAACCGAGATGCGCCCCGAGCAGTTGCATGAGGCGACCGAAGTTGTGGGCGAGCGGGAGGTACAGAAGCATCACGTCGGTCGGGAGGAAGAAGTTCTCGATCCGGTCGATCGTCGTCACCATCTCCGAGTAATTGCGGTTGAGGATCATGCAGCCCTTCGGCGGCCCCGTCGTGCCGGACGTGTAGATGAACGTGAAGAGATCCTCTTCGCCGATCTGGGCCCGGGCGCGGTCGAGGGCATCCGGGTCGCGCGCTGCATGCTCGCGGCCAAGGGCGCGAAGATCGTCGAGCGCCTCGGGCGTGTACACGTGCTCGGGGCGCGCCGCCTCGATCCGCGCGAAGTCTGACTCGTTCTCGACGAGGCAGCCGACAGCCTTCGAGTGCTCGAGGATGTAGCAGCACTCGGCCGAGGTGACCGAGGGGTAGATGGGCGCGGCGACGGCTCCGACTTGGGCGAGCGCGAAGTCGAGCAGAGACCATTCGAGCCGGGTTCGGGCGAGCATGCCGAAGGCGTCGCCCTTGCCGATGCCGAGCGCGAGGAGGCCGTGTGCGAGCTCGTCCACCGCCAGCGCGGCCTCGGCCCATGAGACCTCGCGCCACTCGTTGTCCTCCTCGACGAGGTAGGCGGGCCCGGCTCTCTCTTCTGCGAGGGCGTTTTGCCACAGCGACCAGATCGTCCGCATTTGCGCAGACCTTACGGGAGGAAAAGGGCGGTCCAAGTACAATTCGCTCTCTCCATGCGCACAATCTGGAACGGATCGATCAGCTTCGGCCTGGTGAACATCCCGGTCGGCCTCGCCCTGGCGACGAAGCCGGCGGCGCGGCAGTCGGACGTCTCGTTTCGCACGCTCCACCGTGAGTGTCTGACCCCGATCAAGCAGAAGCGGTGGTGCCCCGTGCACGAGCGCGAAGTCGAGCGCGAGGAGCTCGTCAAGGGCTGGGAGGTCGCAAAGGGAGAGTTCGTGGTCGTCGAGGAGGCCGATCTCGAGGCGATCATGCAGCTCGACGACTCGAAGGCGATCGAGATCACGCGCTTCGTCGACGCCGCAGAGGTCGATCCCGTGTACTTCGATCGCACCTATTACCTCGCCCCAGCGAAGGAGCCGGCCGCGCAGCGTCCGTACGTGCTGCTGCTGCGCGCGATGCAGGAGACGGACAAGGCTGCCCTCGGCCGCTTCGTGCGCCAGGGCGCAGAGCACCTGTGCCTGATTCGTCCCAAGGGCGACGCGCTGGCGCTCGAGACGATGTTCCTCGCCGAGGACGTCAACTCACAGGCGGAGATCGAGGAGGCGGTCAGCGAGAGCAAGGTCAAGGAGCCGGAGCTCAATCTGGCGCGGCAGGTGATCGACAGCCTCGTCGGAGAGTTCGAGCCGAAGGAGCTGACGAGCGAGTACCGGCAGAACCTGCGTACGATGCTCGAGGCCAAGCTCGCCGGGCAGGAAGTGGCCCGGCCGGAACCGGCCCCCGAAACGCCCGTCATCGACCTCATGGAGGCGCTCAGGCGGAGCGTCGAGGAGGTCAAGGACGCAGAGCCCGCCCGGAAGGCGAAAGCCGCCCCGAAGGGCGGCTCTCGAAAGCGCGTAGCGGCTCGGAAGTCCTAGCTACTTACGAGGCGAGAGCTTCCGGTGGGCGCGTGCCCAGCGCCTGAAGCTGAGCCTGAAAGAGCGTCTTGTCGATCTTGCCCTGATAGATCGGCACGCCTTCCTGCATGCAGACACGGATTACGTCTTGCCGATCGATGTTGAGCTCCTTCGACAGCTCCTCAGGCGTCAGGTGGTTCGGCATGCCGCTTCCTCCTTGTTGCGGTCTCGGTTCAATTCGGACACGAAAAAACCCGACGGCTCGCGGGCACAATCGGGCTCGGTGTTCGGCGCATATGTCACGCGAGACTCAGGCATCCCGCGCTTCGAGAACAATCATCAATCGGAATTTTAATGAGGTTTGAGGACGTCCGCAACGGTCTGCGGTCCTTCGAGGAGCGCTTCGCGGACCTAAGGGACGTTCGACTGCGCTACTACATCGGGGGCGAAGGTGCGCCGCTTCTCCTCATACACGGGCTTGGAGGCGCGGCTTCCAACTGGGTCGGTGTCGCGCCGCACCTCACGGAGCGGTTCCGAGTGCTCGTGCCCGACCTGCCCGGGCACGCGGGCTCATCGCCCCTGCCCGCCGCGGCGACGCTCGATCCCTACGCCGAGCGCCTCCATGAGCTTGCCTCGCAAGAGGGGATGCTTCCTGGAGCAGTCGTCGGCCATTCGTTCGGCGGGCTCGTCGCCCTTCGCTTGGCGCTGCGCCGGCCCGAGGACGTGCGCGCGCTCGTCTTGGCCGGCTCGGCCGGAGTCTCGACGGCCACGCGCCGGGTCGAGCGGTTGCTGACGATCGCTGCATTTCTGCGGCCGAGTCGTCTGTATTCGCGCCACAGGGAGCGCGTCGCCCGTCACAAGGTCTTGCGCTACCTCGTCTTCGGCTACTGGGGAGCATCCGACCCCGGGGCCCTGACGCCGGAGGCGGTCGAGGGTTTTCTCGCCGGCCCGCGGCTGCACACCGACTCTGCGACTGCAGCCCGCGTCCTCGTCAAGGACGACCCGAGAGTCGAGCTCGATCTCGTTCGTTGCCCGACGCTAGTACTCTGGGGCGCGCGCGATCATCAGGTTCCCGTCGACGATGCCTTCGAGTACGCGCGGCGCCTGCACGCGGAGCTGCGCGTCGTATCGGACTGCGGCCATCTTCTGATCGGTGAGCGGCCGGACGCGTGCGTGGAGGCGATCTTGGACTTTCTAGACCGGGTTGGGTAGGTCGATGAACTCCCACTCGACGCCGAACTGGTCAGCGAGCTTCTTTGCCAAGGCCTGAACCCCGATTCGCTCCGTCGCATAGTGGCCGCCGGCTACGAAGTGGATCCCAAGCTCCCGTGCAGTGTGCAGGCTCGGCTCCTCGGGCTCACCGGTGAGGAAGAGGTCGTAGCCCTCGCGCGCGGCGTCTGCGAGGTGACGGCCGGCGCCGCCGGTCACGATCGCCGCCCGCTCGATCCGTTCTGGCCCGTGGGCAAAGACGAGCGGCTCGCTGCCGAGCACAGCACGGACCCGCGCGGTGAACTGGTCCACGCTCGCAGGCTCAGCCAGCGCCCCTCCGAAGCCGACTTCGGCAAAGCGATCGCTCGGATCAACGCCCAGCTCTCGCGCGAGGAGCGCGTTGTTCCCCACTTCGGGATGCGCATCGAGAGCGAGGTGGTAGGCGGCGAGCGTGATCCCGGGGTCGAGCAGAGCCTTCAGGCGCCGCCGAAACGCGTCGTCGATCACCCGGGGATCGCGATCCCAGAGCAGTCCGTGGTGCACGAGGAGCAGCTGCGCGCCCGCGGTCGCGGCCAGCTCGAAGAGCTCGAGGGAAGCCGAGACGCCGCTGGCGATTCGCCCGACCTCGCGTACTCCGGCGACCTGCATCCCCATCGGGCCGTAATCCGGATACGCGTCGAGCTCGAGCAGCTCGTCGGCGAAAGCGAGGATCTCGTCGCGGTCGGCCAACAGGCCGCGATTCTAGGAGGCCGCAGCCGCTTCGAACGGGACGTCTGCAGCCGAGTTCTCCTTTCCCGGTGGCGGGGACAGAAACTGAACCCGGTTCGCCACTACCTCGATTGCGCTTCGTCTGTTGCCGTCCGAGTCTTCCCACGAGCTGCTGCGCAGCCGTCCGTCGACCGCGACCTGCTTCCCCTTCACGAGGTAGCGGGCACAGGTCTCGGCCTGCTTGTTCCAGGTCGAGATGCGGACGAAGTCCGCCTCGTCCTTGCCGGGCCGGTCGACGGCGAGCAGGAAGTTCGCGACCTGGCGATCTTCCCCGATGTCCTTCAGCTCGACTTCGCTGGCGAGATTTCCGATCAGCGTGACGACGTTCACGCGTTCCTCCTCTGTTGACTGAGGAGGCAACGCTAGCGAAGGAAATGTGACGGCACGGTGTCGGATTCGTGCCTGAAGCTCTAAATCGGGGTGCCCAGATTTGAACTGGGGACCTCTCCGACCCGAACGGAGCGCGCTACCAGGCTGCGCCACACCCCGAGAACTCGTACAGGTTAGCGGCGTCGGACGCGG
>Ga0184619_10000485_pt1 | contig 13735 bp, 12 predicted proteins | sample PLM0_60_b1_FD_133146 | JGI IMG/M metagenome (GOLD analysis project Ga0184619, IMG submission 133146) | Groundwater sediment microbial communities from an aquifer in East River, Colorado, USA - PLM0_60_b1 | ecosystem: Environmental > Terrestrial > Soil > Riparian zone | place: USA: East River...
CGATAACTGCTCGGGCAAGGTCCATTCAAAAGGATCGTCCCACAGGTTTGCAGTCAGGCCACCAAAGGTTTGTTCAATTACAGCCGCTGAGCGCAACACGTTTTCGCCGATTGAGTTCAGTTCGGCCAGTCCGGGCTGAGCAACGACATAGAGAAGGGGAGCAGGAGTAGTTTCAATGATTGCTATCGAACGAAAATGGAGGCGCGCAAACTCTCGATCCAGACTGGCGAGAATTTCGCGCTGCTCGAGAATGTGCGCGCCATCATTTTCTTCCATACGCTGTGCTGGTGCAGAGCGGGTGGGCTTATCGTTGCTTGGAGGTACGGCCTGTCTCTTCCAAAACCGTTCCGAAGCTGCGGCCGCCCCATTGGAAACCGTTTAGAACGCGACCCTTTACACCGACACGTGAACCACGCGAAGGCACGCCGCGCCTCGTGGCCACCCAGATTCGGCCAGTGCCATCATCGATTTCATATGCACCATTGCCGAGGACGCCGTAACTGTCGGTAACGTTACCGATAATGCCAACTTCCTTGCCGCGATAACGGCCCGGATCGGCGTTGATACGGGAAATAGTTGTTTGGCTGGGGCAGGCTGACAGCAAAAACACCGCCGCCAGTAATACCGCGGCTGGCGCCATTTTTTTTAAAATATGCATAAGCGTCTCCTTCTTCTGGTTTCAGTTTTGTTCGAGGGAGAGCGCCGCAATGCAGCCTGCTCGCTGCCGAAACATTTGCGGCAATCTAAAGATGCCGTTGGGATAAAAAGCGTTTTCCTGAAGGCTCGAATTGGCTTCGATTACTTACCGAACCAGCCAATCGGCTTGCCTGATAAGTCTACCCAGACACTCTTGACGTTGGTGTACATCTCCAGCGCATGCTTGCCCATTTCCCGGCCATAGCCCGACTGTTTATAACCACCGAAGGGCGAGGCCGCATTGAACATGTTGAAGGTATTGATCCAAATCACGCCGGCCTTGATCGCCTTTGCAAAACGATGGGCACGGGTGATGTTGCTGGTCCAGATTCCGGCAGACAAGCCGTAAATCGTTTCGTTTGCCTGCTTGATCAGATCGTCTTCATTTTCAAAAGTGATCACAGAAACTACCGGGCCAAAAATCTCTTCCTGGGCCACGCGCATCTGATTCTTCACATCTGAAAAAATCGTGGGCTGATAAAAGTAGCCATTCTGAAATGCGCCCTCGAGCGTGGGGCATTCCCCGCCCGCAACAACGGTCGCGCCTTCACTGCGCGCAATGTCGGCATAACTCTTGATGCGGTTTAGTTGTTCCCGTGAAACCTGCGGACCCATGTGCGTGCCCTTGTCCATCGGATCGCCGACTACGATCTTCGCTGACTTCTCCTTCAGGCGATCGAGAAACTGGTCCTTCACCTCTGCCTGCACAAATAGACGCGACCCCGCGCAACAGACCTGCCCCTGATTGAAAAAGATTCCCATCATCGCGCCGTTGACTGCCTGTTCAATGTCAGCGTCGGCAAACACGATGTTCGGCGCTTTGCCACCGAGTTCAAGGGAAACTTTGGTCAAGTTGTCAGCAGCGGCTCTGGCAATCAACTTGCCCACTTCGGTCGAGCCGGTGAAAGCAACTTTGTCGATGCCGGGATGTGCGGCGAGCGCTGCACCGGCGGTTTCACCGTAACCAGGAACGATATTGACCACGCCTTCCGGAAAGCCGGCTTCCTGAATTAACTTTCCCAACTCCATCGCAGTCACGGGAGTTTGCTCTGCCGGTTTGAGCACAACCGTGTTGCCGGCGGCGAGTGCTGGCGCGAGTTTCCACGCCGCCATCAGCAGTGGAAAGTTCCAGGGAATAATTTGACCACAAACACCAACCGGCTCACGCAAAGTGTAGTTGAACATCTGTCCGGGCACTGGAATCGTTTCGCCTTCGATCTTTGTGGCCCAGCCGGCGAAGTATTCAAAGTTCTCGGCAACTTGCGGCAGATCGACATAAGCCGACTCCTTGATTGGCTTGCCGTTGTCGGCAGTTTCAAACGCGGCGAGTTCCGTACTGTGCTCTTCGATCAACTGCGATAACTTGTAAAGCATCCGCCCGCGATCGCGCGCGCTGATCCTGGACCATTTGCCGTCGAAAGCGCGGCGCGCGGCGGCCACGGCATTGTCGATGTCAGCTTTGTCGGCTTCGGCTACTATAGCGAGTGTTTCGCCTGTCGCGGGGTTCGGCGTGGTGAATGTCTTGCCGGATTGCGCGTCTACCCACTGGCCATCGATCAATAGTTGATATCTGCGAGCTGAGTTTGTTCCGGCTGGTTGTGCTGATGACATTTATTACTCCTAAAGTTACTTGTTAGTCTCTGTGCAATCCTTGTGGACGCACAGAGGAAATCAAAAATCGGTGGTGCCCGCAAGCAATTGCCTGAGCACGTAAGGCAGAATGCCGCCATGCTGGTAGTAGTCGATTTCGATCGGCGTGTCGATGCGCAGCGTGACCGCCACTTCATCAATTTCTCCTGATGAACGATGGATGATTAGCCTTAAATCCTTTTGCGGCGCCACGCCATCTTCGATACCGAGCAAATCAAAAGTCTCGCTGCCGTCCAAACCTAACGAAGCGGCATTCGTTCCATCCTTAAACTGACCAGGCAAAACGCCCATGCCTACAAGGTTGCTGCGATGAATCCGTTCGAAGCTCTGCGCGATGACTGCTTTTACTCCCAGCAATCGTGTGCCCTTGGCGGCCCAATCGCGCGAGCTGCCCGTTCCATATTCCTGCCCGGCGATCACCACCAACGGCACGCCCTCTTGCTGATACTTCACTGAGGCATCGTAGATGCTGATGCGCTCGCCGTCGGGCTGATGAAGTGTGACACCGCCTTCGACGCCCGGCACCATCAGGTTTTTGATGCGAACGTTGGCAAACGTGCCTCGCACCATGACTTCGTGGTTGCCGCGGCGTGAGCCATAGCTGTTAAAGTCTTCGATCTGCACTCCCTTTTCCTGCAGATACAAACCCGCCGGGGAGCTGCCCTTGATTGCGCCGGCCGGACTAATGTGATCCGTAGTCACCGAATCACCAAAGATCGCCAACGGTCGCGCGCCGCGAATGTCTTTAAACTCTTCTACCGCATTACTGAAACCTTCGAAGTAGGGCGGCTCGCGAATGTACGCTGACTCAGCGTCCCATTCATAAACATTGCCCGTGCTCGTCGGAATTTCATTCCATAATGGATTCTGCTCGGCAAAGCCGCGATAGAGACGCCGGTAAGTTTCCGGATCCATCGCGGTGGCCAACAACGTATTGATCTCCTGAAGTGTGGGCCAAACATCGCGCAGAAAGACCTCCTGGCCATCACTTCCCTTGCCCAGCGGTTCGCGCGAAAGATCAATATTCACCCGGCCGGCAATTGCAAATGCGACGACCAGCGGCGGACTCATCAGGAAGTTTGCCTTAATGCTCTGATGAACGCGCGCTTCAAAATTTCGATTGCCGGAAAGTACGCTCGCGGCAATCAAATCGTGTTCACTAAGAACCTGCTCGATGGTGGGATCGAGTGGGCCGGAATTTCCAATGCAAGTTGTGCAGCCGTACCCGACTAAATTGAAACCAAGTTGGTCCAGATATTCTTGCAGACCCGTCTTCTGAAGGTATTCGGTAACCACACGTGATCCGGGGGCCAGCGAATTTTTTACTGATGAGCCAACTATCAGACCACGCTCAACTGCTTTCTTCGCAAGCAAGCCTGCCGCCAGCATCACGCTTGGGTTCGAAGTGTTGGTACACGATGTGATCGCGGCGATCAGTACATCGCCATGGCCCAAATCAACTTCCGCATGCGGAAACTCCTCGGGACGAACTTCTTCCATGCGATCGGGCGTGGGACGGTTATTGACCATCTCGGTCTCTGTCCACACCGATGTATTCTGTGCTGTTACCACGCCGCCTGCCGCGACAGGCATTGGCGTCGGGCGCTGTTCTCCGCCGCCGCCAATTGGCTTCTTTGCGACGTCAACCGTGCCGATGCGTGTGAAGTAGCGCGAGTCCATCTCGTCCTTTGATTTTCCGTAGCCGCCCTCGCTGGCTGGTTTCTGCAACAGATCGATAAATCGATCCTTGAGGTTTGAAAGTTCGATGCGATCCTGGGGACGCTTTGGACCAGCTACGCTTGGCGAGATGGAAGCGAGGTCGAGATCAAGTACAGTGCTGTATTGGCAGTCACCCGACTTTGGAATGCCAAACATGCCCTGCGCTTTGTAATAGTTGCGCACGGCTTCAACTTGTTCATCAGTGCGTCCGGTTGCTTTCAAGTAAACGCACGTTTCTTCGTCCACCGGGAAGAAGCCCATCGTCGCTCCGTACTCCGGCGCCATGTTCGCAATCGTGGCGCGGTCGGTCACTGACAAGCTGGTGGCGCCTTCGCCGTGAAACTCGACAAACTTTCCCACCACCTTAGCCTTGCGGAGCATCTCGGTCACGCGCAACACCAGATCAGTTGCGGTCACACCTTCACGCAGACTGCCGCTCAGGTTCACGCCAACGACGTCCGGCGTGAGAAAATAAACTGGCTGGCCCAACATCGCAGCTTCAGCTTCGATGCCTCCGACGCCCCAACCCACAATCCCCAGGCCATTGATCATGGTCGTGTGCGAATCTGTCCCGACCAAAGTGTCGGGATAGTAAAAGCCGTTGCGCTCCCAAACACTTTTCGCCAGAAACTCGAGATTTACCTGATGACAGATGCCGATGCCTGGAGGTATCACGCCGAAACCGTCGAATGCCTGCGTGCCCCATTTTAGAAACTGATAGCGTGAGTTATTTCTTTTGAACTCCATCGCCATGTTTTTTTCAAAGGCGTCTTTGGTACTGGAAAAATCGACCTGAACCGAATGGTCGATGACGAGATCCACGGGCACCAAAGGCTCAATGACGCCTGTATTTTTTCGCAAGCGCGCCACGGCGGATCGCATCGCCGCCAAATCCACCAACAGGGGAACGCCGGTGAAATCCTGGAGCAGCACACGCGCAACTACAAACGGCACTTCTTCTTTTCGCTCGCCGTTGGGCTGCCAGTTTGCAAGCGCACGCACGTCGTCTTCGGTAATTTTGCGGCTGTCGCAGTTTCGCAGCACCGACTCGAGCACCACGCGAATGCTCACCGGCAGTTTGGAAACCGGACCAACGCCCTCTCTTTCAAGTTGCGGAAGCGAATAAAATTTTGCAGTTTGACCGGCGCCAGGATTAAACGTTTGAAGAGAATTAAATGGAGCTTGTGGCATAGAAACCGCAAATGTTCGTGATTACCTATCAAACGTTAATCACGCTAAGGAGGTTGTTACAGTTTTTGTTTAGCAACTTCAGTGTAAGGTCCTGTTAATTAATCGTCAAGCGAGCGATTTCCCTCGCTTTCATCCCGAGATATGGGCCGGATTGTTGGTCAGTCTTCTCGGCATTTGTTATAGTTTTACTACCCCCAAATTTTGGCAAGCAGGGTCGAAAGTTGAATCGGTCCAGCAATTCAGGGCGACTGATAGTTGCCAATGATCCAAGGTGAGGAGAGCGTCCATGACAAAGAAACCGGTGGAAGAGTTTGAATACCTGAGCAATAATCCTGATTACGTTCCTAATCCCGAGATCGAAGAGTTCATGGAAGGCGAGATTGCGCGCGCGCCGAAAGATCCCGACCAGCTGGCCCATCGGCTTCGCAACAACACTGCCGCTTCTCCCAGAGATGCGGGCGGCGACTTGGACGCTTCGTGGGAAGATGTAAATGAGAGCGGCTCAGAATCCGTGGGCGGTGATAACCCTACGCCGGATCAATCGATGGTTGAGGAAAATGCGAACGCGGTGGGCGTGAATTTCGAGGATAACGAAGAACTCGATTTCCTTGACAAAATAGAACGTCGCGACCGCGACCGCTATGAATTGAATGAGAACTCAAAAGCCGACGAAGATTCGATCTAAGCCTCCACAAGGTTGCCTGGCAAAGAAGTGACTCGAACTTGTCCTTCGACTCAGAGCATAAATTGATACGTTTTATAGGGTGCCTTTGCGGATCTTTGCGGCTACTTTGCGACCTTTGCGGTTATCCAGTTCGCTTTGACCGCAAAGAAACGCAAAGAACTAGCGGAGCAATAAAATCAAGAAATTCAAAATAACTTTCGACTATCGAGCAAGATAGTAACAGGCCCATCGTTAGCCAATTCCACCAGCATCATCTGTCGGAAGCCGCCGGTGGCAACTTGGTTCAATTGCTTTCTCAGTTCAGCGCAAAAGAATTCATACAACGGCTCGGCAATTGCGGGCACCGCCGCATCGATCCAAGAAGGTCGCAGCCCGCGCCGCACGTCGCCGCAAAGCGTGAACTGTGAAACCACTAAGGCGCTGCCGCCGCAATCTTTCAGCGACAAATTCATCTTGCCCTGATCGTCGTCGAAGATTCGCAGAGCGACAATCTTGTTAGCGAGATAAGAAGCATCACTCTTCGCGTCATCCTGCGCAACACCCAACAAAACGACGAGACCTTTTTGGATCTCGCCGACCGTTTTACCTTCGATTGTAACTTTGGCGCGGATCACGCGCTGAACGACAGCTCGCATCTATTTCTTTGGCGGCTTGCTAGGCCTTATCTCTACGCGGCTCGGCAGGCTGCGCTCGTCGTGTTGCAGCAGATCAATAACGACTTTGGCGATGTCCGCCGGCGTCAATTGCCACACCTTCGATTCATCAGGAGAGTCGCCGCCAAATTCCGTGTTCACCGAACCCGGCATGATATAGCTAACCTTGATGCCATCGTGCCTCACTTCCTGCATCAGCGCTTCGCTGAAGCCGTTCAGTCCAAACTTTGAAGCATTGTAAGCCGCCATTTTTGGATGGGCGTTAACTCCGGCTAAGGAAGAAATATTGATGATGTAGCCGCCACCGCGAGCGCGCATCAACGGAATCGCTATGCGGCAGCAATGGAAGACGCCAAAAACATTTGTCTCAAGCACGGCGCGAAAATCCTCGACTGCCATCTCTTCCACTGGTCCAAAGATACCAATGCCGGCATTGTTAACGAGGATGTCCAAGCCGCCAAAAAAGGAGATCGTGCGCTCAAACAGCGCCTGCACCTGCGCATAGCTGCAGACGTCGGCAACGATTCCCTCGGCTGAACCCGTGCGCAACGCATTGAGTTCCTGCACAGTTTCGTCGATTTCATTTCGCTGGCGCGCGCTAATGACAACATTGATGCCCTCGCGCACCATTGCGTCGGCGATTCCTCGCCCAATTCCCTTCGAGCCGCCAGTGATGATTGCAACTTTATTCTTTAGGTCCATTGGGCTGAGCTTCGAAGTAACGGGAAAGGAAACTTTACGATGCTTGCGGTTCAGGAGAGCCTTACAGCACATCGGGAGGCAAAGCCGCAATACGGCACTGACTAACCACTCAGCTTCGCCTTCAATCGCTCGTTGACGATCTTCGGATTCGCTTTGCCCTTTGACGTCTTAATCACCTGGCCCACGAAGAAGCCAAACAACGCCTCTCTGCCGGCGCGATACTGTTCGAGCTGCGATGGGTTACCGGCAATTACTTCGTCTATGATACGGTCGATTTCGTTCGTATCGCTTACCTGGACCAATCCACGTTCTTCAACAACACACGCCGCGCTCTTACCCGTTTTGAACATCTCGTGCAGAACCTCTTTCCCCTGTTTCCCGCTTATCTTCCCGTCGTTAATCAGGTGCACCAGCGCTCCCAACTCTTCCGGCAAAACTGGTGAATCGTGGGAAAGCAGTCCCGCTGCATCAAGCTCTCTTAACAATTCTGTGCGAATCCAATTGGAGGAAGCGCGCGGATCGCCCGCTGCGGCAGCTGCCTTTTCATAGTAATCGGCCAACGAACGTTCAGAAGTTAACTGCGAAGCATCTGAAAAACTCAAGCCGTAAGTTTCCATGAATCGTTTACGGCGCGCTTCCGGCAATTCAGGCATAGCGTCGCGCACTTCGCCAATGAATTCATCGGAAACTTCCAATGGCGGCAGGTCGGGCTCGGGAAAATAACGGTAATCATGCGCTTCTTCTTTTGAACGCATGACACGCGTCTCAGCGGCGCGTTCATCCCAAAGCCGCGTTTCCTGTTGCAGGCGGCCGCCGGCTTCCAAGACGCCAATCTGCCGGTCAATCTCAAACTCGATTGCTCGGTGCATGAAACGAACAGAATTCAGGTTCTTCAATTCGACTTTGGTGCCGAACATTTGATCGCCGCGACGGCGCACCGAAACATTTGCCTCACAACGCAGGTTTCCTTTTTCCATGTCGGCTTCAGACGCGCCCACCCATTGCAACGCCCGACGCACGTGATTAACGTAATCGTACGCCTCCCATGACGACCGGAAATCCGGTTCAGTGACAATTTCGGCCAGCGGCGTTCCGGCCCGGTTTAAATCGATGTAAGAATAATGATCGATATCGGGCAGTCCTTCGTGCACATTCTTGCCCGCGTCTTCTTCCAGATGCAGCCGCGTGATTGTTATTTTTTTTGGCCGCCACTCAAGCGGGTGACCCGCCTCATCGCGCTCGGCAGTCATGATCTCCAATTCACCGTTAGCCGAAAACGGCCGGTCGTATTGCGAAATTTGATAGCCCTTTGGCAGATCAGGATAGAAATAATTTTTCCGCGCAAAGATCGAACGATTGTTGATCTGCAGGCCCAACGCCAGCGCGGCCCGAGCGCCAAGTTCGACTGCGCGCCTATTCAGCACCGGCAGCGCGCCCGGCAATCCGAGGCAAACGGGACAGGTATTCGAATTCGGCTCATCGCCAAAACGCGTGGAGCAACCACAAAAGATTTTCGATGCAGTGCTCAGTTGCGCATGGATCTCCAAGCCAATAATTGTTTCCCAAGGATTCGTCATTGGTTGATTGTCAGTGGTCAGCTGACATTTGTGATTGAGCTTTGTGCTTGGTGCTCTGTACTTTGTTCTTCGTGTCTTCTGCCTTCTGCCTTCTTTCGTTTCACGGTCTTAGCCAGCCCGGCGGCACACCGGCGCGTCTCGCTTCATCCTCAAGCGCGCGCCATCTGGCGTTAAGTCCGGCGCGCGCTGTTGCTAACTCATTGAAATGCGTTATCAACGCACTGCGTTCATAACTGTAGTCGTAAGGTTGAATTGGCGTTCCAAATACGCCTACGCTCGAAAGAAACGGAAACGGGAAGCCCCTGCCAAGCGATCGGGAATGGCCAAAGCCGCGGTTGTCGAGCAGCCCCTGCCCGCGCGTCGCGCCGCCGCCAAAGCCAACGCGCGCAGCGAGCCGAGGTCCAAACTGCGGCGCGCTATACACCGGCGGTGGATACGCCGCGCCGACTCTCGGAAACGAACGTCCGAAACCGGCATTGCCGAACGAAAAACCAGGCGCAATGAACGGGAGAGCGCTGATTGAAGTAAAGCCGCTCGATAAAGGAAACGGCGAATCCTCCAGCCGCACTCGCACATAATCTAGTTCGGCATCGAGAGCTGCAGTCTCGGTTCGCAAAGCTGCAGCGCGAGTGCGCCAATAACCTTCTGACTCTCTTTCCAACGACCGTGTCGCTTCCAGTTCACTTCGAATCTGAACTGACTCAATCTCTTCACGATGTCGCGATTCCGCAACGCTCGGCAAGCCAAGTTCCTGTCTTCTCTTCTCGTAGGCCAGTTCGCTTTGTCTGCGGCGCACCATCGAGGCTTTGAGGTCGCGATTTGTGATCGTTCGCCGCGCGCTGGGAATCGTTTTGTTTTCGGCAGGCTGACTTTGCGCGCTCGAGTTCTCGCCGGCGATACCAATACGCCGCAGCAATGCGCCGGCAACTTCGTTGTTCGCTTTCTCGGTTGCGGGAATATCGATGGCCGCGAGTTGAAGCGTAATCTGAATTCCCGGCCCCGCTTCGTAGGTCAACGTCGAGGCGGTAACCAGGAACTTCGCTGGTATCTCAATACGTTTTCCCCCTCGCATGACTACGGTGTACGCACTCACCGTGCAAACGAACAAAAGGATAACGACACTACTCGCAGCGATCCGATGTATCGACTGCGTCGTCTGGCAGAGTTTCCACATAATACACCTCCAGATGTTTAACGGACTTTTTAGGGAGAAGGGTATTCTTAGTATAGCACTCTGATTTATACGCCCGGAATGGTGCAGCGATTCCCGGCTTCAGCTTTCAAAAAACCTTTGCAAGGAACGGGACACTCTGATATACATTCGCCACTGTCTGACATCATCCTCGCAGGGTTACGCGGTTGCTTTCCGGTCGGCGCGGCGGCCGCATGGTGGTCAACCTTTCACAGAGGAGAAAAAATAGTAATCATGGCAAAAACTGTTGCTAAGATTATGGGCTTGGTGCTGCTGTTGGTGGGCGTGCTCGGTTTTACACATGTCCTGGATTCCCTAGGCGCCCATCTTTCGCCCGCTCATAATCTCGTTCACATTCTTTCCGGAGTGATTGCGCTTTACTTTGGTTTTGCCGGATCGCTAGGCGGAGCAAAAAGCTTTTGCATTATCTTTGGCCTGATTTATTTGCTACTCGGAATACTTGGACTGGCCATGGGAGAACTGCATATCGGGCCATTGATGTTGGGCAAGGTCGATCACGGTATTGATTTGATTGTGGGTGCCATCTTCCTGGCGGGAGGTTTGTTTACCAGGAATCCTTAACACTTCGCCGCGCACAAAGAGCGGCCAGCGAGTTTCAGGTTGCAAGGACAGGTTGTTATAAGGGACGCACTTGCGCCCATCAACCGGCAAATCCTTGCAACCTGAATCGTTTCCAGGAATTTAGAATTCCGAACGTATCTCGGCTTGACGATACGGGCAATTGCGGCATCGATTCTCGCAACAGTAGCCGCGCCGCAGATGAATTTGCCCTAAAAACCACCGCTTTGCCCTCCAAATAATAGTCCTCTCCTTCCAGCAGAGGCTGCAAATCCATTGCTGCTTTCCTCAGTATTCACACACTTTCCTATTGCGTGGCGGTTACAGTCTGATTTTTGAATTGCTTCGTTCAGGCATTTTGGACACAAGCAATCCTGAAATTCACTCGCGATGAATGAAACATGCGGCAAGCGATCGCACCAGCAACGCTCCTCATCTTTTTCAGGATCACAAGGAAAGCTCTGGCCGCAGCTTGAACAACTCTTTAGTTGAAGAGGCTTCATTAGGTTAGCCGGAAAATACTTCGGCCGGCTGAGGCGTTTAATATTCCAATCGCTGATACGCAGTTGCGGGCCCATTCCACGAGAACAACTGCGGATGTATAAGGTGAGCTAAAAGCTCCGTGCCATCGACCACTCTCGGGCCCGGTCGAGCAAAATAAGAATTCGCGTCTACGGCAAACACCCGGCCCCCAACAACCGCAGGAAGACTGGACCAACCGGGATAAGTGGGGAGCTGAGAGGCTTGGCCAATCGTCTTCTCCAGATTCAAGCCACAGGGGGTAATAATCAAAACTTCAGGCGCCCATTCCAGTACTTCATTCCAGGGAATGCGAACGGAGTCCCCACGCTCGATAGAAAGCGCGTCCACACCTCCTGCGATTCTCACCATTTCTGGCACCCAATGGCCGCCGCAGTAAACAGGATCGAGCCATTCCATACAGAAGACACGCGGTCGATATGACAAGTTGCGCGTCATTGCTGCTACTTGCTCCAGTCTCGCGCGACCGGTGGCAACCAGCTCTGCAGCCTCCTTTGCGCGGCCCGTTACTTCACCTAACTCTCCCACGTTGGCAAAGATCTCTTCTATCGACATGGGAGTCAGCCAGACTATTTGCGGCTTCTTGGGAAGCAAATTTAAGGCTTGAGAAACTTCACTCCCAGAGGGCGCGCAGACCTGACACAAGTCCTGGGTTAGGATTAAGTCGGGCGCAAGTTCTTGCAGGAGTTCTTCATCTACCTCATAAAGGCTATGGCCCGCCCGCATCCGCTCAGTAACTGCTTTATCGATCTCCCGTTGATTCATTTGCTCTATGGGGAGAGCACTGCGAACTACTACAGGCTTTCCCATAATCTCTGGCGGGTAATCACACTCGTGCGTAATCCCCACAAGCTGCTCAGACAATCCTAACGCGCATGCGATCTCAGTGGCGGAGGGAAGAAACGAAACGATTTGTGGTGTTGCTGTCATCATTGCGCACAGTTCCTTTTGCTTTCGACACTGGCATTCTCATTGCGGCAGTAAGTCGCAAAACCAGAACCTCTCTCTCAAAACGGTTTGGCCGATAGAGAACTTCACCGGCTTGTTGAAATTCGGCCCATCGTATACAAACGTATGGAATTCTCCGTTCTCACCGCAGGGATCAACCTCGACCGGCAGTGACGAAAGAAAAGCTTCATTAATCATTCTCCCGGAAAAAGACTGGTCGAGCACTTTTGAATCGACACAGGTGACAATCGCCTTGAAACCCAATTCGATAAATTCTTTGATGAAACAAGTTGTGTCGCGCTTCCAAATTGGGAAAAGGCCGCACATCTGGTGCCGGCCGAGGAATTGCTCGCGATAGGCTCTGATGTCTTCAAGAAAGAGATCGCCAAATGCTACCGAATCTATTCCTTGCTTGCGATACACCGAAAATGCCTCGGCAATCTTCTTCTCATATTCATCGTTAGTAGCGCCCCTGGAGATGAAAACCTGATGCAATGGTAAACCGAGGCTCGCTGCCTGTTTTTCGAGCAGCACCCGGCGGACGCCGTGCATACTAATCCGATCGTAATCATGCGTCAGCGTTGTTAACAGTGCAGCCACTTCGTACTGGGCTTTCTGAATGTCGTAGAGCGCAAGGCAACTATCTTTGCCGCCGCTCCACGACATCAACACTTTAGTTCTGCTAATGCCGCCAGCATTAGATAACGATGGTGTAGCCCAGCGGGTAGATGGTAACGATTCCATTAGTTCTCTTCCCACAGGATCAAAATCAAAAGCTAAGCGAGGCGCCGGCGCGCCCTGTCCGTCCTGGCGTGCGAAAGCCGCTTTCAAAATTCTCGCGATCGAGAAGATTGTCTACATAGCCAAACAAACGCAAGCGTTGCCGCTCAGTCAGCGGTATTTCGTAACTCGCGCCTACGTCGGCTTTGATCAAGCTCTTGAACCGGTAGACCAGCGGGAAGACCGGCGCCAGGTAGGCGCTGGTCGCTGACAGATCAAAACTGACAAAAGCCCGCCGTCCTATTTGTTGAGTCACGACGGCGGCGAATTGATGATCGGGAATAACAAGCGAGCTAATGACGCCGCTACCGCTCACTTGTGGCGCGCGTTGGTCGCTGTTCGTATATGTGTAACTGACGAAGACATCAAGCATACGAGTAGGAGAGGCTGTGGCCGATAGTTCAAGACCGCGAGCCAGTCCGCCGCCGGTATTTAAGTAACCAAAAAACCGCCCAAATGGATCGCTCTGCGGATTGATCGCACCCGAGAAATCGAAGCCTATTACTTCTTGCAGTCGGGAATAAAAATAGGTTCCGGTCACTCGGAGACGATTATCTGCAAGAGATTGGTCTATTCCCATGTCGAACGCGAGAGAGCGCTCCGGCCTCAGGCGCGGATCGCCCAGCGGCGAGAAGAAACCGCCGAAGAACGAGGTGCCAAAGCGCTCAAACAACGACGGCGCGCGATAACCGTTGCCGAGGTGCGCGCGCAACTTTGTATTTGTTGAACGGAAAAAATAAGCGAGCGAACCATCCCCGGTGTAAGCAGGCGGCGGCGAGCCAAAGGCGACTCCGTTGTAAGGCGCACCGGAGATTGGAGTAAA
>Ga0184619_10000486_pt1 | contig 13718 bp, 10 predicted proteins | sample PLM0_60_b1_FD_133146 | JGI IMG/M metagenome (GOLD analysis project Ga0184619, IMG submission 133146) | Groundwater sediment microbial communities from an aquifer in East River, Colorado, USA - PLM0_60_b1 | ecosystem: Environmental > Terrestrial > Soil > Riparian zone | place: USA: East River...
CATGATTTGGTTTGAGAGTGCGCGAGACTACATGAACCTAAGTCCGATTGAGTTAGCTTATTCGTTGATGACGCGCAGCGGGCGAGTCGATCGCGAGGATTTGAAGCGGCGCGATCCGGAGTTTATAGCTAGCTTCGAAATGCAGAAGGCAGAAAGCAGTAGGCAGAAAGCAGAAAAGAAACAGCTGCGCTGATTGCATGCTTTCTGCCCTACTGCCTACTACCCTTCTGCCTACTGTTTTTTCCACTTGGGAGCTAGAAGTCTCCTTCTTCCTTCATCAACGGTCGCAATTCCGGGCTCCTCCAGTTCCACCCGATCCCAAAGTTTGCAGGTTACCGGGCGGTGTGCCTGGTCCAACGCCTCGCAGTAGTTTGTATAGGTACAGCGTCTGACTGATTCGCCGCGTCCGAGTTTCACTTTCACAAACCAATCCGGATCGGCCAGCGCCTGGCGTGCGAAGCCAATAATGTCAGCGCCGCCTTTTTGCAAAATGGATTCTGCTTGTTCGAAAGTGCTGATGCCGCCAGTTGCCACTACTGGCGTATTGAATCCTGCATCGTTTACCGCGTGTTTGATCGCAGCGACTAACGGTACGCTGCGTCCAAACGGCCCCCTCTCGTCCGAAAGCACTGTCGGCATGCATTCGTAACCGCTCTGGCCGGTGTAAGGATAAACCGCCTGGCCAACTTTCGGCTGCTGCGCGTCTTCAAACTTTCCCCCTTTTGAGATTGAAAGAAAATCACAACCTGCGCGCGCAAACTCAATTCCGAAATACGTCGCATCCTCAATACGGTTGCCGCCGGCAATCACTTCATCTCCCAGATAGCGAACGCCCACTACATAATCGTCGCCAACCTGTTGCCGCACTGCGCGATAAACTTCCAACGGCAGACGTACACGATTCTGGCGTGGTCCGCCATACCCATCGCTGCGAACGTTGAGCGCGCTTAAGAAGCCGGCCATCGTATAGGCATGCGCGTAGTGCAGTTCAACTCCATCAAAACCTGCTTCGCGTGCGTGAAAAGCCGCGGCAGAAAATATTTCCGGGAGCACTTGCGGCAATTCGCGCACATGTGGCAAGTCAATGTCAGTCACGCTTTCGCGGTAACCGAAACGCAGCGACTCCAACTCGCGCTTGCTGAGTACGTGCTCAATAATCTCCTCCGCCGCTGCATCCAGGTAATTTCGCACTTCGATTTCCGCAGCGTTGAGCCAGCGGTTGTCGTCACTAATCTCAGCGAGCGCGCGCCGGTGACGATCATTTAGTTTTAGAAAGCGTGAGAAATATTTTTCGCGCTCCGGCCGGCGCTTTACACTGAGAAAATCGATGATTTGAATGAAGAGTTTGCTGTGGCCACCGCTTGCTTCTTTTACCGTTTGCACTAACTGCTTTAGTCCTGGCAAAAAACGGTCGTGCCCGATGCGCAGCAATGGTCCACTGGGAATGTCGCGCACGCCGGTAGCTTCGACCACCAGTGCGCCCGGTCGACCTGACGCGAACCGTCGATACCAGTCGAGGTTGTCCTGAGTTACGAAGCCCTCGTCGGTCGCGCGCCAGGGCACCATTGCGGGCACCCAGGTGCGGTTTTCCAATTCAACCGCTCCGATGCGAATCGGTTGAAACAAAAGCGAGGCTGCAGCTTCGCTCGCCGTTGGCCAGCGCGTTTCAGGAATTGCGTGACGAATTGGATTCTTAAATTTCCACATGATTCTCGAGTTCACTTTAACATGGCGGACCTGTCGTTTACCGTTCAATAAAACGGACATGCCGCCTGATGTGCGGAAGGTCTCAGACCTTCCGCCATTTGCTTCTTCGCTTGGGGCTAAGGCCTTGTTTTACAAGGTCCAAAAAAGGGGGCGAAGCCCTTCCCTTTTCATGCTTGACGGAAGCTCAGAGACCTTCCGCATATCAAACGGCAGAGCCGTAAGGATCATTTGCAGCCTGTTATGTTAAATTAAACTCATCTTCAAGAGTTGAGCGGAGAATATCTTGACCGACGAGTTACTCAAGTGGCGCAGTGAATTTCCCATTCTCGACAAGACTGTCTATCTAATCTCGCACAGTCTCGGCGCGATGCCTAAAGCCACCTACGATCGTTTGCACGAGTATGCCGACATGTGGGCCACGCGCGGCGTGCGCGCCTGGGCCGAAGGCTGGTGGGACATGCCCGTCACGGCCGGCAACGATGTCGCGCGCATCATCGGCGCTGAGCCCGGCACCGTTGTAATGCATCAGAACGTTTCAATCTGCCAGTCCTTAATTCTTTCCTGCCTCGAGCCCACGCCTAAAAGAAACAAGATCGTCTATTCGGAGTTGAACTTTCCGTCGGTGATGTATGTCTACGAAGCACACGCGCGCGACGGCAAGTTGAGAATTGAAACGGTAAAGTCCGACGACGGCATAACAGTTTCGCTTAAGCGCTTTTTGGAAGCGATTGATGAAGAGACTTTGTTGGTGCCCTTCTCGCACGTTTTGTTTAAAAGCGGCTTTCTGCAAAATGCGAAAGCGATTACCGAGCGCGCGCATGAAGTCGGCGCTATGGTTGTCCTTGACGCCTATCAATCAGCGGGCACAGTTCCCTTTAACGTAAAGGAGATGGGCGTGGATTTTGCCACGGGGGGTTCGGTGAAATGGCTTTGCGGCGGCCCGGGCGCTGGTTATCTTTATGTGCGTCCTGATTTGCACAACACACTGGAACCCAAAACCACGGGTTGGATGGCCCATGAACATCCTTTTGCTTTTGACACTGAATTGCACTACGCACCAAACATTACTCGCTTTCTGCACGGCTCACCGGCAATCCCGGCACTCTACGCCGCGCAGTCAGGCTATAAGATAATTAACGAGATCGGCGTAGACAAAATTCGCGAAAAGAGCGTACGGCAAACTACTCGCCTGATTTTGCTCGCGGCGGAAGCAGGATTTAAGGTTACCAGTCCGCAGAATCCCGGCGATCGCGGCGGCACGATTACAGTTGGACATGAAGAGGCTGCCGCCCTAACGAAGGAATTGATCCGGCGGGAATTTATTGTCGACTACCGGCCCGGCGCTGGCGTACGTATCTCGCCACACTTCTATACGAAAGACGAAGAACTGGAGTTGGTGATCAACGAGATGAAAAAAATTCGCGATACTCGCGCCTATGCAACGGCTGAAACCGCGGGGGCGGCATTCTAAAAATTTGTCAGCAGTCCGTTGTTGTTTCTCAGTCGGAAAGAAATTCGTTGACCGCCGCCAACTGACCACTAACAACTGACAACCGACACTGACCAATGGCTAACGATTACGGCAGCAATGCCCCGCTTTCCTACAACAAATACCTGCGCGTGCCGGATTTGATTGGCTTGCAGAATTGTTTGTCTGATCCGGCCCATCACGACGAACTGCTTTTCATTACTGTCCATCAGGCTTACGAGCTTTGGTTCAAGCAAATCCTCCACGAGATCGATGCCGTAATTACTCAGACAAATGAGAATCGCTTGACTGCAGCCGCTCGTTCGATGCGTCGCGTGGTGGAAATTGAAAAGCTCCTGATCAATCAAATACATATTCTGGAAACTATGACGCCGATAAGTTTCCTGGGCTTTCGCGATGAACTCAACCCGGCCAGCGGCTTTCAGTCAATGCAGTTTCGCGAAATTGAATTCGCGTCAGGACTGAAGCAGGAAAATATTCTGCCTGAGTTCCGCAATGATGAATTTGCGGCTGTCCGTTTGCAAAAGCGATTTACTGAGCCGGATTTAGGCGAAGCTTTTTATGCGGCGTTGCGCGCGCGGGGTTTTGATGCGCCCGCAAAGGAAAACACTGCTGACGAAGCCGAAAACAAACGGCGCTATGGAAAACGCACACAGGCTGTGTTGGAAGTTCTCACTCACTTCGAGCAGCGCCTGGAAGAGTTTCAGCTAGCTGAAGCTTTGCTGGAGCATGATGAGTATTTTTCGCTCTGGCGTTCGCACCATATCAAGATGGTCGAGCGCATGGTCGGCACTAAGCGCGGCACCGGTGGTTCCGAAGGAGTTGGTTATTTGCGCACCACGCTGGACAAAAAATTCTTTCCCGAACTTTGGGAAGCACGCACCTATCTCGACACCAAACACGGCGAAGGTGGTTGTCCGTTTGCCAAAGAATAAACACGCAAAGTGGCACAGACTTTAGTCTGTGTTTGCCTCTGCTGATTGGGACACAGACTAAAGTCTGTGCTACGAATAACGCAAACTGTTAGTTTGCGGTCGATGGTTTTAGAAATTCATTTGACGAACAAGGGTCTCTCATGACAAACGAACGACGACGCTCTCCAAGAGTAAAAGTTAATCTCCAGGCACGTTGGGAAGGTGTGATGTCGCAGCAGGAAGCGACCATCACGGATCTGAGCAAGACCGGCTGCTTTGTGCTGACCGGCGGTCACGTTGAGCCGAAAGAACTGGTGCGCCTGGAAATCGAAGCTCCGGAAGGTGAACCTTTCGTTTTGTGGGCCGAGGTAGTCGAAGCGGCTTTCGAAATTGGCTTTGCAGTGCGCTTTACGTCAATGACTGATGACGACGAACTGCGGCTGGGCCGCTTCATTATCGCCTCGCTGGAGAAGGCTTAAGCATTTTGTGTGACTGCGCTAAGCTGACAACTCCGAACAGTTAATGCCGCTCCAATTCCCCGAACGCTTCAACATGGCCGACTACTTCCTCTATCGCAATCTGGAGGAAGGCCGGGAAAACAAGATCTGTCTTTACTACGAAGATCAGACCTTCAGTTATGGCGACACCGCGCGCATGGCCAACCGCGTAGGCAATGCTTTGCGCGAGCTCGGCGTCGAGATGGAAGATCGCGTGCTGCTTGTTTTGCCTGATTGTCCCGAATTTGTCTGGAGCTGGTTTGGCGCGGCGCGTATCGGCGCAGTGATCACGATGGTTAATCCGCTGCTGCCCGCCGAAGATTACAAATACTATCTCGCCTATACCCGCGCGCGCGTTGCTGTCATTCATGAATCCCTGCTGAAAACTTTTAACGAAGCAACTGCTGACGCGAAACACCTGCGCGCGATTTTCGTTGTCGGTGGACACGAGATTGTAAAGCACTCTGTTAGTTTGCGGCCCGGCAATGATACCGATAACGCGCAAACTCACAGTTTGTCTTACGACCAAGACATCGACTTTACTAATGATGCGTTGCTGTGGGAGTCATTCGATGGCGCGGTGCTTGGCGAAACTGACGAATGCACGCCCGCCGACACGCACCGCGATGACATTGCAATTTGGTTGTTTACTTCCGGCTCGACTGGTCACCCGAAAGGCGCGGTCCACCTGCAACACGATTTGCCTTTCAACACCGAGGTTTTCGCTAAGCGCACGATTGGCGTCAACGAAAACGATTTGACGGTGTCCGTTCCCAAATTGTTTTTTGGTTATGCGACCGGCACCAATCTGCTGTTCCCTTTCGCGGTTGGCGGCGCCACGGCCTTGTTTTCCGAACGGTCGACCCCGGAAAAACTGTTCGAAGTCATCGCGCGCTATCGACCAACAATTCTGACGACGGTGCCCACGATGATTAATTCAATGCTCCATGCGGATGAAGCAGGACGACGTGATCTCTCAAGTGTGCGCTTCTGTTATTCGGCCGGCGAGGCTTTGCCTCCTCAGCTTTACCAGCGTTGGCAACAAACTTTCGCCGTGGAAATTTACGACGGCATTGGTTCGGCAGAGATGTTTCATATCTACATTACAAACAGACCAGGCGAGGTGAAGCTCGGCAGCCTTGGCCGGATTGTTGACGGTTATGAAGCGCGCATTGTCGATGCGGATGACAGAGAAGTTGCCACCGGCGAGATGGGCACGCTCAAGATCAAGGGTGACTCTGCGGCGTTGTGCTATTGGAACGCGCACGAGAAATCAAAAGAAACCTTCGCCGGCGACTGGTGCACCACCGGAGATCAGTTTCACGTTGACGCGCAAGGCTATTACTGGTACCACGGTCGCACCGACGATATGTTGAAAGTTTCCGGCATCTTTGTCGCGCCCGCAGAGATAGAAAACTGTTTGCTGCAACACGAAGCGGTGCTCGAGTGCGCCGTCATCGGCGCCGAAGCCGGCGACGGCCTTATCAAACCTAAAGCCTTCGTTGTCCTGCGTGAAGATTTTGTCCAACGTCCAACGTCCAATGTCCAAAGTCAACCTAATACTGGGACCGCGGGCGTCCCGCCCGACAATCGGAGCAGTAGCTCAACCAGCGGCGAGCGCTCGGCTGATTGGGTTAGCAGACCGACCGTCAGGGAGGACTTGACTAACGATCAACTCGCGGAGGAACTTAAGGCCTTCGTCAAATCTCACCTCGCGGTTTACAAATACCCGCGCTGGATCGAATTCGTTGATTCCCTCCCCAAAAATGACCGAGGAAAAATCGACCGAAAGATGCTGAAGACGCTCGTCGCGTAGTTCGTTTCTTATCACTTTGGTCCTGTTAGGACCAACCTGACCGTTGCGGGATTTGAAGAGATTCTTATATCCGTCTCAGCTTGCTTGCGCTTGTTCTCTGCGAGGTCAAGACAAGCGCTTAGATGATAACTAAAGCCCTCGTACGTCTTGAACGAAAACCTTCCATCGCTGTCGGTCGTATTCCGGTATGGCATGTCGTGATCCTGGTATTCATTTTCCTTTAGCCACACGATTGCTCCGCTAACAGGCTGACCGGCAGCATCCATCACAACTCCATCCAACGTTCGTTCGACAAGACGAGGCGGCAGGATCATTTCATCAAGATTGAGTTGCTGCCCCTCGGCCAAGGTGATGGTAGTGGCCCGACTCTCTTCGCTTACGCTTGGATAATACGTACGCGGATAGGCGACATAGGTTGACCCAGCTAATCCATAAATTCTGACGCCAAGCAAATAAGGTCCGGGCTGAAGTAGCTTCAGTTCATAGTGGCCATTTTGATCAGTTTTCACCGATGCTGGGTAAGCATTACGACGGTCCGGCAATGGTACGAGCTCGATCAAGATTTCGGAGGCTGGTTGGCCGTTGGCGTCGAGTACAGTGCCCGTAATCCGAGTATCCGGTTGCATCCAAAAATCTACCTGAGCGCAGCCTCGGTCACTTACCGTGACTTGTTGCTCAGAATTATGGATACCCAAGCCTTCCGGCAATTCGACCTTCACCGTATAGGAGCCGGCTGGTAACTTCGTAATCCTGTACTTGCCTTTTGCGTTGGTGACAGCTTCGACTCGTCTTGACTGTCCTTCGATAACAATTTTTACTTCGGAAACCGGAGTTCGATCGACCGTCAGCCTATCCAGCCGTCCCACTTGTCCGAAAATCTCGGCGCCGCCCTTCGCCTTAGCGAGCCCATCAAAATATGCGAGGTCATCCGCTGCTTCGGAAAGAAGCCGCGTTCTGCTGCAAATTCCAGTCGCTAGCTGGTTATTAGCGATGCGGTGGGCATACACAAGATACTGTCCACCGACGCGGAAATCATAACCACAATCACCACCGCCCATTCCTGTAATTACATCAACCTCCGCACCGTTGACGTCGCGAAATGCGCGATCGACAGCAAAATGGATCACCCTGCCATCAAACTCGCGTTCTTCTAACTTGTAGGTCGTAGTTGTACTGGAGCTAACAGTCCCGATGAAGACTGCCGAGGCTTTCCAATAGTCCGCGCACGGTAGAGCCGGACCGGCACAACTACAAGCAAATATCTTCGTGGACCAGGAAACCAGCAGGAAGGCGAGAAACAAAAAAGCTTTCCACTTGTGCACGACAGGCTTGTTCCTAATGTTGGCTACCTACTTCTGCGTTCGAGGTTGTAGTCGCGCAGGCGGCGATAAAGCGTTGAGGATGAGATGCCCAGAATCTCGGCGGTCTTGCCGCGATGCCAGCCGGTTTGTTCCAGCGCGGCCAGGATCTGTTGGCGTTCAACGTCGCGCAGTGAAGCGGGCGAAGCGTTGCCGGCGGCTGCTGCATAATCCGGCGCGGCTCCTGGTTGAGCAGGAATCTGAACGGCAGGAATGAAAGCTGTCGATCGCGCTACTTCCGGAGGTAATTCGTTAACGGTAATGCGCCCGTTGTTGGAAAGAATTACGGCGCGCTCGAGACAATTCTTCAACTGCCGCACGTTGCCCGGCCAACTGTAGGTCTTTAATGCTTCAAGCGCTTGCGGATCGAGCTCCGGTTTGTTCGCTCCGCCAACATCGTTCAGCAGATAGCGAGTGAGCGGCTCAATGTCTTCAGATCGTTCACGCAGCGGCGTCAGATCGATTTGAAAACCATTGATGCGATAAAGCAGATCCGAACGAAACGAACCATCGGCGACTACTGAGTCGAGATTGCGATTGGTGGCGGCCACTATCCGGACGTTGACTTCAACCTTGCGCACGCCACCGACGCGGAAAAATGTGCGCGTTTCAATCGCGCGCAGTAACTTGGCCTGAAGTTGCGGCGGCAGTTCTGTCACTTCATCCAAAAACAATGTGCCGCCGTCAGCCAGTTCAATTAGGCCCAGCTTGCGGCCTTTCGCACCCGAAAAAGCGCCGGCCTCATAACCGAAAAGTTCTGACTCCAGCAACGACTCCTGAAACGCCGCGCAGTTAATGTCTATAAACGATCCATCAGCGCGGCTCGACAAGCGATGGATAGCGTGGGCAATCAATTCTTTTCCGGTACCAGACTCACCCGTGATCAAAACCGACGCATCGGAAGGCGCGACGCGCTCGACCAACCGCACCGCTTCTTTCATTGCCTCCGAAACGGAAACAATGTCCGGTAAGCCCGACTGCCGCGCCAGTTGTTCGCGCAGCCGCAGGTTGTCTACGCGCAAACGCCGCTTCTCGGCCGCCTGCTTCACTCGCACGTCGAGTTCTGTGATGCGGTAGGGTTTGGTCAGATAGTCGTAAGCGCCGAGTTTCATGGCCTCGACCGCAGTTTCAACTGTGGCCTGGCCGGTGAGCATGATCACTTCCGGCGGGTTGGGCCGTTCATGTACCCGCCGCAAAACCTCCATGCCGTCAATACGCGGCATGTTGATATCGCAAAGCAAGACATCGACGTTACTTTCTTCCAGCTTGCGTAGTGCGGCTTCGCCATCAGGCGCGGCCTGCACACGATAACCGAGCCGCTCCAACTCTTTTTGCAAAACGAGACGAAGGTTCGCTTCGTCTTCGGCAATCAGAATGCGTGCTGCTTTTTGCTCGTTCAATCCTGCTCTCCCTGGGGGACTATTGCCGGGAGTGAAATCGTGAAAGTAGTGCCAACACCAACTGTGGATTGCACGTCAAGACTGCCGCCGTGCTCAGTTAAGATACCATAACAAACTGCCAGTCCAAGACCGGTGCCCTTGCCTACTTCTTTCGTGGTAAAAAACGGCTCGAAGATTTTGGCAACATTTTCGGCGGGAATCCCGGCACCACTGTCGCTGACCTCGACAGTCACGTTCTCGCCATTCTTTCGACTAACAATTCTTAACTGACCACCGACGGCCATCGCATCGATCGCGTTCGTCCCCAAAGCAATTATTGCCTGTTGCAACTGTCCCTCGTCTCCGGAAACCAGCGGCAGATCATCAGCCGTTTCGATCTGAAAATTTATGTTATTCGCGCGCTGCTGGTGGGCCAACAAGCGCACTGCTGAAGAAATGATGTCGCCAACACTAACCGGCACGTGCGCGGCTGGGCGCGTCCGGCTGAAATCAAGCAGGCCGTTGGTAATTGTTTTGCAGCGGAAGGCTTCAGTGCGAATCAACCCGAGATATTCGCGCAGATCATCAACAGCAGCTGAGTCTTTAAACTCGCCGTCGTTGACGCGCGATTCCAATGCTTCGGCGCAGGCGGCAATTGTTGCCAGTGGATTGTTAATCTCATGAACCACACCGGCGGCCAGCCGTCCGATGGCGGCGATCTTCTCGGCGCGCGCGACCGCGCGATTTGCTTCAACGCGCGCAGTAATGTCTTCACCAACGGTGATGACATGTGAAACCGGTCCGTTTGGATCAATCCACATCGGAATCTTGCTGATTAACCAATGCTTGACTTCGCCATTGGCCGTCGCAGTTTCATGCTCGATGCGTTCGATTTGTCCCGACTCAAAAACCTGAGCGAACTCAGTCTGAAGTAAGTCACGTCGTTGCCGCGTCAACACGTCGAAAATATTTTTCCCCAAAGCGAAACCGCGCGGGATGCCAAGCTCGCCTAACTCACGGTTACGGTTCCAAGCAACGACCCGGTAATCGCGATTGATAGCGTAGAGTGACAACGGCAGGCTATCTATGATGGCTTCGATGAAGCGACGCTGTGCCTCGACTTCGGCCGTGCGTCGCTCGACTTCTGCGGCCAAACTTGTCGAAACATCGCGCGCCGACTGGTATAGCGTTGAAATATGTGCGGCCAGCGCGGCTTGCTGCGCCGCGGCGTCGATCAGCCGTCGCTCTGTTTCGTCGCAGTCTTCGCGCTTGTCAAAGGCCACGATGATAGCGCCCTTCGCGCGGCCACCAAATTTCATCGGCGCTGCATATTCCACGTCGTGTGTTTTATCGCGAATGAGGAATGCGCTTTTGTCGGCTATCAATGACGAAACTGCGGCCGGCTCAAGCCAGTCTCGCAAACGGTCGACTTCCAGCGACGATGCGTCTTCAGCGCTGCCTTCGCGATCGAAAATGCAACCGGCCTCCCGCGCATCGCTGATTTTTACAAACGCCGCACACATTGCCGCGCCCGTGCCTTCGTAAGTCGCGCCGGCAACACGTCGCACCAGTTGTTCCGGTTCTAGCGCTTTCAGCAAACCTCGCCCGAGATCGGCCAGAAAACTCAACTCACGGTTGCTGCCGATTAGCGCCCATTCGCGTTGCGCAGTGCGCAGATGCGCGTTCGCGCGCGAGACGACCTCCGCCATTGACGCTGAGCGAGATAGCGATTCGTCTGCGCCCGCCGCCAGAGCCACGCGCTGGCCCTCATTATCGTCCGCTGTCAGCGCGATGATAGGGATTTTGCTCGTGGCAGGATGCGCGCGCAAAAGTTTGCATAAGGCCTCAGCGCCACCGTTCTCAAGATCAAAATTGAGCAAGGCTAGATCGCATAAGTCGTCGCGCAGCAATCGCAGCGCTGAGGCAGAAGTGTCCGCGCTCAGCGAACGATAGCCCGCTTCGGCGAAAGCGCTCCGCAAGCGCTCACGCGATTCGGGATTGTCGTCAACGACGAGAACGGTCGGATTTTGTTCGGGACTAATGGCAGCCGGCATGCTTCAATCCAGAAAGAGAATGGCTGGTCAGAGTGATCGTCACAGTCATGAGCCGGGTGAAGTGTTTAAGTTGCCCGAATCCACCCGAGCCAAACTGCTTCAGCGATTGAAAGCGAAGCAGGACATTAATGTCAAGATTGTCGAGTAGCGAAGGTTGGACTGATTCCTCCACCTTTCTTGCAAAGCAAAAAAAGGGCGGGACCATGCCCGCCCTAAGCACAAACGCCTCGTTGATATCAATTCACAGAAACTGATGCGAGGTTGTCGCGCTCGAGTTCGACAATGCTTTCGGGTACGGCAATTTCGCGCGAAACTTTTTCGAGCTTATGGCTCGACTTTGCCCGATACATCGCCTGATCGGCAGCAACCAGCAACTGGTCCAGCGTCTCTCCTTCAATACCAAAGGTCGCGGTGCCAATGCTTATGCCGACGCGGGCCTCGCCGTTCCCGCGAATCTTCAACGAAAACTCGGAAACCGCTGTCTCGATGCGACTGCGCAGATCCTCTACCTGATTGCCAACCAACTCCTGGACAATAGCCACAAACTCATCGCCGGCATATCGCGCCATAAAATCATACTCACGCAACTGGCCCTGAATGATTCGTCCCATCTCTCGCAGCATCTTGTCGCCCACCTTGTGGCCAAAGGTGTCGTTAACAATCTTGAAGTCATCGAGATCAAGCATGACCACCTGGAATGGCCGGCCAGTGCGACGCGCGCGTGAAGCTTCCTCGTCGAAACGCAGCGCAATATAACGCGCGTTCGGCAATCCAGTGAGCGGATCAGTTAACGCATTTGATTCAGCTTCGGCGTGATGCATGGCGTTGGACAATGCATCGGAAGCGAGGCGCGTTACGGTTTCCAGCAGTCTCATGTGATCGTCAGTATAGCTATCGAGTTCGGCCGAATAAACCGAGACTGCGCCGAGCAGCATCTCGTCTTTGAATAGCGGCAGCGAGGCCATCGAGCGATATTCGCACTCGAATTCCAGCCCGGCGAGATCAAGGCTCGGATGAAGCTGATTGATGGGGCTGCGATTGGCCAGAGCAAAACCCGTGACGCCCTCGCCAGGTGCGACGCATCTCGCTGCCAGGGACTTGGCGTTTCTACCGGCAACGTGCGCCGCGGTCGCATAGCCTTTCAATTCGTCGTAGAGATAAACCACACACGTGTCGAAAGGCACGACGTGGCCAACTTTATCCACCAGTATCCCCACCGTGTTTTTCACGTCGAGCGAAGATCCGAAGGTGCGCGCAATCTCGTACAAAGCGTAGACTTCCTGATGCGCACTCTTAATTTGATCGTAGGCCATGTAACAGCCGCGCTCGCGAGTTTGGGCCATATCCACCTCGCTTAGCGCAAACGGTTCATGATTTTCATTCGGCGGCAATTGCTGTGGTAATCCCAGCGCGGCGATTTGCGATTCAAACTGCGGCAGATGTTTGATGAACAGTTTGACGACGTTAGGATCGAAATGCGTGCCTGACCCCCGTAATAGGAAAGCAATCGCCTCGTCGCGAGTCATACCGCGCCGGAAGGGGCGATCTTCCCTAACCGAATCGAAACAATCGACCACGGAAATAATGCGCGCCGTGATCGGAATCTGGTCTCCTTTCAAACCGTCGGGGTAACCATGTCCGTCCCATTGCTCGTGATGGTGACGCACAATTGGTGTTACTGGATATGGAAAATCAATGCGACTAAGAATTTGGGCTCCCACAGTTGTGTGGATCTTCATCTTTTCAAACTCAGCCGGTGTAAGGCGGCCGGGTTTGTTAATGATGTGAGCGGGAACGGCGAGCTTGCCGACGTCATGAAGCAACGCTCCGGCTTTAAGTGCTCCGATCTCCGCGGTGCTAAGGCCCAGAACCTGGCCGAGTCCTGCTGCGTAAACCTGTACGCGGCGCACGTGGCAGTGCGTCGTTTGATCTTTAGCGTCTATAGCCGTTGCCAACGCTTCAGCAGTTGCAAAGTGCATGCGGCTCAGCTCTTCGGTTTCACGCGTCTTGGCACTAAGGCGAAACCAGACCAGGTAAATCACCTGGGCGCCGGCAAACAGCGTGACGCTCAAGAGCACAAGCGACAGCATCTGATGAATTGCCCACGCCGCCACAAAAGCGCCACCGGCAGTAATAAAAAGCCGGTAATGCTTCCCAAGGAAGTTCCGATCAGTCTGTTCGAGCTGATTCATCCGCGCTCCTGTCGTTCGCCTAGATTCTTTTCAAACGCAAAACCATCTAGCCTCTGTTTCATTTACCAGCGAGTTTCACCCTGCGGTTCAGTGGCCAAAGCAAGTTGGGAGCAACTCAACTGCTTTGGCCGTGATTGGGGCAAGCGGGCGAGCGTTCCGGCCCGCCTTGCTGGGTGAGAGATTGTCAAAGTAGCGCTGTGTCTACAGCACGCGCTGTCTGAAAATTTTGGCGGCTCCGGACTCCGTGCGGAGAGCCCGTGAAGCCCGAGGCTTCTCAGCCGCACGATTCCCTTTCTCAATTGTTGTGCCGCA
>Ga0184619_10000487_pt1 | contig 13718 bp, 9 predicted proteins | sample PLM0_60_b1_FD_133146 | JGI IMG/M metagenome (GOLD analysis project Ga0184619, IMG submission 133146) | Groundwater sediment microbial communities from an aquifer in East River, Colorado, USA - PLM0_60_b1 | ecosystem: Environmental > Terrestrial > Soil > Riparian zone | place: USA: East River...
ATCCTCGCTCACGGGCGAGCCGCATTGTATCTAAAGCCGTTCAACAGGCAGACCTGGATTTCGGACCTGGCAATGAGCGGCGGCTGGAAGCAGAGAATTCCATTCCAGCTCACGTTCGCGGATCGGGACGGAGGCCTCCGCGGATTCAAGACCGCCGAGGTAGGTGGCGCTCGACGGCTGATCGGTCACGTGGAGGACCGCTACCTGGTTGGGCGCTACAAGGAGCTGGCGTCGGTCGCTATCGCGGGTTTTGTGGAAGCAGGAAAGCTCTGGGCGGGCGACTCCCCCTTCGGCGTGAATACGCCGGTTTACGCGTCAACCGGGTTCAGCATCCTCGCGGCTTCGCCTCCTCAATCGCGTCGCACTCTGCGAGTGGATTTTGCGTTTCCGGTCAAGGGTGAGAGGACAACTAACTGGGAAGTGCGCCTGACGGCCGGCGATTTGACCAGAGCATTCCGCACCGAGCCGCGCGACATCTTCAACAGCCGCGAGCGGTCGGTTCCGGCGAGCGTGTTCAACTGGCCGTAGTCGACGCGATTAGCGGGATGTGCCGGGAATGAATTCCCAGCGGCCGGACACCATCGCGATAACGTTCAGCTCGGCTGGCACCATATTGGTCGGTGCCCCAGCCGCCCGCGCCATGACGTTCCCCCCAGCCATTGCAAGCATTTCACGCGGGAACGGTTGACTAACCCCGCCCGAATTCAACGCGATCAAACGCCCGAGGCTCCCGCCCGCCGCGCGCGCCAGCACATCGGCGTCCGTTCTCGCCTCGCGGACTGCCTGGGCCATAGCCGAGCGCCGGGCCTCTTCGGTGTTGGAGGCAAAGTACTGGACGCCCGAGATTCCCGTGGCGCCAGCGGCGATTGCGGCATCGATCACTTTGCCGAGGCTTTCCAGACGACGGACCTCGGCGCGTATGCTGGTATTGGCCATGAAGCCAGATGGCTCGGGCCGGCGATCGGGTCTGTAGTCGTAATCCTGCTGAAGATTGTAGCCGGCTGTCGTAATGTCCTTTTCCGAGAGCCCGCTCGCTCTCAACGCACTGATGACGGCCTGGACTTTTTGCGCGTTCTGCGATGCGGCTTCGACCGCGGTACTCACGCGCGTTGCTATGTTGACTATCACCGCCGCGTAGGTAGGTGCGAGGCGCACCTCACCGCGCCCACTCGCCACTATCTCGGGCTGTTGCAGTGACGCCGACGGTTCCGCACCCTGCGCACCCGCGGCACTCCACGCGATGCACCCTGCGATCAAGGCCGAAGGAATTTTGTTCAACATGAATCCGCCTCACTGGTTGGGATGGCTGTCCAAAGGAGACGCCAGACTCCCCGCACCTTGCACATTCCCGTCAGCGATCTCCGGCCCGCACTCCCTTCATCATCTTTCCAACCGGGAATACCAGCAGGCCGCAAATGACCGCCGCGGCGAAGAGGCCAGCTGAGGTCCACCAGAACAGCGTCGGCATGTCCTGCAGCTTCTCAGGATCGACACGCCCCCCGACGAGTCCGGCGATGAGGTTCCCGAGCGCCGCGGCCATGAACCAGACGCCCATCATCTGGCCCTTGAACTTGAACGGCGCGAGCTTCGTCATGGAGCTGAGACCAACCGGGCTGAGCGAGAGCTCACCGATGGTCTGCAGGAAATAACTGAAGACGAGCCACCACGGAGAGACGCGGACGTTGCCCCCGCCGTTGAGCACGATGTTCGCTGCGAAGTACATTACGACAAATCCAAGCCCGGCGAAGAACAATCCCCACGCGAACTTCGCTACGCTCGATGGATCCTTGCTGCGGCGGCCCAGAGCCAGCCAAACGATGGCGAAGACTGGCGCGAGCAGAATCACGAATACCGAGTTTGCCGCCTGGAGCCAGAGCGTGGGCATCTCCCAGCCGAAAACGACGCGATTGGTGTAATCACGCGCGAAAAGATTGAGCGATGTTGGCGCCTGCTCGAACGCCGACCAGAAGATGGCGGCGAAAATGAACAGCAGGATGATGATGACTACGCGCTTCTTCTCTTCAGTAGTCAGTCCGCCGCCGACGAACAGATAAATGAAGTACACCAGCGCCGAACCGACTATCACGGCCGTCATCTTCTGCGCCAGCGAAACCGGATTGATGTGGAGGATCCCGGCCATCGTCAGCACGATCAGCAATGCGATGATGCCGACTCCCGCGGCGGCAGTCAGCTTGACCCTGCGGTGCTCGGCGGGATCAGCCGATGCCGGCGCCATGCCGATGTTGCCGAGAGTGTCGTTCGCGCGAAGGCGATAGGTGATCAGACCTATCACCATGCCTATCCCCGCCGCACCAAAGCCAAGGTGCCAACCTACGCGTTCTCCCAGAACACCCGTGATCAGCGGAGCGACGAGCGCGCCGATGTTTATTCCCATGTAGTAGATCGAGAAGCCTGCATCGCGGCGTGCTCCGCCCTCGGGGTAAAGCTCGCCGACGATCGCCGAGATATTCGGCTTGAGCAATCCCGTTCCCATAACTATGAGAACGAGTCCGATGAAGAACGCGGAGTGGGCGAAGATGATCGAGAGCGCGATCGACAGGTGTCCAAGGGCGATGAGGATTCCACCGTACCAGATCGCCTGTCTCAGACCGAGAAGCCTGTCGGCGATCCACCCACCCGGCAGCGACGCGAGGTAGACGCAGGCCGCGTAAACCCCGACGATTGAGGACGCCGTCGTGCGGTCGAACCCGAATCCGCCCTGCGTCAGGGCGGCGGTCATGAACAGGACGAGAAGCGGGCGGATCCCGTAGTACGAGAACCGCTCCCACATCTCGGTGAAGAAGATTGTAGAGAGTCCAATGGGATGGCCGAAGAACGTGCGTCCGCTCAAGCCGCGGTCGAATCCCGGCGGGGGCGCATCGATCGTGACTGCGCCTACATCAGCGTGCTTGAAGCCGTCTCTCGAGTCTCTGGCCATTGTCGGAAGAGTAGGGGTCGTTACGCGTGTACAGCGGCGAGCGGAAGATACCGCTCAGGCGCGTGTACGCCACCAGCCTGCTTCTGTTCCTCCCACGTGATCGTCGTGGGTGTCTGCTTGATGCATGCCACGAGATGTCCCGGTGCCTTTTCCTCCAGTGGAGGAACGATCTTCGCGCAGGCCGCGTCCTTCGCGGGATGATGACAGCGCGGGTGAAAGACGCACCCTGACGGCGGGTTTGCAGGCGACGGGACATCTCCCTGAAGAATGATCCGCTCCTTGCGCGCGTGCGGATCCGCGACCGGCACCGCCGAAAGAAGCGCCTGGGTGTACGGCATCAACGGCTCGCGGTAAAGATCATCCGCAGTCGCGAGCTCCACGATCTTGCCGAGGTACATGACCGCTACGCGGTCAGCGATGTGCTCGACCACCGACAGGTCGTGGGCGATGAACATGTAGGTGAGATTGTGCTCGCGCTGGAGATCGACCAGCAGGTTGATCACCTGTGCCTGCACGGAGACGTCGAGAGCCGATACAGGCTCGTCACAGACGATGAACTTCGGCTCCACCGAGAGCGCACGCGCGATCCCGATGCGCTGGCGCTGGCCGCCCGAGAATTCATGGGGATACCGGTTCGCGTACTCGGGACGGAGCCCGACTTCCTGGAGCAGCTGCCTCACCCGCGCGTCGGCGGCAGCTCCTTCAGCCAGCTTGTGGATCGTGAGTCCTTCGCGAATGATCGCGCCGACGGTCATCCGCGGATTGAGCGACGAGACCGGATCCTGAAAGATGATCTGCATCTCACGTCGCAGCGCTCGCAGCTCGGAAGTGTCCATCGATCTGACGTCGCGGCCCTCGAATCTGATTTCTCCCGACGTGGGCTCTATGAGTCGAAGAATCGTCCGTCCGGTTGTCGTCTTGCCACAGCCGGATTCGCCGACGACGCCCAGCGTCTCGCCCCGCGCTACGTCGAAGGACACATCGTTTACCGCTTTCACCGCGCCTACTTGTCGGGCGAGAACGCCCTTCTTGATCGGGAACTCCTTCCTGAGATTCCTGACTGAGACAAGCGGCTGTACGTCGTTCACGCGGCTGCAACTCCTTCCTCGACGACGAGCGGAGGATGCGGGTGATTCCTCCGCTCGGGCTCGATGGCCAGGTGACAGCGCGAGACGTGAGCCACTCCAACCTGATAGAGAGGCGGATGCTCGCGCTCGCAGAGGTCCCATGAGTAGGGACACCGTTCGCGGAAACGACACCCTGCCGGCCAATCGGTAGGGGCGGGCACCGTCCCCGGTATCACGTTGAGTCGCTCCTGATCGTGACCGATATGGGGCATCGAGTGCATCAGCCCCTCAGTGTAGGGATGATGCGGCTTGGCGAACAGCTCGTCGACATCAGCCTGCTCCACCACCTCGCCGGCGTACATCACTATGACTCTCGACGTCGTCTCCGCGATAACGCCCAGGTCGTGGGTGATCATCAAAATCGAAGTGCCGATCCGCTTCTGAAGTTCGACCAACAGTTCGAGGATCTGTGCCTGAATCGTGACGTCGAGAGCTGTTGTTGGCTCGTCTGCGATGACGAGCGCGGGCTTCATCATCAACGCCATCGCGATCAGGACGCGTTGCCGCATTCCACCGGAGAGCTGGTGCGGGTACTGCCTCGCGCGCGTTTCGGCGTCGGGAATTCCGGTGAGTGCCAGCATCTCGACCGCGCGGTTCCACGCTTCCTTCCTGCTCATGTCGGCGTGCACGCGGGCTACTTCAGCGACCTGGTCACCAACCGTAAAGACTGGATTGAGCGCCGACATGGGTTCCTGGAAGATCATCGAGATACGATTGCCGCGAATGTCGCGTATCTCCTCGTCGCCGAGCGTGACGATGTCCCTTCCCTCGAACTCAATGCGGCTCCCCGGTTCGATCCGTCCCGGTGGCTGGATCAGTCTCAGGATCGAGAGCGCGGTCACGGATTTTCCGCAACCGGACTCACCGACGATGCCGACCGTCTCCCCGGCACCAATGTCGAATGAGACTCCATCTACCGCGCGCGCGACGCCACCTTCGGTGTGAAACCAGGTGCGCAGATCGCGGATCGAGACGAGCGGAGGCGTCGTCGCTGTCACGAGCGCCGCTCGTATGCGTCACGCAGCGCTTCGCCGAGGATGTTGAGGGTCATCACCGTGAAGACAATGAAGAGACCGGGAAAAAGTGACATCCACCACAGAGCTGCAACCTGATCGGCGCCGTCCTGAATGATGTTTCCCCAGCTCGCCTGCGGTTGCGGAACCCCGATGCCGAGGTACGAGAGTCCGGCTTCGAGGACGACCACGTGGGCGACGCCCAGTGTTGCCGCAACGACAATCGGAGAGACCAGATTCGGAAGCAAGTGCCGCCATAGAATCCGTCGCCGGCTGGCGCCAAGTGCACGAGCCGCGGTGATGAATTCCGCGTGCTTCAACGCAAGAACCTGACCTCTGACAATGCGGCTGAGGCCGAACCATCCCGTGAAACCCAGGAACAACACCAGCGCGGCGATCGACAGCCGCGGCCATGCAACCAGCACCCCGATTAGGAGCAACAGGCGCGGTATCGAAAGGAACGCATCCAGCACCCGCATCATGAGCGCGTCGACCAGCCCTCCGGCGTAGCCAGCGATCGCGCCGTAGGCGACGCCAAGAGTCAGGCTGACGAGAGTCGCCAGCACGCCGATGAGCAGCGAGAGTCGAGCGCCGTAGATAACCCGGCTCAACACATCGCGGCTGTAAGGATCAGTCCCGAAGGGATGCGCGAGCGAAGGCGGTAGATCCTTTAAGGCGACGATGTCCGGCTGCGCGGCCGGGTCGTAAGGCGCGATGAGCGGCGCAAGCGCGCCCGCGAGCACTATGATCCCCAGTACGACAAGGGCAGCGCGTGACGATCTCGCGCGCAGGATTCGACGCACGCCGAGCGCGAGCGGTGATTCCCGCGGACGCGGCGAGCTAATTGGCGCGAAGTCTCGGGTCTGCCCAGACATAGAGCAAGTCGGCGAGAATGCTTCCCAGCGTCACCATGATGCTTCCGAGAATCACTCCGCCGACGACGAGCGGATAGTCGCGAGTGCCGATTGCGTTTACGATAGCTAGCCCCATCCCTGGCCAGGCGAAGATCTTCTCTATGAAAAACGCGCCGGTGAGGAGAGCCGGAAAGGAGAGACCAACAAGACTGATGATGGGAAGCAGCGCGTTGCGAAGCGCATGGCGGCGGAGGATCTCGCGCTCGGTGAGTCCTTTAAGACGGGCGGTCCGGATGTAGTCCGCAGGAAGAACGTCGAGGAGTGCGGCCCGCTGAAAGCGGGCCACGGTTGGAGCAGCCAGCACGGTAAGAGTCAGTGCGGGAAGTGCGAGATGCCAAAGTCGGTCGACGATTCGCGCACCGAGCCCCATGTACTCGTGCATCACCGGATCGACCGCGCCGCCGACGGGGAAGAGGGGCACCCAGTAGGTGAATGCGAGCAGCGCCAGAATCGCCAGCCAGAAATCCGGCATCGAAAAGAAAAAGAGAGAGATCGCACTGAGCGTATGGTCGGTCGTGGATCCGCGTCGCGCGACCTGAATCAGCGCGATGAGAATGCCAAGCCCGAAGCTACCAACGAGGGCGATCGCCATCAGGAGGAGTGTGTTCGGCAGCGCAGTGGCGAGAACTGCCTGTACGGGCCGATCGTGCGAGAAAGACCAACCCATCTCTCCATGTGCGAGCTGATTCACGTACCTGACGAACTGCTCCGGTAGCGGACGATCGAGTCCGTACTGTGCGCGCAACGTCGCGCGCACGCGCTCGCTGACGTTCGGGTTGTCCATCACCGCGCTGAACGGATCGCCCGGCGCCAGGTGGATCAGGGCGAACGTGATCGTCGCGACGATTGCGACGATCACCGCCGCCTGTCCCAGTCGTCTCGCCAGGTAGCGGAGCACCCGCTACGGGGTTTTTTTGCCGGCCGATTCCGCCGGCGCGCTCATCGTCGGTCCCGGAGCGTTGTCGCGAGGAATGCGTTTGTCGGGCGGAATCCACCACTCCGGGATGTGAGCCCACCATGCATCCGATCTCAACGGCGCCAGCTGAAGGCGCGAATGGTATCCGACCGTTGGTAAAGGCTCTGCCAGCCAGATGGCCGGCGCATCCTCGATGATCGTCTCGTAGGCTCGGGTGAAGTACGCCTTTGCTTTGGCTGGATCGAACGAGGCCAGCGCGCTGTCGACGTAGGCATCAAAGACCGGATTCTCGTACGAGCTGTAGTTCGTACCGCTCGATGCGCGCGAGCCCATGGTTCCCCAGGAGCCGCGAATGCTTCCGGGACTCGGCTGAGTATTCCACTGGCCGATTGCCGCATCGAAGGCGCGCTTTCGCTCTCGCTCGACCAGCACCGGGAACTCGAGCTGCTCTACGTCCACCTTCACACCCGCTTGCCGCAGCTGCTCCTGGAGCAGAACCGCGAGCTGAACCCGCTGCTTGCTCGTGCTTGCCGCCAGAAGCGAGAACTGTAGCAGTCGCCCGTTGCGCTCGCGCACGCCCTCGGCGTTCAATCGCCAACCAAGGGAATCCAGAATCTGACGCGCGCGCGGGAGATCGAACGGAATCTGAGCCAGGTTGGGGTCGGTGGTCGGGTACGCGCGAACAGCCGGTCCGAGGGCAGGAAGAGCCAGCGAGTCGTAAACGCTCCGCACGAGCTTGGCTCGATCAGTCGCCATCGTGAGAGCGCGGCGGAGTTCTCTGTCTCCGAAGATCGGATGCGGGCGAGAGTGATTGGCGGGATCGCGGAGATTGAACCATGCGAAGCTGTACGCAAGCCCACGATACTGCTTCGTCCGAAGCTCGGGATGTTTGGCGACCTCGGGAAGATTTTCGGGCCGCAGGACCTCGAAGAAATCGGTTTCTCCGGACAGAAACCTGGTCACCGCCGTGTTGAAGTCGGGGGCAATGCTCCAGATCAGCCGGCTGAGTTTGGGTGCGCCGCGATAATTCGCCGTGTCGGCCGCGAGCTCGACGACAGCGCGCGGTATCCACCGTACGAATCGATACTGTCCCGATCCGATTGGATGCTTCGCCGGATCCGAGCCTCGCCACGACGAAGGCGCGATGACCTTCCAGATGTGTTCGGGCATTATCGGCATCTGGTAAGTGGCGTCATAGAACTGCCGTGGAGTGCGCGCGTGAAACCAGAAGATGGCCGTCGCGGAATCAGGCGCTGTCACTGAATCGATGTTCGAGACCAGCGCCTTTACCCCCGAGCCCAGCGTTGAGTCCGTGCTGCTCTGGAATGTGAAGCGCACGTCGCTCGAGCGAACCGGCCGGCCATCGTGCCACTTCGCTCCGGAGTCGATATGAAAAGCGATGCTGAGGGAGTCCCGACTCCAGGTCCAACGATCCGCCAGCCGTGAGGTGAAGCCGGCGTCGTTCACGGTATTCAGGGAGTCGCCAATGTCCGCCAGCCGCTCATAAACCATGTCGCTGATCTGCCCCGCCTGAACGGTCGAGAGCAACGGCGGAATCAGCACGTCAGGATCCCCGCCGGTCGAGATGACCAGAGTGCCGCCACGCGATTTTCCGGAGGACGACTCGGTGCCGACGCACGCGCAGAGCAGAGCCATGCAAAGAAGTACTCCCCGCTTCACCGGCGCCATGTCCAGCCCTCGTCGAGAAAATGTGGAATGTGGCTGACTGTCTCCGCGCGAATCTCTTCCTCGGCCATCTCAGTTGCCTCTTCATCCTCGAGTGATCGAACTGCGTCGAACATTGCGCTCGCAACCTCGGTGATCGCGGGGGACCGGCCCAGCAGAGCGCGGAGCGTAGCCGGGATCGGAATCGCCTCAGTCGACGCCTCGGTGCGTCCGGCCGCGAACAACGGAAGCGAAGTTTGATCATCATCGACGAGGATCGAGCCGTGCTGCAACAGCGCTCCTTTGTCTCGCCATTGTGCGCTGCCTACGAGCTTGCTTCCGCGAGCGACAAGCTCTCCCTCGCCGGGCGTCTCGAAGCACGGGCGCGTGCTCGGCGCCGGCGCCCGATCGCTCGGAGAGGCGAGCTCTACATCGACACCAAGCCTGCCCAGACCGTCGAGGAGGATGCGATTGATGCGCGAGTACGTCTCCCGAAGCGGCGCGGCATCCTTAACGGGCGCGGTGACGCTGTAAGTGACCTCATGATGATGAAGAATCGCTCGGCCGCCGGTTGGCCGGCGCACGACATCGACGCTCGCCGAACGAAGCTTCTCGATGTCATACAGTCCCGCCGCGGGCTGATGCCTGCCGAACGAGAGCGTTGGACGCGTCCATGAATAGATGCTGAACACCGTTTCGCCGGTGCGCGACGCGCGCGCCTGCAGCGTGCTGTCGCGCGCCATGTTCTCGGCGCCCGAACGCGGCGCTGCGAGGAGAAGGCGCCAGCGGCTGAAACTTCGCCGGGAGTGCATAGAGTGTTAAATTGTCACCTCTATGAGCACCACAATCAAGCACGTTGATGCGGCGATTCCGCCCGCTGAATCCTTCGTTCCCCGACATGTAGGACCTGACGAGAGTGATGTGGCCGAGATGCTCAGGACGCTCGGCCTCCAATCGCTCGATGCGCTGATAGACGCCACGATTCCCACCAAGATCCGATTCCGCGGCGGTCTCGATCTCCCCTCAGGGATGACGGAGCTCGAGTTACTCGCTTACCTGCGTTCGCTGGCCGCGAAGAATCAGGTTTTCCGCTCGTTCATCGGAATGGGCTACTCCGACTGCGTCACACCTCCGGTGATTCAGCGCAACGTCCTCGAGAATCCTGCCTGGTACACGGCGTACACGCCGTATCAGGCCGAGATAGCACAGGGTCGGCTCGAAGCGCTGCTCAACTTCCAGACGGTCGTGATCGACCTGGCCGGTCTCCCGATCGCGAACGCATCGCTGCTCGACGAGGCAACTGCGGCGGCCGAAGCGATGACGATGAGCTACGGCCTCAAGGGCAAGGAAGGCAAGGAAGTCTTTCTCGTGGCCTCCGAATGCCATCCGCAGACGATCGACGTCGTGAAGACTCGGGCGAGCGTACGCGGCATCGAGGTACGGGTTGCAAGGTACGAGGACTTCAAGATCGGTCCCGATGTTTTCGGCGCTTTGGTACAGTATCCTGCGACCGACGGCGCCGTGATAGACTACTCCAAGACGGTGGAGGACCTGCACGCCGCTGACGCGCTGGTTACGGTCGCGGCCGACCTGCTCAGTCTCGTCCTGCTCACACCGCCCGGCGAATGGGGCGCGGACATCGTCGTCGGCAACAGCCAGCGTTTCGGCGTTCCGCTCGGGTACGGCGGTCCGCATGCGGCGTTTTTCGCGACGAGGGACGAATTCAAGCGGCACATTCCGGGACGCATCATCGGGGTCTCGAGAGATGCGGACGGCAAGCCGGCGCTGCGGATGGCTCTCCAAACGAGGGAGCAGCACATTCGCCGCGAGAAGGCCACGAGCAATGTCTGTACGGCGCAGGTGTTGCTCGCGGTAGTGGCGAGCATGTACGCCGTCTATCACGGTCCGCAGGGACTCATCCGCATCGCGCGGCGAGTGCACGGCTTCGCGGCATCGCTCGCCGAGGGCCTGCGCCGGCTCGGATACACCATTGCGCACGAGAACTACTTCGACACGATCCGCGTCGAGCTGGGAAAAAGAAATGCGCAGGCCATCGTGGACGAGGCCCGCCGCCGCCGCATCAATCTCCGCGCAATGGAGGACAGAAGCGTCGTCATCGCGCTGGACGAGACGGTGACGAGTGATGATGTCGCCAATCTTCTGGCGTCTTTCAATGGCGGTAAGGATCCGGAGTTCGGCCTCGAAGATGTGCTCGCCGGGACTGATGTCAGTTACGACGAGCGCTTCAACCGGACGACTGCTTTTCTAACGCACCCTGTATTCAACGAGCACCACGCGGAGACAGAGATGCTCCGCTACATGAACAAGGTGCAGTCGCGCGACCTGTCCCTCGTTCATTCCATGATTCCGCTCGGCTCGTGCACGATGAAGCTGAACGCCACCGCGGAGATGATGCCGATCACCTGGCCCGGGTTCGCCAAGATCCATCCCTTCGCTCCGCTGGACCAGACGGCTGGCTACCAGCTTCTATTCGACGAGCTCGAAAGTGCGCTGGCGGAAATCACCGGATTTACGGGTGTATCGCTTCAGCCGAATGCGGGCTCACAGGGTGAATACGCCGGGCTGCTCGTAATCGAAGCGTATCACGCCTCGCGGCGTGAAGGTCATCGCAAGGTTTGTCTCATTCCGCAGTCTGCCCACGGAACGAACCCGGCGAGCGCGGTGATGGCCGGCATGAAAGTGGTCGTCGTCAAGACTGACGAGCGGGGCAACATCGATGTCGCCGACCTGCGCTCCAAGGCAGAAGAGCATGCGTTGAACCTCGCCGCGCTGATGGTGACTTATCCGTCGACACACGGAGTGTTCGAGGAGTCGATCGTCGAGATCTGCCAGATCGTCCACAAGTACGGCGGCCAGGTTTACATGGACGGGGCGAACATGAACGCGATGGTCGGCCTGTGCCGCCCGGCGGACATCGGTGCCGACGTGTGCCACCTGAATCTCCACAAGACTTTCTGTATCCCGCACGGCGGCGGCGGGCCGGGAATGGGGCCGATCGGCGTCGCGAAGCACCTCGTCTCGTTCCTCCCCGGGCATCCGGTAGTGCAGCTTCACGGCCGGCACGAAGTCGGTGCCATCTCGGCGGCGCCGTGGGGGAGTGCCAGCATTCTGCCGATTTCGTACGCCTACATCCGACTGATGGGCGGTGAGGGCCTCGAGTATGCGACGAAGATCGCGATCCTCAATGCCAACTACATCGCGAAGAGGCTGGATCCGCATTTTCCGGTTCTCTACAAAGGCGCGCACGGAACCGTCGCGCACGAATGCATTGTCGACACCCGGGTGGTGAAGCAGTCGAGTGCAGTCGATGTGGAAGATATTGCAAAGCGACTGATGGATTACGGCTTCCATGCGCCAACGGTCTCGTTCCCCGTTGCCGGGACGCTGATGATCGAGCCGACGGAGAGTGAGCCGAAGGAAGAGCTCGATCGGTTCTGCGAGGCGATGATCTCCATTCGCGACGAGATCAGGGAGATCGAGTCTGGTCAGGTGGACAGGCAGGATAACGTGCTGAAGAACGCGCCGCATCCAATGAGCCGAGTCACCGCGTCGGCGTGGACGCATCCATATACGCGTGAGCGTGCAGCATTCCCGGCACCATGGACTCGAGACTTCAAGTTCTGGCCGGCAGTTGCTCGAGTAGAGAGCGCTTATGGAGATCGGAATCTGATTTGTTCGTGCCCGCCTACAGATTCCTATGGCGAGGCCGAGGTGGGAGCAGCGCAGGGCTGAGAGATCGCTTGCCCATGAATCAAAACCCCGAGGCGAAATGAGACGCGCGGTATTCTTCACTGCCACCTCCTTGCTGGCAGCGTGCACGACGGTCCCAGCTCCAGCGCCAACGACAGCGCCGCGGCCCGTAATCACCCGCCCGCAGCTGATTCCCGCGCCCGCATCGCTCATGCTAAGACCGGAGGCGCCTTTCGATCTGAATCGATGGACGAGTATCGTCGTGGACGGCTCCAACCCAGAAGTGACGGCGATAGCCCAGGCGTTCGCTACACTTCTGCGCCCCTCCACCGGATTTCCCCTGGTAGTCACCTCGTCGGTTGCCGATTCAGTGCCGGGCAACATTCATTTGCGGCTGGCGACCGATCGCGCGTCGCTGGGGGAAGAGGGGTACGATCTCACCGCGACGAGCCGCGCGGTGACACTCATCGCCAATCGACCGGCCGGGCTGTTCCACGGCATTCAGACCTTGAGACAGCTCCTGCCAGTCGACGTCGAGTCCGAGATCGGCGTCGCGCGGGTGGAGTGGCCGATTCCCGCACTTTCGATAGTCGATCAGCCCCGTTTTGCCTGGCGCGGAGCGATGCTGGATGTGGCTCGCCACTTCTTCACCGTCAGGGAGGTCCAGCAGTACATCGATCTGCTCGCGCTCTACAAGCTCAATGTGCTGCATCTGCACCTGTCGGATGATCAGGGATGGCGCATTGAGATCAAGTCGCGCCCGAGGCTCGCGGGCATGGGCGGAAGCAGTGAGGTCGGTGGCGGTCCGGGCGGTTTCTACACGCAGCAGGATTATCAGACGATCGTCCGCTACGCGCAGGAGCGCTACATCACCGTCGTTCCGGAGATAGACATGCCAGGGCACACCAACGCGGCGCTGCTCGCTTACCCCGAATTGAGCTGTAGCACGCGTCCGACACAGATCTTCACCGGAATCGAAGTCGGCTGGAGCACGTTCTGCGTCGACAAGGAAGCGACGTATGCTCTGGTGGAAGACATAGTCCGCGAGATCAGCGCGATCACACCTGGCCAGTACTTTCACATCGGCGGCGATGAGGTGAAGGCGCTCACCCACGAGCAGTACATCCGCTTCGTCGAACGGGTCAAGACGATCGTCAACCGTTACGGAAAGAAGATGGTGGGCTGGGAAGAAATCACGAAGGCGAGACTCGACGCCAGCACCCTGGCACAGCAGTGGAAGAGCGATTCAGCGACCGCAGCGCTGCAGTACGGCGCCAGGCTGATAATGTCGCCCGGCAAGAGGGTTTATCTCGACATGAAGTACACCCCCGCGACTGAGCTCGGACTAAAGTGGGCTGGATACATCGAAGTTCGCGACGCGTACGACTGGGACCCGGCGACCTATATGGCCGGCGTGAGCGAGACGAGCATCGC
>Ga0184619_10000488_pt1 | contig 13713 bp, 11 predicted proteins | sample PLM0_60_b1_FD_133146 | JGI IMG/M metagenome (GOLD analysis project Ga0184619, IMG submission 133146) | Groundwater sediment microbial communities from an aquifer in East River, Colorado, USA - PLM0_60_b1 | ecosystem: Environmental > Terrestrial > Soil > Riparian zone | place: USA: East River...
GCCATGCTCCCTGGAACGCCCGCGGACTTGCCGCACACGCAACAGCTCTCGTAGACGCGGCCGGAGTGCGGCCGACTAACGCATCTGCGCGAGCTGCGCCGAGTGCGCGCGCGGTCCGATTCTACGTAGCGAGCGGATTGCTCGACCGGCCCGAGGGTACGGGAACCGGCGCAACATACGGATACCGGCATCTGCTCCAGTTGTTGGCCATCAAGATCCGGCAGCGCGAAGGTCAGAGTCTCGATACCATTCGCGGCGAGATGCGCGACGTCACCGGCGATGCGCTCGAGCGGAAGATTGCGCAGTCGCTCGCGCCTGCTTTCAATTCCGGCGCTGATGAAGCGGTCGCGCATGATGGAGACATTGCGATCAGATGGCACCGTTTGCCCGTCGCCGACGGGATCGAGCTTCACGTTCGCGAGGATTCGCCGATGGCGCGCGAGGAGGCGGTGATCGCCATGCGCGAAGCCGTGCGCGCTGCGCTTGGCCGCGGCGACATTCGCTGAGCCGCTAAAGAACCCGGCGCAGCTTCTGGGCGCCCCATTCGAGAATCCTTCCCGAGAGCGGTCGCTTCCTGAATTCGTCCAGCTTGATCTCCTTCGACCGCGTGATGTCGTCCATGAAAATCGAGTCCATCTGCGCACCGACTTTCCGGTCGAGCGCTACGAGCAGCGATTCGTCGTTGAAGGAGAGTGACCGATTGTCGAAGTTCATGGACCCGATGTCGGACCACATGCCGTCCACCACCATGGTCTTGGCGTGCATCATCGTCGGCTGATATTCGTAGATCTTCACGCCGCCCTCGAGGAGCTTCTCATAATAGGTCCGGCCGGCGTACCAGGTAGTCTTGACGTCGGTCTTGTCACTCACGGTGAGAACCCGAACATCTACCCCCCTTCGGGCGGCGGCGAGCAGGAGATTCATGAAGTTCTCGCCGGGCACGAAGTAGGAGTTGCTGATATAGAGCGTCTTCCGCGCGCCCGCGATCGACAGCGCGAGAAAACGCTCCGCCGGGGTGCTTCCGGTGCTCGGTATGCTGTGCATCAGACCAGCCTGCATATCTCCTATGTCGGCGAATGAGGTCTTCGGAAAGAACATGTCCCCGGTAAGGAGCTCGCCGGTCGATTCAGCCCATCCAGCTGCGAATGCCGCCTGCAGTGCGCCCACCGTCGGGCCCTCGAATCGCACATTGGTCTCGCGCCATTGATCCTCGTGTCGTCCGTCGCCCAGCCAGTAGTCCGCGAGCCCGAACCCGCCGGTGTACCCAATTTTGCCATCCACCACCACTACGCGGACGTGTGATCGCTGAGCTGCCTTCTGCAGAGTGTACCAGCGAAGAGGTCTCAGCCAGACGACCTCGACGCCTGCTTTTTTAAGAGTCTTGGTCCAATCCCGCTTGAGCGGCTGCGAGCCGAAGGCATCCATCAGGAGCAGCACCCGCACCTTGTGCTGCGCCCTGTCGATCAGATACTTCGCCATGCTGTCCGCAACCTTGCCCGGCTGCGAGTAGTACATCTGCACCGTGATCGTGCGCTCAGCTGACTCGAGATCCTTCCACAGCTGAGGATAGGTCCCGTCTCCGTTCAGCAGAATCTGAACTTTGTTGCCCGGATCGATGTGGGTTCCCGTGAACAGCTCCATGCTGCGCGCGAACAAGGGATCTTCAACGCTCGGCGGCCCATCCTTGTCGCCCTCAGCGATTACGCTCGTGACCGGCGTGTCGTGGGTGACCGAGAGGATGCCGATCAGGGCCAGGACTAACCCGAACAGAATGAGCGCCGCGATTGCGGTGTACTTGATCAGTGACATATTCTCCCTGCATGACCTTCGTGGCCCGTCGGCGTATCGCGACGCGTGCTATCGTCCTCGACCGGTCGCTCGAATCGCTCCCGATTTTTCGGCTCAGCGACTCCGCCGAGGACGCGGCAATTTCCTTCTCTCCCGAGAGCGGTGGACGGTGGCGCGTCCTGCCCAGCCCCGGTGACCGCCTGCCCGGCACCTTCGATCAGGATGTGTACATAGAGCTCCTGCATCGTTACCACGAAGCGGGAGCTCCCGAAGACGGCGTGATAAGCTTCACGCTCCACGCTTTTCTTCGCTCGATCGGGAGGCGCGTCGACGGCAGAACGTACGAGCAGCTTCGATCGGCCCTCACGAGACTCGAGCGGACAATCCTCGAGTCGAGCGGAGTGTACGTTGCAGCGGGAGAAGGGCAGCCGCTAGAAGGGCGATTTACCATTCTTTCTTCAGTCTCCATTGCCCGGCGACGACTGGCCGAGCGTGAACAGTTCACTCTCTTTCCGGTCCTATCTGCATCAGAGCCCGGCGATGCGCGCGTCACTATCGGCCCCGTGCTTCGCTCGAACATTGCGGCCGGGCATACCGTCACGCTCTCCGCGATGCACTACCTGTCGCTCACCAATCCCGTCGCCAGACGGCTCTACCGCCTGCTCGAGGTAGCGAGAGAGGAAGGCATGGTGACCTGGAGAGTGCCGCTCGCTTCGCTTGCCGAGCAGCTGCCTTTGACTCAACGCTACCCTTCCCATTTGCAACGAGTGCTCCAGCCCGCTCACGAGATGCTGCTGGCTGCGGGCCTCCTGCGCGATGCCACTTTCAGGCAGCTGAACCGCGATTGGCTTGTTGACTATGTGTTGGCCACGCGGGTGGCCTGAGGCGCTCTGTGTTCCGATGGTGCCGTTTGTGCGTCTTTTGGGAACACTGACCACCCCGTGGGCGTACCTATTCTATTAGGTTACGGCCCTCCCCTAGCAATTAGACCGTATGTCCCGATCCAAAAAAGGCATGCTCTTCGGCCTGGCGCTGATTCCGCTGATGGCCGGAGGCTTCGTATTTCAACAGCGCGAGAGCCAGCAGGGTGCTCGCCTTCTCGACCAGGTCCTGAACATCGTCTCCAGCCGCTTCGTCGATACGGTCGACCAGGCGACTCTTTATGAAAAGGCGGCACGGGGCCTCGTTCACGAGCTGAACGATCCTTATAGCGTCCTGCTTTCGCCGAAGGAACTTTCAACCTTCAATGCCCAGACGAACGGACGCTACGCAGGCATTGGGATGGAGATCGCCGAGACCCAGGGCTTCATTGCGGTCCAGCGCGTGTTTCCGCACACGCCGGCAGAGCAGGCTGGTGTGCAGGAAGGCGATCGGATCAATTTCATCGATACGACCAACATCCGCGGCTGGACTGTTTCCCAGACATCCGATGCGCTGAAGGGAAATCCCGGCAGCAAAGTAAAGGTCAGGTTTTCCCGTCCGGGCGTGCCCGAGCTGATTCCGATCACTTTCACGCGCGCCGTCATCAATATTCCCGCCGTTCCCTACGCCATCATGCTCGATGGCAAGGTCGGCTACATACCGCTCCTTCAGTTCAATGAGAGCGCGAGGGACGAGCTCGAGAGCTCGATCACGCGCCTGTCGCGTGAGGGCGCGCGCGGCATCGTCATCGACCTGCGCGGAAATCCCGGCGGGATCCTCGATCAGTCGCTGAGCGTCAGCAATCTCTTCCTCAGGAAGGGACAGCAGATCTCGAGCATTCGCGCCCGCAATGGTGAGAACCAGGTATTCCCTGCGAGCGACGACCCGATCGCCCCGACGATTCCGCTGGTGCTCCTCATCGATGGAAGAAGTGCTTCGGCTTCTGAGATCGTCGCGGGTGCGCTTCAGGACCACGACCGCGCTCTCATCATCGGCACGACTTCGTTCGGAAAGGGCCTCGTGCAGTCCGTGTTCCCGCTTGATGGCGGCTACGCGCTCAAGATGACGACGGCGAAATGGTACACGCCGAACGGCCGCTCAATCCAGAAGGAGCGCAAGCTTCTCCCGAGCGGAGACTTTGTGGAAGTGATGCCCGATTCGCTCGAAACGGATTCGGCCCGGCGTTCACGTCCTGCCTTCCGCTCCGACGCTGGTCGCATCGTGTACGGCGGCGGTGCGATTACTCCCGACATCATCGTGCGGCCCGATACACTGACCACGGCGGAGCAGAAGGTATTCAACGCGTTCGCTCCGAAGACGGCCGATGTGAGAGTCACGCTCATGGAATACTCGCTCGAGCTGAAGAAGACGGTTCGTCCGAATTTCACCGTCCCGGCTACCTGGCGTGAAGAGTTCTACCGCCGGCTTCAGTCCAAGGGTGTCACTGTGGACCACGCCCAGTACGAACAGGCCGGTCCCGAGATCGACCGCCTCCTTGGCAACACGGTCGCGCGCCTGGCGTTCGGGGATTCCACCGCGAAGCGCCGGAGCATCAACGAAGACAACCAGCTAACGCACGCGCTGGACGTGCTCAAGCAGAGCGCCTCGCAGAAGGACCTCTTCCTCATCGCCCAACGCGAGCAACCCGAAGCTTCGGCCAGCGCTCGGCGATAGGTCGAACCTAGGGCCAGGGATCCTTGTTCGAGTACTTGCTACCAAATACCTCCGTCAGCACCGGTCGCGGGTCTTCAGTTCTCACGACCGCATCGATCCTTTCCCTAAGCGTGATGGGACGGGTGAACTGACGGTACCGGCGGTAGCTGTGACAAAAGCAGAGTGGACCTTTGCGAGTGAGGTCTCCGAGCAATATGTCCGGCTCGCCTGCTATCGCCATGGCGTAGAAGAAGTTGAGTGTCCGCGGCTTGGGCAGATCGCTCTGCTTGACGTTCCGGGGCAGGTTGCCGTGCTTGCCCCATTGGACATCTATGGCCACCTGCGACTTGGGCCAGGATGTGTGCAAGGTCTGGCCATGCCAATAGGTCCAGACATCGGTGGGGGCGTAAGTCGTGTCATAGCCTACCCATAGCACCTCTTCGTCGGTCGGGACGGTGAACGGGATCCATGACCCGTGAACGTCGTCCCGCCAGAGCAGGTGATAGGCGATGACACGGCGGGTGGGGTGCAGAACAGCCACCACCCGCTCCAAAGGGAACGTCTCGTCCCTTTGAAGGTATAAGACCGGTGCCAGACGCCGTGCCAGCATCGCTCCACCGTCTGTTGGGGCAAGAGCGCCGGGCAGATTGGCCGGTCTGAGCGGGATATTAGCATGGGGGCCGCAGGCTGTAACGAGTGCCAGCGCCGAACCAATGCAGATCCGCTCAGGAATCTGGATGGCTTTTCTTTTCAATGGATAGCCGTCAAATGTCACCCTATGCGACACCCACCGCGCAGTGCCGCATTGCAGTACACTGGAGAGCTCATGCGCAAGCCACGTCCGAATGCGTACAACCCTGCTCAGGCACTTTTTCTCATCAGCAACGATCGCAGTGGATCTCCCCTCAGCTGTCCCTCCTGCGCCGGATCGATCGAGCGTGCTCCCCGCCAGGTTCCACCGCCGCCGTACACACATGTAACGCTCCGCTGCAAGAGCTGCGGACGATCAGCACACTACGTAGCGGGAGCGGCTTAGCGGCGCAATCTGTTGCACAAAACTTGCCCTCCTCTCCGAACGCCGGATTGATAAACGCTTCACAGGGGAAAGTCCGGCGGGGTGCGGTGTCTTTTCACCGCTTCTTGGCGATGGTAGCTGCTTTACGGATTGCCCCGCGGAGAGAGGAATAGTTCAATGGCACGCATCACTGGCACGGTCAAATGGTTCAACGACGCGAAGGGATTTGGCTTCATATCGCGCGAGGGTGGCCCCGATGTCTTCGTGCACTTCAGCGCGATAGGTGGATCCGGCTTCAAGTCTCTCGCCGAGGGCGATAAGGTCGAGTTCGAAGTCGTTCAGGGCCAGAAAGGACCACAGGCCGCGGATGTGACAAAGGTTAGCTGACCAACCCCCAGCTACCAGAAAAAAGCCCCGCCCAACGGGGCTTTTTTGCATCGCGGGCATCACAAAATTGGGATCTCAAGATCACGTTCCACGGAGAGCGGCTGCACGGCTCATTCGCACTCATTCGCATGAAATTCGCGCGTGATGGATCTTCGTCAAAGCCACAATGGCTTCTCATCAAGCACCGCGATGAATTTTGCGACTCAAGAAGATGTCGTCGCCGACAACGTGACGTCGGTGGAATCGGGACGAACCATGGAAGAGATCGCGTCAGGCAAGGGTCGCGTCTGGAAAAGCAACCGCGAGCCGAAAAGAAAGACTCCTGCGAAGCTCTCGCCGACTTCGCTCGAGCCAATGTACGCCGGCGTTGGCAGCGAAGTCCCGGGAGAGGGCTGGACGTTCGAGCCGAAGTACGACGGCATTCGCGTCCTGGCTTACGCGACGCTAACCGACGTGAAGCTCATGACGCGCAACGGGAAGGACAAAGCGCAGCAATTCCCGGAAATTATAGCTTCGCTCAAAAAGCTCGCGGCTGAGACCAAGCGCTCGCTCGTGCTCGACGGCGAAATCGTCGCGCTCGTCGACGGAGAACCGGCGCGGTTCCAGGAGCTTCAGAGTCGAATGCACGTCAAGGACTCGCACATGATCGAGCGATACTCGTCCACGACACCTGCCGCGCTGATTCTATTCGACATCCTGGTTGATGGCGACGACGTCCTGATCCGGGAACCCTGGTCAGAGCGACGAGCCAGACTGCTGAAACGCGTCGGCAAGCGGGTTACGCCTTATCTCCGCGTAACTGAATCCACCGGGGGCGATGGAAAAAAGATGCTCGAAAAGGCCCGCCGCCAGGGTTGGGAAGGCGTCATGGCCAAACGCATAGACTCACCTTATGAGCCCGGAAAACGCTCCCGCAACTGGCTCAAGCTGAAGATCGAGTTCCGCCAGGAGTTCGTTGTCGGAGGATTTACCGAGCCGCGCAACAGCCGTGAGCACATCGGTGCCCTGCTCCTGGGCTATTTCGACAAGGATCGGTTCATTTACGTCGGCCACACGGGTGGCGGCTTCACCCGAAAAGGGCTGGAGGAGATGTATCGCCGGCTCAAACCCCTCGAGAGAAAAACCTCACCTTTCGAAGAGACAGCGAAAACCAACGAAAAAGCTCATTGGGTCAAGCCTGAGGTCGTGGTTGAAGTCAAGTTCAACGAATGGACCGCGGACCGACGCCTTCGGCAGCCGATTTTTCTCGGCGTTCGCGACGACAAGTATTCAAAAGAAGTAAGTCTGGAGCCAGTAAGCATTCAGAGAAAGCCCATACGAGGCGGCACGATCGCGAAGCGCCAGTCGCGCCTCAATATCGCTGCCCGCACAAAAACGGGGACGAAAAGTCCATCCGCCAAGACCACGCGCGCGGGATCGAAGTCGGGTACAGCCCGCGATAAGGTCGATACCGCACCGTTGCTCGAGCAGCTGACGTCGACCGAGGAAAAGGGCGGAGATGGTTCCCTCGACTTCGGCCGCGGGAAAACGCTCAAGATCTCGAACGTCGACAAGATCTTCTTTCCGAAGGAGAAGTACACCAAGGGCGACGTGATGAGTTACTACACACGCATCGCGGACTTCATCCTTCCGACGATCCAGGACCGTCCACTCGTCCTCAAGCGTTTTCCCAACGGAATCAATGGCGAAAGCTTCTATCAGCAGAAAGCGTCAGAGAACACGCCACCTGAAGTTCGGGTCGAAACCATAGAGACCGACGGCGGAGAGAAGCAGCCACGAATTGTCGGTGGCGATCTCCTCACCCTTCTCTATACAGTCCAGCTGGGCGCGATCTCTGTGGATCCCTGGCATTCGCGCGTTCAGTCGCTCGAATATGCTGACTACACGATCATCGACCTCGATCCGGGGCCGCGTGCGAACTTCGCCCGGGTAGTTCAGATTGCCCGCTGGGCCAAGGAGGTCATTGATGGCTTCGGACTCCACGCCGCCATCAAGACTTCCGGATCGACGGGGTTGCATATCTATCTACCGCTGCCGCCCAAGACCCCCAACCAGGCCGCGACGCTCGTCGCGCAGATGATCGCTACAAAAGTCGTGGAGGCGCATCCGAAGGAAGCGACGATAGAGCGTTTCCTTAAAGCTCGTGGTGCTGCAATGGTTTACGTCGATTACCTCCAGAACATCCGGGGCAAGAGCGTCGCGGGGCCCTATTGTGTGCGGGCAAAGCCGGGAGCCACGGTTTCAACGCCGCTCAAGTGGACTGAGCTAACCGATGCCCTCGATCCACGCGATTTCCATCTCGGAAATGCTGCCGAGCGTTTTGAAAGGATTGGAGATATCTGGAACGAAGCGATGAGGAAAAAGAATTCGCTTCGAGCGCTCGTCTAGAGCGGGCTAGCGGCCGCCGTTTCCTACCTTGCGAAGGGGCAGCTCTATCTGTCCGCCTTCAGTCTCGCTGTGCTTGGAAGCATCGCCGAAGATCGGGTCGCTCGACTCATCAACCATGTGAGTAAGCTTGTAATAGAAATGCAGCGCGTGAATCGGCGCCATGAAGCTGCGATTGCCGGCCCGCGATATAGCGATGGCTTCCTCTCGCACTCGGCGAGGGAGGTCACGCGCCGCAGGAAGTGCGAGAAGTCGCTGTATCTCTGTGCTGTCTCGTGCGAGCAGAGCTGCGCACAAACTATCCAGAAAAGCGAGCATGGCTAACGGGGCTCCCGGTCAAGGGTATCTAGCCTTATGTACACATTGCAACTAATACACCGCGAACGCAAGAGGTTCCTCTCGCGCAAAACGGTTAGTACCAGGGTCTTACCCTATGTCAGGGATAGAGAAAATCGAACCTCACTCCCCGGTGCACCCTACGCCTTTTCTTCGGTGCATACCGAAAAAGCTGAGCGGGTCTGCCCCTGCCTTCGCTGCGCCATTCCTCTGTAGGTTCGACGAGCCAGGCAGCCTGAAGGGCACGCCGGAAGCTGGCTTTGTGCAAGCGTTTACCGAGCAGCAGCTCGTACATCTGCTGCAGCTCGCTCAGGGTGAAGGTGGCCGGTAGGAGGCGAAAGGCGACGGGGGCATGATCGAGCCGGCTCTGGATAACTCGGGTGGCGGCTTCGACCATGGCGCGCTGCCGCGGGGAGAGCGGAGGGAGGTCTCGCATCGGGAACCACGCATAGCCGGCGGGGGGAGCGGCGGTCTCGTGCGAAACGAGACCGACGTAAGCGACAGACACGTCGATATCGCTTGGGTGTCTCTTACCGTCGCCGAAGGCGCCGATCTGCTCCATCCAAGTAGGAGACTCGCCGAAAGCGTCCTGGGCGACTCGAGCGGCGGCAGCGTCGAGCATTTCACCGGCTTGCGGAACTCTCCACGGAAGAGACCATCGCTCCCGCTCGTTCGAGTTGCGGGCGAACAAGACCGCCAGCTCGTTTCCCATCGCAGTAACCGGAACGACATCGACGCTGTACGAGGCAGTCTTCGGGGAGCGGTCGCGCATGGTGGATGCGAATTAGTCACTTTCTGAGACTAAAGTCAAGGCCGCATCCATTGTTTTTTTTTGGAGAGACGTCGGAGCTCGATACCGAACGTCTTCAGGTGGGCAGTTACTGATATATGGTTCGACTACACGATCGTCAACAGAATTTTTTCTGAAAATGTTTTTGGTTGCACGGTCAACGTTCCTTGGATACCAAACAAGCGTCGGTTCAGCGCAGCTGCGCCGCTCTATCCTCTCCCGCCCCACGACTTGCGTATGGCGGTATGCTGATCGGTAGATGACCGGAGATTGCCGATGTTCCCAGTAATGCCCGTGCTGCCGCCGTTTGAGAAACGGGGAAGCCTCCCCATGCAACGAGATACGTGCCTACCCACGGCAGCTGTTGCAGCAGGTACGGATTTCCGAATGCGACCACGATCGGCTTTCGTCCGCGCTGAGCGAGGCTCTGCACGAAGTTGGTGAAGTCCTGCGGCGCACTCGCGGTTACCGCGTCCCAGCTTTGTCCCACGTACGAGCTCACGATCGTCACGTCGGCGGAGTCAGCTGCCGCGATCAGTCGTGGATAGTAGAGCGCGGCGCCTTCGGTCGCGACAAATTCGGTGCGCAGATTTGGCAGACCAGTTCGCAGCTCTGCGTTGAATGCGTTGCCGGCCGGAAGATCAGCCCGACGGGCCAGAGTTATCGACAGCACTCGTGCGCCAGGGACGATCAGCGGGACCTGCCTCAGCGAATCCTTCACAAGCGTGATCGATTTCTCCGCCACCCGTCGCGCGATCTGCACATTCGAGCTGTCCCCCACCAGAAACCGTAGCCCGCTGAGATCAACGAGCTTGTTCTGCGCGAGCCCCAGTCTGCGCTTCGCCTCCAGAACTCTCCGTACGGACGAATCGAGGCGCGCCTCCGTGTATCGGCCTTCTCTGACTCCGGCCACGACCGCATCTATTGTCTGCGATACGTCGAGCGGCTGGATCAGGACATCTATCCCCGCCGCGATCGCGCGCTTCACTGCTTCAGCGGCCCCGAACTGATCCAGAACACCACGCATGTCCATCGCATCCGAAATTATGATCCCCTTGAAGCCCATCTCACCACGGAGGAGGCCAGTGAGAACCTTGGCCGAAAGCGTACCGGGCACGTTCGAGGAATCGAGGGCCGGCATCACTCCGTGGAAGGACATTATTGCGCCGACGCCGCCATTGACGGCCGCACGAAATGGCACGAGTTCCACGGTATCGAGCCGGCTCCTGCTCACCGTGACGACCGGCAGCGCCAGGTGCGAGTTCACTCCAGTGTCGCCATGCCCAGGGAAATGCTTTCCCGTCGCAATCATCCCGTGATCCTGCAACCCATGGATGAACGCGACACCCATTCGCGCCGCCAGATCGGGATCCTCACCGTACGAGCGAGTATTGATGACCGGGTTGTCGGGATTATTGTTGACGTCGAGAACTGGCGCATACGCGATGTGGATTCCGAGCGCGCGACCTTCGAGCGCCGTGAGACGCCCCTGCTCGTAAGCGAGCGTGGTGTCGCGAGTTGCACCGACAGCCATTTCGGGTGGGAAGACAATCGCGCCACCGAGGTCGATCGCGTTCGGCACGAAGTAGCCGCCACGCGCGCGAAATCCGGCGCCCGCTTCGAGATCGGCTCCGAAGAGAAGCGGAATCTTGCTCATCGACTGCAGCGCGTTCAGCTTGGCGGCCAATTCCGTCGGCGAGCCCACTGAAATCGTGAAGCCTCCGACCTTCTCCTGCTGGATATACTGCGTCAGCCGTCGCCACTGCGGCGAATTGCCCGAGGCATAGTCCCCCAGCACGCTCGGCCACACGATTTGAGCGGCTTTCTCGCGCAGGGTGAGCGAAACGAGAACGGAATCGGTCCAGCGTGATGAAGTTGCCGCCCCAAGCCGGCCGGTTTCGGCCGAATTGCTGCTGGCAGTCTTGCAGCTCGCCGTAGCAAGGAGGAGAGCTAGAGCGAGAAGCGCCTTCGTATTCCGCATCATCAGTGCGTGATCGTTCCCTTCTTGCTCGTGTCGATGTCCGCGGAGACGCCGGTCTTGAAGAAAAACGCTGTCATGTTCTTCGTCAGGAATGATCGGGCCTGGGGATCCATTACGTTCAGGCCGTAGTGGTTGATCAGCATCGTCTGTTGCTTGAGCCACTCGGCCCAGCACTGTGTGCAGATCTCGTCCACTACGCGAGCCCCAATGGGGCCGGGAAAGGGAGGCTTTACGAATCCTGCGCGCGTCTGGCCGCACCGCGCGCAGGTTACTGTCTCAGGCACGCGCGAAGCTACCTGCGCGCGTAGGAGATTTCAGCCAGGCCGAAGATCGAGAGAAGCCGGAGATAGACCCAGCCGATGTCGAACTCATACCACTTCGCCTTGAACTTGGCCGAGTGCGGATCGGCGTGATGATTGTTGTGCAGCTCCTCGCCGCCGAGCCAGATGGCGATGGGCGAGATGTTCCGGCTCTCGTCCTTTACGTTGAAGTTCCGATAGCCAACCGCATGGCCGACTCCGTTTATGATTCCGGCTGCCCAAAATGGAATCCAGATCATTTGCACGCCCCAGACGAGCGGTCCGACGAAGAATCCAAACAGATAAACATCGACCACGAGCATGACGAGGATGCCGACCCAGTTCAGCGGTGACAGCAGATGGCGCTCGAGCCAGTCGTTCGGAGTGCCCTTTCCGTACTTGTCGAGGACGCCCGGCTGGCGAACGGTCTTTCTATAGTAGAAGGCGCCCTTGAGAACGATGTTCCTAAGTCCTTCCATTAACGGGCTGTGCGGATCTCCCTCTCTGTCCGCAAATGCATGGTGCTTCCGGTGGCATGCAACCCATTCCTTGGTGACGATCGCCGTCGAAAGCCACAGCCAGAGTCTCATTGGCAGCTCGGCAAGGTAGTGCAGCTTCACGCCGCGGTGTGTCTGCGCGCGGTGGAGGAACAGGGTCACAGACACATTGGTAAGGTGTCCGGCTACAATCACGAACAGAATCGGCTTCCACCACGCCGTTGCCCAGCTTCCAAAATCCGGCATCACTTGCTCCGTTATCTAAGTCTCGGTTACAGCTGCAATCTACCTGAAGGGTATCTGTAAACCAAACGACCACATCACTTACGCGTAACCGGTCTTGGTGCATTTCCGGCCGGCGGATTCCCCCAGGTGTCGTTAGAGGGATTCCAGTCGGGTACTGATGGATCGGGCCAGAGACGCACACCGGTTACTGTCCCACGCACTGGAATGACCGCATCGAAGCGATTACCCTCTGCCCAGATGTTGACCGGGAGCGAGAAATCCTGCGTCGTACCGTCGGCGTACGCGACGCGTAGTCGAACCGGGAACGGAATTGAGGTATTCCGGCGGAGTGCGATCGTCGCGAAAATTTGCCCTTCAACGGTGCGGGTGGACACGCCGTCGATTCCGATGTCGAGAACGTCGGTAGTGTACAGGAAGCTTCGCCAGAACCAGGAGAGGTCTTCGCCGGTCGAGTTCTCGATGCTGCGGAAGAAATCCCCGGGAGTGGGATGCTTGAACGCCCAGGTCCTGATGTATTCCCGGAACGCCGTGTCGAACAGGTCGGATCCGATGACGTGATTGCGGAGAGTCAACATGACTACAGCGGGTTTGCGGTATCCGATCGCCCCAAGCGCTGAAGCGTCGATGTTATCCGGTGCCGTCATGAGCGGCGACTGTGTGCCGTGCGTCACCGCGTCGCTCCAGTTTCTCAGGTAGCCTGGATAGGCGTTCTGCCCCGGATAACGTGCTTCGTTGGCGAATGCATTGAGATAGGTGTTGAATCCTTCATCCATCCACGCATAGCGGCGCTCGTTGGACCCGACGATCATCGGAAACCATTCGTGTCCGTGCTCGTGATTTATGGTTCCGAAGATCGACGCCGGATCATCACTGCCGTAGTGAACCATCACAAACATCGGGTACTCCATCCCCCCGACTGGCCCGGCAACGCTCGTGGCCTGTGGATACGGATAGGGGAAGAAGACCTGTGAGTAATGCCTGATCGTCCATTGCGTCTGCTCCGCGGCGTGCTCCCAGGCTTTGCCAGCCTTGGGGAATTCGTAATACGCCTGTGCCAGGATTCCATTCCAGCTTGCTGCGTCCCACCTGAAGTCCGGCGCCCCTGCCCATGCGACGTCGTGGACGTTTTGGGCACGGAAACGCCAGGTCTTGGTTCCCGGCTTCGGGTCGGTTTTCGCGACTGCTGCTTCCGACTGCGTGATGACCTGCACCACATCGCTGCTGCGGGAAGCCTGCGTCAGCCGCCGGCGTTGCTCGGCGGTGAGAACCCGCTCTGGATTCTGCAGCACGCCGCTGCCGGCGACGACGTACCCCGCCGGCACTGTGACCGAGTAGTCAAAGTCGCCGAACTCCAGGTAGAACTCGCCCTGCCCCAGATAGGGGTCGGTATTCCAGCCCCGGACATCGTCGTAAAC
>Ga0184619_10000489_pt1 | contig 13703 bp, 12 predicted proteins | sample PLM0_60_b1_FD_133146 | JGI IMG/M metagenome (GOLD analysis project Ga0184619, IMG submission 133146) | Groundwater sediment microbial communities from an aquifer in East River, Colorado, USA - PLM0_60_b1 | ecosystem: Environmental > Terrestrial > Soil > Riparian zone | place: USA: East River...
CGACATGAAGTACACCCCCGCGACTGAGCTCGGACTAAAGTGGGCTGGATACATCGAAGTTCGCGACGCGTACGACTGGGACCCGGCGACCTATATGGCCGGCGTGAGCGAGACGAGCATCGCCGGCGTCGAAGCACCGCTCTGGAGCGAGACGCCCAGGAACATCACTGCAGTGCAGTATCTGGCAATGCCGAGACTTCCGGCGGTCGCCGAAGTTGGCTGGACCCCGCAACGGGAAAGGGATTGGGAAAACTTTCGGGTCCGCCTGTCGACCCACGCACCACGGTGGAATCACCTCGGCATCAACTACTACCGGTCGCCGCAGATTTCCTGGTGAAAGCCCTGCTACTGCCCGATGTGCTTGGTGTAAGCGGCAGATCCCAATAGTGCATCAAGCTCCGACGGATTACTCGGCTTCAGCTTGATCATCCAACCGGTGCCATAAGGGTCGGTGTTGACCAGCGCCGGCTCCTTGTCGAGGCGGTCATTGATGGCAACGACCTCGCCGGCGATCGGAGCAAACAGCTCCGAGACCGCCTTCACCGCTTCGATCGTTCCGAACACGTCGTGCTTGCCGAACTTCGTTCCCACCTTCGGCAGCTCGATGTACACGATGTCGCCAAGCTCACCCTGCGCGTAGTCGGTGATCCCGATCTCTGCGGTGCCGTCCTTTCCCTTCCGGACGTACTCGTGCTCTTCCGTGTACTGGAGATCGTTCGGAATGTTTGCCACTTGGTGCTCCGCTATCGTGATGCGTGCGAGGACAGCCGGGCGCGAAGTCTATCCGCGCTCCGAAACGGAGTCAAGAAACGCTGCTTGACTCTCCATGGCCCGCACCTCGCTCCCCATTGCGCGGACGTCGCTCACTTTGTCGACCGCACTTCGCTGAAGGGAGCTCCACAGCGCATCGACATCGCGCTCGAGTTCATCAAGTGACCCGTTGTTATCGATACAGTAGTCCGCGCGCGCGCGCTTGAGCTCGGCCGGCATTTGGGCAGCGATCATGTTCATCGCTTCCGTCTCTTCAAGGCCGCGAGTCGTGACGAGACGCTCGAGGCGGACGGGCCGAGGGGCGTCGACGAGAACAATCGCGTCGAACTCATCGACGAGGTTCCTCTCGAAGAGCAGCGGAATCACGCAGACGACGATCGGATCACCACGCTCTTTGGCGCGAGCGACCTCGCGATCGCGCATCCGGGTGACGCCCGGGTGGACGATTCTGTTCAACGCGTCGAGCTCGGTTTGATCGGCGAACACGATCCGACGAAGCGCTTCGCGATCGAGGCTTCCATCCTGCTTGATTACGTCCTTGCCCCAGCGTTTCACAATGTCCCTGAGTGCCTGGGTTTCGGGACGTACAGCTTCACGCGCGAGCTCGTCGGCATCGATGATGGTGGCGCCGCGATCCGCCAACATCTTCGCGACCTCTGATTTCCCGCTGGCAATGTTTCCGGTCAGTCCGATGAGGATCATCTTGCAATGGATTGAGGTGGACGTCCAAGCGGGCGAGCCTCGCCAACATAGGACCTTCTGCCGCACCTGTCACGGATAAACTGCTGCTTGCAACCAATCCGCGTCCTCGAGGAGCTAGAGGAGGGAGACCTGAGCAGCGTCCCCCGCTGGAACGACGTGACACATTCTGCACCGCGCCTCGTACGACTCCGTTCCCCCGACCATGATCTGGGGAGAGTTGTACGGGGCAGGGCGCCCCCCGATCAGCCTCTGGTTTCGACTGGCGGGCCCCCCGCACAGAACGCAAATCGCGTGCAGCTTATCCACGACCTCGGCAATAGCCATTAGTTCCGGCATTGCACCAAAGGGTTCTCCCCGGAAGTCCGTATCGGTTCCGGCGATGATTACCCGGCGTCCCCGGCCCGCCAGGGACGTCACGAGCGGGACAATCCCCTCATCCATGAATTGCGCCTCGTCGATCGCGATTACCTGCGCGGTCGGATCGATCTGCTGGACGATCTGGGCGGCCGAGTCGGCGGGAATGGCCTCGACGGTCCGGCCGTCGTGGCTGGAGATTGAGTAGATACCCGCATACCGGGCATCGAGGTGGGACTTGAAGACCTGCACCCGCTTACGGGCAATGACCGCGCGGCGCACTCTCCTCAGCAGCTCTTCGCTCTTCCCGCTGAACATGACTCCCGCAATGACTTCCACCCAACCACCGGTCTGGTGGAAAGGTCCGCTCGGCCCGCTCACGAGCGGTCGCGATCTCTGCGGGGGCCTCCGCGAGAGGATCTGTCGGGTGGTCCGCCACGACGCGGAGCGCCCGGCCGTCCGCGAGGAGGAGCGCCTCGATCTTCGCGGCCGCCACGGTCGGGACGATCACCTCTCGGTCCGGCAGAGCGCTCACGCTCCTCTCGATCGCGCTCGCCCCGGACGACAACGCGACGGCCCCGAATCATCGCCCCATTCACGCGTGCAATGACACTGGCAGCGTCGCTTTCAGCTACTTCCACCAGTGCATGATTCTCACGCAAGTCGATCTTGCCAACGTGATCGGCGGCAATTCCGCCTTCGCCCGCGATTGCCGCCATTAGATCCCCGGTCTTTGCGCCGTCGCGGGTGCCGACGGTCATGAAGAGCCGGGTCATTCCCCCTCGTCCGCTAGCTCCGGGGCGGTCGCCATCCGAGGGCCTCGGGCGGGCAACGGGCGGCTGGTTCGCCTCCGCCGCTCGTCTCTGCGCCCTTTCTCGCTCCAGCAACTGGAGCGCCGCTGCAGCCAGCTCGACGGCGTCATACTCCTCGAGCAGCGGCTCCAGCGAGATGGTCTCGCGCGCCGGAACTCCGCGTGTTAGCACCGCGCGCAGCTCCTGACGGACTGCCTCTTCCCGATCTCGGGCGCGCCGCTCCGGACCGTGAAGATTCATGGGAGCGAGCCTTCCGCCCGTGAGCTCTCGCAGCCACGGGACTTCACCCGGCTGGGCCAGCACTACCAGCTGCACGGGCTTTGCCTGCGCGATTCGCTGAAGCTCGGCTGGCGTTACCGGGGGCTGGTAAAAGATCACGGTGTGCGTCGCTTCCTTGATGTCGGTTCGCGTCACCCGGATCGTTGTGTCATTGTCGTGGTAACCGAGAGTTCTCACCGTGCGTGCGGCGTCAGCGGCTGCGTCCTGATCGCGAGCGACGACGGCAGCCGACGGCGGATCGAGATCGTCGAGCAGTCTCCGGAGTGCGCTGCTTCGCGCATTGTTCGCTACCGTGACGAATCTGACGATTGGCAGCTCGTAGTTCTCGGGCATCTGGGGAACTTCGGTGTCAGCGGGGCCCACACGCCTGGCGCGCCGCGCGTACCGCTCGACCAGGTCCTCGACAGCCGGCGCAAGCTTACGGGCGACGACGACTCGTCCGGCGTCACCTAGCTCGCCGAGCAGTGACTCGAGAGCAGCCACGGACGGGGGCCCGTCGTCGAGTATGTCGTCGACCCAGGCAAGCACCACCGTTCGAACTGTGTCGAGCTTCAGGAGGGAGGAGCCAACCAGAGCGACAAGCTCCGACGCTGTACCCGCGACCGCCAGGACGGGCCGGCTCTTGAAGATTCGCCCGGCGCGAGCTGCGCTTGTCACGGGAACGACTTCGATTCCCGCCGGTCCGGAAAGACGGAGGATCGTCTCCGAGATCGTGAGCGCGGTCTCCGCATCACGAGTCACCACTATGACTTGGGTCCCGCCCGCGGCCGGATCGACGCGAGTCAGGGCCGGAGTCAGAAATTCCGCAATCGACTCGGTCGTATGCGGAAGTGTGTAGACCAGATTCTGACTGCGAGAGACCTGTCCGGTCGCGCGCTCTCCGACTTCCTCCAGTTCCGGCATCCCAATCCTCTATTTGCAACGTGGCGCGGTATCCGCCCCGCCGGTATCGTTATATGTCCTGCCGCCTCGCGGCCTCGCGGCAATGCCGCTCACCAAAGATAGCAGCATTGAGGCACCCATGATTACCGCCATCGTATTGATCAAGGCCGAGCCGCAACGCATCACGGAGTGCGCCACCAAACTCGCGGGCCTGGAAGGCGTGTCGCAGGTTTATTCGGTGTCGGGCGAGTGGGATCTCGTCGCGATGGTCGAGGTGTCAGAGCACGAGGCCGTCGCGCGGATCGTGACGGAGGGAGTGAGCGTCGTTCCGGGAATCAGGTCCACTCATACGCTGACCGCATTTCGCGCCTACTCGAAGAAGGATCTCGAGCAGGCCTGGGACATCGGGCTGGAATAGCCCTCGATGCTGGTAAGCAACTCCGGTCCGGACGCGGCGATGCGGACCGCGTTCCGATTGCTCATGAAACGCCTCCCCGGGATCAGTCCGGTCGAATCCGGCACCTCTCCAGAGCCATTCATCTCGAGTGATCCGCCGCTCCTGCGATCGGTTCAGAACGTGGAGGGCAGCTCGTTTCGCGTCGTCAAAATTCCGGAATTCGCCCGGTCAGCTGTGTCGGGATTCGGCGCGTTCTTGGATGGAACGCAACAGATGCGTTTCGTCGGACATCACCTTGGCGTTCCGATAGTGTTCGGAACGGTTGCCGCGGGAGTACGGGTTCGAGTGAATCGCCGGCTGATCACGTGGGGAGACCAACCTCCGCGTGTCCAGCGCAGGATTTACCTGCCCCTCAGATATCTGCCGCCGCTTTCCGAGATTCGTGACGAGAGTCCCGAGATGGCCGCAGCCAACTGGGAGATCGTCGATACTTCCACAGCGGACAAGAATGGCGAGTATCCGAGTCAGCATCCCGCTGTGCTCCAGGAACGGGCGCGCCGTGCCGTGGACGAGGATCGGGATAGGCTGGAGGATTTCCTTGCCGAAGCGTGGTGTGTTCGTGCCGAGGCCCCGATCTACATAGACGGTGGCATCAGCCGAAGCGAGCGAGTCGCATCGTCGTCGTGCGCAGTCGGGGTGATCAAAAGTCATCGCACTCTCTACTTCGATGGCGATGCGATGGGGAAGGTGCTCGGCTTGAGGAGAGGTGAACGCACTTCCGTCTTCAGCGTGTCCTCGCGTTCTCGCAACTCTGTGATGAGCTGGTATCTGCGGATACGGGACGAGAGGGGTCACGAGCCGATGTGGGGATTGGTGCGCATCGAGATTGCTGAATGTGACCGACCGACTGACAGAGCGGACGAGATTTCGAGGTGGGTGTTGGCGGAGACTACGCCTCTCGCGCTGCCGGATGGCAGGTGGGACAAGATGGCCTACGGTGTGCGCGACTGTGAGGAATTTCTGAGAGCGATTTCATGAGCGAAGCGCTGGGGCGAGTCGTCGCGACGGAGAGAAAGCCGAATACTCCGCACGAGTTTCACTTCTGGACCGCGATCGATTCTCCCGTTGGCATCGGGACGATCGTGCGCGTAGATGGCGCACAACCAGTCGATGGACATATCCCTCACGTCTACGGGATCGTGGTCGAGGGCTTCAGCTACACCGATCTCCAGTCACCGATGCACGACGTGATGGGACACGATGGATCTCCGACCGCGGCGGGGTTTGCAGCGACCGAGCGCGCCGAGATCCGTCTCTACACCGCCGCGGTGCTGAGACAAATACCGGAGGAGCCCCTCCAGCCGGTTCCGATGGGCCAGGTCTACCTCGCCGACGAAGCAGATGTGCAAGTCGCGCTTCGGATGGACAGCTATCTCCGCGAGGGCGCAAACACGGGGATTCCGATCGGCGTCTATCGCGCGGGTGGCACGGACGCGGTGATTTACCTCGATGCGGATTTTCTGCTTGGGCCAGAGGCCGCGCACCTGAACATCACCGGCGTATCGGGGCTCGCGACGAAAACGAGCGCTGTCGAGTGGCTGCTGGCGTCGCTGTTCAAGCACTTTCCCGACGAGAAGGGCTCGATTGCCGCGGTCTGCTTCAACGTCAAGGGTCCGGACCTGTGCTATCTCGATCAGCCGGGAAAAATCGAAGAATCCGACGCGGCGCTTTATGAGAAGCTGGGTGTCGAGCCGAAGCCGTTCGAAAGCGTCGAGTACTACGCTCCGTACACCGCCAAGGGCCACGCCCTCAACACATTCCGGAATAATGAGGCTCTGCTCGACAACGTCACGCCGCTCACATGGGGTCTGCGCGAGGTGCTCCAGTTCGCGGAGGTCCTGCTCAACAAGGATGACGTCGATGCCAAGGCTGATGCATTGATCGACTTCATCACAATGAACGTCATCGACAAGGAATTCCCATCCGACGGAATTGTGTCGAAAAACCACCGGGTTCAATCGTTCGCTGATCTCGATGCATGGTTCAGAGATGTACTTCAGGGGATGGAAAAAAAGGACGGCGAGAGCTGGCGCACGCATCACGTCGCTACGATCCGCAAGGTTCGCAACCGCCTATCCAACATCTCCACTCGCTGCGCCGGTTTGGTGACCGATTCCGGGACCGTGAGCGATCTCCCGTTTGGGAGCTTTGCCGATCGGACGGTGTACGTAATCGACGTCGCCAACCTCGAGGAAGATGCGCAGGATCTCATCTTCGCTCGCATTGTCTCGAAGCTCCGCGAGCACCTGGAGAGACGGGATCTGGGGGTCAAACACCTCGTCGTGTTCGTAGACGAGCTGAACAAATACGCGCCAGGTGATGGAGCCGATACTTACGTCAGGAAGATGCTGTTGGACATCGCGGAGCGGGGCCGCTACCTCGGTCTTGTACTCTTCGGGGCGCAGCAGTTCCGCTCGCAGGTGCATCGCCGGGTCGTGGGAAATTCGGGAACCGGACTGTTCGGCCGAATGGATCCCGACGAGCTGTCGACTCCGGGGTACGCGGTGCTGAGTCCGGCGACGAGAACCAAGCTTGCGACGCTGGAGAAGGGGCAATTGATGATTCGACATCCACATTTCACGCAGCCCATTTTCGTGCGCTTCCCGCGTCCCTCCGTGATGCAGGGACGCGAAGGATCCGAACGTTATCCGCAGGCGAGCGACGTCTCGCTGGACGCCGCGATTCTGCGCGCACTGCGGCCGCTCGATTCCACCATTACGCTGTCGTGGGTGCAGGACCTCGTCGCGCTTTATACTGAAGAAGAGCTAATCCGCGCGCGCAACGCGACCTTGCTTGCCCGGCCGGAGAATGTGAAGGCCTACTTCGTCTCCCAGTTCCGAAAGGTCATTCCCGCGCAGGCGGCGCCACGCCCGATGGCTGGAAGCATCAAGTCGGCTCCGGAAAACGATCCCTACGGGTTTTAGAGAGGTCCGTATGGGTGGCAAAGCAGCTCTTCTCGCAGTTTGTGTTTTCGCCAAAGCAGCGCTCTCCCAACCGGTACTGCTCCAGATCCGCCCTCACATCGGCGACACACTGCGCATGCACCTCTCGCAGACCGTCGAGATAACCGGTACCACTCGCGGAGCACGCACCGACTCGGTCAGATCGATGACGACATCGATTGAAGTATTCACCCGCGCGATAGCCCAACAGTGGACGTCGAACGGGACACTGATGCAGACCATCACCGATTCGGTAGCGATGAATCCGGCCTCGGCCGCTTCGCTCGCGGATCTCAGGCGAAGGGCAATGCAGTCCCGGAAGGTATGGCTGAGGGTGTCGACGGACGGAGCGATGGAGCTTGTCGACGCCGGCGACCAGAACAGCGAGCTTCGCCACATCTTCGGCGAGATGCCGGCGGTCCTGTCCAGGACTTCGGTCGCCGTTGGAGAAAAATGGACCCGCGAGATGCAGATACCGCTCAGCAATGAGCCAGGTGCAGTTGGAGCGGTGCGCGCTACCTTCCAGCTCGATTCACTGGGACGAAACAGCGATATCGCTTATATCTCCATGCGCGGCACGATGTCGCGGATAAACACTCCAAGCGTCGCTCCGGCGGGCCCCGGATACGGAACGACGGGGGAGCTGTCAGGCACGATCAAGATCGACCGCCGGCTCGGCTGGATTACTGACTCGAAGAGCAGCATCATCGTGCGGTCGACGATCGCGACAAATACGTCGCGGACGGGCGAAGCTGAGCGGCCGCCGATGCAGGTGCGGACCAAAATCACACAGTGGATAAGGGTAATGCGGGCACGATGAGACTGGTTCACCTCGCGGACATACATCTCGGCTTCAGGCAGTATCAGCGACAGACTCCCGCGGGCATCAACCAGCGCGAGACGGATGTCGCGCTCTCGCTGCGCCGGGTGATCGACACGGTGATCGAGCTGCGGCCCGACCTGGTGCTGATCGCCGGCGACGTATTCCACACGGTACGCCCCACGAATCCAGCGATACTGCATGCATTTCTCCAATTCTCGCGGCTCATGGAGATGCTGCCCGAAACTACCGTGGTGATGGTCGCTGGAAATCACGACACTCCGCGCACGGCGGAGACGGGCTGTATCCTGCGCCTCTTCAAGCCGCTCGGAATCACCGTGATCGACGGTGACGCCAAACGGATTCCTGTCGATAAGCTCGACTTGTCGATTCTGGCCGTCCCCGACATGTCGGGAACGAGACCGCCGCTCGACCCCGATCCCATCGCCAAGTACAACATTCTCCTTCTCCACGGCGAAATCGAAGGCGTACTCCCGAAGTATGGGCGCGAGCTCGATCGCTCGCCGATGGAGATCAGCCGAAAAGAGCTGGGAGCCGAGAAATGGGACTACGTCGCGCTCGGACATTATCACGTCTATCGGTCCATCGCCCCCAACGCCTTCTACTCCGGATCACTCGACTACACGAGCACCAACCCATGGGGAGAGCTAGCGGAAGAACGGGATATCGGTATTCAGGGAAAGGGGATCATCGAGCACGATCTGGCGAACAAGACGCACAAGTTCCACCCGCTTCCGCCGGCGCGCCCGTGGGTTGATCTCGCTCCACTCTCCGGTGCCGGCCTCTCGCCTGCATCGCTCGATGAGGCGATTCGTGACGCAGTCGAAAACTGCGAGGGCGGGATCGAGGACAAAATCGTTCGCCTCGTCGTTCGGGACGTGCCGCGACACATCCTTCGCGAGCTCGACCACAAAACTCTGCGGGAGTACAAGCGGAAGGCCCTCCACTTCCATCTGGATACGCGGCGGCCCGAGATAGTGCGTCCGGAGAAGGGGCAGGCGGCGCCCGGACGCCGCGCGTCTCTCGCCGACACCGTCCGCGACAAGCTGCGCTCGCGCCCTCTCACTGAGAACATCGATCGCGACGCTCTCGTCGAGCTCGGACTTCACTACCTCCGCGAAGCGGATCTGGTTGCGGGGCCGACCGGCGAGGAAGCTGTCGCGTGAGGCTGCACAGCCTCAGCCTCACCAACTTCCGTCAGCACGCACGGACAGAGATCACCTTCGAGAGGGGTCTCACCGGAATCATCGGGCCCAACGGTGCAGGGAAGACGACCATCCTGGAGGCGATCGCCTGGGCGCTGTACGGGATGCCGGCCATTCGTGGAAACCGCGAGTCGATACGGTTCATCGGGGCGGGAGCGCGTGCTCCGGTAGAAGTCGAGCTCGACTTCGAGCTGGGCTCACATCGTTACCGGGTCGTCCGCGGCCTCACCAGTGCCGAGCTCTACCTCGACGGTGCCGACACGCCGATCGCGAATTCGATTTCAGGAGTTACCGAGCTACTGCAGCGACGGCTGGGAATGTCGCTCTCCGAATTCTTCCATACCTATTTCACCGGGCAGAAAGAACTGAGCGTCATGTCTTCGATGACGCCGGCGAGACGCGGACAATTTCTGTCGCGCGTCCTGGGCTACGAGAAGCTGCGAATTGCGCAGGAGCTGACACGCGAGAAACGAAATCGCGTGCGAGCCAGCATCGACGGGATGCAGCGCGGAATGCCCGACCCCGAGGCGGTTCTGCGCTCGCTGGCGGAAGCTGCCTCGCGCAAGGAGGAAGCCGAAGCCCGCGCGCATCAGGCTGGTCATCGCGGAGCCGTTCGCCAGCGGGAAATGATGGCGATCGAGCCACGCTGGGAGATGGCGCAGCGGCAGCGCGAGCAATCGGCGCAGCTCCTGACCCAGATCACCGTCGGTGAAGAAAAGGAAGCGGCGCTCCATCGCGACGCCGAGCGCATCATTCGCGAGCTGGAAGGCGTGCAGGCCGCGCGTTCCCAGCTCGACAGTTTGCGGGAGAGCGTAGAGCCACTGTTCGCGCTCAACATTGAGCTTCAGGCCCTCAACACGCTCTACCGCGAAGAAGGCCGCCGCAAGACGCTGCTCGAGGCGGAAGCCGCGCTGCGAGAGGAGATCGCCAGACTGGAAGAGCGACATTCGAAGATCGAGCGAGCGCCGGCGATCGAAGAGGAAGCTACGCTCGAACTCGAGAAGAAGCGGTCGGAATTGGAAGATGCACAGGGACTGCTCGAAGCGCGGCGCACCGAGTGGGTGCGGGACCGCCAGGAAGCGCAGACGAAGCGAGAGGCGCTCCGGCAGCAGTATTCGGAGCTCAAGCAGCAGCGGGACCGCGTTGTCTCCCTCGGCGAAGACGGAGAATGCCCCACCTGCAGCCGCCCGTTGGGTGGAAGTCTGCACACGGTTGTCGAGCACCTCGACGAGCTGATGGAAACCGTGAACGTCGACGGGAATTACTACAAAGCGCGCGTCGAGCAGCTCGAGCAGATGCCCGAGGACGTGCGGGAGCTGGACGAGAAGCGGCGCGCGCTGATGCAGGAGGTCGGTACGCTGGAGCGCAGGCTCGCGAAAGTGCAGCTGGCCGTGCAGGAGCTAGGAACGATCGTGCGCGACATCGCGGCCAAGCAACAGCGGCTGCTCCAAATGCAGCGTGATATTTCCCGCATTCCGCCCGGCTACGATCCGGCGCGGCATGCTGACGTGATCGCGGAGGTAGACCGTCTTACTCCCATGGAGGCGGAAGCCGCACGCTTTCAGGCGATGCTCGAGCGGGAGCCGCAGCTGAAACTCGAACAAACCCGCATCGCGCAGGAAGTGATGCGCGTTCAGTCCACACTCGGCACGCTCCGCACGAGACGCGCGCAGATCGCGTTCGCAGAAAAGGACTTCAACGAGCTGAAATCCGAGTACGACAGGGTGAGAGGAGAGCTCCAGGAATCGAAAGTGGCGGCAGCCCGCGCACAGGAGCAGGTGTCGAGCGCTACCGCCGCTCTGGCCGCTGCGCAGGAGGGAGCGGAGGATCTGAAGAGAAAAGTCGCCGAGCTGGACGTCCTTCAATCCGACCGGCGTCTGCACGAGGAGCTCGATCGCGCCTTTTCGGACCTTCGCACCGATTTGAATTTCCAGCTACGACCCGAGCTGTCGGAGCTGGCGAGCGCCTTCCTGAGCGAGCTGACGGATGCGCGCTACACCGAGCTCGAGCTCGACGATCAATACAACATTGTCATTCTCGAGGACGGCATTCCCAAGCCGGTTCTCTCCGGTGGCGAGGAGGATCTCGCGAACCTGGTGCTTCGCCTCGCCATTTCCCAGATGATCGCCGAACGCGCAGGACAGAACTTCTCACTGCTCATTCTCGACGAAGTGTTCGGATCGCTCGACGAGGCGCGACGCTTCAACGTCGTAGAGCTGTTGCGAGGCCTGCAGGACCGATTCGAGCAGGTAATCCTCATCACACACATTGAGCCGGTGCGCGAAGGACTGGACCGCGTGATCAGCGTGAGTTACGACCCGGATCACGGCTGTTCGATTGTGACCCAGAGCGAGAACGACGAGCTGAGATTTGGTGAAGAGCGCGAGCCGCCCGCGGCCGATGGTTCACCGAGATCGCGGCAACGTTTGCGAGAAGAGTACGTCGAAAGCACCGGTGCCGGCGCTGGAGCGGGGGCGTGATGGCGTTCGCGCGCAACTGGAGGCACGCGTGGGTGGCGGAGACACCGGAGCGCGTCAGCACGGTCGAGATTCCGTCCCTCAATGCCGTGTTTAGCGAGTCCTTCACCGAGCGCTACCGCAAGGACGGGATGGTCGGCGTGCGGGTTCCTCATTTGAATCCAGCGGTGTGGAGATTTGCGATCACGGATGCCGAGGACGGCGCGATGATCTGGCGGAACGCGCGGGATGGAATCGCGGCATTCAACATGGTGCACCGTTCGGGCGTCGAAGGCTGGATGGGCCCGCTCGCTGTCCATCCCGACTATCAGGCGCAGGGAATTGGAAAGATCATCGTTTCTTCCGGCATTGAATGGCTGAAAAAGAATGGCGCCCGGGTCATCGGTTTGGAGACGATGCCACGGACGATGGACAACGTCGGGTTCTACTCGACGCTCGGCTTCAATCCAGGGCATCTCACCGTCACGGTCACTCTCGAGGCAACTCGTGCCGGCGTTCAGGCGACCGAAATGTCGCCACTCAATCCCCACGAGCGCGAGCTGGCGCTAAGGCAATGCCGCTACCTGCTCGAGCAGCTCGCTCCCGGATACGACTACACCCGAGAGATCGTTCTGACCGCTCAGCACCAGTTGGGCGACACGCTGTTCATACGGAAGGGAAACGAGGTCGTCTCGTTTGCGGTCTTTCATTCCGTTCCCTTGGTCGAGGGGCGGGCGACAGAAGAGATCCGCGTCCTCAAGATGGTCGCCAGGACAGAGACTGATTTCGATCACCTCGTCACACAACTGTGCGCGCACGCTCGGGTAAAGGGGTCGAAGAGGGTAGCGATCAGAGTGCAGGGCCAGTACGGGGATGTTTATCGCCGTCTGATGGCGCGGGGTGCGAGAGTGAGGTGGACAGATCTTCGCATGTCCCTGCAGGAATATGCCGAATCGCGGCCCGCGAACGGCGGGATCGTGCTTTCGAATTGGGAGATTTGAGCGAGCTGTCGCTGGCCACCCCGCCATGTCAGCTCGGGAGAAATGCAACCTTGCACAGGCTTGCGGTTACCGCGTTTTCTCCGCAGCATAAGTCGGCAGTCTAATTACGAGTTAGGCCGAACGCGAACTATGTCTGAAATAATCGCCGATTCGGATTCGAACCTGTGAATCCATCCAAAGCACCTCCTTGGATCATCCGGCTCGGCCTGGAGTTGCTTGTTGTGTTCATCGGTGCTTACGCCGCGTTTGCTCTGTCACAATACCAGGCGAGGAGAGAGGCGGTAGACCGTCGCCACCAGCTACAGGAGGCGCTCGTTCGTGAGATCAAGGATCTGACCTCCAACACCCGGCGAGTTGCGCAGCAACTCCCGATCGAGCTCGCCCAGTTCGACTCCGCCGCCCGCGCAGGCCGCCGTCCAGCGTTGCAGCCGTGGATTGAACCGGTGCGGGTGCAAACGCATATGTGGGAAGCGACTTTACAGTCCGGTGCGTTGGACCTATTCGATATCCCAACCGTGTACAGATTGTCACAGTTTTACAACGAGTTAAATGCTGGCTTTGAACAACTCGCTCAACTCCGCAGCCTTTCGGAATCTGTGCTGATACCAAACCTGGAACGGGGAAGCAGCGAGTTTTACGAGCAAGACGGCCGCAGTTTACGTCCTAAATATCGATGGTACCGCGACGGGCTCGGACGTCTTGCAGGTTTAGCTGCGAGTATCACGGAGCTAGGTGATAGTCTGACTAACCAGCTCACTTCCGATCAAACGCGTGCAACGCCGGACAAATAGTGTCGGCCTAACGATCGTTGCAGCTGACAAGCACTTTTCGGATGCGGCTACGCCGCAATGGTTGTAACGTGCTTGCAGCTGAACTAAGGCGTTACGCAGCCCTCGGATCGGGAGAATCCCAAATCGTGCTGTTCCTCTCACGGCGCCGGGTCGCGGCTGCTCAATTCACCTTCACGTCACTGCTGACGGCGACCTTTTGCATCATTCTCG
>Ga0184619_10000490_pt1 | contig 13697 bp, 15 predicted proteins | sample PLM0_60_b1_FD_133146 | JGI IMG/M metagenome (GOLD analysis project Ga0184619, IMG submission 133146) | Groundwater sediment microbial communities from an aquifer in East River, Colorado, USA - PLM0_60_b1 | ecosystem: Environmental > Terrestrial > Soil > Riparian zone | place: USA: East River...
AACTCGCCCAAGCTGCGCCCGCCCACCTCGGCTCGCGTCGAGGGTGGGATCGGATGCATGTCGAGAAGAATTCCCTCGGGGACGAGCGCCTCGTGAATTCTCCGCAGGGCGTGCACGACGCCCTCAGGCTCTATTCATCACAACGACCAGCTGAGGAACGCGATGTCGAATCTCTGGCGCGGGACGTCGAGCGCCTCGGCGTCCGCGACCCGAAACTCGACCCGGTCCGCAAGCCGGTCGGGTAATGCTGCTCGGGCATCTCGGATCGACTCCTCTTCGACGTCGACGCCGAGCACCTCGCGCGCCTGCTCCGCGTAGAGGAAGGTCATGCGCCCATCGCCGCAGCCGATCTCGAGCACCCGCTTGCCGTCGAAATCTGCCAACTCGGCAAGTGCGCGAGCCTCGACGCCTGTCGGATCCTTCACCGACGCCACGCGGTGATTCTCGCGGTTTCGCGGCCCGACCGCTAGACGACGAGGCGGAAGATGAGAATCTCCCGATGCGGCGTGCGCGTGTACATCGTCGCGGTCAGCGAGCCACGGACGTTGTCGTAGAGACTCGTCCCGCCGACGACCGCGAGCTCGTAGAACTCGCGATAACGGAGCGAGCCGGAGACGACGATCGATCCCTTCGGAAGGAAATAGGTCCCGCTGCACTGACGGGATCGAAAGCCGGTGTAGGTACAGACCATGTCGGCGTGGCCAATCGCCTTCTTGCGGATGCCCTTGTTGAAGAGCAGTTGGCGAACCAAGAGGGTGTCTCCGGCGCCCCGACGGGCAGCGCCCTGGTTGGCAAGGCTGATCTGGACGTCGCGGCTCGTGATCCGGATCGTTCCCGGTCCGTTGAGGGCCTGAGAGCTTCGCGTGACCGAGCCGGTGAGCAACGCAAACCCGAGGAGGGCGGCAGCGACCAGCAGCAGCTTTCTCATCTCAGCTTCCTTTACGACCGATCCGCGCCGTTTCCTTGTCCCCGGCGCTCATCGCCGTTTGCGTCCGGAAGCTCGACGAAGAATGTCGTTCCCTCCCCTTCCTCGCTCGTGAAGCCGATTCGGCCGCCGTGCGCCTCGACGATGTCACGTGATACAGCGAGCCCGAGCCCCGTGCCGGTGATCCCGCTCGCCGCGGCGTCTCCGCGGAAGAACTTCGTGAAGATCTGCGGCTGCTGCTGCGATGGGATGCCGATTCCCGGGTCGCGCACCTCCACGCGAACCGCATCGCCGTTCGAGTGGGCCGCAAGCTCGACGACACCGCCCTGGGGAGAGTACTTGATCGCGTTCGAAAGCAGATTGCCGATCACCTGCCGGAGCCTATCGGGGTTCCCGAGCACCGGAAGCGGCGCCCGCGGTAGCTCCAGGGCGAGCTGGTGCTTGCGGCTCTGTGCGCTGTAGAGCTGGGCTTCCTCGCGGAGCAGGGTGCCCACGTCCAGCAGCTCCTGGGCCCGCTCGAACCGTCCCTCCTCGATGCGGCGGACGTCGAGAAAGTCGTCGATCAACTCGGACAGCCGGCGCGCCTGGGCATCGACGATCCCGAGGTAGTGCCGGCGTGTCTCGGAGTCGAAGTCTCGGGTCAGGAGGAGCTTCGTGAAGCCCAGCACGCCCGACAAGGGCGTACGCAGCTCATGCGAGACGGTGTTGACGAGGTCGGACTTCAGCCGCTCGCTCTCCCGCAACTGCGCGTTCTGTTCTTGTAGCTCGATCCGGGCGCTTTCGAGGCCCTCCGCCATCTTGTTGAAGCTCCTCGTCAGCTCGCCGACTTCGCCGGGGCCGCCCTGCCGGAGGCGAAGCGCGAGATCTCCGCCTGCGAGACGGCTGGCGCCTTCGGCGGCCTCGCTCACCGGTCGGGCAATCGACCGGGCCAGATAGAGCCCGAAGAGGAGGATGAAGATAGCGGTACCGGCAAGTCCCGCAACGCCGAGCTCGATCGCATGCTTGGACTTCGCATCCGCCGAGCGCTCCCGTTGGTAGCCGAGCACGTTCTCGGCGGCCAGGAAGCGCTTGAACAGCAAGCGGATCTCGTCGCTCCGCCTCTTACCTTCAATTGCATATGACAGCGCCCTCGCCCCGGGTTTCGTCAAGTTTGAGAATGGCACGGCATACTCGTCGAGGTAGTTCCGGATCGTCCTCGTCAGACGCATCGCGCGACTTCGCTGACGCGGCTCACGCGAGGCGAGCTGTTCGAAGTTCGCCAGCCGGGCCGGCAGCTGTGCTTCTGCACTGTCGGATGGCTGGAGAAACTTCTCCTGCCCGGTGAGCACGAAGCCGCGAACGCCCGTATCGACGTCCAAGACAAGCTTCTGGAGACTGAGTGCGGCGGTCGTGACGTTCTTCGACCGGGCCTCCTGTTTGGTCGCCTCCCGGAGCGCCGAGAGGGCGAGAATGAGGGCGACGAAGACGCCGCCGACGAGCATTGCAAGGAGCGCGCTCCCGGCTACCAGCCTGTTCTGCAGGGAGACGGAGGAGAAGCGCGACCGCGTCATCGTTCCTGCAGCAGCTCCTCGATCGACGCCCTCAGCTCGTCGGGATCGAAAGGCTTCGACACGAACTCGGCGGCGCCCGCCGCGAGCACGTCCTCCCTCGTCTCGTTCCAGGCGGTGATCACGAGCACGGGGACATCGCGAAGTTGCTCGTCCGTTTGCAGCTGAGCGAGAACCTCCAGGCCGCCCAGCCGAGGCAGCATGAGGTCGAGGATGACGATGTCCGGCTCGACCTCACGCGCCAGCTCGATCGCGAGCAGCCCATCGCTCGCTTCAGCGAAGCGGTAGCCGTCGTCGAGCGAGGCGCGCACGAGCTCGCGGAGCGCAGGTTCGTCGTCGCAGATGAGGATTGTCTTGTCTGTTTCCACGGCGGGCCACGTCTCGAGTTCTGGAATCGAATAATCCTCAGGCGCCGCATGAACGGGGCCGTCGATCGACCCACTCTCCACGATAGCGCTCTACGAGGACATCGGCGAAATCGCGGCCCGCTGAAGCGGGTATCTTCGCCTCTGTGCAGCTCCCGATCATCGGCATCACGACCTATGCCGAGAAGGCGACCTGGGGCGGCTGGACCGAGCCCGCCGCATTCGCGCCTCTGGCCTACGTACGGGCGGTCGATGACGCGGGCGGCCGCCCGCTGCTCGTGCCGCCGAACGATCAGGCAATCGAGGAGACCCTCGACGCGCTCCACGGACTCATCTTCTCGGGCGGCGGCGATCTCGACCCTTCGACGTACGGAGCCGATCCCCACCCCGAGACCGGAGAGGTGAACCCGGAGCGCGATCACGCGGAGCTCGCGCTGCTCGAGGCCGCGCTCGTGCGGGACATGCCGGTCCTGGCCGTCTGCCGGGGCAGCCAGGTGCTGAACGTCGCGCGCGGCGGCGATCTCGTGCAGCACTTGCCCGAGGAGGTCGGGCACGACCGCCACCGGCATCACGAGCCGATGATGGCCGACCATGACGTAACGGTGAAGACCGACTCGAAGCTCGGCGCGATCCTCGGCGATCGCGCTCCCGTCAAGTCGTCGCATCACCAGGGCTTCGGACGCCTCGGCGAGGGCCTTCGCGAAGCAGCGTGGGCCGAGGACGGGACGATCGAGGCGCTCGAGGATCCCTCGCACCCATTCGCAGTCGGCGTGCTCTGGCATCCGGAGGAAGGCGAGGATTTCGCCCTCTTCCGCGCGCTCGTCAAAGAGGCGGCCGCATATCGCGCCAGGAGGGTTTGACGAAATACAGTCTGTGCCGCCGGGCAGTATTCCGCCAAAACCCTCCTAAATCGTGAGGACGATCTTGCCGAGCTGTTCGCCGGCCTCCATGCGCTCGTGCGCCGCGCGGATCTCCGTGATCGGGAGGACCTCGTCGATCACCGGCTTGGCTTTTCCGCTCTTGACGAGCTCGTAGGCGCCTTCGAAGTCCTCTTTCGTCCCCATCGTCGACCCGTAGATCGTCAGTTGCTTCCACCAGATCCGGTGCAGGGCCGCCGGCGGATTCGGTCCTGTTGTCGCCCCGCAGACGGTGATGCGTCCGCCTTGACGTGCGGCCTGGAGCGTCCGCTGCCAAGTGGCCTCACCGACGTGCTCGACGACGACGTCGGCCCCGCGGCCGTCGGTCGCGGCCTTGACCGCCTCGACGACGTCCTCGGAGCCGTGGTCGACTTTCACGTCCGCCTCGACGCGCCCGAGCTTTTCCTCGCTCGACGAGGTGACGATCGTCTTTGCCCCGAGCGCCCGCGCGATCGCGTTGGCCGCCGTCGCAAGCCCGCCTCCGATCCCCCAGATCAACACCCACTCGCCCTCGGTCAGCCGCGTCTTCGTGGCGAGCATCCGATAGGCGGTCTCGAAGACGAGCGGGAAGGCGGCGGCCTCTTCGAAGCTCATCCCGGCTGGGATGGGGTAGACATTGCCGGCCGGTACCGCGATCAGCTCCGCGTGAGTTCCGTCCATGTGCTCACCGACGACCGCGATCGTGTCCCCGTGCTCGATCCCTGGGTTGATGACGACCCGATCGCCGGGTGCGAAGCCAGGCCCGCTCTCAACCGTCCCGGCACCGTCAGCGCCGAGGATCCGCGGCTTGGGGACCGACGGGCGGCCGCTTCGGATCCAGAGGTCGAGATGGTTGAGCGAGACCGCGCGCAGCCGGATCAGCACCTCGTCCGGGCCAGCGACCGGATCGGGTGCGTCTTCGTACCGCAAGACCTCCGGCCCGCCGTCCTCGTGGATCCGAATCGCCTTCACGGCCTGCGATCCTAGTGGCCGCAACTAGGCACAATTCGCGTATGAGAATCGCCGAGCTCGCGCAGCTCGCAGAGGAGCTCGGGATCGACGTCATCGGCGCCGCTTCTGCCGCACCGTACGTTGAGACCGAGGAGCAGATCCGGGAGCGCGGCACCCGCGGGCTCTTTGCCGACATGCGCTTCACGATGGCACGGCCCGAGGTCTCCTGCCATCCCGAGACGCTGGTGCCGAATGCGAAGACGGTCGTCTCGGCCGGGCTCTGCTACTACGCGGAGGAGGAGCCGATCGAGCCCGGGGAGGGTCGACTTCCCCGCTATACGTGGTTCGACGGCTATGCCGACCTGCGGGAGAAGCTCGACGCCCTCGGGCGGCGCCTGGGCGGCGAATACCGCGTGCTCGTCGACGAGAACGACCACGTCGACCGCGAGGCCGCGGTCCGCGCCGGGGTCGGGTTCTACGGCAAGAATACGATGCTGATCACCCGGCGCCACGGCTCCTGGGTCGTGCTCGGCACGCTCGTCACGGACGTGGAGCTGAGCACTCGCCTCGGCTCGAGCTCGACTGCGGCTCGTGCACGCTTTGCATCGAGGCGTGTCCGACGGGTGCACTCGACGAGCCGGGCGTGCTCGACTCGACCCGATGTCTCTCCTATTGGACTCAGGCGCCTGCCCCGATCCCCGAGGACTACCGCGCGGAGCTCGGGGCGCAGGTCTACGGCTGCGACATCTGTCAGGACGTCTGTCCGTGGAACCGGGGGATCGAGAAACGGCGTGCCGGCGAGACGCCCGACCGCGACCTGGAGCCGCACGTCTCGCTCGTCGAGTGGCTCGAGGCGAGCGACGAGGAGTTGCGCGGCCGCTACGACCGGCTGTACTTCCCGCGGAACGACCCGCGCTACCTACGCCGCAACGCACTGGTCGCACTCGGGAACTCAGGGGATCCGGAGCACGCCACCGCCGCCGAGCCGTACGCGGCCGGGGACGATTCTCTTCTTCGAGACCACGCGGAGTGGGCTCTGGAGAGGCTTAGGCCTTTGCCGCCACACGGGTAAGCCGAAGCTCCCGCGCGAGCGCCTTGGCACGGCTTGCGATCTGCTTGCGGAGGTCTTCCGGCTCGAGCAAGACCGCTTCGCCCCGGTCGCCGAGGATCTCGCCGACGAGCCATTCCTCGCTGCCGACCGCCCGCTCCGCGAGCGCGGCGCCGTCTACCAGCGGCCGCGCGCCTTGCTCGACCTTCCAGCGCCCGATCTTCTCCGAGTACCAGATGCGCGAGGCGACTGCAGCACTGCTCAGCCGGTCCGGCTGGAAGCCCTCGCGGGGCTCGAATCGCTCCCGCTGCAGGCGCGCGCTCCTCATCCGGTCGAGTCGGAACGACCGCTGGGCATCGCGGGTGCGGTCCCACGTGTGGACGTACCAATGCGGTAGCTCCCGCTCGATCACGTGCGGCTCGACGATCCGCGTCGAGAGCGTCTCCTCGCCCTCTTTCTGGTATTCGATCTCGACGAGGCGCCGCTGGCGGATGCCCTCGCTGAGCGAGCCGACGAGCTTCTCCTCGGCGCGCGCCGAGCGCGGCTCGGCCGTCTGGGTCAAGGGGAACTGCCCGAATGTCTCCTCGAGCTTGTGCCGAACGCGCTCGAGCGGAGAGTGCGCCTCGGCGGCGATCATCGGCCCGACGAACTCGAGCGCAAGCCGGATGGCGCGCGCTTCGAGGGGAGTCAGACGCGGGGGTGAGCGAAAGGTGTCGCCGAAGATCTCCTTCTCCACGTGCACCTGCCCGTTCTGGAGCTCGGTGTAGACGGCGTAGCAGCCGCCGCCGAAGTTGACGAGGTTCAGAAGCTGGAGGTGCTCCTCGAGCGACTCCGGGGTCAGGTTGAAGCGATCGGCGATCTCGGCTGCCGGGATCACCGCCTGCGACTCGTCGCCGCAACGGTCGAGCAGGTGCGCAAGCAACGCCTGGAGCAGGCCGAAGCGCTCGGGCGGCACGGGACTTGCCGGACGCTCCTCCGCTTCTTCGTGCGACTCCGCAGCTTCGTCGGCGACCTTGGGTGGCTTGCCCGCATGCCGCTCCTGGACGAGGTCGAGATCGGCGCGCACGAGGCGCCGCAGCTCCGGAGGTGCGACCGGGACCGCCCGTCCGTCCTGGCGCAGGATCCATGACGAGAGCTGGCCGAGGCTCGCGTACTCGGTGACGAAGACCCCATCGTCGATCCGGCCGTGAGCGCCGTACGCGCGCTCCACCCACCAAGCGGTATCGCCGGCGACCTCGATGCTGGCTTCACCCTGGATTTCGCCGACCTGCCAGTTCGGGGGCAGCCGGTAGGCGTCGGCGTCGAAGTCCGGCGGCAGCCGGAAGTCGCGCTCGCGCCGGGTCGCAAGCCTGATCTCGCCGCGCATGCGCGAGACGCGGAAAGTTTTGATCCTTTCGTCGTCTAGGTCGAGACCGACGACGTACCACTGTCCACGGTCGAAGAGGAGCGCGTAGGGGTTGACCGTCCGCTCGTGGACGTCGTCCCGCATGATCGACCAGTAGGTGAACTTCAGGGTTCGGCTCTTGGAGATCGCACCCTCGAGCTTTGCCAGCCGGCCCGGGAGCTCCGCCGAGTAGCCGGGGTCATGGAGCTCGACGGCCCGTGCGGTGTCCGTGGGCGCATGCTCGAAGCCGGGGCGGCCGAGGGCGAGGTTCTGGAGCGCCAGCCGGAGCGGCTCGGCGTAGGCGAACTGGCCCTCGAGGAGGTAGAGGCAGGTCTGGAGTGCGGCGAGCTCGTCGTCGGTGAGCTCGAGCGGAGGCAGGAAGTAACGCTCGGAGCGCAGGTTGTAGAGCTCCTCGCCCGTGAACTCGTCGCGCTGGGAGTCGAGCGGCACGCCGAGTGCGAGCAACTCTGCGCGATCGGAGTAGAAGCGCCTCGCGAAGGCCTCGTCCGACATCTCCTGGTAGCCCTCGACGTTTTGCTTTACGTCTCGTGCGGTCAGCGGCCGCCTCTCCGCCATCAGGAAGGCGACGAGCGAGAGCTGGCGGATGAGCTTGTCGGTGTCGTGTGACATGCGGCGCTGTCTATTCTCTCCCATGGGAGATAGTTGTCACAGTTGCAAACTCAGGCGACGAGTTTGTAACAGCGGGCTGGAGGCGTTAGAGTCCGCTCGGCGGAGGCCGCACATGAGGATTAATCCGCGGTTAACAGAGCTTTGCGGGGGATTAACAACATGACTGGCACATTGGTGATGGACGAACGAGCCCTCCAGATCCAGCACTGTATGTATCAGTACTCGCGAGCCATTTATCGCTCGATCAAAGATCTGGTCGACCCGTACGTCACGACCAGAGAGCAGGCCGCGTATCGCCGTGCCGTGCTCGAAGCCTGCGAGCAGACGATGGAACGACTCGCTCGCGATCCGCAGTACTTCGCCAAGCCGGAGCGCTCGCTCTTCCAGGACATCCGGCGCTACTTCCCCATCACCGCGCAGGCGCAGGTGGCCTGGGCGGTGAAAGAGGGCGTCGCGGCGGCCGTGGCGTTCATCGAGGATCAGATCGAGGCCGGTGCCTTCGACGGCGGCGTGCCCCGGTGCCACGCGACCACACGGAAGGGCAAGCCCTGCCAGCGGACGCCGTTGCCCGAGCGCGATTACTGCCCGTCGCACCAGCATCTCGAGCGGTCCAGAGTGGCTGCGTAAGAGTCTTCGCCGCCGCGAGGACGAGCTACGTAGTTACTGGACGATCTGCCGGATGTACGCCTGCGGATAGGAGCCCTTCGCCGTGTCGAGGGCGCTCTTGGCCTCCTGCTCCGAGTTGAAGATGCCGCTGAAGACGACGTAGTAGCCGGAGTGGAGGCTTGAGAACTGGGACGAGTCCAGCACGCCGACGTCTGTCAAGCCCGCGGTGATCGCCTTGCGCGCGTTACTAAGGGCAGTCGCTCGGCCCCCGCTCTGCGGAATCGATGCGAGCACAATCGTCCAGCCGTTCTGGCCCGTGGGCCACTCGGTGATCGTGCCGGTCGCCGGCGGAGGCGGAGGCTGAGGCGTGGTCGGTTCGGTCGTGGTGCCGGGAGTCGTCGGCACGGGGTTCGTGCCCGTCGGCTCGGTCGGGGAGGGGCCGGTGCCGCTGCGGACCGACACCGACTCGCCGGTGGCGGCCTGCGTCCTCCCCGGTGAACCGTTGTCATTCGAGGCGAGGATTGCGATCGCGGCCGCAAGTGCCGCGACGACCAGTGCCAGCAGCACGGGCCAGATCCAGTCCCCCGGGTACCAGGGCAGGCGCCGCCGCCAGGCGGTGGCGAGGACAGGGATGATCCCGCGCGAGACGGGCAGGCGCAGCCCGCACTCGAGACAGTACTCCTGGAACGGCGCGTACGGAGTCCCGCAGCGCGGGCACTCGCCGCCTTCGGCGTCTGCGGCTGGAGGTGGTGGCGGCGGCTGTTCGTCTGGCGGCTCGGGCGGTACGGCCACTACCGCTCCCAGGGATCGCCCGAGCGCTCCGCCTGATAGATCGTCTGCTCGCCGTCGCCCGATTCCCCGTCTCCGGACTCATCGCCGGCCGGTTCGCCGTTCCCGCGTCGGGCGCTCTCCGGCACTGGGGTCCCGCAGTTCGCGCAGAACTGCGCATCCGCGGGCAGCGCATTGCCGCAATTGGGACACGAGACGACCGGCTCGGCCCCCACGGGCCGGCCGCAGTTGGCACAGAAGTGCGAGCCCCAGAGGATTGGAGCTCCACACGTGCAGCGAACGCCGACCCCCTCGCGCCGCTGCGCCTGGGCAGCCTCTAGCAGAGTGTCGATCTCGCGCAGCCGCTCCTCGATCGAGATCACCTCGAGGCACTGCTCGACGAGCAGGTCCTGTTTGAACTGATCGCGCCGGTACATCTCGAGCATGAGCCCGCCGAGGTCCCGGATCCGGTCCTCTCGTGTGCGCACGAGCGCGCGGCGCTCACGCCGCAGCGTGCCTGGTGCGGGCAGCCGCTGCGCGCGCGCGGGAGTGGGAGGACCGCTCTCGCCGGCTTCCTCCGCGGGCCGCCTCCGGAATCGCTCGGGCAGGGAGAGTCGTGCCATGAGCCCGCGCGAGTCTATATGACCGAACTAGGGACGGCCCTCGGCAGCGCGTCGCCCGAAGCCGAGGAGGAAGAGGACGAGCAAGACGACGCCGACGATTCCGACGATGATCCCTACCCAGGGGACGATGAAGAGGAAGACGGCGCCGATCACGATCAGCGCGAGCGCGGCTCCGATCATGCTCGCTCCCTTCCCGGTCGGCTCATAGCTCAATCACGACGACGCGCTCCTCCGTCAGCTCGCGCACCGCGTACGCAGGCCCCTCGCGCGTGTTGCCGGAATCCTTGACCCCACCGTAGGGCATCTGGTCGGCGCGGAAGGTCGGCGCCTCGTTGACCGTCACGCCGCCGAACTCGAGCTTCTGCGCCGCCTGCAGCGCGGCGCGGATATCGGCCGTGAAGATGCCCGCCTGCAGGCCGTAGCGCGTGCCGTTCGCCAGGGCGATTGCTTCGTCCAGCGACTCGTACGAGTTGACGACGCAGACGGGGCCGAAGACCTCCTCGCGGCAGACCTTCATGTCCAGCGACGCGTTGGCGACCACGGTCGGCTGGATGAGGTCGCCGTTCGGGCCTCCGCCGGCGAGGATCTCGGCACCGCCGTCTCGGGCCTCCTCGATCCAGGTCAGGATCCGCTCGCGCGCGTCGTCGTCGATCACCGGCCCGACGTCGGTCTCCTCGTCAGCGGGATCGCCCACGACGAGCCCCTCTACCTTCGGCACGAAACGGGAGACGAAGTCGTCGTAGACCCGCCTCTGGACATAGATGCGCTGGACGGAGATGCAGCTCTGGCCCGCGAACGAGAACGCGTTCTGCGCGAGCTTCTCGGCGGCCTCCTCGAGCTCCGCGTCGCCGTGGACGATGACCGGCGTCGCGTTGCCTAGCTCCAGCGTGACCTTCTTGCGTGCCGCGCGCTCACGCAGCTTCCAGCCGACATCGGCCGAGCCGGTGAAGGTGATCGCGCGCACCCGCTCGTCGTCGACGAGCACGTCGCCGATCTCGCTCGCCGACCCGGCGAGGACATTGAGCCAGCCCGGCGGCAGGCCGGCCTCGGTCTCGAGCTCGGCGAGCAAGAGCGCTGAGAGCGGGGTCTGGCTGGCGGGTTTGAGCACGACCGCGCAACCGGCGGCGAGCGCGGGCGCGATCTTGTGCGCGACGAGGTTGAGCGGGAAGTTGAAGGGGCTGATGGCGCCGACGACGCCGATCGGCTCGCGCAGCGTGAAGGCGAGCTTGCCCTCGCCCGCCTGCGAGGCGTCCATCGGAACCATGTCGCCGGCGAGCTTGCGCGCTTCCACGGCCGCGAAGGTGTACGTGGACATGGCGCGCTTTGCTTCGACCCGGGCGGCCTTCATCGGCTTCCCGGCCTCGTCCGAGATCACCCGCGCGACCTCGTCGTGTCGCTTGCCGAGAGCGCCGGCGACCTTGACAAGGATCTCGGCCCGCTTGTGGGCGGGCAAGGGCTCGGCCATCGCCTTCTCGGCCGCGTCGATCGCCGCCCGCGCCTCGTCGGCGCCCGCCTTCGCAACTCGTCCGACCACCTCGCCGGAGTAGGGCGAGCGCACCTCGAGCCAGTCGCCGGTCTCGACCCATTCGCCGCCGATCAGCAGCCGCTTCTCGGTCGCCGTAGTGGCCACGCAACCAGTGTAGTGGGACACTCTCGGCGTGGAGATTCCGGACGTTCCGTATGCGCGCAGCGGCGATGTGGCGATCGCCAGCAACTGTCATCCATCGGCGATTCTGCGTGGCGCGACCTGATGCAGCAGCACAACGCCCTCGTTCGGCGGCGTCTCGGCGAGTTCGGCGGAGAAGAGCTGGACACAGCCGGAGACGGCTTCTTCGCAGCCTTCGACCGGCCGCGCCGCGCAATCGAGTGCATCACGGCGCTGCTCGAGGACGTCGAGACGCTTGGTCTTCAGATACGCGCCGGGATCCACACCGGCGAATGCGAGCGGCTCGGAAGCAAGCTGACCGGAATCGCCGTCGTCGTCGGTTCGCGGGTCGCGTCCTTCGCGGGCGCCGGGGAAGTGCTCGTCTCGAGCACCGTCAAGGACCTCGTCCTCGGGTCCGGAATCAAGTTCGCCGAGCGCGGAGTTCACGAGCTGAAGGGCGTCCCCGGCGAATGGCGCCTCTACTCCGTTGTCGATGCCTAACTCCGGTTCGCCTGAGACCCGCTACGCGAAGAGCGGTGGTCTCAATATCGCCTACCAAGTCGTCGGCAAGGGGCCACTCGACCTCATCTATGTGCCGGGCTGGATCTCTAACGTCGAGCTCATGTGGGACGAGCCTGCGCATGCACACGTGCTCGATCGGCTGGCGAGCTTCTCTCGGCTGATCCTGTTCGACAAGCGTGGAACCGGCCTGTCGGACCCGGTGCCGCTCGATCGGCTACCGACCCTCGAAGAGAGAATGGACGACGTGCGAGCCGTTCTCGACGCGGTCGACTGCGAGCAGGCCGCGCTGTTCGGGTTCTCCGAAGGTGGGCTCATGAGCGTGCTCTTCGCGGCCACTTATCCTGAGCGGATCACCGCGCTGGCGCTCTACGGCGTCTTCGCGAAGAGGATCTGGAGCCCCGACTATCCATGGGCTCCGACGCCGGAGGCACGGGCGCGGGAGATCGAGGAGCTCGAGGAGAACTGGTCCGACACGATGGACCTCGACAAGCTGGCGCCGAGCGAGGACGAGCCGTTCAAGAATCGCCTTGCGACCTACTTTCGCCGCAGCGCGAGCCCCGGAGCGGCGGTTGCGCTCATGAGGATGAACACCCAGATTGACGTTCGTGAGGTTCTGCCCTCGATCCAGGCGCCGACGCTCGTGCTGCACCGGAGAGACGACCTCGATGCCAACGTGGCCGAAGGGCGGTGGCTCGCCGAGCAGATACCGGGGGCGAAGTTCGTTGAGCTGCCCGGGGATGCCCACACGCTCTGGGGCGGAGACACAGATTCGGTCGTTGACCAGATCGAGGAGTTCCTCACCGGCGCTCGCCGGGGGCCGGACCCCGATCGTGTGCTCGCCACCGTGCTCTTCACGGACATCGTCGGCTCAACCCAGCAGGCGACGAGGCTCGGCGACCGCCGCTGGCGCGAGTTGCTGGAACGGCATCACGCCGTCGTGCGGAAGGAGCTCGGCCGCTTCAACGGCCGGGAGCTCGACACCGCCGGCGATGGGTTCCTCGCCACGTTCGACGGCCCCGCGCGGGCGATTCGCTGCGCGTACGCGATCGAGAGCGGTGTCCGCGGGATTGGCCTCGAGGTGAGGGCAGGCGTGCACACGGGCGAGTGCGAGCTTTTCGCCGACAAGGTCGCAGGACTCGCCGTGCACACGGGGGCGCGGATTGCGAGTGAGGCGCAGGCGAGTGAAGTGCTTGTGTCGCAGACCGTCAAAGACCTCGTCGCAGGCTCCGGGATCTCCTTCGAGGACCGCGGAGAACACGAATTGAAGGGCGTCGGGGCTTTGCGCCTCTACGCTGTAGCCAATGCCTAACTGGGAATCGGATGCCCTTATCGTCGACGCCGTCCGCTCCCCGATTGGGAGGCGGAACGGGACGCTCTCGTCCGTTCGCGGGGACGAGCTCGCAGGCCAGGTCCTGAACGGGCTTCTGGCGCGGCACGACGTCGATCCTGGAGCAATCGAGGACATCCAGCTCGGCTGCGTGACCCAGATCGGCGAGCAGGGCTGGAACATCGGTCGCATGGTGCCGATGGTCGCCGGCTGGCCCGAGACCGTGGCCGGCACGACCGTCGACCGCCAGTGCGGCTCCTCGATGCAGTGCAACTTCAACGCGGCGGCCGCAGTCTGGTCGGGCCAGCTCGATCTCGTCGTCGCCGCGGGCGTGGAGATGATGTCGCGGGTGCCGATGGGCTCGAACGGCGGCGACCTGTCGGACAAGCTCTTCGAGCGCTGGCAGATCGTCCCGCAGGGGATGTCGGCCGAGGCGATCGCCGACGAGTGGAACCTCTCG